>Ga0187893_10000478_pt1 | contig 104413 bp, 95 predicted proteins | sample MA1701074metaG_FD_139574 | JGI IMG/M metagenome (GOLD analysis project Ga0187893, IMG submission 139574) | White microbial mat communities from a basaltic lava cave in the Kipuka Kanohina Cave System on the Island of Hawaii, USA - MA170107-4 metaG ...
AGCCCCGCGATCTTGCCCGCGTCCTTGGTGGCTTGGCGCTGTGCGTCGTTGAAATACGCCGGGACCGTGATCACCGCCTTCTCGACCTTCTGGCCGAGGTACTGCTCCGCGGAATCCCTCAGCTTCTGCAGGATCATCGCGGAGATCTCGGGCGGGGAGTGGAGCTTGCCGCGCACCTCGACGCGCGCATCGCCGTTTTTCGCCTCGACCACGCGGTAGGGGACCATCTTGCTCTCTTCGACCACTTCGCCGAAGCGCCGGCCCATGAAGCGTTTGATCGAGTACACGGTATTCTCTGGGTTGGTCACCGCCTGGCGTTTGGCGACCTGGCCGACGAGCCGCTCTCCGTCCTTTCCAAAACCGACGACCGACGGGGTGGTGCGCGAACCCTCGGCGTTGGCGATCACGGTGGGGTTGTCGCCCTCCATCACCGCGACGACCGAATTCGTGGTGCCCAGATCGATACCGACTACCTTGCTCATGCCTTCGCCTCCAAACCGACTGTCGCCAAGATAATAGGTTTGGTATTCGCGTTTGTCAAGCATAAAAGCTTAGTTGTAGACACTCATAGCTAACGCGAACAGGAGATTAGCACCTCGTCAAGGGCTCGGCTAGAATGGGTGTCCCTCCGTAGGAGGCTCTCTTTCCTTGGACCCCGGCCGCCTCGATCCAAAGCTGTGCCAGGTCGTCGGCCTCAACCAGAATTACACCTCGGCCGCGGGCACGCCCTACCACATTCAGATCGAGGACAAGGGCCCGATCCTGGACCGCGTGACGGAGGCGCCGGTGCGGCGGATCAACGTGATCGTGTACGCGAACTACGGCGAGCACAACGCGCGCATCATCCACGGACAGGACGAGGACCTGCCGGACATTCGAAGCCACGAACACAACCGCGCTGTCGAGCAGAGGATCCAGGAGCTGGCGGCTCAGGCCCGCAACGCGATCGAGGAGAAGGAGCAGCGGCTGGTGATGCGCGTCAAGGCCGCGGTCCGCTCCTACTACCTCACGAAGGACGAGGGGGCGAAACAGGAGTTCGAGGAGATCAACGCCCTGTATCCGTTCCTGTTCTCGCGGGCCTGGCGGGAGCTGAAGGACGAACGCGCTCGTTTCGCGGCGGCGCAGGCCGCCGAGCAGGTGCCCGTGCTCCAGGAGCCGACCTCCGCCGCGGCTCCGCCGGAGCCCATCGAGACCGTATACCCCCTCGACGCGCACCTGCGCGAGCATGTTCTGGAGATCGAGCGGATGATCTCGGATCTGATGGAGCACATCGAAGAGCTGCGCAGCCGCGGCCACGCCGACGACATCCTAGTCCAGACCTGCCGCAAGCTCGTGACCCGCGCCCGCGAGACGCTCCAACGCCGGGAGGCCTCGGACTTCGGAGCGCGCCGGCTGGAGTCGACGCGCAACGCCCTGGCCACCACCTGGCGTCAGGTGCGCTCGCGACTCGTGAGGGCCTAGCCGTCGTCGTTCGGGGCCGAGCGCAGGGCCTCGCGCAGGTTGTATTTGAGCTCGAAGGCGAGTTTGCTGATCCGCAGGCCCGCCCTGGCCTTGACCAGGCAGGCCAGGCCACCCACGCGCGGGCCGTCCCGCTCGACCTGATAGCTGATCTCGCAGTAACGGCACTCGCCGTTCCAGCAGTACTTGCCCATCCCGATCTCCGGGCAGACGTACTGGAGCTGGCGCAGCAGGATGTTGTTCTCGGGAACCTCGAGGCGTTTTCCCAGGACCACGATCGGGATCAGCTTGTCGAAAGGCTGGTAGAAGTCCGACATCGCGAGGCCGCGGATTAGAGCATACAATCCGCGGCGCCCGTTTACCGATACCCACAGCAGCGAGCGGAGGCCGCCTTGTCCCAGACCCTCGCCCCGGCCAAATTCACGCCTTACGTGGCGGACCAGCAGAGCCCGCCCGAGTTGACCTTGCGCGCGCTGGTGGTGGGCTCGCTGCTCGGAGTCGTGTTCGGCGCTTCCTCCGTCTATCTCGCGTTGCGGGTCGGATTGACCGTCTCGGCTTCGGTCCCGATCGCGGTGATCTCGATCACGCTGTTCCGGGCCTTCTCCAGGGCGCTGGGTGGACGCGCCTCGATCCTGGAGAACTGCGTGGTGCAGACGACCGGCTCGGCGGGCGAATCGATTGCCGCCGGGGTGGCCTTCACGTTGCCGGCGCTGGTGCTGCTCGGCTTCGAGTTGGACTGGACCCGGACCCTGCTGCTGTCGTTGTGCGGCGGGGTGCTCGGCGTCCTGATGATGATCCCGCTGCGGCGCTACCTGATCGTGAAGGAACACGGGACCCTGACGTATCCGGAGGGCACGGCCTGCGCGGAGGTCCTGGTGGCGGGGGAGGAGCGCGGCACCCAGGCGGGTCTGGTGTTCACGGGTCTGTTCGTGGGCCTGGCCTTCAAGCTCGTGACTGCGGTCCACCGCTTGTGGAGCGGCGTCCCGGAGTTCCACATCCCCGGCCTCAAGGCCTCGAAGGTGGCCTGCGACATCTCGCCCGAGCTCCTGGGCGTCGGCTACATCATCGGTTACCGCTCCTCGGCCGTCATGGTCGGGGGCGGCCTGCTGTCGTGGCTGGTGTTGATCCCGGCCATCGCCTTGTTCGGCGACGGGCGGGCCGCCCCGCTGTTCCCCGCGACCACGCTGATCGCGGACATGTCTCCCGACGACCTCTGGGGACGCTACATCCGATACATCGGCGCCGGGGCCGTGGCGGCCGGCGGCATCATCAACCTGATCAAGGCCATGCCGACGATCCTGGATTCGTTTCGGGCCTCCTTCCGCGACCTGCGCCTGACAGGAGCGGGCGGCCCCGACAACCGGCCGCGCACGGAGCGCGACATCCCGATCTCGGTCGTGCTCGGGGGATCGCTGCTGCTGACCCTCTTCATGTCGTTCCTGCCGCAACTGCGCGCCGTCCCCGGCCTGGGGGTCGCCGTGATCTCGGCCCTGGCGATCCTCGTCTTCGGTTTCTTTTTCTCCGTCGTGTCGTCCCGGATCACGGGCGAGTTGGGATCGTCCTCGAACCCCGTCTCCGGCATGGCCATCGCCACGCTCATGGGCACCTGCCTGGTGTTCATCCTGTTCGGATGGACCGGCCACGCCTACACCGCGGCCGCGTTGTCCATTGGCACCGTGGTGTGCATCGCCTCGAGCAACGCCGGCACCACCAGCCAGGACCTGAAGACCAGCTTCATCGTGGGGGGCACGCCCTGGAAACAGCAGGTCGCGATCATCGTAGGGGTCGTCACCAGCGTGCTCGTGATCGGCCTGACCATCCAGGCCCTGAATCGAAACAACCGGAGCGTCCAGGAGGCGGCCTACGACGTGGTGTTGCAGGCGACCGCCGGCGAGACGCAGCAGGGCCTGGACGGGCTCAGCTACGGGGTCGCCCGAGCCGGCGGCCTCGACGTGATCCCGGACGGGACGTACCTCGTGGACGAGTCGGGCCGTGTGCGTTACCGGCTCCAGGAGGGCATCGGCTCCGACAAGGCTCCGGCGCCACAGGCCACCCTGATGAGCCTGGTGATCAAGGGGATCCTCACCCAGCAGTTGCCCTGGGGTCTGGTGCTGCTCGGCGTGTTCACCTCGATCCTGATGGAGATCATCGGTGTGCCGGCGCTCGCCTTCGCGGTTGGGATGTACCTGCCCCTCGAGAGCACCACTCCCATTTTCCTCGGCGGCCTGGCGCGCAAGGCCGTGGACCTGCGCCGGGGGGACGAGGCCGAGTCCGACGCTGGGCCCGGTGTTCTGTACTCGTCGGGGCTGGTGGCGGGCGGCTCGATCATGGGCCTTGCAGCGTCGTTCCTGAACTACCCCAGCGAGACCGTGGCGGCTCTGGCCAAGACGCTGGCCTTCGGGCGAGAGTTCCTGCCGGCAGGCGTCGGGTTCGCCGCGTTCTGCGGCATCGCGTACCTGACCTACCGGACCGCCATCAGGACCGAACGCGGCACGTGAAGGTCGCCTTCATCGGGTCGCATGGCGTGGGCAAGACCACCCTGTGTTACGACCTCGTTTCACTGCTCAAGCGCCGCGGCGTGAACGTGGACATGGTGAAGGAGGTCGCGCGGCTGTCGCCGCTGCCGGTGAACCGCAAGACCTCTCTCGAGGCCCAGACCTGGATCCTCACCACGCAGGTCGCGGAGGAGATCCGCTCCCAGAGCCATGCCGAGGTGGTGGTCTGCGATCGCAGCGTCCTGGACAACTACGCCTACATGGTCCTGGCCTGCGGCCGGCAACGTCCCGTCGAGCGTTTCGTGGACTGGTGGATGCGGACCTACGCGCTGCTGTTCAAGGTCCCGCTGGCCGAGGACGAGGCCGTCCAGGCCGACGGCTTCCGCGACACCGACGCGTTTTTCATCCGCTCCATCGACCAGCTCGTGGACACGCTGCTGGCCGAGAAGAAGCTCTCGGCCGTCAACTTGCCGCCCGGCGCTCGCGAGAGCTGGATCGACATCGTCAAGGCGCACCTGCTCACGCACCCGGCACTGAAGCGGCTGTTCTAGCGATCCGCCGTCCGCGGGGCGGCGCGGGAAACGCCCGGGGGGACCTGGAACGCCCTCATTCCTCGCGGATGTCGATGCCCAGCTGCCGGCACTTCTTGTAGAGGTGCGAGCGCTCGAGGTCCAGGCTGCGGGCGGCGTTCGTGACATGGCCGTTGTGCACGCGCAGCCGCTCGCGGATCACCTCGCGCTCGAAGCCATCCACCAGGTCTCGAAGCGCCCCCTGGGTGGGGAGCAGGCCCGCCGCGGGTTTGGCCACGGTGGGCAACGCGGCCCGCACCTCCTCGATGCCGATCGGGTCGCCCTCGGCGAGGATCAACACGCGCTCGACGACGTTGCGTAGCTCGCGGACGTTGCCGCGCCAGGGCTGCTGGCGCAGCAGGGTGATGGCCTCGTCGGTGAAGGGACGGACGCGCCAGCGGTTCCGGGCCGCGGCGGCCTCCGAGAAGTGCGTCGCGAGCTGCGGCACGTCCTCGCGGCGCTCGCGCAGCGGCGGCGTGTGCAGCGTCAGGGTGTTGATGCGGTAGAGCAGGTCCTCGCGGAAGCGGCCGTCGGCCAGCAGCCCCTCGACGTCGCGGTTGGTCGCCGAGATCACGCGCACGTCGGCCCGCAGGGCCGCCTGGCCCCCGACGCGCGTGAAACGCCCGTCCTGCAGGACGCGCAGCAGCTTGGCCTGCATGGCTGGCGGCATGTCGCCGATCTCGTCGAGGAACAAGGTGCCGCCATCGGCCTGCTCGAACAGGCCCCGCCTCTGGGCCAGGGCGCCTGTGAAGGCGCCCTTCTCGTGACCGAACAGCTCGCTCTCGATCAGCTCCCCGGGGACCGCGGCGCAGTTCATCGGGACGAAGGGGCCCTCGCGGCGGGCCGAGCTGGCGTGGACGGCCCGCGCCACCAGCTCCTTGCCGGTGCCGTTCTCGCCCAGGACCAGGATCGGTACGTCGGACGGCGCAGCCCGCAGGATGAGCGCGCGCAGCTTCTCCATGGGCGGGCTTGTGCCCAGGATGGCGCCCGTGTCCGCGCCGCGCAGGTCCCGGTTCTCGCGCTCCAGGCGGTCGAGGCGCAATACGTTGCGCAGGGTCAGCAGCAGACGGTCGAGGCCCACGGGTTTCTCGACGAAGTCGAGGGCACCGAGCCGGGTGGCCTTGACAGCCATGTCCAGCGTGGCCTGCCCGCTCATCACCACCACCGGGACCGCGGGGTCCTTCTCGCGCAGCCTCTGGAGGAAGCTGAGGCCGTCCATCTCGGGCATCACCACGTCGGTCAACACCGCGTCCACGCGTTCGGTGTCGAGGCGCTCGAGGGCTCGCGCCGCCGAGGACGCCGCCAGGGCGGTCAAGCCCTCGAGGGCGAAGGCCCGCGACAGCGACTCCAGGGTGCCGGGGTCGTCGTCCACGATCAGGATGCGCGGCTTGGGCTGCGACACCGACGAAGCCTAGCACTCAGGGCGTGGCCGCCGGCAACGACAACACGAAGGTCGTGCCCTGGCCTGGTGTGCTGCGCACCTCGACGCGGCCGCCATGGTCCGAGACGATGCCCTGGACGATGGCGAGGCCGAGGCCGGTGCCGCCCTTCTTGGTCGTGAAATAAGGCGTGAACAGGCGCGTGCGCTGCTGCTCCGAGAGTCCCGGACCGGTGTCCTCGACCTCGATCCGGAGCTGGCCGGCCTCGGCCCGCGTACGCAGCCGCAGGGCCCCGCCGCCCGGCATCGCCTCGATCGCGTTGGCCACGAGGTTGGAGAGCGCGCGGTCCAGCAGGTCCGGGTCCGCCGCCGCCGGCGGCAGGTCGGGCGCCAGGTCCGTCTCGAAGCGTACGCCCGGCGCGCGCTCCCGGTGCAGGCTCAAGGCCTGCCCGGCCACCGCGTTCACGTCGGTGGGGCGGGGCCGCGGGCGTGGCAGACGCGCGAACTCGCTGAACTCGTCCACGATCCGGCGCAGCGTCGTCAGCTCCTGGCGGATGGTGCCGCTCGACTCGCGGAACAACTCCGCGAAGCGCTCGGGGTCCCGCTGCAGGGCGCGGCCCAAGGTGTCGAGAGAGACCTGGATCGGGAAGATCGGGTTCTTCAGCTCGTGGGCCAGGCGTCGGGCCATCTCACGCCAGGCGGCGACCCGCTCGGCCTGGACGAGGCGCTCGCGGGAGCTGCGCAGGTCCTCGGTCATGGCGCCAAAGGCGCGGGCCAGCTCCCCCAGCTCGCCGGGGCCCGAGGCGTCGACGACCGTGTCGAAGTCGCCCCGGGCAACGCGCCGGGCGCTGTCGGCGAGCTCGCGAACCGGGGCCGAGAAACGCTGCGCCAGGATCACGGCGAACAGGGCCGCCAGGGCCAGAGCCAGAAGACCGGCCGTGGCGGTGTCGCCGCGGACGTCACCCAGGACGCGATCCAGGTCGGCGCGCGGGAGGGCCGCCACCAGCAGCAGCGACGGGGCGAGCGGGGCGGCCGCGTAGCGCCAGGGCCGGCCGGACAACGTGGTCTCGGCCATCTCGGCGGGCAAGGACGACCTTGGACGCCATTCGAGCAGCGGCGAATCGGACGGCGCCGTCCACGCGAGTCGCGAGGCGTCGAAGAAGCCGAGGCGGCACTCGGCCGCTCTCGCCAGGTCCTCGGCGACGGTGCCGTCCAGGAAATACCCGCCCCGGACCAGCACCGGGCGGCCACGCCAGAGGCCCCGCTGCTCCGAGACGATCGCGAGTCGTGAGGCCGCCCCGAAACCCGCGGCGCTCTTCTCGAGTCGGAACGGGCTTCCCGTGAAGACGAGGTCGGCGTCGGGGAGACGTGCGCCGGAGGGCCAATGGCGCGAGGCCAGGATGCCCCGTTCGTCGAGGATCTCGAGAGCGGGCAGGTCTCGGCGCACGCCCAGGGCTTCGATCGCCGCCTCGAGCTCTCCGGCGGCCATCGGCAGGTCCAGGGTCACGAGGGCGCTGGTCTGGGCGTCGGCGCGGGCGCGCAGGCGCTCGAGGCGTGCCCGGGTGACCGCGAGCGCGGTGTGCAGCCGCTCGCGGGAGGACTCGTCGTAGGCTCGAGCCACCCTGCGCTGGACCAGCAGGGCCAAGAGCGCCACGGGCAACGCGGCGACCAGCAGGAAGGCGACCAGGAAACGCGCGCGAAGGCTCACCTCTCCACCCAGGCCGATTCCAGCACCAGCCGACCATCCACCGCCAGGCGCAGGCCGTGGAGCCCCCCACGGGCGGCGACCTGGATCGGCAGCCGCGCGAGCGGCACCAGGGTGTCGGTGCCCTCCGGCTCCGTCGGGACGAGCACCAGCCGGACCGGTGCCGCGGCGTGCCGCGCTTCGAGTGGGGCGCGCACGTCGAGGGACACCTGCCCGCCCAGGGACTCGAGCACCGCGGCGAGGCGCTGGCTGGCCGCAGGTGGCACGTCGGTCGCGACGACCAGCGTCAACGAGCCGAACCCGAGTGGTGGCACGGCGCCGGGCGTGGGCGCCGCGGGAAACGCGCCGGGCACGAAAGACGCCACGTCGGCCGAGGCCGCCGCCGCCGCCAGCGCTTCCCGGGCTTGGATGCGATCGCAGGGTGGTTGCGAGGCATCGAGCACCAGGACCAGGCTGGCCTGACGCGGCGGCCAGAACGGCCGCGCCGGAACGGCGTCGAGGGCCGCGTCCGCGCGCCCGCCCGCGACGTCGGCCGAGCGCCGCTCGGGGTCGGGCTGGGCGACCAGCGTGACGCCGTCCAGATAGGGACGGCCGCGCACGTGTCCGGCGAAGGCCGTGAGGGCGAAACGGTGCTCCGGTACACTGAGCGTCGGGACGAAGGGTCCAGCGCCGGCTCCCTCCGGGCTGGTGATCGCCGCCGCGGGGGATGCCAGGCCAGGTGGCGCGCCGATCATCGCGTCACGGAAGCGGAGGACCAGGTGGCTCGCATCGGGAGCAAACACGCCGTCCGGCTCCAAGGTCGCGCGTAGCTCCGCCCCCGCGTCGGCTTCGAGGAATCGTCGCAGCGAGCGCACCGCAGCATCGGCCGTGACCGGAGTGTCGTCGTGAAAGCGGGCGTCGGACTCCAGCTCGAAACGCAGCTCGCGTCCCGAGGCGGCGGGCAGGGGAACACGTGCAAGGCCGGGGCCGATCTGCCCTGCCGCGTCGAGGGTGACGAGGGTCTCGTGAACCAGGCCGAGGGCGAGGCGGTGGCCGGCGTGTTCCGCCTCGGCGGGCTCGAGGCTGCGTGGCAACGCGGGCACGCTCACGGTGATGTCTCCGCCGTAGAGGGGCCCCAGCGCGGCTTTGGCGAATGGGCCCCCGAGCGCGAGCGCCAGCAACAGAGCGGGGCGTCGCCTCACGAAATTCCCGTCAGGTCGAAGACGACGAGGCGCGGTCCGCGGGGCGTCTCGGTGGCGACCGCAACGAGGGCTCCCGCCGCGCCCCGGCGGGCAGCGAGGGCCCGGATCCGCCCCTCGACCGGGAAAGCGGCCGCCACGAGGACGCGGGCGCCGTCGCCCCGCAGAACCAGAAGCTCGTCGAGATCCGAGGGGGGCTCGGCCCCGGACGCGAGCCAGAGGCCGGGTCCAACAGCGGCGAGTGCGTCCCCTGCGCGGCGTCCGGTCGCTTCGGGCTCTCCCGCGATCAGCAACTCACCGTTGGAGGCCACCGCGAGCCCCTCCGTCAAGCGCAGGAGCTGCAGCGCCCCGACGCGCAGGACGCTGGTGCCGGCCTGGAAGCGCGCGCCCTCGACCGGCGCGGGGCCTGGCAGCGCCGTAGGGGGGATGGCTTCGGCACCTCCGACCGCGGCCAGTCGCCCGTCGTCCACCGTAAGGAGCGTGGCGCCGCTGCGGCGGTTCGTGGCGGCCCAGCAGGCGTTTTCGCCCGGCACCACCCGGAGGAGACCGGCCGGCGCCCGCGCCGCGAGCGGCTCACCGGGCAGCGCCAGCCGTGCCTGCCGCTCCAGGCGGGCTCCCGCGAGGCGATACAGCGTGAGGGCGTCGTCGGACAACACCATCAGGCGCTCGTGATCCAGGAACGCCAGGTCCAGCGCCGCGAGGTCGAGCTCGGCCCGCACCCGCTCCTGGAGCAGCACGGATGGCGCGACGCACGCGAGCAGCAGCAGGCGCGCCAGCGCGATCACGGTAGAAGCATATCGCGATGGTATTCTTGGCCGAGCATGACCCTGCTCGACCAGATCACCAAGGACCTCACGGCGGCAATGAAGGCGCAACACGCATTACGTACGGGCGTGTTGCGCATGGCCAAGGCCGCCCTGGTCAACAAGCAGATCGACAAGAAGGCGGCCCTCGACGACGCGGAGACCGTCAGGGTGCTCCAGGGCCTGGTCAAGCAGCGCGAGGACTCGGCGCAGCAGTTCCGCCAGGGCGGGCGCGCGGAGCTGGCGGACAAGGAAGAAGCCGAGATCGCCATACTGAAGACCTACTTGCCCAGAGAGGCGGGTCAGGCCGAGATCACGGCGGCCGTCGATCAGGCCGTCGCCGAGACCGGCGCCAGCTCGCTGAAGGACATGGGGCGCGTCATGAAGGCGGCCCTGGCGGCCCTGGCCGACCAGGTGGTAGACGCGAAGAAGGTCAACGAGGCGGTCAAGAAGCGCCTGGGCGGCTGAGGTGCGCGAGTCCCTGGTCGCCGCCGGCGCCCGCGTGATGGTCGGCTTCCAGGGCCATGCCGCCTCCGAGGACGTGCGGCGCCTGATCCGGGACTTCCGCGCGGCGAGCGTGATCCTGTTCGCCCGTAACGTCGACACGCCCGAGCAGGTGGCGGAGCTGGTGCGCGAGCTGCAAGGCATCGCGCGCGACGCGGGCCACGAGTTGCCGCTGCTCGTCGCCACCGACCAGGAGGGCGGGCGCGTCGCGCGCCTGCGCAGGCCCTGGACCGAGTGGCCGCCGCCGCGGGCGCTCGGGCGGCTGGCCTCGGAGGAACACGCGCGCCGCATGGGCGAGGCCATGGCGGGCGAGCTGCTGGCCTGCGGCGTGGGCTGCGACTTCGCCCCCGTCGTCGACGTGGACACGAACCCGCGGAATCCCGTCATCGGCGACCGCTCCTTCGCCGACGATCCCGAGCTGGTCGGCCGCCTGGGTGCGGGCATGATCCGCGGCCTCCAGGAGGGCGGCGTCGCGGCCTGCGCCAAACACTTCCCGGGTCACGGCGACACCGATCTCGACTCCCACCTGGCGCTGCCGGCCGTGGACCACGGACGCTCGCGCCTCCAGGAGGTCGAGCTGCTGCCCTTTCGCAGGGCCATCGAGGCCGGTGTCGCCTGCATCATGACCGCCCACATCCTGGTGCGCGAGCTGGACGATCGGCTGCCGGCAACCTTGTCACCGGTTCTGATCGAGGGCGTGTTGCGGAAGGAGATGGGGTACGGCGGCGTGATCGTCGCGGACGACCTGGAGATGAAGGCCGTGGCCCTGCGTTGGCGACCAGCGGAGTCGGCCCTGCTGGCGGCCCTGGCCGGCTGCGATCTGCTGCCGGTGTGCCACGACCACGGCGCGCAGGTGGAGGCGATCGAGTGCCTGGTGAGGGCGGTCGAGACCGAGCGATTGTCCTGGAAGGTGATGGAGAAAGCCGTGGCTCGCCTGCGTGCCCTGAAGGAGCGCTTCCTGCTGCCCTACCGCGATCCCGATCCGCGGGCGGCGCGGCTCGCGGCCGGAGCGGGCCCACGCCTTGCGCTCTCGGAGGAGATCACGGCCCGCAGCGGGATACACGCTTGAACCCGCTCCGCGTTGCATCGGTGTGACCTCTGTGGTTGCCTTGGTCGGGAGATCGACATGGACTTGGGCCTGAAGGGACGGGCCGCCGCGGTCTCGGCGGCGTCGCGGGGGCTGGGGCGGGCCGTGGCCCACGCCCTGGCGGCCGAGGGTTGCTCGGTGGCGATTTGCGGGCGAGACGAAGAGCGGATTCGCGAGGCCGCTCTGGCGATCGCCCACGAGACGGCCGGCTGGACGCTTCCGGTGGTGGCCGACGTCGGGGTTCCGGGCGACTGCCAGCGTTTCGTCGAGGAGGCGGCCGCCGCCTTCGGGCGCCTCGACATCCTGGTCACCAACACCGGGGGTCCCAAACCGGGCGCCTTCGACGCCGTGCAGGATGCCGACTGGGAGGCGGCCTACCGCGTGACGCTGGCGAACGTCGTCAACCTCGTCCGCGCCGCGTTGCCCCACATGCGCAAGAACCTCTGGGGCCGCATCGTCAACATCACCTCGCTGTCGGCGAAGCAGCCGATCGACGGCCTGGTCCTGTCCAACGCCCTGCGCCCGGCGGTGGTTGGGCTTGCCAAGACCCTCGCGAGCGAGCTGGGCAAGGACGGCATCCTGGTGAACAACGTCTGCCCGGGCTACACGCGAACGGCCCGCCTGGATGAAGTGACCCACGAGCGGGCCCGGGCCGCGGGCACCACCCCCGAGAAGGTCCTGGCGGGCCTGGCCCAGACGACTCCCCTCGGACGCATCGCCGAGCCCGAGGAGTTCGCGGCCGTGGTGGCCTTCCTGTGCTCGGAACGCGCGTCCTACCTGACGGGCGCCACGATACCGATCGACGGTGGCGCGGCCCGCGGCCTGCTTTGAGCTTCACGAAGCCCCGGGGCCTGCGGGCCGGGGATCTGGTCGGCATCGCGGCGCCCGCAGGTGGCTTCGACGCCCAGAGGCTCGAGTTGGGCGTCGGCGAGTTGGAGGCGCTCGGGCTGCGGGTGCGGGTCGGGGCCGACATAAGAGAGCGAGCGTGTTTCGCGGCGGGCCCGTCCCAGCGCCGCGTGCGCGAGTTGCGGGGCCTGTTCGAGGACGACGCGGTGGCCGGCATCGTGTGCGCGCGCGGCGGCGCGGGGGCGCTCCACGTGTTGCCGGGGCTGGATCCGCTGCTGGCCCAGCGACACCCCAAGGTGTTCGTCGGCTGCAGCGACATCACCTTCCTCCACTCGACCTTCAACGCCCTCGGCCTCGTGACCTTCCACGGTCCCATGGCGGCCGGAGACATCGGGCGCGGCACCTGGGACCCGGCCAGCTTCTGGAGCGCCGTGAGCGGTGAGGGGGAGCCCTACGCCAGCGGGAGCGACGACCTCGTCCCGCTGCGCGAGGGCCACGGCCGCGGCCGCTTGCTCGGGGGTTGCCTGTCGATCCTCGCGTCGGCGGCGGGCACGCCTTGGGCCTTCCGTCCCGACCGCGAGGGGACGATCCTCTTCCTCGAGGACGTCGCCGAGCCGCCGTACCGCGTCGATCGCCACCTGCGACAGCTTCGCGCCGCGGGGGCCTTCGAGGGGCTACGCGGGATCGTGTTCGGCGACATGCCGAAGTGTGCCGCCCCGCGCGACGCTTCGTTTTCGCTGGAGGACGTCATCCTCGAGGCCCTGGACGGGCTCGAGGTGCCGGTGGCCCTGGGCCTGTCGAGCGGGCATGTCGCCTCGGGAGCGTTGACCTTGCCGCTCGGTGTGGGCGCACGGCTCAGCTGCGACCGCGGCGAGGCGCGCGTGGAGCTGCTCGAGCATGGAGTGGCGTGAAGGTCCACCTGTCCGGCGCCTGCGGCACCGCCATGGCGTCGCTGGCGGGGCTGCTGCACGAACGTGGACACCAGGTCTCGGGCTCGGACCAGGACGTGTACCCTCCGATGTCGACGCAGCTCGAGGCGCTGGGCATCCCTCTGCGTACGCCGTACGCGGCCGAGAACGTCCCCGCCGACGCCGATCTGGTGGTGATCGGCAACGTGTTGTCGCGGGGCAACCCCGAGGTGGAGGCGGTGCTCGACCGCAAGCAGCGTTTGACCAGCTTGCCCGCGTTGCTCGCCGAGGAGTTCCTGCGCGGGCGCACCTCGGTCGTGGTGGCGGGCACCCACGGCAAAACCACGACCGCCGGCCTGCTGGCCTTCCTGCTGCAACGGGCGGGACTGGATCCAGGTTTCCTGGTGGGTGGCGTGCCGCTGGACTTCGGCCGCAGTTTCCGCCTGGGCGGCGGCGCCGCCTTTGTCATCGAGGGTGACGAGTACGATTCGGCGTTTTTCGACAAGAGGCCGAAGTTCGTCCACTACCGGCCCGACCTCGCGATCGTGGGCAACGTGGAGTTCGACCACGCCGACATCTACGCCGATCTCGAGGCCGTCAAGACGGCCTTCTTCCGCCTGCTGTCGGTGATCCCGCGCCGTGGGCTGCTCGTCGCCGGGATCGAGAGCCCGGCGCTGCGGGAGCTGCTGCCGCGCGCCTTCTGCCGCGTGGAGACCTTCGCGGTGGGCCCGGAACACGCCGCCGATTGGCGCGCCCACGACCTGCGGCCCGGCCCCGACGGCTGGACCTTCCGGCTGGAACGCCGGGGTCGCGACCTGGGCGAGTTCCGTCTCGGGCTGCCGGGTGAGCACAACGTGCGCAACGCCCTGGCGGCGCTGGCCTCGGCCGCCGAGTTGGGCGTCGAACCGGAGCGCCTGCGCCAGGCCCTGGCCGCCTTCGGCGGCGTGAAGCGGCGCCTCGAGTTGCGCGGCGTGGCGCGGGGCGTGCGCGTCTACGACGACTTCGCCCACCATCCCACCGCGGTCCGGGAGACGCTGCGCGCGTTGCGGGCGCTCCCCGGCGGGCGCCTGATCGCGGTCTTCGAGCCGCGTTCTTACACCTCACGCACGCGCGTGTTTCAAGACGCCTTCAGCCGCGCCTTCGTACTGGCCGACGAGGTGGTGGTCGCCCCCGCCTTCCAGCCGGGCAGGGTTCCGGAGCCGCAGCGGATCTCGGAGCAGGAGCTGGTCGTGGCCATCCAGGCGCTGGGCGGGCGGGCGCGGTTCCTGCCCTCCGTGGCGAGGATCGTCGAGACCCTGGGCCCGGAGCTGCGGGAGGGGGATCGGCTGGTGGTCCTGTCCAACGGTGGCTTCGACGGGATCCACGAGAAGCTGCTGAGCGCGCTCGGGGCGTGACCCCGGGCGTCCGTGGACGCCTGGGCGGGCTTGTGCTACAACCGCGTGTACCTACGATTCCACCAGAGCCCCCGTGCAGCAGCGCCCCTTCAAAGAAGGAGGATGGTGTATGAAGCGGTTTCTCCCGGCCATGCTGGCCCTCCTAGCCGTTTCCCCAGTCCGGGCCCAGGAAGCCCAGCAGACGACGGGAGAAAGCGAAGAAGAGAAGAGCCTGACCTTCAGCGACACGGTGGTGGTGTCGGGCTCGAGGGTGGAAGAGAAGGTCATCGACTCGCCCGCCACGATCAGCGTGATCACGGCCGACTCGATCGCCGCCAACCCGGCGCAGAACTTCGGCGACCTGTTGCGTGCCGTGCCCGGGGTCAACGTGATCCAGACCTCGGCCCGCGACGTGAACATCACGAGCCGCGCCGCCACCACCACCCTGGCAAGCTCCCAGCTCACGCTGCTCGACGGCCGCTCGATCTACCTGGATTTCTTCGGCATGGTGCTGTGGGACTTCGTCCCCACCAACACCGACGAGATCAAGCAGGTCGAGGTGGTGCGCGGTCCGGCCTCGGCGGTCTGGGGGGCGAACGCCTTGACCGGGATCGTGAACATCATCACGAAGTCGCCCCGCGAGGCGGAGGGCACCAGCTTGATGTTGAGCGGCGGGGTCTTCAGCCGGCAGTGCGAACGTTGCTCCCAGAGCGACAGCGGGCAGAACTACGGTGTGAGCCTGTCGACGGCCCAGGCACCGAACGACCACTGGTCCTACAAGCTCACGGCGGGGTACTTCAACAGCGACGCGTTCTCGCGTCCGACGGGCACGATCCCGAGGATCCCGGATCCGCGCGCGCCAGGCGCCTTCATCGGCGGAGCCAGCTACCCCTCGGATCGAGCGGGTTTCGGCACCGCCTTCGAGAACCAGGGCACCGCCCAGCCGAAGGTGGACGCACGCATCGACAACGACAAGGACAACGGCGGCCGGCTGACGCTGCAGGGCGGCTACGCCGGCACCGAAGGCATCATCCACACCGGGATCGGGCCCTTCGACATCCAGAGCGGCTCGTACATGGCCTACGGCAAGGCCGGCTACACCCAGGGCGGCTTCAAGGTCGGCGTCTTCGGGAACTTCGTCGACACCAAGGCCCCCAACCTCCTGCAGCGGGACCCCACCACGCTGCAGCCGGTCCAGCTCAACTTCACGACCCAGACCTATGACTTCGAGCTCGGCTACACGCGCGTGGTGGGAGGCAAACACATCCTGAGCATGGGCGGCAACGCGCGGCGCAACAACTTCGACATCACCATCGCGCCCAACTCCGAGAACCGCAACGAGTTCGGAGCTTACTTCCAGGACGAAGTGTTTTTCGGCAAGTTCCGCATCGCCCTCGGCGCCCGCGTCGACAAGTTCGGGAACCTCGAAGACCCGACCTTCTCTCCCCGCGTGTCGCTGATGTTCAAGCCCACCCAGAGCCATTCGATCCGGGTGGCGTTCAACCGTGCCTTCCGCTCGCCATCGGTGATCAACAACTACATCGAGCTGCCGATCAGCAACCCGCAGCCGATCGACCTGCGGCCGCTGGGCGCTCTGCTGCCCCCGCCGCTGCGCCCCTTCGTCGCCCAGCCGTTCTTCCTGACGGTGCAGCTCAAGGGCACCGAGCTCGTGACGCCCCGTTACAGCATGAAGGAAGAGCAGCTCGACGCCTACGAGATCGCCTATACCGGCACCTTCAACCGGCGCACCACATTCGGGCTGGCGCTGTACCAGAACGACAAGAAGGACAACATCAACTTCACCAGCCTGCTGCCCAGCCCCGGGTTCCCGGCGGGCCTGCCGGGCCTGTCGTTCTACTCCCCGGCCAACCCGGCCTCGGGGATCACGGTCACGGGCCAGCCGATCACGTTCCCGCCGGCCCTGATGACGATCCTGGGGCTGGTGCCGCCGCAGTTCGGCGGTCCGATCCGCCTGCCGGAGACGGTGTTCAGCTACCTCAACCTCGGGCCCGTCCGCGACAAGGGCGTCGAGGTGTCCCTCGATCATGCCTTCAACCAGAACGTCAGCGGCTTCGTGAACTACTCGTGGCAGGACGACCTGCAGGTCCTCGACGCCGCGGCCGGCGAGATCCCGTATCCGAGCGCCGAGATCGCCCTGCCGCCCACGCACCGCTTCAACGCCGGGCTCAACTTCAACAACAAGCGGTTCCTGGGGTCGGCGGCCGTGAATTACGTGGACGACGCCCTGTGGGCCGACGTGCTCACCGAGCCCTTCCACGGCTTCACGGACTCCTACACTCTGGTCAACGCCAGCATCGGCATGAAGTGGAACGAGGGCAGGATCACCACCATGGTGAAATGCCAGAACCTCTTCAACCGGGACGTGCAACAGCACGTGTTCGGCGACATCCTCAAGCGCTCGGTCGCACTCGAGCTGAAGTTCAAGTTCTAGGGGAACCGGCCGGGAAGCGCGATACGGGTCAACGGCTCACGCTGACGCGCGAGCTGTACCAAAGCGCCCCGTCGCCGAAACGCAGCTCGTCTGGAAGAACACGTAGCTCGAGCTGCCGGCCCTCGTGCTCGATCGTGGTGCGGATGGAGGCCGGCAGGTCGAAGGGGCGAAACAACTTCTTCGGCAGCCGCACCTTGAAGCCCTGGGCCAGGCGCTCGCGAAGCTTCGGAAGCATGGCCTCGGGGTCGAGGGCCAAGCCGCACTTGAGGAACGAGTCCTGCTGGCGCAGGGCCTCCTCGATGCTCGCCCACGACTCCGCCGTGGGCACCGGCTTCACCGTGTAGGGGACGTCCTTGAAGGTCGGTACGGCGCGCACGCCGGTGTCGGTGGCCTCGAGGCGCAACGAGCCCGCAAACGTCTCGACGGTCGGCTCGAGGAAGGCATCCAGGCGGCGTGTGATCTCGAAGTCACGGCACACGAGGTTGGCGAGGCCGCGGGAGTCCCAGCGGAAGTGGAGCCGGGCGGCGCCGCGGGCGCGCTCCAGGGCCACCGGCAGGGTCAGGCTGAAACGCTGGTCGCCCTCCACGCGCACCTGGGGCGTGCGCGCGGCCAGCACCCCCTTGAGGCGCCCGATCACGAGGTCGAGGTCCCAGCGACCGGCGTTCAGCCCCCTGGCGCGCACGTCGCCGCCCGCCCGGACCCGGGCGTTGAGGGCCAGGTCCAGCTCCACGCGGTCCAGGTAACGGGCCGCGACCTGCTGGAGCAGGGAACGCAGCAGCGTGGTCTGGATCACGACCAGGACCTCGCCCTCCTCCTCACGCGCCCTCCGGATCGTCGGGTCGTCGCCCAGGCGGGTTTCGAGCTCCCGCCAGAGTTGCTCCTGGCGCGCCTTCAAGGCCTGGATACGGTCCGTGCGGGCCCGACTCTCGTCGTCGGGCCGGCAGGCGAGGACGACGCAGGCCAGGAGCGCGATCGTGCCGGGACGCCTCACGGTGCCCCCGGGGCGATCCCAGTGGTGCGGATCGAGATCCAGAGCCTGTGGTGGAACGACTTCACGTCGTGGATCACGGCCCCGACCGGGATACGTTCGGCCGCGATCGTCACGCCGCCTTCGGGTCCGAGCGCGGGCAGAAGCACGTCGCTCGCCACGCGCACCGGGATCTCGATGGCCGCCGCCAGCGCCTCGAAGGCCTCCACCCTCTCCCGCGACAGATCCTCCACCAGCCGTTCAGCCGGCACGCCGAGGCCCATGAGCTCCGTCTTGCGGGCCTCGACTGCGTGGACCTTGACGCGGGCCCGCAACACGCCCGAGGCTGGATCCAGGTCCACCACGTCCAGACCCCCGTAAACGCTGAGCTCCGCGGCCGCACCGCTGCCGTCCTCGAGGGCGGCGCGGCCGTCGAGCTGGAGGATGGCGAAGCCGTCTTCGAGCAGGACCTTCGCCGAGTTGACCTGCACCCGGAAGCGGTCCGCGACCAGACGCTCCACGGGCAAACCCGCATCGAGAACCTGCTGTATCAGGTGCTGGCGCACCACCACGAGCACGTGGTCGAAGTGCAGCAGGCGCCCGCCGTTGTCGGCCAGCTGGCGCTCCAGGGCCAGCAGGCCGCGGACGCGGCGCTGCAGGTTCTGCTCCTCGGCCGAGAGGCGCGCCTCGCCGCGCCGGCCGGCACAGCCGGGCAGGACGAGGAGCCCTCCGAGCGCGAGCGCTGCCAGGCCGCGCAAGCCTACTCGACGATCAGGGTGACGAAGCGCAGCCCGGCCTCCTGCTCGACCTGGAGCACCACCACGTCGCCTGTTTTCAGGTCCTGGAGCGCGGCGCGCAGCGCCGCCACATCCGGCACGGGCGCGCCGTTCAGCGCGTAGATCACGTCCCCGGCCTGCAGCCCGTCCTGGAACGGCAGCGCTTCCGCCTGCGAAGCGGCCACCACGACGCCCGCGCGGGCCCGCAGCGGGCCCAGCATCGGCGCGATCGCGTCGTCGAGATCCAGGGCCAGCAGGCCCAGCCGCGGCACCAGGTTGCGCTCGGGGCTGACGCGGTCGAGCAGCCGCGCCGCGTCCCGGGGCCGCTCCTCCACGCTCACCAGCAGCGAGAGCAGGGTCTCGCCGCGCAGCACGGCCAGGTTCACGCTGGTGCCCGGCGTGCGCCGGTAGAGGTTGACGTCCAGCTGGCGGGCGTTCTCGATCGGCTTGCCGTCGAGGGACAACACGATGTCGCCGATGCCGAGGCCGGCTCTCTTGGCCGCGCTACCCGGCTTCACGTCGGAGATCACGGCGCCGCGCTCGCGGGGCAGGCCCAGGCCCCGGGCCAGCGCCGGGGTCAGGGTCTGAGCGCTGGCGCCGATCTCGCCGCGCCGGACGCGCCCGCTGCTGCGTATCTGCTGGTAGACGCCCGCGACGATGTGGCTGGGCGCGGCGAAGCCGAGGCCGTCGCTGCCGCCGGACTGCGACAGGATCAGCGTGTTGATGCCGATCACGCGGCCGGACGTGTCCACCAGGGGGCCGCCGCTGTTGCCCTGGTTGATGGAGGCGTCGGTCTGGATGTAGATCATCGGGCTCTCGGGTTCGAGCTGGCGGGCGCCGGCGCTGATCACGCCCATGCTCACCGAGTCCTCGAGCCCCAGCGGGCTGCCGAAGGCGAGCACGATCTGCCCTGGCCGCACGGCCTCCGAGTCGCCGAAGGCGAGATGCGGCAGCCCCGACTCCTCCAGCTTGAGCACCGCGATGTCGGTCTCGCGGTCGAGGCCCACCAGCTGGGCCGGCACCGGCCGGCCGCGAGACTTCAGGATCGAGCGAGCCTCACCTGCCGGCGCCGGCAGCAGGGCCTGGATCCGCCGCGCTCCGTGGACGACGTGGGCGTTGGTCACGACGTAGCCGTCGGCGTCCACCACCACGCCGGAACCCGCGCTCGTCTGGCGCGGCAGCAGGGCGGCCTGGTTGGCGCCGACCGGCGCGCCATGCCCGCTGACGAGCACCTGCACCACGGCCGGCTTGACGCGATCGACGAGGGCCTGCAGGTCGCCGTCGAGGCGCGCCAGCTCGTTCGCGGCCTTCGCTGCCTGGGCCTCGGCGACGGGAACGCCGACCAGCGGGGGGCACAGGCACAACCAGAGGAGCGAGCCGGCCGCGGCCCCGGCGGCGCTCGGCTTGGACATCCGCATGGTCAGAATCCGAAACCGCTGCTCACGTAGAAACCCGTCCGGCCCTCGCTGCGGGCGACGGCGACGCTGAACACCGCGCTGCGGTCGAGGAACGCCAGCCACAGGCCGCCGCCGGCGCCGGTGTGCCAGGTGCCGGAGCTTTCGCCGTCGAGGAACACGCGGCCCGTATCCGCCAGGCCGAAGACGCCCAGCTCGGCGGGCAGCAGGACGTACAGGCGCGCCAGCCGCAGCCGCAGCTCGGCGTTCCCGTAGAGCGCCGCGTCGCCGGCGTAACGTTGCGGGCGCAGGCCCCGCAGCGTCGCCGCGCCTCCCAGGAAGGCCGACTCGTGGAAGGGGTAGTCGCCGAACACCCGGCGCCCCCCGGCGCGCAGGGCGAGGGTGGGCTCGAGGGGCAAGCCGGGTGCGCCGAGGTAGGCCGAGGCGGAGCCGTCCACGGCGCCGAAGGTCTGCTTCACACTCCAGACGCTCGGATACAGCTCGGTCTCCACCGCCACGCGGACGCCGCGGCTCGGCGCCGTCACCCGGTCGCGCGTGTCGAAGGACACACCCAGCGCCGCCCCGACCTGGCCGAAATCCTCGGAGCCGTACGGTCGCGCCTGTCCGATGAAGCGGCCTTCCTCGAGTTCGGTGGTGGAGTAACGCAACACCGGGCCCGCGCCGAGACGCAGGCGCTTGCCGAGGCCGAGCTCCCAGGCCGGCTCGAGCCGGTACTGGGTCTGCTGGAGCCGGAAGAACTCGTCGGGCGCGTCGTCGTCGGTATCGTTCCCGAAGCCGTAGAAGCGGAGCACTTCGATGCCCGAGGCCTGGGCCCGCAGCTTCAAGAGCGTCGAGGAGTTTTCGCGCCGGAACGCGCCGTTGTAGCGGAAGCGGGGGCGCTGGGCGCCGAAGGCGAAGGCCGCATCCAGCGTCTGCTGGCTGGCCCACGGGTGCTTGCGGAAGCCGTAGCGCTCCCATTTCACGCCGCCGCCCGCGTACACGCCGACGTCCGTGGCGTAGCCCAGCAGCGGAGCCACGATGCGCTGGCCTCCCCAGTCGCGGGGCGCAATCCAGGGCGCACGGGGGTTGGGCGGGGGCGGGACGTAGACGCGGCCGTCCACCTGGGTGCCGGGGCCGCGCTCGATGCGCGCCGGGCCCGTGGCCGCGATCCGCGTTCCACCGCCCCCGGAGTCGTCGAAGGTCTTGTAGCCGGGCCCGGCCACCACGTGCAGCCGGATACGCGGGCGTCCGGTGGTGGCCACGCGGTCGTCGCCGCCGCGCAGGTACACGCGAACCTCCCGGGTTTCGCCGGCGTGAAACACCCGCTGGTAAAAAGGCTCGCCCGAGGGCCCGTCGCCCAGCCGCCGGCTCACGCGCAGCTCGAGACCGCCGTCCGGGTGGTGGTCGGCGCTCACCCACTCCGCGGCGTCGGTCAGCTGCACGTCCACCTCGCGGCCGAGGTGACGGTAGTGGCGCTCGGCCTGGGCCGGCAGCGCGTCGCGCCGCGCGCGCAGGGCGGCGAGCAGCCGCGGACCATCTCGGCGCCGGTACTCCTCGGGAAGCAACCCGACGGCCTCCTCGAGCGCGGCATCGCTGAGGCGCGCCTGCAGCTCCCTCGCCACCTCGTCCCAGGTCGGCCGGGACAACTCGGTCAACAGCCAGCGGTCCTGCTCGGCGCCGTTGAAGGTGAGGCCGTCGACCCCCGGGTACTCGGGCCCGAAGTTCACGAAGCGGGGCTGGTGCTGGCGCGCGATCGCGAGCACCAGGCCCTCGAAGCGGCAAAACGCCTGGTCGCGATCCTCGGGGATCGGCTGCCACAGCGGCGAGCCGGGGAGTTTGGCCCAGCGCCATTGGACGCGGTGCCGGTCGAAGTCGCCCATCAGCTGGTCGAGCAGCCGCGCGCGCAGGAGCGACCGGGCGTCCACGCGATCGTCCGGGCTCTCGGCGAGCCGCTGGTAGAGCTCCTTGTGGTCGAGGATCTCGGTGGCACCCTGGAAACCCGTGGCCCCGGGGCGCACCGGGGCCGGGTATTCCTCGATCGTGCCGACGAGTCCGGCGAACACCTCGCGGAACTCGCCCAGCGCCGGGTCGTCGGGCATCACGACCAGACGGTGTTCGGCGTGCAGCACGCCGGCGGCGCGCAGCAGCGCGTCCGCCGCCACCGGCGCGGCGGGGTGGCTGGCGGCGATCTGGTCCCGGACGATGCGGGCGGCCAGGGACTCCTGGAGGTCGGGCGGCAGGATGGCCACCGGGTCCTTGTCCAGGCTGCGGAAGGTCCAGCTGCGCCCGTCGACGCCCTCCAGGGCCAGGCCCTTCGTCTGCTGGCCGCCCACGCGTCGAACCGGCCTGAGGCCGCCCCCGAAGCTGCCCAGGTCCAGGATCTCGATGTCGACCGGGAGCGTCCACAGGTCGCGGTAGTCGTCGCCCCATAGCAGGCGGTGCAGCCCACCGGCGGCGTAGTGTTCGCCGGCCGTGACCCTGCGCGTCTCGGCCAGCGCCGGGGATGCCGCGCCGCCGAGCGCCGCCGCCAGGGAGAGGCCTCCAACTATGCGAAGAGGGATCACTTCAACTCCATCGAGAAATGTTCCACTGCGATTCCCTGCTGGTCGACCTGCAGCACCGTGAGCCGCGGCGCGCCGTCGCTCGGGAACACCAGGCGCATGAACCCCGCCTCGTCCGCGGCATAGTGCGAGCCCTCGACGGCCTTGACCGGCGTCGTGTGACCGTAGATGCCGGCGCCGCTCACCAGCACGAAACGTGGGATGCGCGTCGTGATGACCTGCAGGCTGTGTTCGTGGCCGGCGGCCCAGACCAGCGGTGGACGCTCCTTGAGAGCCTCGAGCAGCAGGCCGTGCATACGCCGATTCTCCTCCGAGGGCAGGTCCTGGGGCGACACTCCCGACCTGCGGGCCGCGGGGTAGATGGAGCCGATCCCTGGAAGCGGCAGCCAGAGCCAGCGTTTCCAGTCGGTCAGCGGGAACACGTGCTGGCGGATCGAGAAATGGCCGCCGTGGGGGCCGCCGCTGACCAGCGGATGGTGCGCCGCCACGATCACCTCGCGGCCGCCGGCGTCGGCCAGGGCGCGGCCGAGAGCCGCCTCGACCTCGGCGTCGGAGTCGGCCAGGCACGGAGAATCGGGGTCGCGGGGCTTGTCGAAGCCGTGCAGGAACCACTGGGTGTCCAGCACCACCAGGCGCACGCGCTGCCCCAGGTCGCGGACTTCCGGCCCGGGGCAACCACCCGGCGGCAGGTAATCCACGCCTGCGGGGCCTCGCTTGCGCACGAACTCGGCCTGCCGGAGCACGGCGTTCCAGCCGTCTTTCCCCCCGGCGTCCCAATCGTGGTTGCCCGGCAGGAACACCGCCCGCACGCCGGCCGTGCGCACGGCGTCGAGCTGCGCGGTCAGCCGGCGCTCCGCCGCGGCTCGGCTCGACGCGTCGGGTGCGGGCAAACCGCGGGGATAGATGTTGTCCCCCAGGAAAACGACGGTGGTGCGCGAGGGCTCGCGGGCCGCCTCGCGGCTCAAGGCCTGGAGCACGGGCTCGCCCGAGCGGGCCGGTTTGCCGGCGTCGCCGACCAGCAGCAGGATCGTATCCGGCGCCGGCGCGGAGGGCGCAACCAGGGCCAGGGCGCCGAGCAGGATCCCCAGGGCCGTCATGCCGCCACCACGCGCAACGCGCGGCCGAAGACACGCGCGAAGCGGGAGCCGATGCGCCGCGGTCGCCAGCCCCCGAGGCCACCCACGCGCAAGCGGGCCTCGCGGGGGCGCAGGCGCGCCTTCAGGGTGATGGCCCGCCGGTCCGCGCAGCGCTCCTCGATGTCGTCGGCCAGGACCAGCAGGGTGGCGGCACGCTCGACGGCATCCTCGTCCCGAGGCCCCAGCAGCGGAGCGTAGGCCTCGAGGTCCGCGCCGTCGTCGCCGGCGGCGCGCACCAGGGCCGAAAGCAGCGCGACGCGGCGGTGGCTGAAGCCCAGCAGGTCCGTGGAGAGCACGATGTCCGCCACGTGCTCGTGGCGGTCGAAGAAGTCGATGCTGCTGCCGATGTCGAGCAAGGTGGCGCCGTGGAGCAGGCACTCTCGAACCTCGGCGCTGGCCCGCGGATCCAGGGCCTGGCTGAGGCGCGCGGCCAGGTCGCGCCGGCGCGCGGCGGCGCGAGGGTCGTAGCCCCGAAAAGCCCGCGCCAGGCACTCGACCGCGTTGCGGCGCATGTTTTCGCCCGGGGGCAGTCGCGCGCCCCGCAGGCCCACGGCCAGTCCTTCGCGGACGCCCTGCCCGGAAACGATCACCTCCGAGGCGCCGATCCACTCCATGAGCTCGAGCACGACCAGGCCTCCGCCGACGATGGAGTCCCCCCGATCGTCGTTGAGGCCGGGGACCTGCACGCGCTTCTTGAGCTTGCGTGAGGCCAGCAGGGCCACCACCTCCTCGGCGCGTTCGTGGGTGAGCACGTAGCCGTGCAGACGGCGCAGCGGATAACCGGAGAGGCGCTGATCCACCTTGGCCAGGTTGCGCAAGCTGCCGCCGGTCCCGATCAGGCCCGCGCCGCGGAACAACCGGGGGAAACGCGAAGCGACGAAAAACGAGCGCGCGTGGGCGCGCAGGCGGCGCATCTCCTTGTTGGTCGGGGGGTCGGAAGCCAGGAACGCGTCGGACAGCCGCAGCGCACCGAGTGGAAAACTCGCGTTGTCGCCCAGGCGTCGAGACCGGAAGCGCGAGAGCTGCAGGCTGCCGCCCCCGAGATCGAACAGGTAGCCGTCGTCGACGGCCAGTCCGCGCACGGCCCCCAGGAAACCGAAGCGGGCCTCCTCCTCGCCGGAGAGGACCTGCACCCGGATGCCCAGCTCGCGGCGGACACGCGCGATGAACTGCCGGCCGTTCTCGGCATCCCGGACGGCCGCCGTGGCGACGGCCAGCAGGCGGCGGGAGCCGCCACCCAGGGCGATCGCCCGGAAGTCGCGCAGGGCGTCCATGGCGCGCTCGACCGACTCGCGGGAGAGAGCGCTCGTCTCGTCCAGCTGCCGCACCAGGCGCAGCGACGCCCGGCTGCTGGCGAGGATCCGCAACGCACCGCCCGGCTCGGGGGCGTAGACGACGACCCGGCCCGAGTTCGATCCGATGTCGATCACGGCGACGGGAGCCGGTGGGCGCGCCATCGTCATAGCTTCCGTGATGGCCGCGCGAGCGTCAACGCTACTGGACGTACCCGAGGGCGCGCAGCTCGTCCTGGACGGAGGCGTCGGGGGCCGTGGGCGAGACCCGCTGGCCCTGCCGGCGTGCACGCTCGAAGACCTGGCGAGCGGCCCGGCGCAGGGTCTCCGCCTGGGCCCGGCTGGTGCGCAGGAGGTTGCGGCGCTCCAGGGGGTCGTTGCGCAGGTGGAACAACTCGTCGGGGCCCCGGGCGTTGTCGATGAACTTCCAGGTGTCGTCCTGCAGGCTGTAGGTCTCGCCGAGGTGTGGCGCCTCGGCGCGCGACCGCGAGCGCGGCCGGCCGTGTTGGGCGGCGGGCCGGCGTTGAGCGAAGGCCGGTGCGGGTGTCAGCGGGCGCTCCGGGGCCTCGAGGCTGCCGCGCAGCGAGCGCCCCGGAACCTCGAAGCCGGGCTGCTCGAAGGACACGCCCAGGAGATCGAGCAGCGTGGGCACGATGTCGACGTGTCGCACCAGGCTCCGGACACGCCGGCCCGCCGGAGCTCCCGTCCCGTACACGATCAGCGGGACCCGGATCTGCTCCTCGTAGAGGCGAGCGCCGTGGCCCTCGTAGGCATGGCTGCCCAGGCCCTCGCCGTGGTCGGAGGTGACCAGGAACAGGCCGTCAGCGAGCAGGCCGCGGCCATGCATCACATCGAACAGGCGTTCCAGGGCGCGGTCGGCGAGCCGGATCTCGGCATCGTAGGCCGCGTGAACGCGGGCCAACTCGCCCGCATCAGGGTAGAAGCCCGGCACGACGCCACGTCTCTCGTAGGCATCGCGTGCCAGCTCCTCCGCTGCGGCGAGACTGGCCGGCAGGAACTCGCGCAGCAGGTCGTCGGGCGCACGTTGGGGCGCGTGTGGATCGAAGAGGTGGACCCAGAGCAGGAAACGGTCCGTCGGCTCCTTGTCACGCAGCCAGGCCAGGGCGCGGTCCACCACCACGTCGGCCTGGGCGTACTCGTGCCAATCGGCGCTGCCGCCCTCGAAGCTCCGGAAGCCGCGGCTCACGGAGCGCAGGAAGGACACGGCCGAGAAGCCGGCGCTGTCGTAGCCGCGCCCCGCGAGCAACTCGGGCAACGTGCGATACGCTTCGGCGGCGCCCGCCGGCAGGCCCATTCCGTTGCGGCGCACGCCGTGTTGCGAAGGGTGCAGCCCGGTGAGCAGCGAGGCGTGGGCCGGGGCGGTGTGGGAGCAGGAGCTGTAGGCGCGCTCGAAGAGCACCCCGCGGCGGGCCAGGCTGTCGAGGAAGGGAGAGGTCGGCCGCGGGTGGCCGTAACACCCGAGGTGGTCCGCCCGCAGCGTGTCGATGCTGACCAGCACGATCGCGCGGGGTGGCTCGGACCGCCCCGGCCTGGGCCCACACCCGACCAGCAGCAGCGCGGCCAGGAGCAGCGCGCGCGTCAGAACAGCGTGTAGATGAACGGGGCCACCGCGGTGCCCTGGGTGAAGACGACCAGCAGCCCGAGCAGGACCAGCATCACGATGATCGGTCCGAGCCACCACTTCTTGCGGATCCGCATGAAGGCCCACAACTCGCCCAGGATCCCGATCTTCTCCCTAGCTCCCTCGAGCCCCATCTTTCCCTCTCCGTGTCTCCCGTGCTCTCACTGTTTCCGTCAGTCCAGCTCGAACTGCGTCCGCCAGTCCACGTCCTCGCGCAGGGCCGGCTGCTCGCGCTTGTCGAGGAGCTGGTGACCCAGCACCAGGTAGTCCATGTTCGTGCGCATGAAACACAGGTAGGCGTCGTGGGGTGTGCACACGATCGGCTCGCCACGGACGTTGAAGGAGGTGTTGATGATGACCGGCACGCCGGTGATCCTCTCGAACTCCTCGATCAGGCCGTAGTAGAGCGGGTTCTGCTCGCGGGTCACGGTCTGCAGCCGCGCCGAGTTGTCCACGTGGGTCACCGAGGGGATCGTGCGTTTGCCCTCGCGGACCTGGGCCACCAGCAGCATGTACGGGCTCTCGCAGTCGATGTCGAACCACTCGGAGGCCCGGTCGGCCAGCACCGAGGGCGCAAAGGGGCGGAAACCCTCGCGGAACTTGATCTTCATGTTGAGGGTGTCGCGCATCTTCGGGTCCCGGGGGTCGGCCAGGATCGAGCGTGCGCCCAGGGCGCGTGGCCCGAACTCCATGCGCCCCTGGTACCAGCCGATCACGTTGCCCTCGGAGAGCAGCTTCGCGACGTCGAGGGTGAGCTGGGCGTCACTCAGCACCCGGTACGTCGCCCCCTGGCCCTGGAGGTAGCCCTGGATCTCGGGGTCTTCGAACTCCGGGCCGAGGTAGGCGTGAGTCCAGGCCGGTCCGCGGGGCTTCTTGTGCAGCGTGTTGTAGAGGTAGTGAGCGACACCCACCGCCCCGCCCGCGTCGCCGGCCGCAGGCTGGACGAACAGGTTCTTGAAGGGCGTCTCGCGGATCACGCGGCCGTTGGCCACGCAGTTGAGGGCCACGCCGCCCGCCATGCACAGGTTGGTGAGCCCGGTCTGGCCCTGGATGTGCCGGGCCATGGCGAGCACCACCTCCTCGCAGACCTTCTGCACCGAGGCCGCGATGTCGAACTCGCGCTCGTTCATCCAGCTCTCGGGCTTGCGGGGCGGGCCGCCGAAGAAGTCGTCGAAGGCGCCGTTGGTCATCCGCAGGCCGTGGTCGTACGAGAAGTACTTCATGTTGAGCTTGAAGGAGCCGTCCGGGTTGAGGTGGATCATTTCCCGCATGATGCGGTCGTAGTGGACGGGTTTGCCGTAGGGCGCCAGGCCCATCACCTTGTACTCGGCGCTGTTCACCTTGAAGCCGAGGTAGTAGGTGAAGGCGCTGTAGAGCAGGCCCAGGGAGTGGGGGAACCGGATCTCCTTGAACAACCGGATGTCGGTGCCGTCGCCGACGGCGAAGCTGGCGGTGGCCCATTCGCCGACGCCGTCCACGGTGAGGATGGCGGCCTGCTGGAAGGGCGACGGCAGGAAACAGGAGGCGGCGTGGCTCATGTGGTGCTCGGCGAACAGGATCGGCCCCTGGTAGGGCTTGAGCTCCCTGCGGATCAGCGACGGCACCCAGAGTTTCTCCCGGATCCACAGCGGCATCGCCTTGCTGAAGGACGCGAAGGACCTCGGGAAGGTGGCCACGTAGGTCGACAACATCCGCTCGAACTTCAGGAGCGGCTTGTCGTAGAAGCCGACCGCGTCCAGGTCCTCGGGCTTGAGCCCCGCCTGCTTCAGCACGTACTTCACGGCCCGGCTGGGGAAGTCCGCGTCGTGTTTCTTGCGGCTGAGGCGCTCCTCCTGGCAGGCGGCCACGATCCGGCCGTCGCGCAGCAGCGCCGCGGCGGAGTCGTGGTAGAAGCAGGAGAGGCCCAGGATGTTCATCTCGGCCCTAGAACTGGTGCCGCGCGGCGGCGTCGGGGCCCAGGGGGTTGGGCTCGTGTGGCCGCCAGAAGCTGGGCTCGGGCCCCAGCCGGCGGTCCAGCGGGTCCTCGCCGAACAGCTTCATGTAGAGTGCGACCAGCGACACGGAGCTGAAGTAGACGATCGCCAGGATCACGTTCGTCCAGAGGTGGCCGATGCCCTCGAAGAAGGCGGTCCAGCCCCTGTAGGCCGCCGTGTGCGGAGCCAGGTATCGGAACAGCAACTCGACGACCACCACCGTGGTCGCGAACAGCAGCAGCCCCCGGGTGACGGGGCCGCGTCCCGCCCACCACAGGGCCAAGGCGTCGAGAATCCCCATGAACGCGCCTTCCCCCTGAGAACAAACAGTCATCTTAAGGTCGCCGGGAGCTCCGGGTCAACCGCCGTGCGTCGGCTCACGACGGGGTTCGGCAGGGCAACCTTATAATCGGGACCTTGTGGTGATGACGCCCCTCGAAGAGGCTCCGCGCGGAGAGCGATCGCAGTTCCTCCGCGGCCAGATGCGCCAGTGGATGGAGCAGATGGTGATGGCCGGGAAGACCTCGGACCTGTTCGAGCTGGAGATGTGGCTGCGCAGCTTCGAGCGCTTCTTCCGCATCCGCAACCAGCCGATCTCGGAGCGCGAGGCCAAGCAGCTGGCGCTGCGCAACTGGTCTGAGGAGCTGCGCCTGGTCGACCAGGTGTTGTTGCGCGTGGTCAACCTGTGCACCAGCCTGCTGACCGAGGAGCAGGTCAACCACGCCCGCTTCGACAAGTACGTGGAGAGTTTCCTGAAGAAGGACGACTTGGTCGACCCCTACGTCGAGAAGTTGCTGCGCCAGACCACTCCCGAGGGCAGCCTGGTGCTGCTCCGGGACTCCTTCGAGGACGTTCACGTGCTGCTCACCCAGCTCACCCGGCTGTCGCGGATCCCGTACGCCGCGTTCATGTCGGTGGGCAAGGTGATCTACCGGGAGATCCGGCGCAGCGACCTGTTGGCGCTGCTGATCGACAAGAAGTTCAAGCCGATCTACGACCGCATCTCGAACCCCGGCATCGCCAGCACGATCCGGGTGATCGAGGAACCCCAGAAGCGTAAACACGCGGCCAAGGTGTTCCTGGAGTTCTTCCGGCTGCTCCACTACCTGGACTTCGCCGACCCCGACCGCAACCGGGAGGACGAGCTGAAGAGCACGCTGCTGGTGTTCTCCCTGATCACCGCCGAAACCCGCAACCTGCTCGCGTACCTGGAAAGACGGGTGTTGCCCACCCTGGAGCGGGACACGGCCCTGCACGATCTCTACGACTCTTTCGTGTATTGCATCCCCCTCGAGCTGAAGAAGGTCATCAACACCGAGCTGCTCGACATCTCCGCCTCGCGGCAGGCCGAGAGCATCCGGGCTCGGGTCGAGAACAGCCACGGCATCCTGAAGGACTGCTTCCAGCAGTCGGTGGTCCAGCTCGCCCAGGCCTACGGGCCCGCGGACGGCGGCGAGATCTTCGAGGACTTCACCGCCAAGCTGGCGCAGTCGGTGCACCTCCGGGACGGCCTGGCCAGGCTGATCAAGGCGATCCGAGAGTTCCAGGCGCTACGGGACGAGACCCAGGCGATCTGCATGAAGGAAGAGATCTCGCGTTTCTACGACACCTGCATGAAGTACCTGATGTACCGCGACTGGTCGGGCTTCGAGTTGTTCTTCATCGAGATCCTCAAGTGCACCAGCCTGCCGGCGCTGCAGCAGATCGCCCACCGTTTCGAGACCTTCCTGATGACGTTGTTCCGTGAGGTCCAGAAGCGCGCGATCCTGCAGGGCATCCCCCTCGCCCCCGACCTGCAGAGCGTCCTTGCCTAGCGGCATAACGGAAATCTGCTACACTCGGCGCCGATCCTCGTAAGGTCATGGCCGACAAGGAAAAAAATCCCTTCGCCAAGTTCCTGACCCACTTCGCCGCCAGCACGGTGCTGTTCCATGAGGGCGACGATGGCGACGAGATGTACATCGTCCAGACCGGCCGCGTCGCCATCAAGAAGAGGGTGAAGGACGGCGAGGCCTTGCTCGCCACCATGGAGAAGGGCGACTTCTTCGGCGAGATGGCGATCCTGGAGCGCCTGCCACGTTCGGCCACGGCCGAGGTGGTCGAGGCGAGCGACCTGATCGTGATCTCGAGCGAGATCTTCGGGGACATGATCAAGGCCAACCCCGAGATCGCCGTGCGCATGCTGCGCAAGTACTCGATCCGGCTGCGGGAGACCAACAAGCAGCTCGAGCAGGTGATGGCCACCGGGGCGACCACCGGGCCGTCCTCGGAGGGCGCGCGCGAGCTGCTCTCCTCCGGGGGCACCGCCGGCACGGTGCAGGCCGAGGCCGTCGCCTACTTCGTCTCGCCCCAGAGCGGTAACGTGTTCCCGGTGTTCAAGACCGACGCCCTGATCGGCCGGTACGACTCCGTGACCGGCATGCGCCCCGAGGTGGACCTCACCGCCGAGGACCAGAGCCGCAACATCTCGCGCCGGCATGCGCGAGTCGTGATCAAGGACGAGGGGTTTTTCGTGGCCGAGGAGATCGGCACCATGAACGGCACGTTCCTCAACGGCAAGAAACTCGCGAACGGCGTGTTGACGCCCATAACGGACGGTGACGAGCTGGTGTTGTGCCGCCTGCCGCTGACCTTCAAGTTGGCGGGGAAGTAACCGCTCGGATCCCGCCCAGGGGCACGCCCGCCGCACACAGCGGACACTCCGCCGGCGTCCAGATCGAGTTGGGCCAGCGGGCGACGGACTCGAGCGCGAGACCGGCCTGGGAGGCCCAGGTCGGCGCCCACTCTCCGAGGCTGAGCAGCGCGCCGACGGCGACCGGCAGGGCCCCGCATTCCATCAGGGCGCGATACGTGCCGAGCACCGCCGAGCCGGCGTTGATCACGTCGTTGACGATGGCCACGCGCCGTCCCTCGAGGCGGGGGCGCACCACCTCGGGGATCCGGTAGTCGAAGGGGTGGATGCCACCGGCCCGGGTGGCCTCGCGTACGGCGTAGCTGAAGTCGACCTCCAGATGAGCCGCCACCCGCAGCGCCACGAAGGCCCCCTCGATCAGGGGGCCGCAGACGGCTTCGATGGCGTGGGCCTCCAGGCGCCGCGCCAGCTCCGACGTGAACAACTCGACGCGGTGCGGACGCAGACACAGCAGCTCCAGGTCGAGCCACAACTCGCCGTGGTGTCCCGACTCGAGGCGGAAATGTCCGCGCCGTGCGCCGACCAGGCCGGCGATCTCCTCGTCCAGGCCGCCGGTCACGGCTTGGCTCGGCGGCTCTTGCGCGGGGTGGTTTCGGGGCCGACGGGAATCAGCGGCCCCAGAAGCGCCAGCGCTTCGGACGCCGGGAGCCGTTTCGCGTCCCGCACCACGTCCGCGGGCACCCAGGCGGGGAAAACCTGGCGTCGCGAGCGGTGGGCGCCCGTTTGGGTGTGTTCCTCCCACACCCGCGCCAGCCGCGCCCGGCGAAACCTGGCGGCCAGCTTCACCAGGGCGGGCCAGAGCCGGCGATGCACGAATGTGATCTTGCCCTGGACGAGCCTGCAGACCAGGACGTCCGGGCTCCCGGAGGCGGCCTGCGCCGCCCGAAAGATCTCCCGGCCCCTGGGGTGACCCCACCAACTGCCGCGGATCCGTTCGCCCGCAACGGCCTCGGCCAGGCTCGGGATCGGACCGCGGGCGGCCTGGAGCACGACTCCGTGGCGCTCGATGAACGCGAGGGCCTGCTTCGGACTCACCGGCGTCCGGCGCTGGAGCGCGTCCGCTCGCGGCGACCTCACCGGTCTGCCGGACTCGACTGCCGCCGTTCCAGGATGGCGCGCCGGATCTGCTCGTGATTACGAGGCAACACGCGCTTGTTGCGGCACTCGTCGAGGGCCAGCAGCGTCATGCGATCCACGGTCTCCTGGTCACGCGCCGCCGGGAGCAGGTCGTCCAGGGCGGCGGCGACGTGACGCTCGGCCAGCGCCGCGGCGCCCTCGCGCACCGCGAAGCGCCATGCCGTCGTCATCAGCAGCTCGATGTCGCTGCCGGTATGGCCCTCGGTCCGTGCGGCGAAGGCCGTGAAGTCCTTCACCTCGCAGGGGAGCCGGTGTTTCTTGACCTGGACCTCGAAGATCTGCCGCCGCGCATCGGCGTCGGGCATCAGGATCGGGATCTTCACGTCGGTGCGCCCCGAGCGCCGCATCGCGGCGTCGATCAGGTCGATGCGGTTGGTGATGTCGATGCGCAGCACCTTGCCGCGCAGCGAGTTGTCGCCCCAGAAGTTGAAAGCCGAGGCCCGCATGCGTTCCGTGACCCCGGAGTCGCCGCTGCCCGCGTCGCGGCTGCCGCCCTCGGCCTGGTCGGACTCGTCCACGATCACGATCACCGGCGCCAGCGCCCGGATCGCGGCGAAGGCCTTTTCCTGGTTCCGCTCCGACTGGCCCACGTACATCGCGCGCAAGGGCCGGAAGCGCACGCACAACATCCCGCACTCCTTGGCGAAACACTCGGAGAGGTAACTCTTGCCGGTGCCCGGCGGGCCCATGAGGGCGATGCCCATCGGCGCGGCGGAGTGCAGGCCGCGCCGCATGAGGTCGGCGATCTCGCGCAGCTCCTTCACGGCGTGCTCCAGCCCGCCCACCGCGGAGAGGTCGTAACGCGGGTCGAGGATCTCCAGCACGTCGCCGTACTCCTGGCGCAGCAGGTCGGTCTTGCGCGAGACGACGGCGGCGCGGTTGATGGGCTGGGCGGCGGCCTCCGCGCGCTGGACGATGTCCTCGATCTGCACCAGGGCCAAGCCGCCGGTCTCGGCGGCGAGTTGCGCGGGCTCCATCTCCCAGCGCAGCCCGGGCCGGCGCGCCTTCAGGTCCTGGGCGAAGCTGGCCCGGGCGTCGAGGTCCGGCCGCGGCACGGCCACGGTCTCGGCGCCGCTGGCCCCGGCGTAGACCTCGTCGGAGACCTCGCCCGCGCTGGGTGCGATCAAGGCGATCAGCGGTCGCCGCGCGGCGACCCTCGGGTCGCTGGCCCAGCGCGCGAGGCTGGTGATGGCCTGGCGCTCGACGCCTGCCGAAGCGCCGGCAGGGGCGAGGGCGTGAGCGTAGTCGAGGATCACCACCACCGACCCCGGAGGCAGCCGGTCCGTCGTCAGGACCGCATCGAGCAGGGCGAGGGCGCGGGGGACGTCCATCGGGAGGGGTCCGCGCAGGGCGAGGGCCTTCCGGAATGCCTTCTCGCGAGCGGCATCGGGGAACGTGAAGCCCGAGGAGACGTCGTAGGCCACCACGACCTCGCGTTGGGCCGCTAGGCGCTCCAGGGCCCGGCCCAGCGGCAGCTCCTCGGCGCCGAAAGGGTGCAGGTCGCGTACGTTGCCGTGAAACAGGAACAGGTGGCTGGCCCCGGCGTGGTAACGCTCGAGCACCGTGCCCGCGAACCAGCCGGGCAGCCGCACCGACCTCACGGCTGCGGCTCCAGGCGCAAGGCGTGCAGGCCACGTGCGCTGCCGACGAAGATCTGGTCCCCCGAGGCGGCCGCGGCGCTTGCGATACCGCCCGCCGCCAGGCTGGCTCGCCACAACACCGAGCCGGCCGGGTCGAGGGCGTAGAGGTCGCCATCGGTGGAGCCCACCACGAACGCCCCCGGGACTGCGAGCGGCGAAGCCACCACGGGTCCACCCGTGCGGGACCGGAAACGTGAGGCGCCGGTCGCGCGGTCCACGCCGTGGAGCGTGCCGTCGTTGGAGCCCACCACCACGAGCGCGTCGGTCACGGCGGGCGACGAGTAGAGGGGCGCGCCGAGATCTGCGCTCCACGCGTGCGCGCCGTCCTTGACGTTGAGCGCGGCGAGCCGGCCCGCGAAGTCGCCGACGAAGGTCAGGGGTCCGTCCACGGCGGGCGTCCCGCGCACCTTGCCGCCCAGGGCCACGGACCACGCGACGACGCCCGAGGCGACGTCGAAAGCCGTGACGGAACCGTCGTCGGCCCCGATCAACACGCGCTCGCCAGCCAGGGCCGGGGACGAGAACACCGACGGCAGCTTCGCCTTCCAGGCGGGCTTGCCCTTGTGGTCGAGGGCGACCAGGCCGCCCAGGCCCTTGGCCTCGACCACGCCCACCAGCACGCGCTCGCCCACCGGCAGCGGCGCCGAGCGCACGACCTGGCCCAGACGTGCGCGCCAGCGGAGGGTCGCGCTCGCGACATCGACGGCGATGCACTCGCCGTCATCGGTGCCCAGGAAGAGCACGCCGTCGGCGAAAGCCGGCGAGGACTCGATGGCGGAGCCGAGTTTCTGCTCGTGCAACACGCGCCCGCTCGGGGGATCGAGCCAGACCAGGCGGCCGTCGGCCGTGGCCGCCAGCACCACCCCGCCCGCCACCACAGGGGAGGCCACCACCGCGCCCAGCGCCGCCTCCCAGAGCGGCAGCAGGGCGCGCGGCGCCGGGCTTCCGAGGGCCCGCCCGTGGCGCGAAACGTCGCCACGAAACAGAGGCCACGCGGCGGCCGCGGGCGGCGAGAGTGCGGTCTCGAGCGCCGTGAGCGCTTCCGCCGCGGTCGCGAAGCGGCGGTCGCGCCGCGGCGAAGCCAGGGCCGTCAGGAAGGAGCGCCGGAGCACGCTGCTGCCCGGGGGCCCTGGAGGGCCGTCGAGGCGCCAGGAGACGTCGGCGGGCTTGCGGGTGGCCAGGGTGTAGAGGAGCGCGCCCAGCTGGAACAGGTCCTCGGACACGGCGCCTGCGGCGGAGCCGCCGTCGAGCACGGGGCGGCCCTCGACGTGCGCGATTTCGCCCAGGGCCAGCGGGGGGTGGCGCGGCGGACTCTCGGCGTGGGCGCGCTGAAGCCCGCGGAGCAACTCCCGGCCCAGGGCGAGTGTCGTGTCCTCGTCGAGCGGGGAGCTGAAGTTCCGCGTGATGCGCCGCAGGTGGTCCTCGAGAGTCTCGCGCACCGTGAATCTCAGGCAGGCGCGTCGATTATATCTGGCGACCCGCGGGACTCGCGGATCGCGGCGTCCAGGGGTCGCGCCGTCCAGCGCAGGGCCGCGCAGGTGCGCGTCGTGTCCAGACAGGCGTCCTTGGGCCGTGGGGCTTGCGGCGGACGTTCCTCGTGGGTGGTGGTCGAGATCGGGCCGGGGTCGAGGCCATGCAGGGCCGCCACGCGCCGACCCAGCTCGTAGCGGCTGATGCGCTGGCTGCCGGCGAGGTGGAAGATCCCGGCCAGATCCCGCTCCAGGATCCGGGCGCAGCCGCTGGCCACGGACTCGGGGTCCGAAGGCGTGCGGATCTGGTCGGCGTACAACGACAGCGGGCGGCCCGCGCGCAGCGCCCAGACCAGGGACTCGGTGGCGGTGCCCCGCGGACCGTAACCACGGCCCACGACCAGCGCCACGCGGGCGACGGCGTGGCGCCGGTCGGCGGCCAGCACCGCCTGTTCGGCCGCCCGTTTCGAGCGGCCGTACACCGAGACCGGGTGCGGCTGCGCGGCTTCGTCGCGCGCGTTGTCGGCGTCGGAGAACACGAGGTCGGTGGAGATCAACACCAGCTTCACGCCACGCCGTGCGCAGCTGCTGGCGAGGCGCGCGCTGGCGTCGGTGTTGAGTGCGAAAGCCCGCTCGGGTTGGCGCTCGCAGATGTCGGGCTCGACCAGCGCCGCGGCGTGCAGCACCGCATCGGGCCGCGCGCTGTCGAGCGCCCCCTCGACGGCCGCCGGGTCCAGAAGGTCGAGGGGCACGCTTTCGCCGCCCGGGGGCGCGGCCGAGGCCCGCCAGGCCGCCACCACCGCGTACCGCTGTTCGCGGAGGAGCGGGGCCAGGCGCCCGCCCAGCACCCCGGCCGCCCCGGTCAGCAGGACACGCAAGCTTGTTTCCCAGGGGAGCCCGGCCGTAGAATCGCTGCGATGTCCCGCCACGGATGAAATTTCCAGGCAGCAAGCTGCTCCATCACTGGGACCTCTCGACGCAGAGGATCTCCCTCGACGACCTGTTTCGCTCGTGCCAACAGGTCGGGCTGACTGGCTTCGCCGAGGTGAAGTTCCCCAACTCCGTGGGCATGATCTTCTACTATCTCGGCGGCGAGGTGAACGCCCTGTTCCGCGAGGGCTCGGTGGCCTATCACGGACAGGCCGCCCTGGACCGGCTCCGCTCGGGAGTGATGGGCGATGAGGGGATCATCTCGGTCTACGAGTTGCCCCTCGACATGGCCCACCTGCTTCGCGGCATCACCAACCGGCAGAGGCTGAAGGAGAGCGTCGAGGGCCGGAGCGGCCTTGTCGAGTTGCTGCGCCGGATGGAGAAATCGGAGCACACCGGCACATTGGAGCTGCAGACCGGGCGAGGGTCCGCCATGATCCTGCTGGTGCGGGGCCGGGTCTCGAACACCTACTGGGAGACGGCCGACGGGCTGACCTACGAGAAGGGGGAGGCGCGCCAGCGCCTCGACGCGGCCCTGGACCAGGAGGCGCCGCAGCTCTTCCTGTCGGAGTTCTCGCGGGACGTCTGGAAGACGCGGCACGAGGTGCAGACCTCGGTCACGAGCCGACTGGAGCGCCGCGAGGAGAAGCAGGGACCGACGGAGAAGGTGGCCGCCGAGGAGAACGCGCTGCGCCAGCTGATCCTGGAGGAGCTGTCGGCCCAGGTGCCCTCGATGATCCAGGCCTACGTCTTCGACCTGATGACCGGGGCGGTGTTGGCCCGGAAGGGGCGCGGCACCTCGGCGATCCGCGTCGGCCTGCTGGCGGAGAAGGTGCCCTCGCTGACCCTCTACCTGCGCGACCTGGTCGCGACCGAGGACGCCGACGAGGTGGAGCTGATCGAAGTGTCGACGGCGCGGGTGGCCTCGCTGATCGCGATCGTCGCCGAGGCCCAGGAGGCCATCGCCGTGCTGGCGGACAAGGCCCAGCCCACGGCCCTGATCGGTGCCGCCCTGAGCCGGGTGGTGCGCTCCTATGCCTCGCGCCTGCATCCCGCCCGTGGCGCGCTGACGCGTTAGCGCCGCCTCGTCGCGCCCGGCGCCGGGCCCCGGGGTTTTGCCCCTACTCGGACATGACCGCGCCGCCGTTGACGCACAGGATCTCGCCGTACAGGTAGGAGGCGAGGTCCGAGGCGAGGAACGCCACCGGGCCGGCGATCTCCTCGGGCATGCCCACCCGACCCAGCGGGATCGCCTCGAATGCGGAAGGCGGCTCCTCCCCCAACGCGCCCCGAGTCATGTCGGTGAGGACCCAGCCCGGCGCGACACCGTTGACGCGGATCCCGCGCGGCGCCAGCTCGGCCGCCAGGGACTTCGTGAGGGCCAGGATCGCGCCCTTGCTGGCGGAGTAATGGGAGTAGTGGGCCTCGCCACGTTGTCCCGAGGTGGACGCGATCAAGACCAGGGCGCCCGTGCGACGGGGGATCATCACGCGGGCCGCGTGTTGGCACACGTTGTAGGCCCCTCCCAGGTTGACCCGCAACGTCTCGTCCCATTCCGCCGGCGTCATCGCGTCGATCGAAGCGCGCTTCCAGACGCCGTGGTTGACGACCAGGATGTCGAGGGCTCCGAAGCTCTCGACGGTGTCGGCCACCAGCCGCCCGGCGTCGGCATGATCGGAGACGTCCGCGCGCAGAGCGACGGCCTCGCCGCCGGCGTCGCGAATCGAGCCCGCCGTGGCCTCGGCGGCGGCGCGGTCGCGGGTGTAGTTCACGGCCACCCGGGCGCCCAGGCGGCCGAAAAGCTGCGAGACGGCGCGCCCGATGCCGCGCCCGCCCCCGGTGACCAGGGCCGCGCGTCCGGCCAGGCTCAGCGTGCTGGTGGGCTCTTGCGGACGCGTAGCTCCTCCTTCAGGCGCGGGCTGACCGCGACGCCGAGGCGCTCGGCGGCCCGCACGGCGCGCTCCGCCTCCGCGAAGCGCTGGGTCAGCATCAAGACGACCGCGAGGTTGTTGTGGGCATCGCCCAGCCCCGGGTCCCCGGCGAGGGCGGTCCGGAACTCGCGCTCGGCCGCGGCGAGATCGCCGGCGTGGAAGTAGGCGCTGCCGAGTGCCAGAGGGACCTCGGGCGGCGGGCCCGTGGCTCGCCGCCCCGCGCGGAGCCCCTCGATCTGGGTGATCTGGGCCTCGATCGCCTGCCGACGGCGCAGCGCGTCGCCCGGACGCGGCTTCTCGTCGCCATTCACTTCCTGCCAGGGGACGGTCGAGCCCACGAGCCGCTCCTGGTCCAGCTCCCGGAGCGAGTCGCGTAGCCTCCCCAGCATCGTGTCGAGACGTCGCTCGGACGCGACTCGCGTGTCCGCGGATGACGCCCCGGCGCACAAGAAGGCGTCGCGGCTGGCCTCGAAAGCGGCGGGAGCCTCGGCATATCGTTTCAGCGCCAAACGCGCCTGGCCCACTCCGTAATGCGCGAGGGGGATGCCCGGATCCAGGGCCACGGCCTCTCGGAACGACGCCTCGGCCTCGGTCCAACGTTCGGCCCCCGCGTGTTCCACGCCCGCCAGGTAGGCGTCGGCCGCGGCGGCCGCGGCGTCGCCGGTGGCGGCGGGCGCGCAACCGATGTCCGCGAGCGCGGCCTGGAGCAGCAACAGGAGCAGAGGGTCCACGGGAAGCCTGCAGGCGCATTCTAAGCCCGCTGGTAGAATCCGCACGCCGATGCCGTTCATCGTCCTCGAGGGCATCGAGGGAAGCGGAAAAAGCACGCAGTGCCGGCGCCTGGCCGATGCCCTGGGCCCGGACGTGGTAGCCACCCAGGAACCGGGCGGCACGACCATCGGCCGCGCGATCAGGGGCGTGTTGCTCGATCGCGCGAACGCGGCGATGCGTCCCGAGACGGAGCTGCTGCTGTACTTCGCCGACCGCGCGCAACACGTGGGAGAGGTGGTGCTGCCGGCCCTGCGCGCCGGGCGGACCGTCATCGCCGACCGTTACGTGCAGTCCACGCGGGCCTACCAGGGCTTCGGCCGCGGAGTGCCCCTCGACACGATCGACGCGTTGTGGCAGATCGCCACGGGCGGGCTGATGCCGGACCTGCTGGTGCTGATCGACGTGCCGGTCGAGGTCGGCCTGGTCCGCGTCCGCGAGCGCGGCGCCGCGAACCGACTCGAGGTGGAGGCCCGGGAGTTCTATGAACGCGTCCTGGACGGCTACCACCGCATGGCGGCCGAGGAGCCGGCGCGTTGGCTGGTGGTGGACGGAACGGCCCCGAGCGAAACCGTCACTCGAGTGGTGCTGGAGGCCCTGCACGCGCGGGGGCTGACGCGAGGGGCGCATGGCGTTCGATGACGTTCTCGGCCACGAACGCATCCGCGGCCTGCTGTCGCGGGCCCTCGACACGGGTCGCGTGCCCCACGCGCTGCTGTTCGCGGGGCCCGAGGGGGTGGGCAAGCGCACCCTGGCCTTGGCCTTCGCGGCGGCCCTGCTCTGCGAGGCGCGCGGCGCCCAGGGCGCCTGTGGCGCCTGCCGCCACTGCCTGCGACTGGTACGCGCCGTGGACTCCCTGGACGACTTCCGATCCGGCGCCGAGAAGAGTTATCGCGGCCCGGAGGACGCGGCGCTCTTCAACTTCCGCCTGCACCCGGACCTGCTGCTGGTGGAGCCACCCACCCGGGGCGGGCGGCGCGCGGAGATCCTGGCGCCGCAGGCCGAGGACGTCGTCCGCGAGACGTTCAAGCCTCCCTTCGAGGCCCGGGCCCGGGTGTTCGTGATCGACGACGCTCACGCGCTCTGCGCCGGGACCACCGTCACGGCAGCGAACGCCCTGCTCAAGAGCCTCGAGGAGCCGCCGGCCCGCGCCCACTTCGTGCTGGTCACGGCCCAGCCCCAGTCCCTGCTCGCGACCATTCGCTCGCGATGCCAGACCCTGCGCTTCGGCCCGTTGTCCCTGGCCGCGCTCCAGGATCGGCTGAGACGCGAGGGCCTGCCCGAATCGGAGGCGCGCCTGCGCGCCGCGCTCTCCGGCGGCAGCCTGGGTGCCGCCCGTGCCTTCGATTCGGAGGCCTGGCGCGCCCAGCGCGAGGGCCTGGTGGCGCTGCTGGAGACGGCGCCGCGGCTCGACCCGCTGGGGCGTCTCAAGGCGGCCGATACGTTGAAGGAGATGGACGACGTTCGGGGCGGTTTGACCACCCTGCGCACGCTGCTACGCGACGTGGCGGCGTTGCAGGCCGGCGGGGACGGCGCCACGTTGCTGAACGCGGATCTTGGCGCGCGCCTGCTGGCGGTCGCGCGTGGACCCCTGGGGCGGCGGGCGGCCGCGCTGGGCGAGGCGGCGGCCGTGGCGCGGGACGCCCTGGCGGGTTACGCCCACGAGCAGCTGACGCTGGACGACTTCGTGGAGCGGCTGGCCGGCGAAAGCGTCGCGTCCTGAACGGTTGCAACCGCCTCGACCGGGTGTTAGAACCGACTGCAAAGCTGCTCCCATGAACCGAAAACTCATCCGTCCGGATCTCTCCGAGATCAAGGACCAGCTCACGACGCCCAAGGCCTACAGGACGCGCAAGCCGGTGCCGCCGGAACAGACCAGCGCCGAGAGCTTCTACTACGCCAAGCAGATGGCCAACAAGACCCGCATGGTGATCCTGCTGACGGACGGCGAGGAGATCCGCGGCACCATCGAGTGGTACGACAAGTACGCCCTCAAGATCCACCGCGAGGACGCGCCGAACATCCTGCTCCTCAAGCGCAACGTGAAATACATGTGGAAGGAGAACGAAGACACCAGCGCGGACGGGGAGTGAAGGAAGCTCCGGTGAAGGAATCCTCGAGACAGGGCAGCGAGGCGCTTTTTTCGGTGGAGAACTCCGGGCCGGAGGCGCTGCGCAAGGCCCTGGAGGCGCAGGTCGAGCGGCTGCGTTTCCTGATCGAAGCCAGCAAGGCCTTGAACTCCACCCTCGACCTGGCGGAGCTGATCAGCATCATCCTCGACATGACCAGCCGCGAAACCGGCGCCGAGCGCGCCACCTTGTTCCTCGTGGACTCCGAGCGCAACGAGTTGTGGTCACTGGTTGCGCAGGGTCTGGGCCACAAGGAGATCCGCCTGCCCGCCGGCCGGGGGCTGGCCGGCTGGGTCGCGGAGACGGGCGAGCTGGCCAACCTGGCGGACGCCCACCAGGATCCGCGTTTCGATCGGAGTTTCGACGAGCTGTTCGACTACCGCACCCGCACGCTGCTGGTTGCGCCCGTGAAGGACCGCTCGGGCCGCGTGGTCGGCGTGCTCGAGCTGCTCAACAAGCCGTTGCCCGGCTTCAGCCGCGAGGACGTCGACTTCGTCGAGAGCATCTCCGTCCACGCGGCGATCGCCCTCGACAACGCGCGGCTGCACCGGGACTCGCTGGAGCGCCAGCGCCTCGACCGCGAGCTGAGCCTCGCCCACAGCATCCAGCTGGGCCTGCTTCCCGAGTCGCCGCCGGCCCTGCCGGGGTTCGAGATCGCGATCCGCCACCAGAGCTCGCGCCACGTGGGCGGCGACTACTACGATTTCCTGCCGCTGGGGGCGTCGAGCCACCTGTTCGTCGTGGCCGACGTGGAGGGCAAGGGCGTCGCCTCGGCGCTGATCATGTCCAACCTGCAGGCCACGCTCCACGCGGTGGTGCGGCACGTGCACTCCCTCGAGGGCATGATGTACCACATCAACGACGGCATCCAGATCAGCACCCGTGGCGAGAAGTACATGACCTTGTTCCTGGGCCTGCTCGACGTGCCCCGGCGGGCTCTCCACTACATCAACGCCGGCCACCTGCCGCCCCTGGTGGTCAGCGCCAGCGGCGAGTGCGAGTACCTGCGCGAGGGCGGAATGGTGGTCGGGTTGATGCCCCAGGTCCGTTACCGGCGCGGCTTCGTGCAGCTCCAGACCGGTGACGTGGTCCTCGCGTTCACCGACGGCATCACCGAGGCCAGCAACCGCGACGACGAGCAGTTCGGGACCGAACGCCTGGCCCGCGCCGCCGCCGCTTGCGTCTCCCGATCCGCCCAGGAGATCGTCGACGGGCTCTTCGACGAGGTCACGGCCTTTGCGGCCGGGGGCGTGCAGCAGGACGACAAGGTCCTGATGGCGATCAAGGTGTGTTGAGCGCGCGCGGTTGTCGGACCTGAGCAGGACGTGAAGCCACGGCTGGCGCTCAGCGTCGGCGACCCGGCGGGCATCGGCCCCGAGATCGTGCTGAAGGCGCTGGCGGATCCCGCGCGGCCGGACGCCGAGTGCGTGGTCTACGGCCCGCTCCGCGCCCTCGAGGAGCGCGCGCGCCGCTTGGGTCTGGCGAGGCCCGGTGAGCTGGGCGTGCGGGTGGAGGACACCGGGGGCGCCTCGGAGGCGCCGCTTGGCAGGGTCTCCGCGGCGGCCGGCCGCGCCGCGGCCGAGGCGGTGCTGGGCGCCGCCCGGGACGCGCTGGCGCGGCGGGTCGACGCCCTCGTCACGGCACCGCTGAACAAGGCCGCGCTCCACGCGGCTGGCTACCCGTGGCCAGGCCACACCGAGCTGTTGGCCGAGGTGGCGGGCGTCTCCGACGTGGCGATGCTGTTCGTGGGCGGCCCGCTGCGGGTCGCGTTGCTCACGATTCATCGCGCGTTGCGTTCGGTGCCCGAGGCGGTGACGCGAACCGAGGTCGAGCGCGTGGTGCGGCTGGTGTTCCGGGAGCTGCCGCGCTTCGGCGCCGGGCAACGCCGCATCGCGCTCTGCGGGCTCAACCCACACGCCGGGGAAGGAGGGTTGTTCGGGCAGGAGGAGCTGGAGGTGTTGGGCCCTGCCGTGGCGGCGTTGCGGGCCGAAGGCATCGACGTGACCGGCCCGCTGCCCGCGGACAGCGTGTTCGTGCGCGCGCAACGCGGGGAGTTCGACGCGGTGGTCGCCAACTACCACGACCAGGGCCTGATCCCGGTCAAGCTCGCCGCCTTCGGCCATGCCGTCAACGTGACGCTGGGGCTGCCCTTCGTGCGCACGTCGGTCGACCACGGCACCGGCTTCGAGATCGTGGAGAGCGGGGCCGCGGACCACTCGAGCCTGCTCGAGGCCATGCGCGTCGCGGTGGGGCTGGTCCGCGGGGTTTAAGGCCTAACGCCTCGCGCGCGCCGCCTGCCGGGTCTCGCGCTCGATCTCCCTGCGCTTGATGGCTTCGCGCTTGTCGTAGATGCGTTTGCCGCGGCCGAGCCCGATCTCGATCTTGACCCGGCTGTGCTTGAAGTAGGCCTTGAGCGGGATCAGGGTCAGGCCCTTCTCGCTGGCGCGGCCGCCCAGCTTCAAGATCTCGCGTTTGTGGAGCAGCAGCTTGCGAGAGCGATCCTCGGGGTGGTTCCAGAGGTTGCCGTGGCTGTAGCCGGCGATGGCCGCTCCGACCAGGAACAACTCGCCGTTCTTGAACTCGACGTAGGAGTCCCGGAAGTTGAGGCCGCCCTCGCGGATCGCCTTGACCTCGGTGCCGCGCAACACCACGCCGGCCTCGGCGCGATCGAGGATCTCGTAGTTGAACAGCGCTTTGCGGTTGGTGGCCAGGAGCTTCTCGCCCTGGCTCGCGGCCTTCGGCATCGCGCCGCGCATCTTAGCTTAGACTGCGGGGGCGTCATGCCCCGCGCCACCGCGCTTGCGCTCTCGCTTGCCGCGCTGGGCGGGCTGGCCGTAGCGGTCGTCGTGGACCGGCTGGGGCCGGCCCCGGTGGCCTCGGTGGCGCGGGGAAGCGAGGAGGCGTTCGCGACCGGCGGCCTCGACGAGCGGGAGTTGCCGCCCGGCCACGGCCCCATCCGCTGGATGGGCGCACGCGCCGCGTTCGCGTTCGGGGACCTGCCGGCGGGCCCGACGGCCGTCGAGGTTCGCGTCCGCGGCAACGCCGCGGCGGTGGGCGTGGTCGTCAACGGCCGAACCTGCGGCGCGCTGACGCCTGCCGCGCCACGGGCGCGTTGTGAACTGGGCGAGGGTCCGCCTGACGGCAAACTCGAGGTTGTGTTGCACGCCCGCACAGTGGAGCGAGGCGGACGCCAACTCGGCGCACTGATCGGGCAGATTCGGGTCGAAACCGCCACGGGCTGGCGCGTGCCACCGGCCCTGGCGACGCGGTTGGCGGCGCTGGGTGGCCTGGCCGCTGCGGCGGCGCTGGTGGCCCGGCTCCCGGCCTGGGGCGCCGGGCTCGTGGGGCTGCTGGCCGCAGCCCTGGCGGGTGGGGCCCTGTGGCCGCAGGGCCTCCGCCATTCGCACTACGCGGGGGTGCTGCCTTGGCTGGTGGCTGGGTCTTGTGCCCTGGCGGCGCTGCTGGTGAGGGCGCTCGTGGCCCGGCGCCGGCTCGCTGCCGGCGCGACCGCATCGTGTTTCGCCGCGTTGGCGGCGGCCTTCCTGCTGCACGGCGTGGCCTCCACGTCGCCCATCATGGTGGTCAGCGACGCGAACTTCCACGCCCATGTGTTGCGGGACGTGGCGCGGGGCGACTGGTTTCCGACGAGCGTCACCCAACACGCGCGACCCTTCCGAATCCCCTACGGACCGGCCTTCTACGCGCTGCTGGTGCCGGGGTTCCTGGCTGGCTTCGACCCGCTCGCGCTGGTGCGCTGGGGCGCGGGGATCGGAGGCTGCCTGGCCGCGGTGGCGCTGCTGTGGCTGCTGCTGCCGCTCGGCGCGGCCCGCGCGGCCTCGAGCCTCGGCTTGTGGCTGGCGTTGCCGGGCAGCTTCGACGCGTATTCGGCGGGCAACCTGTCGAACGCCTTCGGGCAGTCGGCGAGCGTCGCGTTTCTGGCCTGGTGGGGCGGCGGCGGGCCCTTGGGCCCGGGGTTGGGGGCGGGCCTCGCGGCCGTTGCGGGAATCAGCCACCTGTCGAGTTTCCTGGTGCTGCTGGTCGTGGCGATGGGGCTCGTCCTGGCGCGCCGTCGGCGGCACGAGAGGCGGCTCCTGTGGGGCCTCGCCCTGGGTCTGGGCCTGGCGGCCCTGTATTACGCTCGCCACGCCGGCCTGGTCCTGGAGCAGGCGCCGCGTGTGCTGGAGGGGGGTGGCCAGGGGCGGGGGGCGGCCGTCGGCTTCACGGGGGCCGTGCTCCAGCAGGCGCTGACGGCGCTACGCGAGTGGGGCGCGCCGGCGTTGTGCCTCGCCCTGTTCGCGCGTTGGCGCGGCCCCTTCTCCGGGATCGAGAGGGACGTGCGCGCCTACGCCCTCGGCGCCGCGGCGCTGCTGCTGCCGGCCCTCGTGAGCCCGGTCGAGGTGCGTTACGTCCTGGCCCTGGGGCCAGCCGTGGCCTGCCTGGCTGCCGAAGGCGCGTTGCGGCTGGCTGCGCGGGGCTGGCGGGGCGCCTTGCTTGCGATGGCGCTCGCCGGTTTGCAATGCTGGCTGGCGGCCGGCAACCTGGCGCAGGCGCTGCTGGAGCGATACCGCTGAACGCCAGTGACATCGTTTCACAAAGGCTTGCATGGCCACCGCAACCTTCCGCGACCCGGAGTGGTACATTCCCGCGAGCGTATGGAACCGACGCCGACCGCGGGTGTACGCGCCGGATCCGACCCGAGGAACCGCTTGATCGCCCTGTTCATCGGGGCCGTGTTGTTGCCGTCGGTCGCGCTGTCGGTCCTGAGCTTCAACTCCATCCCGCGCCACGCCGAGGCCCTCAAGACGGGGCTCTACAAGCAGGCGGAGAAGGTCCTCTACTACGCCGAGAAGGACCTCGAGATGAGGGCCCAGGCCTGGGCCCTGGAGGCGGCTCGGACGGTGGGCACCGACCGGCTGCTGATCGGCGACACCAGGGAGATCCGAGCGGCCCTCGAGGGCTCGAAGCTGGAGGGCCTGTTCGACGTATTGCGCCTCGAGGCCAGTTCGCCGGTCGCCGGGCTGGCCGCCGCGCTCGGGACGCGTCAGCGCGACATGGAGATGCTGAGGGAGGCCCTGCAGTCGTGGGACGTCCCGAGTGGTCCCGAGGGCGAGGACTCGCTGCCGCTGACGGCGCCGGGGGGCGAGAAACTCGGCGTGCTCAAGTTCCGCTTCGGCTGCCAGGAAGCCCACCAGAGGCTCGTGCGCAGCTTCTTCGAGAAGGAGTTCCAGAACCCCGACAACGCCTGGGTGTTGCGGGTGACCGAGGCCGACGGCACGCTGGTCTACGAGACGGCCCCCACCCGGGACGATCGTTTCGAGGTCAAGCGCCTGATGACGGCGCCCTCGGTGCGCGGCCTGCGCGTCTACCTCCGTTACAAGGACCGCAGCATCGAGCAGGACGTGAAGCGCTGGGCCATGGGCAAGATGGCGCTGATCGGATTCATCGACCTGATGCTGGCCGGCGGCCTGTTCCTGGTGTACGGCAACGTGCGGCGCGAGATGCACCTGTCGCGGCTCAAGAGCGACTTCGTGGCCAACGTCAGCCACGAGCTGAAGACCCCGCTGGCCCTGATCCGCCTGTTCGCGGAGACCCTGGAGCTGGGGCGCGTGCCGAACGAGGACAAGGCGCGGCAGTACTACCGCGTGATCAACAAGGAGAGCCAGCGCCTGACCCAGCTCATCAACAACATCCTGGATTTTTCCCGGATCGAGGCCGGTCGCAAGGAGTACCGTTTCGCCCCCAGCGACGTGACTCGGATCGTGGGCGAGGTCGTGGAGGCCTACCGCTTCCAGATCGAGCAGCAGGGTTTCGAGCTCAGCCTGGAGGTCCCGGACGGCTTGCCGGAGATCAACGTGGACAAGGAGGCCCTGGGTCAGGCGCTGATCAACCTGCTGAACAACGCGATCAAGTACAGCCGGGACGACAAACGCATCCGGATCGCCGTGAGCGCGGACGACCGGCGGGTCCTGATCTCGGTGGCCGATCACGGCATCGGCATCGACGCCTCCGAACAGAAGAAGATCTTCGAGAAGTTCTACCGGGCCTCCGACAGCCTGGTCCACGACACCAAGGGCAGCGGCTTGGGCCTGAGCCTGGTTCGTCACATCATGGACGCCCACGGCGGCTCGGTCGAGGTGGAGAGCGCCCCCGGCGTCGGCTCCACCTTCACCCTTTCCCTGCCGGCGAGCTGATGGCTGGCGCTCCAGCTCCGAGGGAGGCGTTGTGCCGAAGATCTTGATCGTCGAAGACGAGCCGGACATGGTGATGGGGCTGCGGGACAACTTCGAGTTCGAAGGCTACGAGGTGATCACCGCCTCCGACGGGCAAAGCGGCCTGGAGCGGGCCCGCGAACACAAGCCGGACCTGCTGCTGCTCGACATCATGTTGCCGAAGATCTCGGGCCTGGAGGTGTGCAAGACTCTGCGCGGCGAAGGTTTCGAGATGCCGATCCTGATGCTGACGGCGCGTGGCCAGGAGATCGACAAGGTGGTGGGCCTGGAGCTGGGCGCCGACGACTACGTGACCAAGCCGTTCTCGATCCGGGAGGTGCTGGCGAGGGTGCGGGCGATCCTGCGCCGTACCGAGGGCAAGGCCAAGCGCCTGGCCAAGTACCGTTTCGGCGAGGTGGACCTCGATTTCGAGACCTATCGGGCCACACGTGGCGGGCAGGCCCTGGAGTTGTCGCCGCGCGAGTTCGAGCTGCTGCGGTACCTGATCGAGCGCAAGGGCGAGACCGTGACGCGCGACCAGCTGCTGCAGGACGTCTGGGGATACGAGGACTACCCGTCCACCCGCACCGTGGACACGCACATCGCGAAGCTACGGGCGAAAATCGGGGACAGCGGCTCCGAGCCCCGCTTCGTCCTCACCATCCACGGCTCCGGCTACAAGTTCGTCGATCCCTCGTGAGGCCGCGGACGACGCCGGTTGGTCTCGCCGACACTCCGGCGCCGCTGCCGCGCGCGCGCACGCTGGCGGTGAGCGTGGCGCCGGCGCTGCTGGCGGGGCCCGGCGTGGCGGCCGCCCTGGATCTGCACCCGGCTAGCCTCGCCCAGGCCGAGGCGGCGCTCGCCGGCGCGGACTTTGACGCGATCCTGCTGGACGGCGACCTGTCCGCCCAGCTGCTGGACCGTTTCCTCGAGGCCGCGGGGCAGACCCTGCGGCCGGGCCGGCCGGTGGTGATCGTGGTGGCCAACGAGGGCCGGCGCACCAACGTCTCGGCCGCCCTGATCGAGCACGTGGACGACTTCGTGAACGCGGCCCGGGGCGAGGGGGCGCTGCTGGCGCGCCTGCACAACGCGTTGCGGGCGCGTGCGGCGGTCCACGAGCTGCAACGCAAAAACGAGGAGCTGCAGGCCGTGAACGAGCGCGTCGCGGCCATGGCCCGGCGCATGAGCGAGGAGCTGCGCCTGGCGGCCCACCTGCAGCGCAGCCTGCTGCCCCCGCCGATCGTCGACACGCGCCTGGACCTGGCCCGCGAGTTCCTGCCGGCGCGCGAGATCGCCGGCGACTACTTCGACGTCGTGCCGCTGGGCCCGGCGCGTTTTGCACTCGCCCTGGGCGACGTGATGGGCAAGGGCGTGCCCGCAGCGCTGCTGGCGGGGACCCTGAAGGCCGGTCTGCGCTCCCAGATCCAGTCGGGGGACACCACGCCCTGCGAGACCGTCGCGCGCCTCAACCGCCTGTTCTGGGAGGTCACGCCCAAGGGGCTGTTCGCCAGCCTGTTTTTCGGGATCCTGGACCTGGAGCGGGGTGAGCTCGAGTACGTGAACGCCGGCCACGACTACCCGTTCGTGGTGCGCTCCGACGGCGCCATCGACGACCTCGACACGGGCGGGACCGTCCTGGGACTGCTCGAGGCGGCGCGTTACGAGAGGGCGAGCCTGACCCTGGCACGGGAGGACGTCCTGGTGTTGTACACGGACGGCTTGACCGACCGGACCTCGGCCGCCGACGAAGCCTTCGGCCTGGACCGTCTCAAGGCGGCGGCCGCCCGCAGCCGCCGGGACTCGGCGCGGATCGCCCTGTACTCGATCCTCGGCGAGGTCCAGGCCTGGGCCGACACCGGCGTCCCCGAGGACGACGTCACCCTGGTCGTCGCCCGCACGCTCTGATTCCGGGTCCGCCCCGCGGGGACAACCTCGGGAGGTTCGTTCCTTCGATCTGGACGCCGGCTCGAGCGGCGCGTGCCTGAGACGCGGCGCGGCGTGTACACTTGATCCACTCAGATGGAGTTCGTCTGCAAGGTCGGAACCCCGGCCGGGGAGATCGTCGAGCGCAGCTTTTCGGCGCCCGACGAGCGTGCGCTCCGGGCCGACCTGGAGCAGCAGGGCCTGTACCTGTTCGGGGTCCGCCGGGGCCTGCGCCTCGGGGAGCTCACGCTCCGCGAACGGCGCGTGCATCCCGACCGGCTGCTGATCTTCTGCCAGGAGTTGGCGGCCCTGTTGAAGGCGGGCCTGCCACTGTACCAGTCCCTGGACGTGATGCTGGAGCGCCAGCGCGACCCGTTGTTCCGTCGTGCGCTGCTCAGCGTGCGGGAGCGGGTCAAGGCCGGGACCTCGCTTTCGGAGGCCTTCCGCGCCGAGAGCCGGCTGTTCCCGGCGATCTTCTCGGCGTCGCTGGTGGCAGGCGAGCGCAGCGGCTCCCTGGAGGCGGTGTTGCGGCGCTTCGTGAGTTACCTGCGCCTGAGCCAGGCGCTCAAGCGCAAGGCGGTCGCCGCCGCCATCTACCCGGCGCTGCTGTTGGTGATGATGACCGCGCTGGCGGGCCTGTTCCTGGTGGTCATCGTTCCGCGTTTCGAGAGCTTCTTCGAGGGCCTCGACGCCCAGTTGCCGCTCCTGACCCGCGTCTTGATCGTGGTCGGCAGCTTCCTGGGGCAACATCTTGCGGTCATCGCCTTAGTCCTGGTGGCGCTGCTCATCGCGGGCCGGCTGTGGCTGCGTCGGCCCGGAAGCGGCGTCGTGCTCGACCGCCTGCTGCTGCGTACGCCCCTGATCGGGCGCCTGATGGGCATGTACGCCACCAGCCAGCTCGCCCGCACCCTCGCCACCCTGCTGCAAGGCGGCTTGCCCTTGCTGAACGCGATGGAGGTCGCGGGGGCCTCGGTCGGCAACCGGGCGCTGGCGGCGGCCGTCAAGGACGCGGCCCCCCTGGTCCGTGAGGGGAAGAGCCTGACCACGGCCCTCGAGTCCACCCACCTGCTCGACAACCTGGCCCTCGAGATGGTGAAGGTGGGGGAGCAGACGGGGGCACTCGCGGACATGCTCCACTCGCTGGCCGAGTTCATCGACGAGGAGCTGGAGACGCGGCTGCAGACCCTGATGAGCCTGTTCGAGCCGATGATCCTGATCCTGATGGCGCTGATGATCGCCACCATGGTGATCGCCGTCTACCTGCCGCTGTTCCAGGCCATCTCCGCCGTGCAGGCGAGGCCCTACTGATGGGCGGCGACGCGCTGCTGGCGCCACCCAACGAGGACGAGAAGGCGCGCGCCCTGGCGGTCCGCTACGGCCTCGAGTACGTCGACGTGGCCCACTACGCGCCCGACCCGGAGATCCTGCAGTCGGTGCCGGTGGAGTTGATGTTCCGCTACAACTTCCTGCCCTACAGGCGCGAAGCCGGGCGCCTGGTGCTGGTCATGGCGGACCCCACCGATCTGCCGGTCGTGGACGAGTTGTCGCTGCTGCTGCAGACCCCCGTGCAGCCCGCCGTCGGCTCGCCCGCGGCGATCCAGGAGGCCTTGAAGCGCGGCCAGGGCACCCAGCGGGTGCTGGAACAGGCCAGCGAGTCCTTCAAGATCCAGCTCGTCCGCGACGACGAGAACGGCGAGGACGTGCTTTCGATCGACAAGATCCAGCAGGACCAGTCGCCCATCATCAAGCTGGTGGACTCCACGGTTTTCGACGCGCTGAACCGGCGGGCCTCCGACATCCACATCGAGACCCGCGACGACGCGGTGGTGATCAAGTACCGCATCGACGGCGTCCTGCAGCCGGCCATGAAACCCATCGCCACCGAGCACCACTCCACCATCATCAGCCGGATCAAGGTCATGGCCGAGCTGGACATCGCGGAGAAACGCGTGCCTCAGGACGGGCGCTTCCGGGTCCGGATCCGCGGCCGCGCCATCGACTTCCGGGTCTCGATCATGCCCTCGGTGCACGGCGAGGACGCGGTGATCCGCATCCTCGACAAGGAGAGCCTGTCGAAGCAGTTCGCGACCCTGCGCCTCGACGTGCTCGGCTTCGAGGAGAAGGAGCTGCAGCGTTTCCGACGCTTCATCCGCGAGCCCTACGGCATGGTCCTGGTCACGGGGCCCACGGGCTCCGGCAAGACCACCACCCTGTACGCGGCGCTCTCCGAGATCAGGACCGAGGAGGACAAGATCATCACCATCGAGGACCCGGTCGAGTACCAGCTGAAGGGCGTGACCCAGATCCCGGTCAACGAGCGCAAGGGCCTCACCTTCGCCCGGGGCTTGCGCTCGATCCTGCGCCACGACCCCGACAAGATCATGGTGGGGGAGATCCGCGACGCGGAGACGGCCGACATCGCGATCCAGTCGGCGCTCACGGGCCACCTGGTGTTCACCACGGTCCACGCGAACAACGTGATCGACGTGTTGGGCCGCTTCCTCAACATGAAGATCGAGCCCTACAACTTCGTCTCGGCGCTGAACTGCGTGCAGGCCCAGCGTCTGGTGCGTACGATCTGCGGCCACTGCAAGCGCGAGGTGCGGGCCTCGACCGAGTTGCTGGTGGAGTCGGGGCTGGATCCGAAGGCCTATGCCGACGTGGCTTTCTACGAGGGGGCCGGCTGCCTCGAGTGTGGCGGCACCGGCTACCGCGGGCGCACCGCGATCTGCGAGCTGCTCGACCTGACCGACATGGTGCGGGAGCTGATCCTGGCCAAACGCTCGTCTGCGGAGATCAAGAAGGCCGCTCAGGACGAGGGGATGGTGTTCCTGCGCGAGTCGGCGGTGCAGAAGGCGCTGCTGGGCAAGACCACCCTGCAGGAGATCAACAAGGTCACCTTCGTGGAGGTGACGTGAGCCGCGCCCTGCGCCGGCTGTTCCTGGATCCCGAGCCGCCCCAGGTGGCGGTGGAGGTGCGCCCGCGTTCGATCGGTGTGGTGCGGGTCAGCCGCGAGAGGGACCGGCTGTCGCTGGCGGCCGCGGCCTGCCTGGACCTGGCGCCCGGCGCCTTGCGGCCGTCGATCGCCGAGGACAACCTCGCGGACCCGGCCGCCGTCCGGGCGACGCTGCGTGGCGCCTGCGAGCGGGCCGGCGTGTTGGCCGGCGCGCGATGCGCCCTGGTGTTGCCCGACCCCGTCGGGCGGGTGACCGTGTTGCCGGCCTCCGAAGCGTCCGCCCGCGGCGTGGCCGAGGCCCAGGAGCTGGTGCGCTTTCGGCTGCGCAAGGCGCTGCCTTTCGAGGCCCGAGACGCCCGCATCGCGCTCAGGCGCGAGGGCGACAGCGTGCTGGCCGTCGCGGCCTCGAGGCTCATCCTCGACCCCTACGAGGCCGCCTGCCGCGACTGCGGCCTGGAGCCGGGCCAGGTGGAACTGGCTGGCCTCGCCCTGCTCGACGCGGTGTTGGCGTCGCGGGCTCCGGGCGACCGCCTGGTGGTGAACTGGGACCATGGTTATGCGTCGCTGCTGCTGGCCCGGAACGGATCGCCGGTCCTCGCGCGCACGCTGAGCGGTCCGGCGGCGGAGACCGCGCCGGCCCTGCGCCGCGAGATCGAAGGCACCCTCGTCTACTACCGGGAGCGGCTGGGCGGGGAGGCCCTGGCGGGCGTGTCGGTGCGGGCGGCACCCGACGCCGGCCTGGAGATCGTCGCGGAGCTTCAGGCCGCCCTGGGTTCTCCCGTGGAGCCGATCGAGGTCTGGGGCGGCGGCGAGGCGCGGATCCCGCTCCAGCCGGTGGCCGCCGCCGCGGCGAGCCTGTTCCGGAGGGTTGCATGAGCCCAGGGCCGCCCCTCAACCTTGCTTCGCGTCCGTTCCGGAACGAGCGCCTGCCCGGCCTGCTGTTCGCCCTGGCCCTGGCCGGGCTGCTGGCCCTGACCGCGCGGCATGCGGCGCTGCTGGCGCAACTCATGCCGTCGCGCACCGCGGAGCGCCATGGCCAGATCGCGGCCTTCGAAAGGGAGCTGTCCGATTTGCGGCGCGAGAGCGCGAGCCTGAGGCGGCCCGACCCCGACAAGGCGACGCTCACGCGCTGGGCGTCGGTCAAGGACCTCGTCGACCGGCGCACGTTTGCGTGGACCGGGCTGCTGGCGCGCCTGGAGACGACGTTGCCGCGGGGCGTGAAGCTCCTGAGCATCGCGCCGGACTGGCAGGGCGGCGAGCTGAGGCTGGCGCTGCAGGCCACCGCCTCGAACGCCGACCAGGGTTTTGCCTTCGTCAAGGCCCTCGAGGACCAGCCGGACTTCGAGGACGTGTTCCCCACCCAGAAGACGCCCGGCGACACCGGGGTGAGTTTCTCGTACACCATGCGTTACCTGCCGCAGGCCGCGCCGAGCCCTGCGCCCCCGGTCCCGGAGCCCGCGCCGGGGGAGGACGAGTGATTCCCAGGGCCCTCCGCGCGCGGCTGCGGACCCCGGCGTTCGTCCTGTTGGGCTTGAACGCCGCGGTGTTCGCGGCCTGGACGCTGCCCCGCACCATCGCCGAGCGCAACGCGGTCGCCCACGCTGCCGCCCTGCGTGAGGAGGTCGCGCGTGAACGCGCGGCGGTCCTGGCGTTGCGGGACCGCGCCGAAGCCCTGGCCGCCAATGCCCGCGACAGCGACCGGCTCTTCCGCGAGGTCCTGGGCTCGAGACGCGACGCGCTGCTGCCGGTGATCGGAGAGATCCACGCGGCCGCCAAGGCCGAAGGCCTGGTGCTCGGGAGCGAGTCCTACCAGCCGGAACCCGGCCGCGCCGGTGCGCCGTCCCGGTTCCGTGTGCAGCTCCCGGTGTCGGGGAGCTACGATCAGATCGTGGGTTTCCTGGGCCGCCTCGAAGCCTCGAAGCAGTTCCTGGTGATCGACGAGCTGAATCTGGGCGCGGGAAACGACGGCCAAGCGCGGCTCAACATCCGGCTCTCCGCCTACTATCGGGAGTCCGCGCCCGCGGAGGCGGCGAGTGCGTAGCGAGCGGGGCTACACTTACCTCGAGCTCGTGGCCACGGCGGGCATCCTGCTGATCCTGGCCTCGGGCATCCTGCCCCTGGCGCGCGTCACCGTGAAGCGCCAGAAGGAGATCGAGTTGCGCCGATCGCTGCGCGAGATACGTACCGCCATCGACCGCTACAAGGCCGCGGTGGACGGCGGCCTGATCGGCGGCACCGACGTCAAGCTGGGCAGCGAGGGCTACCCGCCCGACCTCGAGACCCTGGTCAAGGGGGTGAGCCAGGTGGGCCGCCTGGACCACAAGCTGAAGTTCCTGCGGCGCGTCCCCAAGGACCCCCTGAACCCGGAGAACGAGTGGGGCATGCGCTGCTACCAGGACGAGCCCGACGACGATTCCTGGTGCGGCCAGAACGTATTCGACGTGTTCTCCCAGACCGAGGGCACGGCCCTCGACGGCACGAAGTACGCCGAATGGTGAGGAGTTGCCTTCGGCAGGCCGGCTTTACCCTGATCGAGCTGATCACGGTGGTGGCGATCGTGGGCATCCTGGCGGCCATCGCCCTGCCCAACTACCGGGTGGCGATCATCCAGGCCAAGGAGGCCGTGTTGCGCGAGGACCTGTTCCGATTCCGCGACACGATCGACCAGTACTACGCCGACAAGGGCAGGTATCCCGAGTCCCTGGAGGCACTGGTCAGCGAGGGGTATCTCCGCCACATCCCCGCGGATCCTACGACCCAGGCCGCCGACTGGAACGTGGTGCCGGCCGACCCGGATCCCGACAACCCGGGCGTGGAGCCAGGGATCTACGACGTGAAAAGCAGCTCCCCGGGAATCTCCCTGACGGGTACACCGTACAGCGAATGGTGAAGCCCGACGCCGACGTGCTCGCCGTGGCCCTGGGCGCGCTGCTCGCACTGGGGTTGTTCGGGTGGGCTCGCGTCGAGGAGAGCGCGCCCGCCTCGGCTGCCGCGGTCGCTGCCGCCCCCGCGCGGGCCGTCTCGCTTCTGCCGCGGATCGCCTTGCAACGCCTGGCGGCGCCGCGCGCCGAGATCGGCGCCGGCAGACGCGACGTGTTCGGCGACGCCGCGGAACCAGCGCCGCGTGGTGGGGAGGCCCCGGGGCCCGCCCCGCTCCCCAGCCTGCCTCCGGCCGCTCCGCCGAGCGACCCGACGCCGCCCCCCTTGAGCGTGAAGTTCATCGGCGCCGTGGAGGGTGACGGCGTCAGGGTCGCGGTCCTGATGACCGAGCGCAAGGAGATCCTCACCGGCCAGGCCGGGGAGGTCGTGGCGAACCGGCTCAAGATCGTGCGGATCGGCCTCGAATCCGTGGACGTGCAGGACATCGGCGGGGGGGCCATGCGGCGCCTGCCCCTGAGGGCCAACTGAATGAGACATCGAGGGCTTTCCGTGCTGCTGATCCTGGGCCTGATCGGGCAGGCCGGCTGCGCCGCGCAGATGGCGTACCGCAGCGGCCAGCGCGAGGCCCGGAAGGGCAACTGGGACATGGCCGTGGCTCGATACACCAAGGCCCTCAGCAAGTCGCCCGACAACATCCCGTACAAGATCGCCCTCGAGAACGCCCGCGTCCAGGCCAGCCGCCAGCACCTGGAGACGGCCCGTCAGCAGCTCCAGGCCCAGGACCTCGACCGGGCGGCCGAGGAACTGCAGATCGCGTCCAACTACGACCCGGCCAACAAGGCCGCCAGCGACGAGTTGTTGCTGGTGCGCGACCGCATCCGCCGGCGGGACGAGGAGCGCGCCCGCCGCTCCGACTTCGAGGCCGTCAAGGCCCGGGCCAGCGCGGCGCGGGTTCCGGTGCCGGTGCTCTCGCCGCGCAGCCAGGCCCCGATCTCCCTGAAGTTCGCCGATCAGAGCCTGCAGAAGATCCTCGAGTCCCTGGGCAAGCTGGCCGGCGTCAACGTGATCTTCGACAGCGACTACCGCGACAAGCGCTGGAGCGTCGACCTGACGGGCGTGACCTTCGAGGAGGCGCTGTACCAGATCACCTTCACGAACCGATTCTTCTACAAGGTGCTCGACCAGAACACCGTCATCATAGTGGCCGAGACCAAGGCCAAGCGCACCCAGTACGACGACAACCTGGTCCGTACCTTCTATCTGCAGAACGCCGATGTCACCGAGACGGTCCAGCTCCTGAAGTCCCTCGCCGGCCTTCAGAAGGCCGCCGGCACGGTGAGCCTGGGAGCGATCACGGTGACCGGCACCGCCGACGAGCTGGCCCTGGCCGAACGCATCATCGAGGCCAACGACAAGCCGCGCGGCGAGGTGATGATCGAGGTCAGGATCCTGGAGGTCAACCGGACCCGCGCCAAGAACTACGGGATCGAGCTCTCGAACTACGGGGCCGCGGTCACGTTCTCGCCCACGGGCGGAGAGGGCGAAACCGCAGCGGGGATCACCAACGTGCGGGCCCACCTGCTCTCCTCCCTGAACCTCTCGGACTTCGTGGTGAGCATCCCATCGTCCCTCTTCTCACGTTTCCTGCAGACCGAGTCCACCGTCAAGATCCTGGCTTCGCCCAGGCTGCGGGCCGCGGAGGGCAAGAAGACCGCCCTCAAGATCGGCACCGAGGTCCCGATCCCGATCACCACCTTCACGGCCGCCGCCCAGGGTGGCAACCAGACCTTCGTGCCGGCGACGTCGTTCCAGTATCGCAACGTCGGCGTCAACCTGGAGTTGACCCCGCGGGTGAGCGCCGCGGGGGACGTGTTGCTGGAGCTGCAGACGGAGTTCAGCCTCCTGGGGGACAACCGCAACGTGGGCTCGGAGGCCAACCCGCTGAACGTGCCGACCTTTCTCACGCGGAACGTGAACGGGGTGTTGCGGCTCCACGACGGCGAGACCAGCCTGATCGGCGGCCTGATTCAGGGCCGCGACGCCGCCACCTTCCGCGGCGTGGCCGGCCTGCAGAGCATCCCGATCCTGAACCGGCTGCTGACATCCCGCAACGACGAGAGCGACGAAACGGAGGTCGTGATCTCGATCACCCCACACCTGCTGCGCGGGCCCAAACTCAGCGAGGCGGACCTGCAGGCGGTGAACATCGGAACCAAGGAGCTGGTCCGCGTCCCCGGCGCCCGGCCCTCCCTCTTCGGCGAACCCGAGCCGAGCCCGCCGCCGCCGGCCCAGGCGCCGCCGGCTCCGGAGGAAACGGCACCGCCGCCGCCTCCGCCCGCGCCGGAGGCCGCCGCCGCGGAGCCTCCCGCGAGCGCGGCGCAGCTGCGTGCCCTTTGGAGCCCGGCCGAGCCTCGCGTCAAGGCCGGCGAGATCACCACGTTGTCCCTGGTGCTGGTGGGGGCCCGCACGGTCAACGGCGTCGAGTTCCAGGTTGTGTATGATCCGGAGGCGCTCCAGGTGGTGGGAGTGGACCCGGGCACGCTCTTGACCCTCGACCAGCAGAGCGTCGCCGCCGAGCGGCAGCTGGAGAGCGGCCGGGTCCGGGTCAGCTTCACGCGGCCCGTTCCGGCCACGGGCTCGGGAGCCGTGGCGGTGCTGCGGGTGAGAGGATTCCAGCCGGGGACGGCGAGCCTCGCGATCGAGTCGCTGGTGGTGCCCGGGGCCGGCGAAAACCCCGCGCCGCCACCGGCGGCGCGTTTCGTGGTCGAGCCATGAGGACGCTTGCTGTGACGCACACGAGCCGTCTCGCGCTGCTGGTCCTGGCCGCTGCCCAGGTCGTCTGCCATCAGGCCATCCTGACCGCGCCGCCCAGCTCGACGATCACCGTGGTCGCCAACCCGACCTTCATCGCCGCCAACGGCGAGGTCTCCGTGATCTCGGCGCTGTTGATCGAGCCGGCGGGGACGCCGGTGCCCGACGGCACCGTGGTGCAGTTCTTCACCAGCCTGGGCCGCATCGACGAGCAGGGGAAGACCAACGACGGCGTGGCCCGCGTGAACCTGGTCTCCGACACGCGCTCGGGAGACGCCCAGGTCACTGCGGCCTCGGGGTCGAACAGCGGCACGGCCACCGTGACCATCGGCAGCGGCCGTCCGGACCTGGTGATCGTGACCGCCGACCCGATACGTATCCGCCCCGACGATCCGCGCCGCAGCCGGATCGTGGCGAACGTCTTCGACGCCTCGGCCAACGCCGTTCGCAACGTTCCGGTCTTCTTCAGCGTGGCCGGCACGCCCTCGACGGAGTTCATGGAGAGCGGCGGCGCGCCGATCTTCACCGATGCCAACGGCCAGGCGGTGGACGTCCTGCGCACCCGGTATGCGAGGGAGGATCTCCCGAAGACCGTGACGGTGAACGCGCTGACGGCCAACAACGTCGCGGGCAGCGTCGACGTGACGATCAACTGATGCGCCGAGCGCTCCTCGTCTTGACGTGCCTGGCCTCCGCGCCAGCGGCGCGGGCCGAGATCGCCCTGCTCGCGAGCGGGCGGACGCTCAAGGTCGAGGGCGTCAGGCTGGAGAACGGGCGCGCGCTTCTGGCGCTGCGCGGGGGCGGCGAGGTGGGCCTGCCGGCTGCGGAGTTTCTGGGTCTGGTTCCGGACGAGGTTGTCGAGGGGATCGCGGCGGCAGGGGGTGGGGTGGGCGGCCTGGAGGAGCTGGCGGTGGCCGCGGCCCGGCGTCACGGGCTGGATCCGGCGCTGGTGCTGGCGGTGGTCCAGGTGGAGTCGGGCTTCCGTCCCGCCGCAGTGTCCCGAAAGGGGGCGCGCGGGCTGATGCAGCTCATGCCCGGGACGGCGGCCGAGCTGGGCGTCGCGGATGCCTTCGACCCCGAGCAGAACCTCGACGGGGGCGCGCGCCACCTGGGTAGCCTGATCGCGCGTTACCAGGGTGATCTCGTGAAGGCGCTGGCCGCGTACAACGCGGGCGAGGGGGCGGTGGAACGGCACCGCGGCGTGCCGCCCTTCGTCGAGACCCGGGCCTACGTGAAAAACGTCCTGCGCCGCTACGAAGCGGGGCGGTGAGCCCGGGGGCGCGCGGCGCCGAGCGGGGTTACGCCATGGCCGCGCTGCTGGCGGGCGCGGCCGTGATCGTGATCGGGCTGGCTGCTGCGATTCCCTCCTGGCGCTACGTGATGAAAAACGAGCGCGAGGAGGAGCTGATCTTTCGTGGCGGACAGATCGCCGACGCGATTCAGCGCCATCAGAAAAGAAACGGCGGCGCGTTGCCCGCCTCGCTGGAGGTGCTGGTCAAGGGCCGCTTCCTGCGCAAGGCCTACCGGGACCCGATGACCCCCAAGGGCGAGTGGCGCTTCATACGCCAGGGCGAGGCCATCGGCGGCACCGCGCCTCGGCCCGGGGCGCCCTCCACCACCCGGCCGGCGGCCCCGCGGCCCGGGCAGACCCTGGGCGGCTTCATCGGTGTCGCGAGCGGCAGCACGGAGCAGAGCCTGCGTCTGTTCAACGGCCGGCAGCGGTACGACGAATGGGCCTTCGTGGCGGGACAACCCCGGGTGGTGGGGAAGACGCCGCGCCTGCCCGCCGGGGTGCCCTCGGGCTTGCCGAGCCTGCCGCCGCCGCCCGGACAGCCGTCGCCTTCGCCGAGGTCCGGGGATCGCTCCTACTGATCGGTCTCGGAGCCGCTGCCCTCCGGAGCGGGTGAGGGCGGCATCACGATCGTCGGCAGACCAGGAGAGGCCGGAGAAAAGGGAGAGGTCGGATAGCTGGGCGGGGCGGTCGTGACCCCGAAAGCCGGGCGCAGGGCCGGGTTCTGGGGCCGCTGTGGCGTGAGGCTTGGAGCGGCCTGCGCCGGCTCGGCCTCGACAGGCTCCTCCTCGATGACCTCCTCTTCGACCGGGGCCTCCTCGATGGGCTCGACCACGCGGGGCCGTCGCGCCGGCGTCGAGGAGGCGGGGCCGGCCGGCGGGGCGTTCGAGCTGGTGGCGCTGGGGCCAGAGACGATGAGCAGCTCCGGGCGCGCGCCGCTGCGGTCGTAGCGGACCAGGAAGTCGTAGCCGAGGCCCTCGAGGACCATGAGCACGGCCTCGGCCGGCGAGCGGCCCTCGAAGGCGATCTGGACACGCGCGCGCGGCGCGCCGCCCTCGTAGACGATCTTCATGCCGGTATGGGCGCCGAGGCGTTCGAGGACGTCGGCGGCGGGCGCCTCTGCGCGCACGCTGAGGCGCCCGTCGGCGTCGCTCTTCACCTCAACCGCAGCCCGGGCCATGGGAGCGGCGAGGAGGGCCAACGCGGCTGCGACGGCTCGCACCCCCTGATTATGCCCAGGGGCGGAACGGAAAGCCACGGCAGAGGTGTGTCGTCCCTGCTAGTTGCGTTGTGGGGGACCCGGCTCGCGGGGCTCCGTCGAGGCGAAACGCGCCGCAGCGGCGTGGGGCACGCGATCCAGCAGCGCCAGCGCTTGCGTGGCGGCTGCGTCGAAAGCCGGCATCTCTTCGGCGTGGAGGGGATCGGCCGCAGGCGCCTGGATGCGCAGCGGGTTCACGAAGCGGCCGTTCCGCAGCATCCGGTAGTCGAGGTGTGGCGCGGTGGCGAGGCCGGTGGCGCCGACGCTGCCGAGGCGCGCCCCCTGGGCCACGCGTTGTCCGAGACGCACGTCGATGCGGGACAGGTGCCCGTACTGGGTCTCGAAGCCGTTGGCGTGACGCAGGCGCACCAGCTTGCCGTAACCTCCGGACCAGCCGGCCTGGCTGACGATGCCGGCCGCGGCGGCGGACACCGGAGTGCCCGCGGGGGCGGCGTAGTCGACGCCGGGGTGCGGGCGCACCGTCTTCAGGATGGGGTGCAGGCGCGCCATCGAGAAGCCCGAGCTGATGCGGGTGAAGCGCAGCGGCGAGCGCAGGAACGCCTTGCGCAGCGGCGTGCCCGCGGGCGTGTAGTAACCGGGGCCGCTGGCGCCCTCGAAACGCACGGCCTGCAGCACGCGCTCGCCACGAACCAGCTCCGCCGCGAGGATGCGCCCGTATCGCGAGAAGCGGCCGCTCAGGTAGTGTTTCTCGAGCGCCACCCGGAAGCTGTCGCCCGGCCGGAGTTCGGTGTTGAAGTCCACGTCCCAGGCGAAGATGTCGGCCAGGTCGAGGGCGAGCTGGTCCTGCTCGCCCGCCTCCTCGAGGGCGGCGAACAGGCTCGACTCGATGGCGCCGGAGGCCGAGCCCACGCGCGTTTCGTATTCCCGCCGGAGGAGCTCGCTGGCCCAGTCGCCGCCCTGCCGCCACACCCGCAGCGTGCGCAGCTCGTCGATGCCGTAGGTGAACGCGGCGATGCCCTGGGACGCGAGGGCGACGCCGAAGGGATGGCCGACCGACAGCCGCGCCAGGTCGTGGATCGGCCGAGCCGCCTCGACCAGCGCGTGGATCTCGGCGGGGCTGGCCGAGTCCCGCAGAGCCCGGGCCAGCGTCTCGTTTCGCCCGACGGTTCCGCGCAGGATGCGCAGCGGGTCTGGCCCCGCGGCCCCGCGTGGACCCTGCATGGACTCCGGGAGGCGCGTGGGCAGCAGGAGCAGGGCGAGGGCGCCCAGCGCGGCGGGGACCTTCACTCTCACGAGGATCGGCCGAGTTTAGGGGGCGGTCCGCCCTAGGTCAAGGCTTTCCTAGGCTTTATCCAGGGACGCCGTCTCCGAGTCGCCCATCGCGACCGCTCGCCCGGGGAAGTACTCGCGCCAGCGCTCCGTGACGCGCTCACGGGTCCTGGGGTCCGTCGAAAGCTCCTCGGGAAAACCCGGCTTGTAGCGTGCGTCGATCAGGATCGGACCCTGGAAGCAGACCTGGTTGCGCGCGATGCGCCGCGACGCGGCGTGGATGTCGGCCCCCGGCTCGAATCGGGTGAACGTCGTCCAAAGGAAGTTCATCGCGCTCTTGGCCGCTCGGGCGGGCTCGTCGGTCAGGACCAGCAGCGGCCAGCCCGCGAAGGCGGGTTCGGCCGCGAGGCGTCCGGCGGCCCCCGGCTCGGCCTCGTAACGCGGCCCTCCGATCACGAGGCAGCCGCCACAGAAGACGTGGACCTGCGTGACGCCGGAGGGCCACCGCGCGGGCGCCTCCAGCGCCCGCGGCAACTCGCGGACGGGGTCCCCGAGGCCCAGCCACACGCCCTTCGAACCCTCGTTCACGGCCGGGCCGGTGTAGTCGAGGGTGTCCATGGAGGTGTTCGAGAACACGTAGAGGTCGGTCTCGGGCCGGCTGCGCGCGAGGATGTGCTCGAGGGTGGCCTTGAAGTTGCGCAGGTCGACGGGGCGGTCCGTGACCAGCAGGAACTTGGTCAGCGAGAGCTGGCCCTCGCCGAGGATCCGGAACGCGCTTTGGAGCGCCTCGCGCCCGTAACGCTCGCGCACCACGGCGGCCGCCAGGGAGTGATAGCCGGTCTCGCCGTAGGACCACAGGTCGCGTACTCCGGGCATCACCAGGGGGAACAGCGGCGACAAGAGCTCCTGCAGGAGGTCGCCGACGAAGAAGTCCTCCTGGCGGGGCTTGCCGACCACCGTCGCCGGGTAGATCGCGTCGCGCCGGCGCGCCAGCCACTCGACCTCGAAGACCGGGTAGTCGTGGCGCAGCGAGTAGTAGCCGTAGTGGTCGCCGAAGGGCCCTTCGGGCCGCCGCAGCCGCGGCGCCACCCGTCCCACCAGGGCGATCTCCGCGCTCGCCACCAGGGCGTGCGCGCCGGGCCCCTGGCAGAGGGGCAACCTCGCTCCTGCCAGCAGCGAGGCCAGCATCAGCTCGGGTACGTTCTCGGGCAGCGGGGCGACGGCGGCCAGGATCAGCGCCGGCGGCCCGCCCAGGAAGACGCTGACCGGCAGCGCCTCGTCCCGGGCCTCCGCCGCAGCGTAGTGGAAGCCCCCGCCCTTGCCGATCTGCCAGTGCATGCCGGTGCTGCGGGCATCGTGGACCTGGAGACGGTAGATGCCGAGGTTCGAGGACGCCCGGCGCTCCGGATGTTCGGTGTACACGAGTGGCAACGTGACGAAAGGGCCGCCGTCGGCGGGCCAGCAGGTGATCACGGGCAGCCGGTCGAGGCGGACATCGCGGGTGAGGACCTCGGTCACCGGCCCCTCGCGGCGGCGCCGGACTCCGATCCTCAGGGCATCCGCCAACAAGTCGCGCGCGCCCCAGAGCCTGCCGAGCGTGGGGGGCAGGTCCTGGGCCAGGGCGACCGCCCGTTTCACCAGCTCCAGAGGCCGGCGGCCGAAGGCCAGCTCGGCGCGTGTGCGCGTGCCGAAGAGGTTGGTGACCAGCGGCAGATCCGAATCCCGGACGCTCGTGAACAAAAGGGCCGGGCCGCCCGCGGCGACCACGCGCCGGTGGATCTCGGCCACCTCGAGGTGCTTGTCCACCGGCGCCGCGACCTCGACCAGAGCGCCCTCGCGACGCAGCGCGTCCAGGAACGATCGGAGATCGAGGAATCGCTCCGGCGTCAAGACGCCGCATTCTCAGGCATCGACCGGCGCGGGGCAATTCGATGCTAACCTAATCGCCGCTGATGGCGACGGCACTCGTCGAGACCCGGATCCTGGACCGCAGCCTTGAGTCCGTCCGCGACAAGGTCCTGGGCGGGCAGCGGTTGTCCTTCGAGGACGGCGTGGCCCTGTACCGCTCCCACGACCTGCTGGCGGTGGGCCAGCTCGCGAACCACGTGCGCGAGAAGCGGCACGGCGACGCGGCCTACTTCGTGTGGAACACCCACATCAACCACACGAACGTGTGCGTCGCGACCTGCGACTTCTGCGCCTTCGCGGCAAAGCCCGGGGCCGAGCGCGGTTACACCCTGAGGCTCGAAGAGATCTTCGAGACGGTGGCGAAGCTCCCCAGGCCGGTCCGCGAGGTCCACATCGTGGGTGGCCTGCACCCCGAGCTGCCCTGGTCCTACTTCACCGACATGATGCGGGGCATCAAGCAGGTGCGCCCCGACATCCACATCAAGGCCTTCACCGCCGTCGAGATGTACTTCTTCCATCGCCTCTACCGCAAGCCCGTGGCGGAGGTGCTGGCCGAGCTGAAGCAGGCGGGCCTCGACTCGATGCCCGGTGGCGGCGCCGAGATCTTCGCCAAGGGCACCCGCGACAAGCTGATCAAGGGCAAAGCCGACGCCGACCAATGGCTCGCGGTGATGCGGGAGGCCCACCGCCAGGGGATCCCGACCAACGCCACGATGCTCTACGGCCACATCGAGAGCGTCGAGGATCGCGTGGATCACCTGATCCGGCTGCGCGAGCAACAGGACGAGAGCGGCGGCTTCGTGACCTACATACCGCTGGCCTTCCAGCCCTGGGAGGCGCCGCTTCTCGGCCTGCCCGAGACGACGGGTTTCGAGGACCTGAAGGCGATCGCCGTGGGCCGGCTGATGCTCGATAATGTCCCGCACGTCAAGTCGTACTGGATCATGATCGGCCCGCGCCTGGCCCAGGTCGGCCTCTCCTTCGGCGCCGACGACATCGACGGCACGGTGATCGAGGAGAAGATCGCCCACGACGCCGGCGCCAAGACTCCCCAGGTCTTGAGCGTCCAGGACCTGGTGCGCCTGGTACGCGAAGCCGGCCGCCGGCCGATCGAACGGGACACGGTCTTCAACGTCGTGAAGGAATGGTGACGACCCGTCCCCAGCTCTCCTCCGCTGGCCAGCATGAGGTGCAGCGGCTGCGGCTGGGCGCGGTGTCGTATCTCAACGCGGAGCCGCTGATCCACGGGCTGCGCGACGACCCGCGGTTCGAGATCCTGAGCGAGGTGCCGTCGCGGGTCGCGGCGCGGCTGCGGGCGGGCGAGATCGACATCGGCATGATCCCGTCCATCGAGTACGCGACGGCGGAGTACAGGATCGTGCCTGGCGTCGCCATCGCGTCGCGAGGGCCGGTGCGGTCGGTGATCCTGCTGCACGAAGGGCCGCTCGAGTCGCTGCGCCGGGTGGCCGTCGACGCCTCGAGCCGCACCAGCGTGGCGCTGCTCCGGCTCCTGCTCCGGGAGCGGCTGGGTCGGGATCCGGAGTACGTCGAGATGCCGCCGGACGCGGCCAGGATGCTGGCGCAGGCCGACGCGGCCCTGCTGATCGGCGACCCCGCCCTCTACCTCGAGGGACCCATGCGTCGGCTGGACCTGGGCCGGGCCTGGCTCGAAGCCACCGGCCTGCCCTTCGTGTTCGCCTTCTGGGCCGGCCGCTCCGACGCGCTCACCGGCGCCGACGTCTCGCGTTTGCAGGCGGCGCTGGCGGAGGGCCTGCGCAATCTGCGCCAGATCGCTTCGTCCTATAATGGACATGGCGCAGGGCGCGCAGCGGAGAACGAGTTGTACCTGCGCGAGAACGTGGTGTACCGCTTCGGAGATCAGGAACAGGCGGGGCTGCGGGAGTTCTTCCGACGGGCCCACGCCCAGGGCCTGATCCCGCAGCGGCCGGAGCTTCGATTTCATGGCGATCCCTGAGACGGTCCGGCGCAAGGTCTTCGAAGGGGGCCGGCTGAGCCGCGAGGAAGGCGTCGGCCTGCTGCGCGACGGCGAGCTGCTCGAGTTGGGCGTCCTGGCGGACGCCGTGCGCCAACGCAAGCACCCCGACGGCGTCGTCACCTACATCATCGACCGCAACATCAACTATACGAACGTGTGCACGGCGCAGTGCGCCTTCTGCGCCTTCTACCGCGACTTGCCCTCCCAGGAGGGCTACCTGCTCTCGAAGCCGGAGCTGGCCCAGAAGATCGAGGAGACGCTGGCCCTGGGCGGCCGGCAGCTGCTCCTGCAGGGGGGGCTCCATCCCGACCTGGGCATCGAGTACTACGAGAAGCTCTTCCGCTGGATCAAGCAGAGTTACCCGGAGATCTGGATCCACGGCCTGTCGCCGGCCGAGGTGAACCACATCGGCCGCGTGTCGAGCCTGGACCTCGAGACGACGCTGCGCCGGCTGATGGCTGCCGGCCTGGACTCGATCCCCGGCGGTGGCGCCGAGATCCTGTCCGATCGGGTGCGGGGCATCATCGGCATCGCCAAGGGCACGACCAGGGACTGGCTCGACGTGATGGAGTGCGCCCACCGCCTGGGCATGCGCACCACCGCAACCATGATGTTCGGGCACGTCGAGACCCTCGAGGAGCGAATCGACCACCTGCTGCACCTGCGCGAGCTGCAGGACCACACGGGAGGCTTCACGGCCTTCATCGCCTGGACCTTCCAGCCCGAAAACACCGCGATGGCGGGCGAGGAGCTGACCTCGTTCCAATACCTGCGCACCCTGGCCGTGGCCCGGGTGATGCTCGACAACTTCCCGAGCGTGCAGGCGTCCTGGGTGACCCAGGGGGGCAAGATCGGACAGGTCTCGCTGCGTTTCGGAGCCAACGACTTCGGGAGCCTGATGATCGAGGAGAACGTGGTCTCGGCCGCGGGCGCGCACTTCCGGCTGACCGAAGCCGAGATCGCGCGGGCGATCCAGGACGCGGGCTTCGTCCCCAAGCGCCGCACCATGCACTACGAGATCGTGGGCGACCCGTACTGCTGGAGCCACCCGACGCCGCCGCTGCCAGCGCAGCCGGCGGCGGCCACGTCCCTGGCGGGTTGAGGCCCGCGGGCCTTCAGTCGCGCGGGAAAAAGGCCAGCATCGCAGCCAGGGGCACCAGGGCCGCGTAGATCCCGAAGTCCAGGGGCGAGACGAGGTGCGCAGCGGCCGCGAACAACGGGCCCGACTCCAGCATGCCCAGCGTGGCGATCTGGAGGCCGCGGCGTTTGGGCGGCTCCTGCGCCTCCGAGGCGACGGCCCTCAGGAGCGCTGCGGTGACGGTCGCGAGCACGCACCAGGCCACCGACATCCAGGTGAGCACGCCCAGACCCGGCTGCGGCTCGAGTCGCGGGCGCATCACGAACGCCAGGCACAGGACCAGGAGCATGCTGGCGAGCAGAGCGGCCCAGATCAGCTTGAGGGAAGCGGCATTGGCCGCGGTCACGCCGGGATTCTATCTATACTTGCGCGCCGTGATCGAGCCCTGCGTCCTGCGCGCCGGCTTCCTGCTCCCCATCGCCGCCGGCCCCATCGCCGGCGGCGCCGTGGCCGTTCGCGACGGACGCATCGTGTGGGTGGGAACCGCCGACTCGTCGGGACGGCCGTCCTGGCCGGTGCGGGAGCTGGGTCCGGGTGTGTTGCTGCCCGGTCTCGTGAACGCCCACACGCACCTCGAGTTGTCGGCGCTGCGCGACCGCGTGACGGGCGCGGGTTTCACCGAGTGGGTGGCCGCCCTAGTCGAGGCGCGTGGGCTGGTGGCGCCAGAGGCCACGCGTGAAGCCGTCCGAAGCGCGATCTCGGACCTCGAGCAGCGCGGGACGGTGGCGGTGGGCGACGTGTCGAACGGCCTCGAGCACGTCGACCTGCTGGGTGAGTCCCGGCTGTCGGCGGTGGTGTACTACGAGCAGCTCGCGTGGGCTCCCGAACGCGCGCGGCGGGTCCTGGACCAGGCCGAGGCGCGGCTGCGGGAGCTACGGCTGCCCGCTCATGTCGTGGTGCGGCTGGCCGCCCACGCGCCGCACTCGGTCTCGCCGCCGCTGCTGCGGGCGATGGCCGCGCGGGGCGGGCCCGCGGCCCTGCACCTCGCGGAATCGCCCGATGAGGTCCGGTTCCTCCGCACGGGTGACGGAGCCTGGAGCGACTTTCTGCGCGCCCGGGTCGGAGGGGTCGACTTCGACGCGCCGGGCCTGAGCCCCGTCGCCTACGCCGAGGCCCTGGGTGTCCTGCACCCGGGCCTGGTGGCGGCCCACTGCGTCCAGGTGGACGCCTCGGACGTGGGCCGGCTCGCGCGACATGGCGTGAGTGTCGTCGCCTGCCCGCGCAGCAACCGGAGGCTGGGGCTGGGGGTGCCGCCGGTGCCCGAGCTGCTGGCGGCGGGCGTGAACGTGGCGCTGGGGTCCGACTCCCTGGCGAGCGCGCCGAGCCTGGACGTGCTGGACGACGCGGTCGCGCTGCGGCGGGAGTTCCCGGCGCTGGCGCCCGGGGCGATCCTGAGCGCGGCGACCCTGGGTGGGGCGCTCGCCCTCGGCTTCGACGATCTGGGCACGCTCGTGGCCGGACGCCGCGCGGCTCTGGCGTTCGCCCCTGGCCCCCCGAGCCTCGACGAGCCCGAGGCGTTCCTGCTGTCGGGCCGGGCGCGTGTGCGGAGCGTGGCGTGAGCCTGTTGGCGCGAGGCCGCGCCTACGGTCGGATGATCAAGTTCTCGCACTCGGTCTTCGCCCTGCCCTTCGCACTCGTATCGGCGCTGCTGGCCGCCCGGCACAGGCCGGGCCCAGGACAGCTGGCCTGGATCGTGGTGGCGATGGTCAGCGCGCGCAGCGCCGCCATGGGCTTCAACCGCCTGGCCGACCACGCGATCGACGCCCGGAACCCGCGCACCGCCGGACGCGAGCTGCCGCGTGGCGTCCTGCGCCGCGGCGAGGTCTGGGCGTTCGTGGCGCTCTCCGCCCTGGGCCTGGTACTGGCCTCGGCGATGCTCAATCCGCTGTGCTTGGCCCTGTCGCCCGTAGCCCTCGCGATGGTCTTCGGTTATTCGTACACGAAGCGCTTCACGGCCCTGTCGCACCTGGCCCTGGGCTTGGCGCTGGCCATCGCCCCGGTGGGGGCCTGGATCGCCATCCGCGGCCGATTCGACGACGTCCCGATCGTTCTGGCGCTGGCGGTGCTGGCGTGGGTGGCGGGATTCGACGTCATCTATGCCTGCCAGGACGTGGAGGTCGACAGGCGCGAGGGGTTGTTCTCGCTGCCGGCCCGGCTGGGCGTCGGCCGAGCGCTGCTGGTGGCGCGCGGACTACATGGGCTGGCCGTCGCCTTGCTTTCGGCTCTGTATGTCCTGACGCCCCTGCACGGCGTCTACTGGTTCGGCGTCGGCCTGGTCGCGGTCCTGCTCGTCTACGAGCACTCACTCGTGTCGGAACACGACCTGTCGCGCGTGGACGCAGCCTTCTTCGCCGTCAACGGCTGGATCAGCGTGGGCTACCTGGCAGTGACCGCATTGGCCGTGTGGCTGACGTTATAATCCCGCCGAGTGAGCCTCGAGGCCATGGCTTCGCCGCCGGGAGCGCCGACGCCAGGTGCCCCGGAGAAGCTGGCGGTGCGGTCGATGTTCGACCGCATCGCGCCGCGGTACGACCTGCTCAACCGGCTGTTGTCGGCGGGCACCGACGTGCGCTGGCGTCGGCGCGCCGTGGCCGCCCTGGGCCTGCCGACGGGCGCCCGGGTGCTCGACCTGTGCGCCGGCACCGCAGACCTGCTGCTCGAATGGACGGCCCGCTCCGCGGGCAAGGGCGCGGGTGTCGACCTGTCCCTCGAGATGCTGCGGCGCGGCGCGGCCAAGTTGCGCCGGCGCGGCCTGTTCCCTGGCGTGGGTCTCGCTTGTGGCGACGCCGAGCGCCTGCCGCTGCTGGGCGGAAGTTTCGACGGGGCCATGGTGGCGTTCGGCATCCGGAACGTCGGGGACGTGGACGCCGCCCTGCGCGAGGTCACGCGGGTGTTGAGGCCGGCTGGTCGCCTGGTGATCCTGGAATTCGGGATGCCACGCGGCCTGTTCGGGGCGTGTTACCGGATCTACTTCGGCCACGTGCTTCCCCTGGTGGGGCGGCTCGTCAGCGGCGATGCGAGCGCCTACCGCTACCTACCGGCATCGGTGGGCCGGTTCGACTCGCCCGAGGCGCTCGGCGCTCGTCTGGAGCGCGCCGGGTTCCGGGACGTGGTGGGCGAGCGGCTCAGCCTGGGCATCGCCTGGATCCACAGCGCGACGCGCCCGTGAGCGACCTGCGCCGAGTGTTCGAGGCGCTGCAGCCGTTCCGTCCCGCGCTGCTCGAGTCGGCCGCCCGATTGGCCGCCGCAGCCGCACCGGGGCGCGAGGGCGAGGCGGAGGCCCTGGCCCGGGCCAGCCTGGACCGGTTGTTCGACCACGCGCGCGACGACGATCTGGAGGCCCTGGTCGCCCAGGAGGCCGAGGCGGCGACACGCGCTGCCCAGGAGGGCCGAACCACACAACTCCAGCGGCTGGCCATTCAGGCCCTGAGCCGGGCCGCTCTGCCGTTCCTGATCCAGGCCCACGCCTCCCGTGACGAGCTCGCCGAGGCCCTGTTGGCCCTGGACGAGTTGTCCGGGCGCCGGCTGACGGCGTTGCTGGCGGCCCAGGAGACGGAATTGGCGCGGCGTCTGGCCGAGGCCGAGGACCAGGCGGCGCGGGCGGAGGAACGCGCCGTGGAGTTGTCGCGGGCCAACGACGGCCTGCGGCGCTCGGAGTCCCGCAGCCAACACCGCGCGGAGCAGATCGCGCTGCTGTCGTCGGTCGTGCACCGGATCGCCGGCATCCTGGATCCGGAACGGCTCATGGAGGAGACCGCGCGGATGATCCAGGCCCGCATGGGCCACAGCTACGTCGCCGTGGTGGTCCTCGACGACGAGGGAGTCCTGGTGGGCCGCTGGGCCGGCAAGGGCGGGGTCTCGCGGCGCAGCGCGGGGCGCGCTCAAGGTCCGCCGGCCGGCCTGATCGGCAGGGCGCTGCGCAAGAGGGCGCCCCAGGTGGTGCCCGACGTGCATCGCGATCCCGACTTCCATCGCGACGTGCCGGGCACTCTTTCCGAGATGGTGGTTCCCCTGATCGAGTTGGGCGAGGCCATCGGCGCGCTGGACTTCCAGAGCGAGTTGCCCGCGAACTTCGACCTCGACGACGTGGTGTCGGCCGAGGTCCTGGCTGAATTCCTGGTGGCGGCGTTCCGGAACGCCCGGCTTCACGCGTCCGGGAGCCGCAACTAGGCCGGCCCGCCGCCCCGGAAGGACGAGTAGGTCGTGGCCGTGTGGTCGTGTGTTGGTGGGGATGCCTGGATCGGCGCGTGGCCGAAGACCCCGACGAAGTGGGCCGCCAGCCGGTCCGCCACCTCGTCCAGGGACACCGGGCGCCCCAGCAGCCGTGCCAGGCTGGTCACGCCCCGGTCGCGGATGCCGCAGGGCACGATCCACTCGAAGGGCGCGAGGTCGGTCGTGACGTTGAAGGCCAGGCCGTGCGAGGTGACCCAGCGCGCGATGCGTACGCCGATCGCGCCGATCTTGTTCGGGCCGACCCAGGCCCCGGTGAGGCCGGCCACGCGAGAGGCGGCGAGGCCGTAGTCGCCGCAGAGACGGACCATCACCTCCTCGAGGTCGTTGACGTAACGATGGACGTCGCGCCTGTCCGGCGAGAGCTCGAGGATCGGATAGGCCACGAGTTGCCCCGGGCCGTGGTAGGTCACGTCGCCGCCACGGCCGGTCTCGAACACGTCGAAACCCCGGCGGCGCAGGGTGGCTTCGGGAAGCAGGAGGTTCTGGTGGAGCGCGTTGCGTCCGAGAGTGTAGACGGGCGCGTGTTCGAGCAGGAACAACGTGTCGGGCGCCTCTCCGCGCTGGCGCAGCCGGACCTGTTGCTCCTGCAGCGCCAGGGCCTCGGCGTAGGGCACTCGCCCCAGCCGCCGCACCACCAGCTCGCCCACGGTCGTTAGAGCGCGGCCTCGTCGAACTCCTGCAGGCCCCTCTTGACACCGGCCATGAAGCGATCGGCATCGGCGCCGTCCACGATCCGGTGGTCGAAGGTCAGGCAGAAGTACGCCATGCTTCGGATCGCGATGGCGTCGTCGCGCACCACGGGGCGTTTCTCGATGCTGCCGACCCCGAGGATCGCGACCTGAGGCTGGTTGATGATCGGTGTGCCGAACAGGCTGCCGAACACGCCCGGGTTCGTGATCGTGAAGGTGCCGCCCTGGACCTCCTCGATCTTCAGCTTCTTGCTGCGGGCGCGCTCGGCCAGGTCGCTCACCGCCTTGGCCAGGCCCAGCACGTTTTTCTCGTCGGCGTTGCGGATCACGGGGACGATCAGGCCCCAGTCGAGCGCCACGGCCATTCCCAGGTTGATGTCCTTCTTGTACACGACCGAGTCGCCCTGGAGGCTGGAATTCACCACGGGGAAGGCCTTGATCGCGTCGATCGTGGCCTTCAGGATGAAGGGCATGTAGGTGAGCTTGACCCCGCTGCGTTCCTGGTAGGCCTGGCGGTGCTTCGCGCGGAGTTGATCGACGCGGGTCATGTCGATCTCCCAGACCGTCGAGACGTGGGCGGAGATGCGCTTCGACAGCACCATGTGCTCGGCGGTCTTCTTGCGGATCGGAGACATCGGCACGACTTCGATGCGCTCGCCCGGCTGATAGGCGGGCACGAAGGGGGCGGCCGGCGGCTCGGCCGGTGCTGGAGCGGATTCGGGCCGCTCGCCGCGGGTCTCGATGTGGCCCAGGATGTCCTGCTTCGTCACACGGCCGGAGATGCCGGTGCCGGGGATCTCCCGGATGTCCAGCCCGTGCTCGGCCGCGATCTTGCGCACCACCGGAGAGGAGCGGGACTGGCGCAGCTCCTCGATGCTCATGTCCGCCGTGCCCGCGGTCGGGGGGACGGGCGGCGGGGCGAGGGGAGGAGCGTCCGGCGCGACCGCGACCGGGGGCTGTGGAGGCGCCGGCGGCGGCGGCGCGACGGGCGGCGGTGCGGCAGTGACCTGCGGAGGTTGAGGCGCCGCGGGCGCCGGCATGGCAGCGACCATCGGAGCGGGAGGCGCCGGGGCAGACGGCGGAGCAGCGGCCGACGGGCTTCGAGCCGGGGGCGGCGCGGCGACCTGCGGCGCCTGAGCCTGAGCAGCGGCCGCGGGGGGCGGCGCGGGCGCTGCGGCCGGCTTGGGAGCCTCGGCGGCCGGAGCCGGCGTGGGTGGCGGCGCCGCCACGGCTTCGCCCTCGGCGCCGATGACGGCGACGACGGTGTTGATCGGAACCGTGGCGCCCGCCTGCACCCGGATCTCCTTGAGGATGCCAGAGCTGGGCGAGGGGATCTCCGCGTCCACCTTGTCGGTCGAGATCTCGAACAACGGCTCGTCCCGCTGGACCCTGTCCCCGATGTTCTTCATCCACTTGGTGACGGTCCCCTCGGCGATGGATTCGCCCATCTGGGGCATGATCACGTCAGTCATTCGAGCCTCCGAGAGCGGCAGCTAGTAATCATAGACCGCGTGAATGGCCTTCCCAAGCTTCTCGGCGCTGGGCAGGAAGAACTCCTCCAGCGTCGGGGCGTACGGGACCGGCGTGTCGGGTGGCGCCACGCGGAGGACCGGCGCGTCCAGGTGCTCGAAGGCCCGCTCGGCGACCAGGGCCGCCACCTCGCCTCCAGGGCCGCCGGTGCGCGTGGCCTCGTGGAGTACGATCAGCCTGCCGGTCTTCGCAGCCGTGGCCAGGATCGCCTCTTCGTCCAGGGGCAGCAGCGTACGCAGGTCGAGGACCTCGACCGAGATGCCGTCCCTGGCGGCCGCCTCGGCCGCCTCCAACGCGACGTGGAGCATCGCCGCGTAGGTCACGACCGACACATCCGTGCCCTCGCGAGCCAGCCGGGCCTTGCCGATCGGCACCACGATCTCGCCCTCGGGCAGCTCCTCCTTGATCCGCCGGTACAGGAACTTGTGCTCCAGGTAGATCACCGGGTCGGGATCCCGGATGGCGGCGGTCATCAACCCCTTGGCGTCGCGTGCGGTGCCCGGCGCCACGATCTTGAGCCCGGGTACGTTCATGAAGTAGCTCTCGGGGTTCTGGCTGTGGAAGGGTCCGCCGTGGACGCCGCCGCCGCAGGGCCCGCGCACCACGATCGGCACGCCCCCGCCCCAGCGGTAGCGGCTCTTGGCCGCGTAGTTGACCAGCATGTCGAAGGCGCAGGAGATGAAGTCGATGAACTGCATCTCGGCGATCGGCCGCATGCCCATCAGGGCCGCGCCGATGGAGGCCCCGACAATCGCCGACTCGCTGATCGGCGTGTCGATCACGCGCTCGCGGCCGAACTTCTCCAGGAAGCCGGCCGTGACCCGGAAAGCGCCGCCGTACGTCGCCACGTCCTCGCCGATCACGAAGACGCGCGGGTCCTGCTCCATCTCCTCGAGCATCGCCAGGCGGATGGCCTCGAGGTAGCTGAGGACCGGCATCAGCCCTTTGCCCCATGGAGGCGTTGCCACTCGAGCACCAGGGGCGGCACGGGCCACGCCACCTCACGGTCGCCATAAACGCCCTGCAACGCGGTTTCGGGGTCGGGGAAGGGGCTCTGCTCGGCGAAGGCCACGTCGGCGTCGAGTTGTTTCGCGATCATCGCCCCCACGGCGGCCAGGTCCCACTCGGCCGCCAGGCCCTTCTCGACCAGGTGTCTCTCGAAAAGCGTGATGGGATCCCGGGCCTTCCACTCCTCGAGCAACGCCTGGGGCACGTACTTCATGTCGTCGTGCTCGGCGTGACCGCGCATGCGCATGGTTTCGGCTTCGAGCAGGGTCGGACCCTGGCCGGCCCGGGCGCGTTCGATGGCCCGGCGCGTGGCGTCGTAGACCGCCAACACGTCGTTGCCGTCGACGAGCTCGCCAAAGCAGCCGTAGGCCTGGGCGCGGTCCACGAAGCGTGGGTTGGCGGTCTGCATGTCCGTCGGGGTCGAGTAGGCGTACTTGTTGTTCTCGACGATCACCACCAGCGGCGCCTTGGTCACGCATGCGAGATTGAAGCCCTCGTGGAATGCGCCGGTCGAGACGCCGCCGTCGCCGATCCAGGTCAAGGCCACGCTGGTGCGGCCGCGCATGCGCTCGGCCAGGCCGGCGCCGGCCAGGATCGAGACCATGTCGCCCAGCATGGAGACCACCGCGAGGTTGGAGCCGTCCTCGCGGATCCAGCCGAAGTGCGTGTTGAGGTCGCGGCCGCGGGTGGGACCGTCGCGCCGCGCCATGTACTGGCACAACACCTCGCGCGGCTTGCCGCCGCGCACGAAGATCGCACCGAGGTTGCGGATCAGCGGCGTCATGATGTCGCCCCGCTCCAGGGCGTAGGCCGCGCCCACCGTCGAGGCCTCCTGGCCGAGGCTGCGGTAGAGGCCGCCCACGACCTTGTTCTGGCGATACAGGTTGGTGAGCCGTTCCTCCAGCATGCGGGTGAGCTTCATGAAGTGGAACAACTCGACGAGTTGCGGCCGGCTGAGCTGGTCGGCGGGAGGCTTCACGCGTGTCCTCTGGGCTGGCCGGGCGCCGGGAGGCGGCTAGGCGTCGATGGCGTGGCCGTACACCGCCTCGGCCGCCTGCATCAGGGCCTCGGAGAGGGTCGGGTGCGGGTGGATGGTGCGCGCGATCTCCTCGACCGTGGTCTCGAGGCGCAGGCCCAGGCAGGCCTCGGCGATCAGATCCGTGGCGTGGGGGCCGACCATGTGCACGCCCAGGACCTCGTCGTACCTGCCGTCGGCCACCACCTTGACCAGGCCGAAATCCTGGCCGACGATGCGCGGCTTCGCAAGGTTGGGGAACGGGAGGCGGCCCACCTTCACGTCGAAGCCGCGTTTGCGGGCCTCGGCCTCGGTCAGGCCCACCGCCGCGACCTCCGGCCAGCAATACGTGGCCGAGGGCACTTGGTCGTAGTTGACGGGCTCGGTGTTTTTGCCCGCCAGCCGCTCGGCCACGCCGATGCCCTCGTGGGACGCGACGTGGGCGAGGGCCGGGTGGGGCTTGCCGTCGACGCTGACGACGTCGCCGATCGCGTAGACCCCCGGCTCGCCGCTCTCCATCCTCGGGTTGACGCGGATGGAGCCGCGCTCCAGCTGAACACGTGTGGACTCGAGGCCCAGACCGTCGGTGACGGGCCCGCGGCCGACCGCCACCAGCAGCAGCTGGGCGGTGAGGCTCTTGGCCACGCCGTTCGAGGTCTTGACGGCCACCTCCACGCCGGCGTCCGTCTTCAGCACCCCCTCGGTGTTGGCTCCCGTGAGGATCGTCATGTGTTTGGCCAGGACCTTCTGGGCCTCCTTGGAGATCTCCTCGTCCTCCTGCGGCAAGACACGGGGCAGCAGCTCGATCACGGTCACCTGGGTTCCGAAGCGCGCAAAAATCGAGGCGAACTCGATCCCGACGGCGCCGGCACCGATCACGATCAGGCTTTTCGGGATCTCCTTGAGCTCCAGGATCTCGTCGGAGGTCAGGATCAGCTTGCCGTCGAGCGCGAAGCCGGGGATGGAGCGGGGCCGCGATCCGGTGGCGAGGATGACGTTTTTCGTCTGGACGCGGGTCTCGCCCTGGTCGCCCTTCACGACCACGTTTTTGCCGCCCTCCAGGCGCCCTTGGCCCTTGAACAACGTGATCTTGTTCTTCTTGAACAGGTAGTTCTCGATGCCCTTCGAGAGTCGGGCCACGATCCGGTTCTTGCGGCTCTGGACGGCCGCGAAGTCCACCCGCAGGTTGTCGGCCAGGATGCCCAGCTCCTTGCCGTGTTTCATCTCCTCCCAGACGTCGGCCGTGTGGAGCAGGGCCTTGGTCGGGATGCAGCCGCGCAGGAGACAGGTGCCGCCGGTCCCGATCGGATCGCGCTCGACCACGGCCGTCCTCAGCCCCAGTTGTGCCGCCCGGACGGCGGCCACGTACCCCCCCGGGCCGCTTCCGATGACCGTCACGTCGAAGCCGTCGCCGTTCGCCAAGTTTCCCTCCGTGAAGGACTTGTGACGCTATCAAAGGGAGGCAGGCAAGACAAGGCCGCCCCCCCGAGCCGTAAAATAGGGATACTAGGGGTACCGAATGACCGCCGCGGGGATCCTCATCCTTGCCATCGTCCTGTGCCTGCTCGGGAACGGCCTCTTCTCCGGCAGCGAGATCGCCATCCTGTCGGCGCGCAGGAGCCAGATCGAGTCCCGAATCGCCGAGGGCAGCCGGGCCGCCCGACGGCTGAAGGAGCTCCAGGACGACCTCGACACCTTCCTGGCCACGGTCCAGATCGGGGTGACCTTGATGGGCACCCTGGCCGGAGTGTTCGGCGGCTACCTGGCGAGCCGGCACGTGGAGGCCTGGCTGGAGGGCACTCCACTGGTGGGCTGGGCGGGCTCGCCGGTACTGGCCGGCACGCTGGTGGGCGGCTGCATCGTCTACATCGAGCTGATCGTCGGCGAGCTGGTCCCCAAGGCCCTGGCGCTGCGTTACACCGAGACCGTGTCGCTGGCCACCGCCTGGCCGCTGCACGCCATGGCCCGGGCCTCCCGCCTGCCGGTGCGTCTCCTCACGCTCTCGACGCGGGGCGTGTTACGGCTGTTCGGCATCCGCGATTACGAGAAGCGCACCTTCGTGTCCCAGGAGGAGATCAAGCACCTGGTGCAGGAGGGCCGGCAGCAAGGCGTGATCGGCGAGGCCGAGGGTGATCTCCTGCACAGCGTGTTCGCGTTCTCCGAGACGCCGGTCAAGAAGGTGATGGTGCCGCGGCCGAAGTTGTTCGCCCTGGACGCCGCCACGCCCCCCGAGGACGTGGGGCGGCTGATCGTCGACGGCGGCTTCTCGCGTATTCCGGTGTTCGAGGGCTCGGCGGACAACGTGGTGGGCCTGGTCTACGTGAAGGACGTGTTGCGCCTGCTGGAGCGCCGCCAGCCCGTGGTGCTGCGCAAGATCCTGCATCCGGTCCACTTCGTGCCCGAGACCAAGCGGGTGGGCGACCTGCTGAAGGAGCTGCAGCGCCGGCGCAGCCACCTGGCCCTCGTGATCGACGAACATGGCTCCTTGACCGGCCTCGTGACCCTGGAGGACCTGATCGAGGAGATCGTGGGCGAGATCCAGGACGAGTACGATTGGGAGGAGCGCCCGATCGAAAAACAACGCGACGGATCCCTGATCGTCGAGGGCACGGTCTCGGCGGCGGAGCTTCGGCACGGCTACGGCATCCCGATCCCAGAGTCCGAGGACTTTCAGACCGTCGCGGGGTTCATGCTGGATAAGCTGGGCTCGTTGCCCCGCGGCGGCGAGGTCGTGCCCGTCGGGGAGTGGCGCTTCACGGTCGTGGACGTCGAACGCAACCGCATCAGCAAGGTGCGGGTCGAGCGCGCCCCTGTCGTAGTCAGCGGCTAGTCCCGGGGCCGGGGAAGCGGTTGGCCGGCGCCGCGGGTGACGCCGCCGTCGGCGGCTCCGCGGGCGCGCTGCGCCCAAGCCAGCGCAGGGCCAACCACAGGATGGTGATGTCGTCGATCCAGCCCACGAGCGGCGGCATCCAATCCGGCAGCAGATCCAGGGGCCACAAGGCGTAGAGAAAGGCAGCGACCACGGCGACGCGGGGCAGTCGCGCAACCCTGGGGTCGCGCAGCAGGGCCAGCGCGCGCAGCAGCCGCGGGAACACGCCTCAGGGCTGGGGCGTGGGCGTCGGCGAGGGCGCCGGGGGCCGGATGGGCTCGATGCGTGGCGCTAGAGGGGCGCCCGGAGGCGTGAGCGTCGCCGGGGGCGGGACGAGGGGCGCTTCGAACAGGACCGTCTGCGAGTCCGCCCCGACCTCGAAGGACCTGAAGTCCTCCTCGCGGAGGTCGGGGCGCTTCACGACGTGGGGCGTCAAGGTCATCACGATGTCCGTCTCGACGTTCTCGTCCTTGTTGCGCGCGAACAGCCGGCCCAGCAGGGGCAGGCTGGCCAGCCCCGGGATCCCCGCCAGGCTGCGCCGTTCCTGGTCGCTGATCAGTCCCGCCAGGATGCTGGTCTCGCCGTCGCGCAGCCGGATCACGCTGCTGACGGTGCGGCTGTTGAAGGTGGGCAGGCCCTGGAAGCCGGCGGGACCCACCGAGGAGATGTCGAGCTTCAGGCCCAGGGAGACCTCGCCGTCGTGATGCACGCGGGGTTCGATGTCGATGTTGACCCCGACGTTCTTGTACTCGAAGGAGGTGATGGGTTGTTGCTGTACGCCACCCTGGGCAATCGGCGCGAAGGTCGTCACCGGCACCGGCACCTGGTCGCCGAAACGCGCCTGGGCGTTCTGGCCCTCGCTCGTGCGCAGCTGCGGGTTGGCGAGCAGACGCGTGGTGGCGTCGGCCTGCAACAGCCGGTAGATCACCCCGGGCAGGTTGGTCATCACCAGGTTGCCCTTGCGATAGGGCGCGTCGTCGAGGGTCGTGGTGCCGCGGGGGTCGGGGAAGATGGCGCCAGCGACGCCGTCGACGCCGGGCAGCCGGGAGCTGATCTCGATGCCGTACTCCTTGAGCCGCGAGCGGTTCACCTCCAGGATCTCCACGTCCACCACGACCTCGGCGCGGCGCTTGTCCAGCACCTGCAGGATGCGCTCGGCCGCGGCCACCTTCTCGGGCGTGTCGTTGATGGTCAGGGCGTTCTGACCCGGCAGCGCGGCGACGCGGCGCGCACCAAGCACGACCCGCAGCAGGTCGATCGCCTCCTTGAGGTCCGCGTTGGAGAGGAAGAAGTTCTTCACCACCTGCGGCTCGTATTCGCGGCGCTTGCTGGGTGAGTCCGGGATCACCATCAGCACGTGTTCGCCCACCACCCGGTGGAAGGTACGCCCCACGCTCGAAAACGCCTCCAGCGCCTCCTCGAACGCCACGTTCTTGAGGTCCAGGCTGATCGGCTGCTCCTGCAGGGTCGGGTCGAACACCAGGTTCACTCCGGCGGCCTTGCCCAGGGCCTGGTAGGCCTCGCGCAGGCTCGCGCCGCGGAACACGAGACCCAGCGGTTCCCGTGCCTCTGGGCCCAGGACCAGCCCCGCGAGCGGCTTCTCCTTTGCGCGCTCCTTCATTTGCGGGATGTCGGGAGGCGTCGTGCCGCGCTGGCGCGCCTCGTCGGCCTCCTGGATCTCGGCGGCGAGGTTGGCCGCAGGGTCGAGGTCGAGGGCCAGGCGAAACTCCTCGAGCGCCTCCTTGTACTGCCGGCGCGCCGCGTAACGCCGAGCGGCGGCGGTGTGCGCCGCGGAGGCACGCAGCCGGGCGCGGCCCAGGCCACGCAGGTACTGCGCGTTGTCCGGATCCTCCTTCACGGCCTTCGAGTAGGCCAACACGGCGGCGTCGTAGTCCTGGCGGCGCTCGGCCTTCTCGCCCGCGCGGAAAGCGGCCGAGCTCGCGCAGCCAGACAGGGTGACGGCCAGCAGCAGCGCGGGCGCCTGCTTCATCCGGCGATCACCTCGACGCCGCCGGGGATCTCGAAGCGGAACAGGTCGTCCTTGAGGCCGACGTTCTCCCGCAGGTTTTCGAAGTCGAAGCGGCTGCGGTTGCCCTGAGCGTCCAACACCTCGATCGACCGCAGGCGAAAGACGGCGTCCACGTCGACACGTAGCTCCTCGATCTCGGGATCGGGCTGGCGCGGGAGCAGCCGCAGGCGGGTCAGTCCTGCCGGCGCGGTCTCGAGGCTGGGTACGAAGGCCTGGAGCGGCGCGCCGCTGCCGGCCAGCAGCAGGCCCGCGACGCCGGTGGCGTCCTTCTGGTCCTTGACGATCACCTGCCGGTCGGCCGGGACGTAGAAGTAGAAGTTGCGCCCGTCCGAGACGAAGGTCTTCCGCTCGGGCGACTCGTACTCCCACCGCATGCGCCCGGGCCGTTTCAAGGACAATGTGCCGCGCTCGCGGACCTCGCGGCCCAACATCCCCGAGCGGTAGCTCTGGACGAAGCGGGCGCGCAGGTCGCTGGGCCGCTGCAGTCGCTCCTCGACACGGGCGGCGACCTCCTCGGCGGACAACGCGCCCATGCTGGGCGCGGCGGTGATCAACAGCAGCGCGGCCGCCGCGATCTTCGGGGGGCGCATCGCTCGGCTATGATAACACCCGCCCCGCATGTCCCTGAGTGTGCGCCCCCCAGCCGACGCCGAGCTCGCCGAGGTGTTTGCGCCTCCTCGCCCCGGGAGCACAAGGGGCCGGCCCAAGCCGGCGGCCGAGGCCGTGATGGTGACGCCGGTCGGGTGAGTTTCCCCGCCCTTGTCGTCGCCAGCGCTTTGGCGGCCCAGGAGACTCCCGGGGCCACGGCGGAGCTTCGCGGTTTGTGGGTCGTGCGCACGGGGCTCACCTCGCCGGCAGCGGTGGATCGCGTGGTGGAGGAAGCGGCTCAGGGCGGCCTCAACGCGCTCTTCGTCCAGGTGCGGGGCCGCGGCGACGCTTTCTACAGCTCGCGGCTGGTCGCGCGCAGCCCGCTGCTCTCCGGGCAGCCGGCCAAGTTCGACCCGCTGCGGCGCCTGCTCGACCGCGCCCGCGAGCGCGGGCTGGCCGTGCACGCCTGGGTCAACGTGCTGCTCACCTCGCATTTTCAGCCGGTTCCCGGCGACAACGTCGTGGCGCTGCACCCCGATTGGATCATGTTGCCCAGGGACACCACGGCCCCGCCCCCGGGCGGCGGCCCGGGGGGCCTGCTCTCCGCCGTGCGACAGAAGGCCCGCGGCAACGGGGACGCCGAAGGCTTCTACCTCTCGCCCTCGTCGGCGCCGGCCGGCGACCATCTCGAGGCCGTGGTCCGCGAGGTGGTGGCAGGTTACGAGATCGACGGACTGCATTTCGACTTCATCCGTTATCCGAGCCTGGAATACGACTACTCCCGGGTGGCCCTGGATGGCTTCCGACGCCTGAGCGGCGGAAGCGTAGCCGCCCAAGCGCCCGCGGCCTGGGCCGCGTATCGTCGGGACGTGCTCACCAACCTCGCGGCGCGCCTGTCGCGGGTGGCGCGCGAGGAGCGGCCGCGGCTGCGGATCTCGGCAGCGGTGGTGCCGGACCAGGCGACCGCGTTGCACCAGAAGTTCCAGGCCTGGCCCGAGTGGCTCGCGATCGGCATCCTCGACGCGGTGTGCCCCATGGCCTACACCCAGGACCTCCGGATCTTCCAGGAGCAGATCGGAGAGGCCCGGGCGCGGGTCAAGCCCGGCCAGGGGTTGTGGGCCGGCGTGGGCGCGTATCGCCTGAGCCTGGCCGAGGTGGCGGAACGCATCGCGGCAGCGCGGGCCATCGGCGCCACGGGATACGTGTTGTTCTCCCACGAGTCCTTCGCCGGAGGTGATCTGCGCCAGCTGCGGGGCGGCCGTTGATGCGGTTGCTGCTGGTGGGCGCGCTGCTCCCCCTGCTGTCGGGCTGCCGCGTTGCGGAGCCCGTCGAGGCGGCGCCCGCGCCGACCGCGGCGGCGCCGCCGTCTTACCGCTGGGCACACAAGGCGCTGCGGAGCCTCAGCCTCGAGCAGAAGGCGGCGCAGGTCTTGGGCGTGCGGGTGTCGGGGCTGTTCCGCAACGCCCGCTCGGCGGAGGCACGGCGGGTCCGCTCCTACGTCGGCGAGCTGGGAGTGGGCAGCCTGGTGGTCTTCGAGTCGGAGACGGAGACGCTGCCCCGGCTGCTGAACGAGCTGCAGGCGGCCGCGCCGCTGCCGCTGCTGGTGGCAGCGGACTTCGAGCGCAGCGTGAACTTCCGCCTCCGCAAGGCCGGCGCGCCGCTGCCCTACGCGATGGCGATCGGCGCCACGCGCTCCGAGGCCGCGGCGCGGTTCGCGGGCGAGCTGACCGCCCGCGAGGCTCGCGCCCTGGGCGTGCATTGGACCTTCGCCCCGGTGGCCGACGTGAACAGCAACCCCGCCAACCCCATCATCAACATCCGCTCCTTCGGGGAGGATGCTGCCGAGGTGGCGCGGCTCAGCGCGGCCTTCGTGCACGGCGCGCACGACGGTGGCCTGATGACCACGGCCAAGCACTTCCCGGGGCACGGCGACACGGCCATCGACAGCCACCTCCAGCTCGCCTCCGTTGCGGCCGACCTCGAGCGTCTGAACGCCGTGGAGCTGCTGCCGTTTCGCCGCAGCCTGGAGGCCGGCGTCGATGCCGTGATGTTGGGCCACCTCGCCGTGCCCGCCCTCGATCCCAGCGGGGTTCCGGCGAGCCAGTCGGACGCGATCGTGCGTTTCCTGCGCCACGACCTGCACTTCGGCGGCCTGGTCGTGACCGACGCCATCGACATGGCCGGCGCCCGAGCCGCTTGGTCCGGGGAGGCCGTGGTGCGGGCGGTCCGAGCCGGAGCCGACGTGGTGCTCCTGCCCCCCGATCCCGCGCTTGCCGTGAAGGCCCTGGCTCGTGCCGTGCGGGAGGGCGTCCTTCCGGCCGCGCGCCTCGACGCGGCGGTGTTACGCGTGCTGCAGGCCAAGGAGCGCCTGGGGCTGGACCGACAGCGCAGGGTCGACCCGGGCGGTCCCGCGGCGCGGGTGGGTCGGCCCGAGGACGTGGAGCGCGTGCTGCAGGTGGCCCGGGACTCGATCACGGTGGTGCGGAACGAAGGGGGCGTGTTGCCGCTACGGGCCGAGACGCCGCTTCGGGTGCTGCACCTGGTGTTGTCGAGCGACACGCGCAACGAGTTGATCCAGGGTTATCCCGAGGACGAGTTGGAGCAACGACGGATCCCCACCGAGACCCGGTCCTTCGGCCCCGAGGTGTCGGCTGAGACGGCGGCCGACACCGTTGCTCGCGCCGCCGACTTCAGCCACGTGCTGGTGTCGGCCTACGCCCGCGTGAGCGGCTCCAGGGGGACGGCCGACATGTCGCCGAGCCACGTGCGGCTCATCCGGGGGCTGGTGTCGGCCGGCCGGCCCGTGATCGTGGCCTCCTTCGGCAGCCCGTACCTGCTGGGGCAGTTTCCGGAGGCGCCGGTCTACGTGTGCGCCTACGGCGCCGCGGAATCGAGCCAGCGCGCGGCGATCGGAGCCTTGTTCGGCGAGTTCAGCGTGCGGGGGCGGCTCCCGGTCACGCTGCCGGGCCTCTATGCTTATGGCCATGGCATCGAGATCCCGAGGCGGGACATGACCCTCGTGCCCTCGGGGCCGCCAGAGGAGGTGGGTTTCGACGCCGCCCTTCTCGCCGAAGCGCGCGGCGTCGTCGAGCGCCATCTCGAGGACAAGGCGTACCCGGGGGCCGTCCTGGCCGTCGGCCGCGGTGGCCGCCTCGCCCTGCTGCAGGCCTTTGGAAAACTCTCCTACGAGAAGGACGCCGCACCGGTGGCGATCGACACCATCTACGACCTGGCGAGCCTGACCAAGGTCGTGGTCACCGCCACGGCAGCCATGATCCTGGCCGACGAGGACCGCATCGACCTCGACAAGCCGGTGTCGGCTTTCGTGCCGCGTTTCCGCGGCGGCGCCAAGGACCGCGTGACGGTCGTGCACCTCCTCACGCACTCGGCCGGCTTCGACGCGGTGGCGCCCCTGTACAAGGAGCTGCGCGGCAAGCAGGCCTTCGTGGAGAGGGTCGTGGACCTGCCTCTCGTCTACGAGCCGGGCACGAAGTCCCTCTACAGCGACCTGGGCGAGATCCTGCTGGGGGAGGTCGTGGAGCGCGTGGCGGGGGAGCCACTCGACGCCTTCGCGCGCCGGCGCATCCTGGAGCCCCTGGGGATGAACGACACCAGCTTCAGGCCGGAGCACGCGCTGCTGCCACGCATCGCCCCCACCGAGTTCGACCCCTGGCGGGGCCGGCTGCTTTGTGGCGAGGTCCACGACGAGAACGCCTTCGCCATGGGCGGCGTCGCGGCCCACGCCGGCCTGTTCGGGACGGCGTCGGATCTGGCGCGTTTCGCCCAGATGTTGTTGAACGGCGGCGTCTACGACCACCATCGGATCGTCTCGCGGGCGATTCTGGAGCGGTTCACGCGCCGCGCGGGCGTGCCCGGCTCCAGCCGTGCGCTGGGCTGGGACACGCCCTCACCGGGCTCGTCGGCGGGGACGTTGTTGTCGGCCCGCTCCTTCGGCCACACGGGCTTCACGGGCACCTCGGTCTGGATCGACCCGGAGCGGGGGTTGTTCGTGATCTTGCTGACGAATCGCGTGCACCCCAGCCGCGACAACGACGTCTTGCCCAGGGTGGTGCGGGCGGCCGTGGCCGACGCCGTGGTCCGCGCCCTGCGGCCGTGACAGCCCTCGCCGGCGTGGTGCTCGCCGGCCTGGACGTGGTGGCCTCGGGGGAGGGGCCGCCCCTGGCAGGCCGGCGCGTCGGCCTGGTCGCACATGCCGCCTCCGTGACGGCCGGCGGCGCGCACGCGGTCGAGGTCCTGCGAACCCGCGGCAGCGCCCTCGCGCGCGTGTTCGCGCCCGAGCACGGACTACGCGGCGAGCTGGCGGCCGGGGTCGCGTTCGCGGACGATCTCGATCCGACCTCCGGCGTCCCCGTCACGAGCCTGTACGGGACCAAACGCCGTCCTTCCCTCCACGACCTGCGCGGCCTCGACACGCTGGTCGTGGACCTGCCTGTTGTGCCTGGACGCCGCCGCGGAGGCCAACCTGGCGCTGCTGGTGCTCGATCGGCCCAACCCCCTGGGCGGCGAGAACGTCGAAGGCCCGGTCTCGGAACGGCCGGACGGTTTCGTGTCGATGGCGCTCGGGCCGCTCGTGCACGGGTTGACGCTGGGTGAGCTGGCCCGTTTCGCGAACGCGCGCCGGGCGCGTCCGGCGCGGCTCGAAGTTGTCCCGATGCGTGGCTGGCGCCGCAACATGATGTGGGAGGACACGGGCCGACCCTGGACGAAACCGTCGCCCAACCTTGTCAGCCCCGAGGCCGCGCTGCTCTACCCGGCACTGGCCTTGCTCGAAGCCACGAACGTGTCCGAGGGCCGCGGGACGCCGACACCCTTCCTGCGCTTCGGGGCGCCCTGGCTCGAGGCCCAGGAGCTGCTGGGGCGGCTGCAGATCCCGGGGCTCGCGTTTGCGACGGACGAATTCACGCCCTTGGCGTCCGCGCTTGCCCCGGAGCCGAAACACGCGGGGGAGGCCTGCCGCGGCCTCCGGGTGCGCGTGACCGAGGGGCGCGCCCTGCGGCCCTGGCGCGCCGGTCTCGAGCTGCTGCAGGTGTTGCGCAGGCAGCGCGCCTTCCGCTGGCTGCGCGGCGGGGCGGCCCTCGACGCCCTGCTCGGCACGACGCGCGTGCGGGAGGCACTGGAGCGTGGCGAGCCGGCGGCGGCGATCGCCGCCGGGGACGACGCTGCGGTCGAGGGCTTTCGGCGCGAGCGGGCGGCGGCGCTCCTGTACTGGGAGTGACGGCTTTCCCTGCCTCAGTCTCGGCCCCGCGAAGCGGCGAGGCCCACCACGAAGGTCACGCCGGCACCCAGGGCCACGTTCCACGTCCACCCGGCTCCAGGGGCTCCGAAGATCGTCGGAGCACCCGGGCCGGCCGCCAGGCACGATGCCAATCCGGCGAGCATGCCCAGGAGCGTGCCCCGAGCGTCGGCCCTCGAGGCGAGCACGCCCAGCAGGAAGGCTCCCACGGTGGGGCCCGAGGCGTAGCCGAGCGCGGCCAGGCCGGCCGACAACGCCGAGTCCACATCCTGCGCCAGCAGCGCTACGCCCATCTGCACGACGCCCCAGGCGATCGTGGACAGGCGCGCGATCCGGAACTGCCCGGCCTCGTCGAGGCGCGGGCTCACGTAGGGCAGCCAGAAGTCGCGGACCGTGGTCGAGGCCATGGAGTTGAGGGACGGCGAGAGGGCCGCGGCGACGATGGCCGCCAGGATGAACCCGAGCAGGCCACCCGGCAGCTCCGTGCTCACGAAGTGAGGGAGCACGTCGTCGCTGCGCGCGAAGTGGTGGCCGCCATAGTGAGCCCAGAGCAACGTGCCCAGGCACAAGAACAGAGCGAACTGGGCGAGCACCAGCAGGCCGGAGAGGACGAGGCCGAGGCTCGCGTCGCGCTGGCTCCGGGCCACCAGCAGCCGTTGCACGAGATAGTGGTCGGTGCCGTGGGTGGCGAGGGTGAGGAACGCGCCCCCGATCAGGCCGGCCCACAACGTGAGAGGCTGCGAGAGGTCCGAGGACAGGTCGAGCACCTGGAGCTTGCCCGCCGCGGCGGCCTCCGTCAGCGTTGCGCCGATGCCTCGAGGCAACGCCCGGGCCAACGCGACGAGGCAAACCAGCGCGCCGGCCAGGTACACGAACATCTGGACCGCGTCGGTCCACACCGTCGCCCGGACCCCGCCTTCCTCGGTGTACACGATCATCGCCAGGCCGAGCAACGTGATGCACCACCACTCGGGCACGCCCGCCGCGATCGAGAGCACGAGGGCGGCCGCATGCAGCCGAATGCCGTCGCCGAGGCTACGCGAGAGCAGGAAGATCCCCGCGGCCAGGGCTCTCACCGAACCACCGCCGAAGCGGGCCTGCAGGAACTCGTAGGAGGTGAAGAGCCGGCCCTGGAAATACGCGGGCAGCAGGATCGCTGCGATCAGGAAACGCCCGAGCACGTAGCCGAAGGCCAGCTGCAGGAAACGCCAGTCGCCCGCATAGGCCATGCCGGGCACACCCACGAAGGTCAGCGTGCTGGTCTCGGTGGCGACGATGCAGGCGGCGACGGCCCACCAGGGCACGCTGCGCCCGGCCAGGAAGTAGTCGTCCACGGAGCGCCGGTGCCGGCCGAGCCACGCCCCGAACCCGGTGATCGCTACGACGTAGAGGAGCAGGACGGCCGCTGCCGAGAGCGGCAGCGTCAAGCGAGCGGCCGGCCCGTCATCGCTCCCTGGACGACCTGCAGCGCTCCGCTCAGTCGTGCGATCTTGCGGTTGCGGAGCTGGTTCTGTGGCGCGTCGTCCTGCGGCGGCGTGGTTGCACGCACCTCGCGCAGCAGCTTGTCGACCTCGGCCCGTAGCGCCTGCAGGTCCCCCGGCAACCAGCCACGCAGCGTGTTCTTGTTGAGCAGGAAGTAACCCTCGGAGATCTGTGCCGCCATGGCTGGTGCGCTGCCGCCAATGAACCCGGGCACGCAGGGATTATAGATCCCTCCCCCAAGGGGGGGCGCGGACGGGGTGGAGCCTCGTGGGACCGTTGGCGCGCCGATCCAGCTCGTGCACCCCCGTCGTGCGTAGGGTGGTAGATTCCGTCTCGATGAGCCCCCTCCTCGTCACGGGCCTGCGCCGGCTGGCCTGGCTGATCCTGGTCGCGGCGGTCGCCCTGGTGCTGCTGTTCCGGGTGTTGCCCGCCCTGGGCATCCTGGGCCCGAACGCGGAGGCCTTGATCGCGGCCGCCACCGACGCCGTGGAGACGGCGCGGGAGTATGGCGCCGGCGGGGACGAGGAGCCCCTGAAGACCGCGTTGGCCCGGATCGAGCAGGCACGCGCGCAGCTCGCTGCCGGAGAGACCTTGAGCGCGCGCCGGACGGCCCTGCGAGCCCGCACCGAAGCGATCGAGGCCCAGCGCGCCGCCCTGGTGCGGCGCCAGGAGACCCGCCGCCTGGCCCGCAAGGCGGTGGACGAGATCGACGAGATCCTGAACGGCCTCGAGGAGCTGCATTCCCAGGCGACTCGCGGCGCGGACCGGGCGGCGCTGTCGCGCCTGCTCCCGGTGATGAGGCGCGCTCGCGCCACGGGTGCGAGCCTGTTCCTGGCCTATGACCAGGGCAACTACGCCCGGGTGCTGGCCGAGGAGGGGGCGGTGAAGGGAGCGCTGGAATCGGCCCGCAAGGACCTGGAGGCGGCGACGCGGCGCCGCTAGGCCGTCACTTCATGCAGACGGCCCGGACCTGCTTGAAGTCCGAGTGGCCGCCGATCACCTTCTCGATCCCGTCCTGCAGCAGCGTGCGCATGCCCTCCTGAATCGCCTGCTTGCGTATCTTCTCGATGGGATCGCGCTTCTGGATCAGGCGCTTCATCTCGTCGGTGGCGACCAGCAGCTCGTGGATGCCCATGCGACCCTTGTAGCCCGTGTTGTTGCACTTGACGCAGCCCTTGGGGCGGTAGAGGGTGAAGTCGGCGGTGTACTTGAGCCCGAGCTGGTCCCACCATTCGAGGCCGTACTCCTGCATCAGCTCGGCGAACTCCTCCTGGCTGGGGTGATAGGCCTCCTTGCAGTCCTTGCACAAGGTGCGGATCAGGCGCTGGGCCAGGATCCCGAGCAGGGCGTCGGCGAAGTTGAAGGGGTCGATCTCCATGTCGAGCAGGCGCGTGATGGTCTCCGGCGCGGAGTTGGTGTGGAGCGTCGAGAGCACCAGGTGGCCGGTCAGGGAGGCCTCGATGCCCGTGGCCGCCGTCTCGTGGTCGCGCATCTCCCCGACCATGATCACGTCGGGGTCGGCGCGCAGGAAGGCGCGCATCGCCACGGCGAAGGTGAAGTCGATCTTGGGGTGCACCTGCACCTGGCGCAGGCCGGCCTGGGTGATCTCCACGGGGTCCTCGGCGGTCCAGATCTTCATGTCCTCGGTGTTGATGTAGCCGAGGCCCGAGTGCAACGTGGTGGTCTTGCCGGAGCCAGTGGGCCCCACCACCAGGCAGATGCCGTAGGGCTTGGACAGGATGGTCTTGAACTCCCGGAGGTTGCGCTCGGAGAAGCCCATCTTCTCCAGGGGCAGCGGCTTCGAAGCGGCCAGGATGCGCATCACCACGTCCTCGTTGCCTCCCGAGGTCGGGATGGTCGCGACGCGCAACTCGATCGTGCCCATCGGGCCCCTGAACCGGATCTTGCCGTCCTGGGGCTTGCGTTTCTCGGAGATGTCGAGCTTCGACATGATCTTGAGGCGCTGGACCAGGGCGCTGCGATGGGCCGGCGGGATCTCGATGTACTTGGTGCAGTCGCCGTCGACGCGGAAGCGGATGATCGTGGGGTGGTTCTTGCCGTAGGGCTCGACGTGGACGTCGGAGGCGCCGCGGTTGTAGGCGTCGATGATCACCTGGTTGGCCAGGCGCACGATGCCGCTGTCCGTCTCGTCGATCTCGGGCTCGCCAAGCTTCTGCTCCTCGGCGCCCTCTAGCTCGTCCTCCTCGCCGGAGCCCAGCTCCATGATGATGCGGCCCAGGTCCTGCTCCTCGCCCGCGCTGCCGGCGGCGGTTCCGTAACTCGTGTTGATGTAGTCGAGGATGTCCTGCCGGATGCCCACCAGGAAGTCGTGGCGCGGCGCCAGGTTCATGGCCTTGATCGAGTCCAGCCGCGTCAGGTCGTAGGGATCCTCGACGGCGACGAGCAGGGTGCCGTCCTTCTTCTCGATCGGCGCGCACATGTTCTTCTTCAGGAACTCCGGGGCGAGCCGTCCCTTGATGTCGTCGGGGATGCTACGCCCGGCGGGGTCCCAGGCCTGGCAGTTGTAGAACTGCGACAGCGCCTTGAGGATCTCCTCCTTGGGGACCTTGTAGTCCTCGCTCAGGATCTTCGAGACGTCCACCTGGTTCACCCGGGCCGAGCTGATCGCGTTCTCGACGTCCCGCTCGGAGACCAGGCCCTTGTCCACCAGCGCGCCGTATTTTGACGGCTTGTTGCTGCGCGCCGCGCGGTGCTGGTTGTAGAAGGCGATGCCCAGGATCTTGGCCAGCTCCTCGGCTGCGCCTTCGTCCTTCGCCGTGTAGGGGCCGCCGCTGCGGGTGTTGATGAGCTGCAGCACGCCCAGCAGGTACTTCTCGAACAGGATCGGCGTGGCCAAGACCTGCGTGGTGCGGAAACCCGAGGCCTTGTCCCAACGCGAGTCGAACTTCAGGTTCGGGTGCAGCCGCGTCAGCTCCCCGGCGTCGTAGGCGCTCTTGATGTTGGCGGTCTTGCGCGACAACGCGGTGAAGCCCGCGATCGAGCCGAAGGTCTTGGGGACGCGGATCTCCTTCACCTCGTTGCCGGCCTTGACCAGGGAGAACAGCTCCTGGTTCTTGGTGTCGAGGGCGAAGATCGTGACCCGCTCGGCCTCCACCAGGTCGAGCATCTTGTCCTTGATGTCCACCAGGATGTCCTGGATGCTCGAGGCCGAGTTGATGGTGTTGGCGATCTCGATCAGCCGCTTGCGGTAGGACAGCTCCTTTTGTGCGGTGTCCCCACCCACGGTGCGGGTGCTCATGTGGCCGGCCTCCTGTCGGTCGAGGGCTTCGCGCTTGGCTCGGGCAGGATATGCGCCCGGATCCACGGAATCAAGCTCGGCACGACCCTCCGCGATCGCTGGCAGCGTGGCCTCTGGCGGCGGTGTCGGGAAACCCCCGACGCGGCGCGAAGTGATGATTTGGACTTGCGTCGCGTGTTACAGTCACGCCGTTCGTCCCTTCTGGAAAAGTGACCGTGGGGCAGGCGCGTCGCATCCTGGTGTGCGAAGACGAGGCCGATCTGCGTACCCTGGTCGGGAGGTTGCTCTGGGACCAGGGGCACGACGTGGAGTTCGCCTCCACGGGTGAGGCGGCCCTCGCGCGCCTGGAGCGCGGGGACGTGGACCTGCTGGTGCTCGACCTCGTCCTGGCCGGGATGTCGGGCCAGCAGGTGCTGGAGCGGCTCAGGCAGTTCTCCCGCCCGCCGAGGGTCGTCGTCGTCACCGGGCGCAACGACTACGAGACCTTCGCGCTCGCGATGCGCCGGGGCGCCGACGAGTACCTCGTGAAGCCCTTCCGCCTCAACGTGTTGCTACGCGCCTGCGAGGACGTGTTCCGGAGCTCCGAAAGCGCGGTGCCCGAGCGACGCGCCGAACGCCGGCGCTCGATGGGTGGCTCGGTCCACATCTCGGACCCCCATGGCAGCGACCTCGGTCACGGGACACTGGTCGACCTGAGCGCGGGCGGTGCACAGGTCGAACTGACGTCGCCCCTTCAATTGCGCTCGGTGGTGCGCGTGGCCGTCGACGCCGCCTCGGGGCTGCTGGTCGACGTGAAGGGCCGTGTCGCCTGGCAGGGCCGTGGACCGCGCGGGGTCGCCCACGGCCTCGGCTTCGTCCACGCGACCTGACCCCGACCCAGGCCGCATCGGACTCAGATCGTCTCGAGGCTGCGACCCTTCGTCTCCTCGCCCAACCACACGACGGCGATCACGCCGAGGGCGATCACCACCGCGAAGTGGGTGAACACGATCGCCTGGGACCCGGACCAGGTGCCGAGCAGCCAGGGAACCACGAGGGGCGCCAGGATGCCGCCCACGCGGCCGAATCCGACCGCCCAGCCGGCGCCCGTGCCGCGCACGCTCGTCGGGTAGTTCTCAGGCGTGTAGGTGTAGACGACGCCCCAGGCGCCGAGGTTGAAAAACGAGAGCAGGCAGCCCCAGGTGAGGATCTCTCCCGGGCTCGAGGCGCGCCCGAAGGCCAACGCGCTCAGCGCGCAGCCCAGCATGTAGGTCGTGAGGGTGGGCTTACGGCCCCAGCGGTCGACCAGCAGCGCAGCGCTGAAGTAACCTGGGATCTGCGCGGCGGTGATCCAGAGCGTGTAGCCGAAGGACTTGGTGATCGAGTGCCCCTGGGCCACCAGGAGTGTGGGCAACCAGGTGAAGATGCCGTAGTAGGAGTAAACCATCGCGAACCACAGGGCCCACAACATGGCGCTGCGCCGCGCGAGGCGCGGCTTCCAGAGATCCCGGAAGCCGGCCGCGGGCGCCGGGGCCGAGTCGCCCGGCTGGAGGGACGCCGGCTCCACGCCGCACTCCCGCTCGACCCTGCGCACGACGGCGACGGCCTCCTGGTGGCGGCCCGCCGCCTGCAGGTAGCGCGGCGACTCGGGCACCGCCCGGCGCAGGTAGAGGATGTACAACACGGGCACCGCGCCGATGAAGAAGGCGGCTCGCCAGCCGATGCGGGGTATGAGCCAGAAGGCCACCAGGGCCGCCAGGGCCCAGCCGAAGGCCCAGAAACTCTCGAGAACGACGACCAGCTTGCCGCGATGCGCCCGCGGCGAGAACTCGGTGACCAGCGTGCTCGCCACCGGCAACTCGCCGCCCAGGCCGAAGCCCACCAGGAAGCGCAGCGCGAGCAACGAGGCGAGGTTCCAGGCCAAGCCACACAGGCCGGTGGCGACGCTGAAGACCGCCAGCGTGGCCTGGAACAACGCCCGCCGGCCGAAGCGGTCGGCCAGCGAGCCGACCAGCACGGCCCCCGCGAACATCCCCAGGAGGCCGATCGACGCCACTTGACCGACCTGGGCCGGCGTCAGGCCCCATTCCTTCACCAGAACGGGCAGGACGAAGGACACGAGGCCCGAGTCGAAGGCGTCGAACATCCAACCCAGGCCGGACGCCACCACGATGCGCCAGTGGAAAGCGCGGAGCGGCAGGGAATCGAGCCGCTCGGAGAGGGTCAAGGTGAGCGGGGGGTTAGTGCTGGGTCGCGGACTGCGCGCGCCACCAGGTCTGCCCCGACTCGGGCAGGGTATAGATCGGGTCGTAATACTCGTAGCGCCGGACCAGGGCCTCGGGGTCGTTCAGCTCGAGCCCGGTGCGGTAGTTCTTGGTCCAGTAGCTGATGCCCTTTTCCTGGTCGTAGTCCCTGCCCTGGTTGACCCAGCGTTTGCCGACGAAGGGCACGTCGCACACGATGCGAGCCGTGGCGAACCCAGGCAGGTAGCCCATGATGTCGTGCTGGAGCTTCTGGGCCTCGGCCACGCTCACGCGCCAGTGCTCGGAGTTCGGGATCATGTCGCACATGTAGAAGTAGTAGGGCATGATCGCGGCGTCGTCGAGCAGCCGGAAACACAGGTCCAGCAGGTCCTTGGCCGAGGCGTTGGTGCCCCTCAACAACACGCCCTGGTTGCGCACGTCCCGGAACCCGATCTCGAGCAGCCTTCGGGAGGCGCGTGCCACCAGGGGCGTCACCTGGTTGGCGTGGTTGGCGTGGGTGTGGAACGCCAGGCTGACCCCGCGCTCCCGGGCCTTCTTCGCCAGGCGCTCCAGGCCCTTCAAGACGTCGTCCTGCAGGAAGTGTTGCGGGATCCCGATCAGGCCCTTGGCGGCGAGGCGGATGTCGCGGATGTTGTCGATGTCCAGCAGCGCCGCGACGAAGGGCTCCAGGAGCTGGATCGGCAGGTTCGCGATGTCGCCACCCGAGACCACCACGTCGCGGACGGACTTCGTCCGGCGCAGGTAGTCCAGGATCTGCTGGTACCGCTCCTTCTGGGGGGTCTGGAAGCGCAGCTTGGCCACCTGGGGCACGTCGTTGCCCACCAGGTCCATGCGCGTGCAATGGCCGCAGTACTGGGGGCAGGTCTGGAGCACTTCGGCCAGCACCTTGGTCGGGTAGCGGTGGGTGAGCCCCTCGACCACCCACATGTCCGCCTCGTGGAGGCTGTCGCGCGTGGCGCGCGGATGGCTCGGCCAGTCCGGGTGACGGTCGTCGAAGGCCGGGAGCATGTAGCGCCGCACAGGGTCGTCCCACAGGTCGGTGTCGTCCATGGTGTTGATCATCTGGGGCGGCACCAGCATCGACATCGTGGCGCGAAGGTCGATGTCCTTCCCGATGTTGTCGGCGAGCTCGTCGGGCAGCAGCGCGCCCATCACGGCCTTGAGCTCCTTCAGGTTCTTGACGGTGTTCTGGCGTTGCCAGAGGGCGCTCTCCCACTGCTCCCGGCTGACGTCCTTCCAGCCCGGGAAACGCCGCCAGTCCGGCTCGGCGAAGGCCTTCTCCAGGGGGTAGCTGAAGGGCTGGTCGCCCGCACCCACCTCACCCGCGGGCTTCCACACAGGCCGGACCTTCGTGGTGCTCATAGCCGGGCGATTTTACACTGGTCCCTTCTTTTTCGCGGATTGTGGTAGCGTCCGGCGGGTTTCCGGAGGTCTCAAGGGACGTGAAGAGGATCGGCATCCTGACCGCGGGCGGTGACACGCCCGCACTCAACGCGACCATCAAAGGAGCCGTGACCCGGGCCAACCAGCAACGGGTCGAGGTCTTCGGCTTCATCAAGGGCTTCAGCGGGCTGCTGTTCCCCCACGTGCCCCACGTGCACCTGAACCCCCTGTTCATCGAGATCCCGGAGCTCGACGCGACCCTGGGTGGCACGGTCCTGGGGGCGTCCCGCGCCTTCGTCGACGCCCAGGACACGGAGAGCCTGGACCAGGTCACGCGCCGGATGGGTCAGCTGGGCATCGAGGGCCTGATCTGCATCGGCGGCGACGGGACGCTGAACGGCCTGCAGCCCCTGTCGGAGCGTTTTCCGGTGGTGCTCGCGCCCAAGACGATCGACAACGACCTCGGGTTGAACTATCGCAGCGAGCCCGACGAATGGCTGCGCAAGCCCAGCGCGCAGCCTCCGGGCTGGGTCTACGAGCGGGGTCGCTCCCGCGAGGTCTTCGACCTGGACAACATGATCAACTACACGACACCGGGCTACGCCACCTCGGTTTTCGTCTCGGCCGAGGGCGTGCGCCGGATCCGCACCACGGCCGAGAGCCACCGGCGCATCGCCATCGTGGAGGTGATGGGCCGCCACTCGGGATACATCGCCCTCGGCAGCGCCTTCGGCCAGCCCGACATCATCCTGGTGCCCGAGCACCGCCTCGACGTGGCGGTGCTGATGGAGCGGGTCTGGGAGCTGTACGAGCTCCAGAAGAACGTCGTGATCGTGGTGGGCGAGGGCATCGTGGACGAGAGCGGGCAGGAGCTGGGCGCGAAGATGGCGACCCACGACCCGGCCGGCAACGTGATCCTGACCGGCGCCTCGGAGGCGCTGCGCGAGCTCCTGGTGCGCCAGTTCGGGGACGAGTATTTCCGCAAGCACCGGCGGGCCGGCTCGGCCCGCGACGCGATCTTCACCAGGAAGGTCGGCCACACCCAACGCGGCGGCCGCCCGATCCTGTTCGATCGTTTCCACGCCATGCAACTCGGCGGCAAGGCCGTGGACATGCTGCTCGACGGCCAGAACAACGCCATCGCGATCCTGCAGTGGAGCGACAAACGCGGCTTCTACGTGGACGCCTACGACGGCAACGCGTTCCGCGACCGCTGGGGCTTCATCCACGCCCGGCAGATGCACGCCTCCTTCTACGACCCGGTGCTGATGAAGCCCTCCAGGGTGGGGATCGAGTACCTGCTGCCGATCTTCACCAATGCCATCGGCTACGACGACGTCGAGTTCATCCGAGACTCGGTGTTCGACTCGGGGAACCTGACCCGGCCCTACCACTCGGTCAACACCGACATCGCCAAGCGGCTGCGTTACCTGGAGCCCCCGGACAACTAGGACTCCGGGCCCGGAGCCTGGAAAATTTCTGTGAACCGGGGCGCCGGGTGGCGCGTTACACGGGTTGAGCCGGCGCGGACCGCCGGCGGAGGGTCAACGCCATGAAGCGCTTCGCGACCGTCGCCGCCGTCTCGCTCCTGCTCCTGGCGGGCACGAGCCCCGCCGCCGCCCAGGCCAGGCCCTGGATCCATGTCCAGGTCGAGGAGGCCCAGGGGGCGAAGGTCCACGTCAACCTGCCGCTGAGCCTGGTCGAGGTGGCCCTGCGGGCTGCCCCGGAGCCGATCTTCGACCAGGACAACATCCGCCTCGGCCGCAACGGCCGCCACCTCAAGGTCTCCGAGATGCGGCGCTTGTGGGAGGAGCTGAAGGCGGCTGGCGAGACCGAGTTCGTCAGTGTCCGGGACGAGGCGGCCGGCGAGACCGTCACGGTGTCGCGCACGGCGGACCTCGTGCACGTGCGCGTGGAGGGCGCGAAGAAAAACGAGAAGGTCATGGTCGACGTCCCGGTCGCGCTGGTCGACGCGCTCCTGGCCGGCGAGGGCGACGCGCTGGACCTCAGGGGCGCGGTGTCGGAGCTGTCGAAGCGCCGGGGCGACATCGTTCGCGTCCAGGACGACGAGGATACGGTGCGCATCTGGATCGACGAGGGGAGCTAGGCCGTGTTGCTGAAGATCGCCGGCGCCGCCACCCTCGCCGCTGGCGTGGGCGTTGCCAGCATGGACTACGTGGTCGTGGACGTGAAGCCCGACAGGGACACACCGCGCCTCGTGATCCCGGTGCCGTTGCTCGCGGCGGAGGCCGCGCTCAGCCTGGTGCCGGCACGCGACCTGCGCCTGGACATCGGCGAGGCCGAGCGTTACGTCGGCGTGGCCCGGGAGCTGGTGGGCGAACTTCGCGAGCTGCCCGACACCGAATTGGTGCGCGTCGAGGACGGCGGTGAGCTGGTGACCGTGACCAAGCGCGGCGACCAGCTGCAGGTCCGGGTGTCGGGGCGCCGGGAGCGGGTCGCGGTCAACCTGCCCCTCGAGTGTGTGGAGGAGATCCTGAAGTCCGCCCGCGGCGGCCGGGTCGATCTGCGCCGCGCGCTCGCGGGGCTTCACCGCTTCGGTCGCACCGACCTGGTCGAGGTCGTAGACGGCGACGAGCACGTTCGCGTCTACGTCTGGTAGGGCGTCAAAAAGGACAGCTGCCCAGCCGGTCCTCGCACACGCCGTTGTTGCAGCTCAGCAGCGCCTGGCACGGCAGCTCCGGCAGGGCGCAGGCGCCACGCACCGGAAGGCCGGTCGTCGTCTGGCCGCACGCGGCGCCGGTGGTGATGGTCGCCGTGCAGTCGCAGGGCTCCCCCGGTCCGCCGATCAGGCACTGACGCGGCGAGCAGACCAGACTCGACGTCCCGGCGCTGTCGTCTTGCAGGCCGCGGCTGGCTGCGAGCAGCGCGCCGAGGCCCAGCACGTTGGCCCCGATGATGCCCACGGTTCCGGCCTTGAGCCCCGGACCACCCGACTTGGACGCGCTGCCGGCCGGCGTGGCTTCGGAGGGCGCCGTCGAGTCCGCGCCCGGTGTGGCGCTCGGGGATTCGGGAGCGTCGCTTGCCGGCGTCTCGCTGGCAGGTTTCGGCTGCTTCGCCGCGCGCTCCGGGCGCCGCCGGGTGAGGGAGAACTCGCCGCTGCCGTCGGTTCCGCTGACCAGCCCGCGCAGCACTCCCACCTGGAGCGCCAGGTTCCACTGGCGGCCCTGGGCGTCGCTGAAGGACGCGGTGGAGGGCGTGAGGCTGACCTCACGGAGGGCGGATTCGATGAGCAGTGGAGGACACTGGGTGCCGGGCGGAGCCGGCAGCGCGGCGCGCACCTGGCCCCCGTCGGGCCGCAGGTCGAGCGTCAGCGAGGGCGGCTCCGCCGTCCCCTCGTAGCGGCACGCTGCAGCCCCGTCGGTCTGGTACTTGGCGGAGCCCACCCACCGGCCCGTCAGGCCCCGCGGCTCGCGGGGCTCGCGCTCCGGCCCCGGCGATGCCGAGGGGGCCGGCTGGGTGGCCGGCTCCTGCGCTCCCGAGGGCACGCCGAGCAGGAGGACCAAAACGAGGGGGAGGCGCGAGCGCATCACGGGAGCCGGACCGATTATAGTCGCGGCATGCTGGGCGACGCGCTGCTCGTCGTGTCCTTCGGCGGGCCGGAGAAACCCGAGGACGTCGAGCCGTTCCTCGAAAACGTGCTGCGCGGCCGCAACGTGCCGCGCCAGCGCCTGCTCGAGGTCAAGCGGCACTACGACCTGTTCGGCGGCAGGAGCCCGCTCAACGAACAGAATCGGGCCTTGACCGCGGCCTTGCGTGGGCGGCTCGGCGCCGCGGGACCGCGCCTGCCGGTTTACTGGGGCAACCGGAACTGGGCGCCTCGACTCGAAGACACGCTGCGCGAGATGGCCCAGGACGGCGTGACGCGGGCGTTCGCCTTCCTCACCTCGGCGTTCAGCTCGTATTCGAGCTGCCGGCAGTACCTCGAGGACATCGAGCGCGCCCGCGGAGAAGTGGGGCAGGCGGCGCCGCGGGTCGAGAAGCTGCGCGGCCTCTTCAACCACCCGGGGTTCGTCGAAGCGCACGCGGCACGGCTCGGGGACGCGTTGCGGAGCGCCGAGGACGCCGCGGTCGTGTTCACGGCCCACAGCATCCCGATGGCCATGGCCCGCGCGTGCGCGTACGAGGCGCAACTTCGGGAAGCGGCGGGGCTGGTTGCGCGCAATGCCGGCGTGAACGAGTGGACCCTCGCCTTCCAGAGCCGCAGCGGCCCTCCGTCGCAGCCCTGGCTCGAGCCCGACGTGAACGATCACCTGAGGCGGCTGGCCTCTGACGGCGCCCGCAGCGTTCTTCTCTCGCCGCTGGGTTTCCTCTCGGACCACATGGAGGTCGTCTACGACCTCGATACGGAAGCGCGCGCCACGGCCGACCGGCTCGGCCTGAAGCTCGTCCGCGCGGGCACGCCCGGGACGCATCCGGCGCTTGTGGACGCGATCCGGGAGCTGCTCCTGGAACGCCTCGAGGGTGCTCCGAAGCGCTGGCTTGGGGACCTGGGGCCCCTTCCCGACACTTGCCCGGAGGAGTGTTGTCCTTCAGGTCGTCTTTTTCGTTGACCCGCGCTCCTCGGGGATGGTAGCGTCCGGCGCTCGAGTTCAGATTCCTGAAACGCCAAGGACGGCCTCATAGAGGGCCTTGGCATCCCCCCTTCAGGGCCCTCGAGACATAGGCGAAAAACCGCAAGGAGGACCGATGAGGGCAGACCTACGGATTAGGGCGACGGCTGCGCGGCGCGTGTTGGCGCTGGCTGCCGTCGTGGCGTGTATCGTGGGCTATTCGAGCGCAGCATCGGCGCAGGAGACGAAGCAGACGAAGGAAGGCGAGGAGGTGAAGAAGGCCCGCTTCTCGGCCGGACAGAAGGCCGCCGTGGACCCCCAGACCAAGAAACTTCGTGCGCCCACGCGCGATGAGGCTGCGGCGCTCGACGAGGGCGCTCGAGGGCCCGCCGTCGAGAGCGTGCGGACGGTCCAGCTCCCCGGTGGCACCGTGATGGCTGAGCTGCCCGAGGAGTTCATGGACGCGACGGTGGTCCGCCTCAACCCCGACGGTACGGTGGCGGCGACTTGTCTACGTGGAGCCGCGGCTGCTGCGGCCCTGGCCGCCAAGCCTGTCGAGCCAGCGCCCGTGCTGGAGGAGAAGTAGCTCATGCACCCCCGAATCTCCTCGGCACTCTTCCTCGTGCTCTGTGCTGCGGTCGCCGGCTCGGCCGTCGCCCAGGCCCAGATCACCATCGTGAACGGAAACGCTCCCGGTGTCGGGTTCAACGACCCAACTCCGGCCGCGCCGGTGGGCGGCAATGCCGGCGCCAGCCTGGGCGAGCAGCGCTTGATCGCCTTCCAGCATGCCGCAAACATCTGGGGCAGCGCCCTCGCGAGCAACGTGGAAATCCAAGTTCTGGCGACGTTCGAGCCGCTTACCTGCACGGTGACGGGTGCTGTTTTGGGCTCCGCGGGAACGCTCTTCATCTTCTCGGATTTCCCCGGCGACCCGCCCTTCCCCGGCGCGGAATTCCCGAACACCTGGTACCACTCGGCGCTCGCCGACAAGCGGGCCGGTTTCGAGCTGAACCCGGGGCAACCCGACCTCCGCGCTCGTTTCAACGTCAACCTTGGCGCCCCTAACTGCCTTGCCGGCGTCGGTTGGTACCTGGGTCTCGACAACAACCATGGAACCCAGATCGACCTCGTCACCGTGCTGCTCCACGAGTTCGCGCACGGCCTGGGCTTCTCACAGTTTGCCAGCGTCACTACAGGAGCCCAGATCCTGGATCAGACGGATGTCTACGGCCGCCGGCTGCTGGACCTGACCACGAACCAGACCTGGGACCAGATGACGAACGCCGAACGTGCCGCCTCCGCGATCAACTCGCGGCGCGTCGTTTGGACCGGCGAGGCGGTGACACACGCAGTCCCTGGCGTGCTCAGCGAAGGTACGCCCTTGCTCCGCGTGAACTCACCGGCCGCCATCGCGGGCAACTACGCCGTCGGAGCAGCGGCCTTCGGTCCGCCGTTGTCTTCACCCGGCATCACAGGAAACGTGGTGCTCGCTCTCGACCCGGCGGATGCCGCCGGTCCAAGCACCACAGACGCCTGCTCAGCGATCACGAATGCCGCGGCGGTAGCCGGCAGGATCGCCCTGGTCGATCGGGGCACCTGCGGCTTCGTCCTGAAGGTCAAGAACGCCCAGAACGCCGGTGCCGTCGCGGTGATCGTGGCCGACAACGCCGCCGGGGGGCCTCCGGGGGGTCTCGGTGGCGCGGATCCGACGATCGTGATTCCGTCGGTCCGCATCACGCTCGCCGACGGGAACCTCGTGAAGGCGCAGCTGGGCTCCGGTGTGAACGCCACTCTCTCCGTCGACGTGAACGTGCGCGCGGGTGCGGACGCGCTGGGCCGGGCGCTCATGAACGCGCCCAACCCGGTCCAGCCGGGCTCCTCCATTTCCCATTGGGATCCGATTGCGTTCCCCAACCAGCTCATGGAGCCCGCGATCAACGCTGACCTGACGCACAGCGTCCAGGCGCCGCAAGACCTCACGCTCGCCGAGATGCGGGACGTGGGCTGGTTCGCCGACGCAGACCGGGACGGGGTCGCCGACGGCCAGGATTGCGAGGCCAACTCCGACTTCACACCGACGGTCGTGATCGCGGGCTGCAATTCCGGGGTGCCGAACACGTTCTTCCTCGATGGCTGCACCATCTCCGACCTGATCGGTCACATCGCCGAAGCCGCGCGCAATCACGGTGCCTTCGTCAGCGGCGTGGCTCACCTCACGAACAGCCTCAAGAAGCAGGGAGTCATCAGCGGCTCCCAGAAGGGCCGTATTCAGAGTTGCGCTGCGGGAGCCCCAATTCCGTGAGGGAGTAGTTTCTCGTTAGGTGTCGGTACAGAGGGGCCGGCCCGCTCGGGCCGGTCCCTTTTTACTTTCGGGCGGTTCTGGACTTGACGCGAAGAGTTATGAGATGTATAGTCCATCTATGAATGACATGGCACTAGCACGACCGCTGATTCGGCTCATCCGGGCGATGCACGCGGTCGAAACGCGGCTCGAAGCTGCGCTGGAGCCCGTGGGGTTGTCCCTCGCCAAACTGGGGGCACTCTCGAAGCTCGTCGAGGCGGGGGAGCCGCTTCCGCTTGGGAATTTGGCGGAGCGACTGTCGTGCGTGCGGTCGAATATCACTCAACTAGTTGATAGACTTGAAGTTGAGAAGATGGTCGTGCGGATTCATGATCCCAACGACAGACGCTCGGTCCGTGCGGCGCTCACCGAGGAGGGCCGAGCGCGCTACGCCGCGGGCGTGGCGGCCATGGACGAGGCGGAGAAACGCCTCTTTGGTTCGATGAGCAGCGAAGATCGGGCGCTCCTCCTCGAGCGCCTGGATGCCCTGGCCTCGGCTGGCTGACGTCTTTTTACAAATCATAGTTCATTGCTGCATCGTCTAGTCCATGGAACATGGAGAGCCCTCTCATTATGCAGAACAAGCGGATGATCGTGATGCTCGCCTCGGCGGCGTTCCTGGTCGCCGGCCTCAGTGGGGTGAAGATCAAGCAATTTCAGGCGGCCGCGGCCCAGGCCGCGTCCTTCCAGCCGCCTCCGGAGGCCGTGACCACCGTGGTGGCCGTCCAGGAGGACTGGGCGGCGACGCTCCAGGCGATCGGGAGCCTGGCGGCCGTTCAGGGCGTGACGGTGAGCGCCGACCTGCCCGGCCTGGTCGCCGAGCTCAGCTTCGACTCGGGGCGGATGGTCAAGTCGGGGGAAGTCCTGGCCCGGCTCGACACCCGGCAGGAACGGGCGCAACTGGCCGCCGCCGAAGCGCAGCTCGAGTTGGCGCGCCTCAACCTGGGCCGCGCCCAGGGGCTGTCGGAGAAGGGGATCGTGTCCCAGGCCGACTACGATCGCGCGGTCGCCGAGCACCGGCAGGCCGAGGCGCGCGTGGGCGAGATCCGCGCCACCATCCAGCGTAAGCAGATCCGGGCGCCGTTCTCCGGCCTGCTCGGCATCCGGCAGGCCAACCTCGGCCAGTACCTGAACGGCGGGGACCCCGTGGTGCCCCTGCAGTCCCTGGACCCGATCTACGCGAACTTCTCGGTGCCGCAGCAGGAGGCGGCCCGGCTCCACGTGGGTGACGCGGTGGCGGTGGACGCCGAGGGCACGGGGCAGTTCACGGGACGCATCACCGCCGTGGACTCCGTCGTGGACGTGGCCACGCGCAACGTCCAGGTGCAGGCGACGCTCAGGAATCCAGAGGGGCGCCTGCGGCCCGGCATGTTCGTGAAGACGCAGGTCGCGCTGGGCTCCAGCGCGCCGGTCGTGGCGTTGCCCGCCTCGGCCGTGAGCTACGCGCCGTATGGCGACTCGGTCTTCGTCGTGGAGGCCATCCAGGGCCCGAAGGGCGAAAGTTACCGCGGCGCCCGCCAGCAGTTCGTGAAGCTGGGCGGCGCCCGGGGCGACCAGGTTGCGGTGCTGTCGGGCGTGAAGCCGGGCGAGGAGATCGTCAGCTCGGGCGTGTTCAAGCTGCGCAACGGCACGGCCGTGAGGGTCAACAACGAGGTCCAGCCCGGCAACGACCCGGCGCCGCGGCCCGAGGACAACTGAGGCGGCGATGAAGTTCACCGACATCTTCGTCAAGCGGCCGGTGCTGGCCGTGGTCGTCAACCTGGTGATCCTGATCGCCGGGCTGCAGTCGATCCGCTCGTTGTCGGTGCGCCAGTACCCGCGCAGCGACATCGCCGTGGTGCGGGTGACGACGGCCTACATCGGCGCCAGCGCGGACCTGGTGCGGGGCTTCATCACGACGCCGCTGGAGCGGGTGATCGCCAGCGCCGACGGCATCGACTACATCGAGTCGTCCTCGGCCCAGTCGCTCAGCACCATCACCGTCCACCTCAAGCTCAACTACGACACCAACGCCGCGTTGACCCAGGTCCAGGCCAAGGTGGCCCAGGTCCGCAACGACCTGCCCCCGGAGGCCGAGGCCCCGGTGATCGAGCTGGAGACCGCGGACAACCAGTTCGCGGCCATGTACATCGGCTTCTCCTCGGAGGAGCTGGACCAGAACCAGATCACGGACTACCTGACCCGCGTGGTGCAGCCGCGGCTGAGCGCCGTCAGCGGGGTGCAGCGCGCCGAGATCCTGGGGGATCGGACCTTCGCCATGCGCATCTGGCTGAAGCCGGAGCGCATGGCGGCGCTCGGCATCTCGCCTTCCGAGGTGCGGGACGCCCTGGCCCAGAACAACTACCTGTCGGCCCTGGGCAAGACCAAGGGCTCCATGGTGTCGGTGAACCTGATCGCCAACACGGACCTGAGCACGCCCGAGGAATTCCAGCAGCTGGTCGTGAAGCAAAAGGACGGGGTCGTGGTGCGCCTGGGCGAGATCGCCGACGTGGTGCTGGGCGCCGAGAACTACGACGAGGACGTGCGCTTCAACGGCGAGACCGCCACCTTCATGGGGGTGTGGGTGCTGCCCACGGCCAACTCCCTGGAGGTGATGGCACAGGTGCGCTCGTCCATGCCCGAGATCCGGGCCCAGCTGCCGGCGGGCATGAAGGTGGGTATTCCCTACGACGCGACGCTCTACATCCAGGACGCCATCGACGAGGTGCTGAAGACGCTGGGCGAGACCCTGCTCATCGTGGTGCTGGTGATCTTCCTGTTCCTGGGCTCGCTGCGCTCGGTGCTGATCCCGGTGGTGGCCATCCCGATCTCGCTGGTCGGCGCCGTGTTCCTGATGTTCGCGGCCGGCTTCACCATCAACCTGCTGACGCTCCTCGCAATCGTGCTTTCGGTGGGCCTGGTGGTCGACGACGCGATCGTGATGGTCGAGAACGTCCAGCGCCACCTGCACCTGGGGAAGCGGCCCCTCGAGGCGGCGCTCCACGGGGCACGGGAGCTGGTCGGTCCGATCATCGCCATGACGATCACGCTGGCGGCGGTGTACACCCCCGTCGGGATCCAGGGCGGCTTGACGGGGGCGCTGTTCCGCGAGTTCGCCTTCACCCTGGCCGGCGCGGTGATCGTGTC
>Ga0187893_10000479_pt1 | contig 104329 bp, 89 predicted proteins | sample MA1701074metaG_FD_139574 | JGI IMG/M metagenome (GOLD analysis project Ga0187893, IMG submission 139574) | White microbial mat communities from a basaltic lava cave in the Kipuka Kanohina Cave System on the Island of Hawaii, USA - MA170107-4 metaG ...
ACCAGCTGAACAGCATCTTGTTTGAATTCACGGCTGAAATGACGATACTTTTCCCCCATAGACACGCCTCCTGTGCAATAATACAAACTTTCAGGCGTGTCCATCAATTCGAGGAAGGGTCAGAGTGTAGTCCTGCGTGGTACAGCAGTAGGAAGGGCTTGGAGAAATTTAGAACACTAAGCGAAGGATTTACTTTTCCCCCAGGTCAAGGACTCCCTGGAAGGGTCTGGTCCTCGAAACATCCGGCATGGATCCGCAATGTGACGCTGGATGAGAATTTCCAGCGCGCACCGATAGCCAGGGAAGTAGGTCTCAAGGCAGGGATGGGGATTCCTGTGCTGGCTGGGGATAAAGTGATCGCCGTGATTGAATTTTTTGTGTTTGAAACTCGTGAAGAAGATGAGCGGCTCATGGGGCTTGTTTCAACAGTGGCTGCCCAGTTGGGTTCCGTCATACAGCGTAAGCAAGTGGAAGAGGCACTGGCCGAGCAAGCCATCCGGGACACTTTAACCAGCCTGTATAACCGCCGATATTTCAATCACCGGATACAAGAGGAGATCACCCGGGCGGACAGAAATGGTGAAGTCTTGGCACTCCTGCTGTGTGATCTTGATCATTTTAAGATCATCAATGATACGCAGGGCCATCATGCCGGGGATGTAGTGTTAAAGGCGGTAGCCCAGGGAATTCAGGAGTCCACCCGAGGAACGGATTTAGTCTTTCGGTGGGGCGGGGATGAAATTGTGGTAGTTCTTACAGAGGTTAACCGAGAAGGGGTGCTGATTGCGGCAGACCGAATTAGAAAAGGAGTGCGGAAAGTTGTCAGCGCTCAGACGGGTGTCGAGATGGACCTGAGCATCGGGGCATCCCTGTATCCTGAACATGGGCGGACGGTGGACGACCTGATCCGTCTAGCAGATCGGGCGCTATACATTGCCAAGAAGGGTGGAGACAAGATCCATATTGGAGAGGAAGAGTACCGTCTGGATGAGCATACCATCAAGGTGGTGTTCCAGCCCATAGTGGATGTGCGGTCAAATCAGAAGGTAGGCTATGAAGCCTTGAGCCGTGATGCGCAAGGGAAACTCAGCATCCTGGAACTTTTTAAAAAATATAGTGCCATTGGTCAGCTCAATGAGCTGAAGTGCCTCTGTTTTAAGTCCCAACTTAAGATTGCACAGGAAATCGGTCTGCAGAGGGTGTTTATCAATGTGGACTTTAATGTCCTCACTCAGCTTGAGCTTTTGCCTAAGCCTCCTGGGATAGAGGTGATCCTGGAGATCTCGGAGGTAGAGGCCTTGCATGATGTGGAGAATCACCTCAGGATTGCCCGAAAGTGGAGGACCGCAGGTTATAAATTTGCTATTGACGATTTTGGAGCGGGCTTTATTTCATTACCTTTCATTGCCCAATTGGTACCGGAATATATCAAGATGGATCGGTCTACAATCTTACAGGCAGTGGGGTCTGATAAGTTCAGGCAATTTTCTAAGGACTTGGTACTAGCCTTAAGAAATTACTCCACCGAGGGAATTATTGCGGAAGGGATAGAGACCGAGAAAGAACTGAGGGTGGTGCAAGGGATAGGAATCACCATCGTTCAGGGCTATTTGCTGGGCAAGCCACAGGAACTGAAATAAAAAAATCTGGATAGAGATTTCCTATAGATACCCACGGGTAAAACCGTGGTCCTCTGGTGCTCGCGCCCGTGGGCATCTACCTAGCGAGCAACGCGAGCCCCTATAAATAGACGGGTTGTCTTTACGGAATTGATCATAGAGGAGAAGTAAGTCATGATGATTGAACAAGCCAAATGGACAAAGAAAAAAGGTTGGGAACCGGAACCGTTGGGAAGACTGGGAGGTTCTGCACAGCTGGTTTTAGTGTTCGGTTCCACATCAATCCTTAAAGAGAAAGAAAGTTTCGATAGCCTTAAAAAGGCTTATCCCTGTGCTCACCTCTTAGGCTGTTCCACTGCGGGTGAAATTTATAGAACCACCGTGTCTGATGACTCCCTGGTTGTGACAGCCATTAGGTTTGACTCCACTCAGCTTAAAGGCGCACGGGTTAGAATAGGGGATGTCCAAGATAGCTTTCGGGCCGGAGAAAATCTGGCTCAGGCCCTGATGGCGGAGGGGCTGGTACACGTGTTCGCACTCTCAGATGGACTGAAGGTCAACGGCAGTGATCTGGTCAATGGACTGACTAGTCGTCTTCCTTCCCAGGTTTCTGTGACAGGGGGACTGTCTGGAGACGGTGAACGTTTCAAGGAAACATTAGTGCTGTGGGATGATCCACCCCAAAGGGACACTATTGCTGCCCTGGGTTTATACGGTGATCATCTCAAGGTGGGCTACGGCTCCTTGGGAGGCTGGGACCCATTCGGCCCTGAGAGACTGATCACCCGATCTCAAGGAAATGTCCTGTATGAGTTGGACGGTAAATCGGCGCTGGAGCTCTATAAAAAATACCTGGGAGAGCATTCGAAGGAGCTTCCGGCCTCTGGACTTCTCTTCCCATTGAGCCTGAGAACCAAAGAAGGCGAAACTGGGGTGGTTCGCACCATCTTGTCCATCAACGAAGAAGAACAGAACATGACCTTTGCGGGCGACGTTCCTCAGGGGGCTTATGCCCGCTTGATGAAAGCCAATTTTGACCGATTGATTGATGGGTCGATTGGAGCGGCCAAGACCAGTTATGAAGCTGTCGGTTCATCCTGTCCGGATCTAGCAGTTCTTATCAGTTGCGTGGGGCGAAAACTGGTCTTGAAACAACGGATTGAAGAAGAGGTGGAGGGAGTCCGAGAGGTGATGGGGGACCAGACTATTCTCACGGGTTTTTATTCCTATGGAGAAATCTCACCTTTTACACCTGGTGCAAAATGCGAACTGCATAACCAGACGATGACCATCACCACGTTTTCGGAGCGATAGCTTTGGAACGGTTGCATAGTTTATTGAAACGTCAACTGAAGCGATATTTCGGTAGTGCGGATAACCTTTCTAAAGACTGTCCTGACTTTATTGGGGCGATAAACAATGCCTACAGGCAGTTTGATGAAGACCGTATCATGCTGGAACGCTCCCTGGACCTCAGTTCACAAGAGCTCCTTCAGGCCAGTTCCGACATGCGTGCTGTCTTTGAAAGGATTATCAATAGCAGTGTTGACGGCATTCTGGCCTTCGATCGGACTTTTCGCTACACCGCCTGGAACCCTGGGATGGAACGTATTACCGGTGTTGGGAAGGCAGAGACCTTGGGCCGCTCCGCTTTTGAGGCATTCCCTGTTTTCAAGGAGATGGGGGAAGATCGGTTTTTAAGTGAGGCCCTTGCCGGTAAGACCATCATGGTTAAGGAACGCCCCTATATCATTGCGGAAACAGGTCATCAGGGATTTTTTGAAGGTCATTTTTCTCCTCTTCGCAATGAGGCAGGAGAAATTATTGGGGGATTGGCTATCATCCGGGATGTTACGGAGCGCAGGCAGGCCCAAGAGGCCTTGGCCGAGCAGGCGGTTCGTGATGTCCTCACCAATCTATATAACCGGCGATATTTTAACCATCGAATACAGGAAGAGATCACCCGGGCGGATCGAAATCGACAGCCCTTAGCTATTCTGCTTTGCGACCTTGACCATTTTAAAAATATCAACGATAGCCGGGGCCATCATGCCGGGGATGAGGTATTAAAGGGCGTGGCTCAGGAGATTCAGCAAGCTACCCGCGGAACAGATTTGGTCTTTCGTTGGGGTGGAGATGAAATGGTGGTGGTTTTATCGGATGCTAGCCGGGATGGGATTTTGATTGCCGCAGAGCGTATCCGAAAAGGCGTTCACAAGATTAGCAAGACCGTCGGGATAAATCTCGACATGAGCATCGGAGTGGCCCTGTACCCTGAGCATGGGCATACCGTGGATGAACTGATTCGCCTAGCAGATCGAGCTTTATACATTGCCAAAAAAGGCGGAGACAAGCTTCACATTGGAGAGGAGGAATACCATCTGGATGAACATACCATCAAGGTGGTGTTTCAGCCCGTGGTGAATGTGGGGTTAAACCAGGTGATAGGCTATGAGGCCTTGAGCCGTGATCCTCAGGAAAAGCTGAGCATTCTAGATCTCTTCAGAAGGTACCATGCCATCGGGCAGCTCAATGAGCTGAAGTGCCTCTGTTTTAAATCCCAGCTCAAGGTTGCACAGGAGATCGGCCTGCAGAGGGTATTTATTAATGTAGACTTTAATGTCCTCACTCAGCTTGATCTGATACCCAAACCTTCTGAGATCGAAGTGATCCTGGAGATCTCAGAGGTGGAGGCCCTGCATGATATTGAAAATCACTTGAAGATTACCCGGAAATGGAGAAAGGCAGGGTATAAATTTGCGATCGATGATTTTGGGGCGGGCTTTATTTCACTGCCTTTTATTGCCCAGTTGGTGCCTGATTATATCAAACTGGATCGGTCAACGATTTTGCATGCAGTGGGATCAGAGAAATTTCTGAGGTTTGCAAGGGATTTGGTGCAGGCCTTGAGGAATTACTCCACTGAGGGGATTATTGCAGAGGGTGTAGAGACGGAGAAAGAATTGCGAGTGGTCAAGGAGATGAGCATTTATCTTGTGCAGGGCTATTTGCTAGGCAAGCCTCAAGAAATGAACAAGACCAGATGACGACTAGATGTTACACAAAATCTCTTTTGTAAAACGGCAGGTCCATCACTTTTGCAGAGGTCTTTGCCCCATCCTTACTGCTGACTACGGTGACTTGAAGATCAGGCTGAATGATTTTACGCCGGATGTATCCCAGAGCGATATTCCGGTTTAACATAGGAGAGTAGGCAGAACTGGTCACCATCCCAATCTCCTCTTCGTCCTTAAAGACCTTGTCGTCCCGATGAGGGGAAATGCCCATTGTGGATGGGCCCTCCTGCAGGATAAGCCCCAACAGTTTTCGATGTACTTGTCCATAGGTCTTGATCCGGGCGATAGTTTCTTGCCCAACGTAACAGCCTTTGGTGTAGCTAATTGCCTTCTCTTCCAGTCCCGCCTCGGGTGGAAAGGTGTTCTCATCCATGTCGATGCCGTATCGAGGGATTCCCGCCTCAATGCGAAGACCTTCCAAGGCCTCCCACCCTACGGGTTTCATCCCAAAACCAGATCCTTCATCCAGGATCTCCTTCCAGAGCGCTACACCCTGTTGCGCCGGGACCAGGAGTTCGTAGCCTTGTTCTCCTGTGTACATTGATTGAATAACATAAATCTGCTGGCTGCGCCACTGAACGCTGATGGAGGAAAACTCTAAAGATTTTGTAAGAGTCGTTCCGAGTACTTTCTCCAAAAGGGAATGAGCGGATGGTCCATAAACGGCCAGGTGGACTGAGCTGTCCGTCAAGTCTTCCAGCATGGCTTTTGATATGAGCTTGTAGCGGTTGAGGATCTGCACAGTCTTATCGGTAATCTCCCGATCTAGGTCCACCAGGAAGGCATCATGGATTGTGTAGATCTTCAAGTCTGCCAGCATCCTTCCCTTGGGATTCAGGATGGCGGCATAGAGGCCCTGCCCTTCTGTCAGCTTCATCACATCGTTGGTGATGAGGCCCTGGAGAAACTTTGCTCGATCCGAACCGGTAATACGGATCAGACCCCGATAGGAAAGATCCACAATCCCTGCTTTTTTTCTAATGGCCAGGTGTTCTTCCCTGGAGTCTCCATAGTGTAATGGGACTTCCCAATCCAGGATCTGTTGAAAATGGGCACCTAATGCACGGTGAATATCATGGAGTGGCAATGTCTTCATAAAGCTAATTCATTATGCTCTGTAGCCGCCTAAGAGCCTTAGCAGCCAAGGCGTAGTTTGGATTCTCAAAAAGAGCGTTTCTATAGGCCTCCACAGCCTGAACCCACTTGCCCTTTTGTTCCCAGATCCGCCCGAGATTAAAGTGGGGAAAACAGTAACTCTCATAGCGTTTGGCCTGTGTGGCTTTTTCAAGCCAGGGGATGGCTTTATCCAACTGGCCCTGTTCGATGAGATAAGCACCGATATCATTATACGGATTGCCGAAGTCCGGATCCGTGGAGATGGCCTTGTGACACTCCTCAATGGCCTCATCATACATACCCATAAAGCTGTATGTCCATCCCAGGAAGGTGTGAGCTTCTGCTGTAGGGAAAGCTTCCAGGGATTTTTTGTACAATGCCACGGCATTGTCCATATTCCCATTCATCTGATGCTCATGGGCCTTTAGAAAAAAGTCATAGGCCTGCTTCTTGTCGTCATTATCCAAAGGATAAAAATAGATATTTTCATTGAATCCGACACGCATCGCAAGCCTCTTGATCGTCACATTTTTATATTACTTTGCTTCCAGACAATTTTCAAGTCCTCTAGGTTTTTACCTTTTTGACATTTTGTGTGGTTCCCTCTACAATACAGCGGATTAGTATATCTACGAATCAAAGGAGCTGGCGATTCTCTGGTTGACGGCGATTATTCTGGGCGTGGTGGAGGGGTTGACAGAGTTCCTCCCCGTTTCTTCTACAGGACATCTCATTGTGGTGGGTCATTTTCTGGGTTTCAATGGACCCACCGCGGTGACCTTTGAAATAGTCATACAGTTGGGAGCGATCCTGGGAGTCCTGTTCTACCTTCGGCATAAAATCCTTTTGGTGCTCAAAGGGGCCTTGCACGGCGGTCCCCAGCGGTCCTTGTTGCTGGGAGTGGGTCTCGCCTTTCTGCCAGCAGCTCTGGTGGGATTGTGGTTTCATTCTTATATTGAGGCTTATCTGTTTAGCCCTATCACAGTGGCCGTAGCTCTGGTAGGCGGGGGTGTAGCAATTCTTTTGGTGGAACGGTATCATCCTCCCTTCAGATTCAGCGAACTGGACCAGGTTAAACCTTATTGCGCACTTGGAGTTGGAATAGCCCAGGTTCTGGCCCTCATCCCGGGTGTCTCACGCTCAGGGGCCACCATCATGGGCGGGCTTCTGGTAGGAATGAGACGTGATCTGGCCACCGAATTTTCTTTCTTCCTGTCTATCCCCACAATGCTGGCGGCCACCACCTACGCTTTTTACAAAAGTCGCCACCTTTTTGTCGCAGATGATCTTTTTGCACTGGGGATCGGACTGATCACCGCTTTTTTGACTGCGTGGGTGGTGGTGGCTGTCTTTCTTAGGTTTATCAAGACCCATACCTTTAAACCATTTGCCTATTACCGCATTGCCTTTGGACTGTTGATCCTTTTGGTTTTGGGTTAACGGGGCTCACGGCGAGCTATGGCAGTTGACAAAAGTTCCCTGTTTGTTGTTATAATGCTGCTACATTACAAACCCCTTCCTGCAACAGCACAGGATGTGGGAAAAGGCTACCTCCATATAGAAAGGCAGATTATGTTGAGAGCAATGAGTTTAATATCCATCTTCCTTGCCTTTTTTCTGGTGACAGCATGTAATAAGGGAAGTAGTGATCAACAACAGCCTACTGCAGGTGGACCAGGGGAAATGGTGAACCCTCCTGGTTCTGTCATGACGCCTCCTGTAGTGGTCCCGACCGGTGGCGGAGTGATCTCAGGTACAATTGCCTTGGATCCTTCTCTGGCCAGCAAAGTAACCGAGACCGATGTGGTTTATATTAGCGCCAGAAGTGCGGATAAGCCAGGCCCACCCATTGCTGCACAGAAACTCGAGAATATCAAGTTCCCTTACAAATACACCTTAAGTGGCGCCGACTTAATGCAGGGAGGGAGTTTTCAGGGAAAGGTGAACATCGTGGTGAGGGTGGATAAAGATGGCGCGGCCGGTCCTCCCCAGCCAGGGGACTTAGAAGGGGTCTACTCCAAGAACCCAGCCACGGTTGGTGATCAGAAAGTGGACATCGTTATTAACAAGGCGTTCTAACAAGATTTGTCTCCATGAAATCTCTAAAAATCCAGGAAACTCTTTCTAAGGCTCTCGTTTTAAACGAAGAGCGGTGCGATCTGTGCGGAGGCCCCTTTATCGGCCTTCATTGCAAATTGATCTGCACACGTTGTGGATGCAAGAGGGACTGTTCAGACCCTTAAAGCTTATAAGGATTAACCCCCATGAAGGAGACAGAGGTCGAAAAGGTCAGAAAGGCCAATGAGGATTTCTACGAGGCCTTTGGAAGTCTAAAAATCGGACAAATGGACCTTGTCTGGAGACATTCTGAGGAAGTCCAGTGCATCCATCCAGGTTGGGAGGTTCTGTCGGGCTGGAAACTGGTGCGGTCGAGCTGGGAACATATTTTCCGGGCGACCCAGTTTATGAAATTTCACATTACGGATGTCACCATTGCGATTTACGACAAAATCGCCTGGGTAGTCTGTACCGAAAATATATCCAGCGCCCAGCAGGATCGTTATCTCGAGAGCACCATCCTGGCCACTAATATCTATGAAAAGTATCATGACCGTTGGTTGATGATCCATCACCATGGTTCTCCTGTTTACAGCCGTTCTGCACTGCAGGAGCCTTCCAGGAAGACACACTTAAATTAATAAATTTCATGATGGGCCTCTTAAAGGTGAGCTCATTTTAAATCAAGCGGTGGAGGTATTAGATGGTCGAAGAGGATTTGAAAAAAACCGGTTATAACAAAGAAGAAGAGTATTTCTATCAACTCAACAAGCAGCTCATTGAGAAAAAACGAAAAGATTTAGATGCCCAGCGGGCTGAACAGCAGCGCCAGGCGGAGGTCTCTCAGCACTGGATGAAATGCCCTAAGTGTGGACACCAGATGAAGGAGATCGACCTCCAGGGCATCAAGGTGGATCAGTGTACTCAATGCTCAGGGATCTACTTTGATCGTGGCGAGCTGGAACTTTTGTTTGAGAGTCAAGAGCCTAAAGGATTTCTTGGCGGTCTCAAAAAAATGTTTAGATAAGGCGAGGGTCTGGCTTGGCCAGACGGACATCTTAACCGGAACGCTTCTCCACCGAAGACTGCATCAGGCTGTCGGCTTGTTCTGGGACAAAACCCTCGTAGTTGTTCCGCTCGGTCAGCTCTAGGACAGAGTAGGCCTTTCCCTGCCGCACCTCGGCCGCTGTGAAAATCTGGCGGAGTCGAGTCCCGCGCTTTCCCACAATCTGTCCCGCGAACTGAACCTTGTGGGTCTTCATAGCCTCTATAGTCCTTTCAATATCTGTGACCCGCACCGCAATGTGATGGAGGATGTTATCTCCGAAAGTGTCGACCCATTGGGGAAGGATGCTGGACTTTCCCCGTTCGTCTTCGTAGGCCTGATCCACAAAGAGAGCTGGATAATCTTTCTTCCGGTAGACCTTGGCCCACCATCCCTGATCAGGATATTCGATGAATTCTCCTTTATACTCATATCCAGTCTTCAGAAATTCCTGGACCTTCTGGTCCACATGATGGCATCGGATTGTGATGTGGTCGATGATGGCGGGCCAGCCGCCTTCCTTGGCCACATTCAAATAAACCCGGGCCGCCTCATTCTGTTCGAAGTACTGCTTCAGGAGTTCTCGGATTAGAGGCTCCTTGTATTTTGAGATGGCCTGCTTGACAACTGGATCCATAGGTATTCTCCCTTCCTCGCTAGCGTACCTACCTGCCGGCAGGTGCCCCCACACCCCAAGCCTCTCGTGGCAAAGCCACGAACCGGCTTTTCCCAGAGCCCGAGGAGCGATATTTTATGTCATTGCTCGCTGGGTTAATACTTACGGCAGAGTCCGTGGGCATCTATCGTTTTGTATGTAATTATTATATCCGGCTCACTTCAATCCGGCAAGAGCCGTTATCTGGTCTTCGCATACGTTCTGTTTCGCTCAACAGACCCTGCTCATTGGAGTTTTTTCAGCAGCCTGCTAAAATCTAGATGACAACAGTTCAAAAATTTGGTATTTATATCTGATATTCTAAGCGGTCGTTGACCGATGAATGATCAGACGATGGAGTACAATAAGAAGATATTGAAGGTGAAGGTCGGCGAACCCTTTAAAATCACCCTTTGGGAAGACCGGACCCATGGGCATAGCTGGCATCCCCGTTTTGATTCAGCACCCATTCAACTGATGGATGACGATTATGTACGGACCATCCATGTGGATACTGCTGACTTTGGCAAACGCACCTTTGAGTTTGTTTGCACTCAAGCAGGACAGTTTGAGATTGTCTTTGAAAAGCAGATTGGTTGGAAATTTTCGGCGGATGACCGTAAGGTCTTTCTCATCGAGGCCTCATCATGAATGAAATTTCCGTGACAGTAGGTTCCCATGGGCCTGTGAGGATTTACCCAGCGAGCAAGGCGAGCGAGAAGGGGAGGCCACCACGCTAGCGCTGTCGAGCCTGACCCGAAGGGTCGGTAGGCGAGAATAGGCAGTTCAGGTACGAGGGGTTTTATATAAAGGCTTTGCTTGAAGTACAAAACTTAGCCGCACACGATTGATCGAAGTGTGCGGCGAGCAAGCTTTGAGGGAGGGGGCGGCGCGAGCCCCTACAATTGTGTTATAATGAATTGTTTTTAGGATACCAGAGGCCTGGCTGAGGCCAACAGGTCGGACTTGTTACGGAAGGGGGATGTTCATGGCAGAAACCCTGTGTAAAAAATGCGGAAAGATGGGGGAACCCAGCCAGAATGTGGCTTACGGGGGACCACTGGGCGAAGAAATTAAGAGCAAGATTTGTAACAACTGCTGGAATGAGTGGTTGGGACAGTCTGTGAAGATTATCAACGAACTTCGGTTGAATCTCAAGGATGCCTACAGCAGGGACATGTTAAAAAAATATATGAAGGAGTTTCTAAACCTCCAGGAAACCGCCCCTCCTCATTAAGTGTCAAAATTATCTCATCTTGAAGAACCTTGCCTTCACAGGCAGGGATTCCCCGCCTGCCGGACGGCAGGTTCGCCCCGAGTGGAGAAACCCTCATTCTTATTCGCTCGCTGGCGCTCGCTATGCGTGTTCACTCAATCTTGACGACGGTGTCTTTGGGTAGTAGGTTCAGCAGATGAAGAAAGGCCTGATCCAGATAAGTCGGGTCCTTAGATTCCATCGTGAGCATCACCTGGTACTCGGGATGCTTGAGCACTGGGTAGGAACCCAGTCCGAGAGAAGGGTAGAGTGTGTTCACTGTGGCGAGGTGGTGTGCAATCTCCAGCTCATGGGATTTGACAAAGATCTTTTTAAGGCAAAAGGGCGTGGACCTGAAACGCTCTCTTATTAAAGAGAATTTTTTTCTGAGGAGCTCTGGAATTCCAGGGAAAATATAAATGTCGGAAATGGCTACCACGGGATAGCGAAGGCCTTCGGCCATAATCAGGTCGGCTCCTTCAGGAGTCTCGCACAGTTTCAGCATGGCCTCGTTCATAGGTGGGGGATAGAGTTCCTGGATAAGGGCCAGCAAGCGGGAATCACGGATGACCTCTTTTCCCAAACCTCTTGCGATTCCGGCTATCGTGACGTCGTCGTGGGTGGGGCCGACCCCCCCGCAGGTGAAGATCAGGTGATAATGTCCAATCCAGACACGGATCTGCTCTGCGATAACCTCGATTTCATCAGGCAGGACGGCAAGTCGCTTGACATCTACTCCCAGACCGCGCAGCTCCCGTGATAAATAAGGCGAGTTCTCATCGGTGACCTTGCCAGAGAGTATCTCATTACCGATAATCAGAATGGCCGCAGTCTTCTCCATGGCCGTATTTATACAGTACCGATCAACCTCCGAGGAGATCTAACACAGCGGGGAGCTCTTTCCTGATACAGGTGAAGATAGGGGTGTCTCGTAGGGTATAGAGTCTGCCCTGGGTCTCTCTCAGTTCCATAACCAGGTCTAGAAAGTCTTCGGGTTTATCAGTCTCAAAGGCCACCACGAACTCCTGATCGTCCAGTCCAAAGGAGTAGGTGGTATTGAGTTTGACACTGGGGAATTTAGTTCCCACCTCGATGTGCTCATCCATCATTCCCTGGCGGGCGTGCTTGGTGAGGAGGTACCAATCGGGGGTCTTGACGAAAGGATACACGAACAAATACTTCATCTTGCCAGGGATGATCCGCAGTCGTTGTTCTTCATGGTCAGGGTTGAGCTTGTCTACATAAACTGAACGCTTTGTCATGGCCAGGTAGGCGTAAGGGGTATGGAGATAATGGCCGAGCTTGGTGGCCAGAAGTTTTCCTGTGAGTTCCTGGATGGTCTCCAGGGAGTAGCTGATGCGCCACAGCATGAAGTCACAGTCTCCCCGCGTTCCCACCGTGGAGTAACCCATCACCATGACCCTTCGGTCACGGGTGTATTCTTCCACCACAGCGGTGAACTCCTTCTTGCCCTGCTCCCGGTCTGAAGAGGATAATCGTCTCCACGCAGGGTCCACTTTATAGAACATGAAGCTGACAAACTGCCGTTTGACCCCCGGTTCCTTCTTTTCAGATTGTGGTGCTTCACGGGTCAAGGAAGGGGTTTCCTGGGACTGTGGGCTCACCTCAGCTTCTTGTCCGGCCATGGCTCCCTGTTCTTTCAGAGCTCTGGCCTTGGCCACCACACTTTCATCAATCAGAGTAATGCCCTGAGAACGCGCATAGTCTTCAATACTCCGTACAGCCGATTTTCTGACAAAAAAAGGCACTCGCTTCATGAGAGTCTTTGCGGCTTCTTTCCATTCTAACTGGGTCTGTGGCATAGAAGATTCAATCTCTTCATCTCTAGATCTCATAGCCCTTTCCTCCTCACCACGCTAGCGGATTGCCGTGATAGCGCGAGAATAGGCTTTTGATGTTAATTTTAAGTTTTATGTTTTAAGTTTTTTCTTAAGAATCTTTTCCACGCTCTCGATTTTGCTGGTGAGCCTCCCGGTGGTCCCTTGGCGATAGTCCACCTTAATAGTGGCTGTGATACGAGGACAGTCCCGGCGCATTTCCTCAAAACACTGTTTGACTATACCGAATACCTCGTCCCACTCTCCCTCCAAGATGGTTCCCATGGGATTTAATCGATACTCAAGCCCGCTTTTATCAATAACTTCAAGTGATTTTGCAACGTATGGGCTGACACTTTCTCCCTTTCCCAGAGGCGACATACTAAATTCCAGCAGGATCATGCCATCCCTCCGCAATTAATTCCCAGCTATTATGCCAAATCTCTGGCGCTTTGTAAATATCAAAGTTCCCCCTTGTTTTTTTGGATGAAGATGGGTATGATGGGTGGGGTTTGCACGCCGGTGGTTCCCTAGATCAGGAGCCGATTTGTGGCCTCGACAAGAAGGGAACCAAACGTGCAAGTGGTCCCTCCCAAAATTTTTAGTCAATCTGTGACGGTGAGGTAATGGGGATGACAGCAGTGTCTTACCAAGAGCATAGGGAAAAGGCCCCTAAAAGCGTGAATTGCATGGTGGTGACCTGCAGTGACAGTCGCACAAAGGAAACGGACAAGACCGGCAAGTTAGTTATTGAGCTGCTCAAGAAAAATTCCCACCAGGTTCTGGCTTATCACGTGGTCAAGGACGAGGCGAAGGAGATCCAGAAAGTCATCGAGTCTGCTGCCAAAGACAGACGTTTTCAGGCCGTGATTCTGAATGGAGGAACCGGTCTGACAAAGCGCGATACAACCGTCGAGGTTTTGGAAAAGCTTCTCGAGAAGAAGCTGGATGGCTTCGGAGAGATCTTTCGAGCCTTGGGTTTTCAGGAGATTGGTTCACCGGCCATGCTGAGTCGGGCAACCGCAGGGGTCTATCAAGGGAAGGCGATCTTTTCGCTTCCGGGCTCGGAGGATGCGGCAAGATTGGCTATGGAAAGGCTGATCCTTCCTGAGTTGGGGCATATTATCTTCTTAATCGGTCAGGACTAGATTTTGTGTTGTGCGAAAGACCGTTTAAGCAGCAGGGTGATCGGGAACCAATACCACCTTGCCGAAATGCTTTCTTTCCTCAATGATCTCATGAGCCTGTCGGACATCTTTGAGGGGCATGACCCTATGAAGGTGAGGTTTTAACTTACCCTCTTCCAGGAGTTTCAACAAAGTTACCAATTCCCGCCGTGTCCCGATGTAGGAACCTATCAACCGAAGCTGTCGGGTGAATAGATAGCGCAAGTCCATTTTTGCCTCTGGTCCAGTAGTGGCTCCGCAAGTAACCAGGGTCCCATTCTTGGCCAGGCAAGCAATGCTCTTGGACCATGTCTCGGGCCCGATGTGCTCAAAGACCACGTCTACACCCCGGCCGCGGGTCAAGTCCCGCGTCCGTTGGGTCAGGTCTTCCTCTCGATGATTGATCACTTCATCCGCCCCAATAGACTGGGCTTTGGCGATTTTATCCCGATCTCCCACTGTGGCGATCACCCGGGTACCCACCAGCTTGGCAATCTGAATGGCGGCGCTTCCCACTCCACTGCCGGCGGCCAAGACCAAAACCTCCTGGCCAGGTTTTAGCTGGGCTAGTGTGATCAACATATGCCAGGCAGTCAGATAGACCAGGACAAAGGCTGCCCCCTCCTCAAAACCCACAGTCTCCGGCAAAGGAAAGATATTTTCTTGAGGAACTTTGGAGTACTGAGCGTAGCCACCTTCCGTTGCTACCCCGATCACACGAACAGAGGTGCAGAGATTCTCTTGCCCGGCCAGGCAGTATTCGCAACGGTGACAGTGCAGAATGGGATAAACCACTACCCTGTCACCAGGATGAAAACCCTCAACCTGTTTACCGGTTTCGGCGATGACTCCTGCAATGTCACTTCCCGGGATATGAGGCAGTGAGATCTTGTAGGCCGGGATTCCATTTCGGGTCCAGATATCCAGATGATTGATGGAGCAGGCCTTTACCTGGATCAGAACCTCATGGTCAGTGGGTATGGGTCGGGGGACCTCTTCATAAACCAGTTTTTCTGGCCCTCCATACTCATGAAAAAGTGCTGCGTGCATGATTACCCCGGGTTGGTGAAATCGCCTTTTTCAGTTCTGAGATAAAGACCTTGCGGCCTTTTTCATCGCCCACCCATTTTTTCACCTCGCTCCAGCAGTCTGGCATGCACTTCTTGTACTTCACATTTACCATCTGGTGGATGGCCTGATCAATCTCTTTCTTGTTTTGAGGTGTGACGGTAATCCCAGCCTCTTTCAAGACATCCTTGATATACCGAAAATAACAAGACATACACGCCTTCATTTGAAGAATACAAGGTATCTTAGCATATTCCATAATTGTGTGTCATCCAGCTCTTGTCTTTATTGGATGCTTATAAAATAAGATGTTGTTTGACTTTGATTAATTCCTGTGCTAGATAAAGCTTATGCGTCTCAAGGATAAAACCATTCTGATTACGGGGGGAGGCGGGGGGATTGGCAAGGTGATGGCCCGGACCTTTGTCCAGGAGGGGGCGCGTGTTTTAATCTGTGGCCGCATGCGGAAGCGGCTGGAATCCGTGGTGGAAGAAGTCCAGGCCTCACAAGGGCAGCTCTCTTCTTTAACCGTGGATATTAGCAAGGCAGAGGACCTTAAGAGGCTTGCCCACTGGATTGATCAAACCTGGGGACATCTGGATGTCTTGGTGAACAACGCGGGTGTCCTTGGGTTGATGGTTCCCCTCAAGGATTATCCGGAGGCTGTTTGGGATGAGGTGATCCAGATCAATCTTACCGGTGCTTTTATGGTGACCCACGCCATCTTGCCCTTGATGATCAAGGCTGGGGGAGGTTCCATTATCAACCTGAGCTCTACAGTCGGCCGAAAGGGACGTGCCAACTGGGGGGCCTATGCCGTTTCCAAATTCGGGCTGGAAGGTTTGACCCAGGTCCTGGCGGAGGAGCTTAAACCTTACGGGATCAGGGTTAATTCTGTTAACCCTGGTGGGACACGGACGGAGATGCGAACGGTTGCCTATCCCAAGGAAGATCCCTCCAAGCTGCCTTCACCCGAAGAGATCATGCCGATCTTTATCTATCTTGCCTCGGATGAATCCAAAGAGGTCACGGGCCAAGCCCTCAACGCCCGCGACTGGGCTTAATTAACCTGTCAGTCAGCATATAGGGCACAAGTATTCCAGGGCTCGCCCAGTCCCTTCCCTTGCCGCATAAGTCGCTTCATCATAGCCGTTTATCTGCTTTAATACAGTTATACTTGCTGCTTTCTACGCTCAAATGTTATTTCCCTGGATGACCCTAGTTGCTCTAAGGTTGCGACGATTCGTCTGCGCTCAGGGACAGAGCTCGCCCTTATCCTTGGCCCACATTGTTGACGATATATTTTAAGGGCTTATTAACTTGACAAGGTGAAGTTTTATTGTTAACGTAAAAAAATATTTTAAACTCTAACAATATTAAAGAGCCTGGATGAAAAAGGTTACATTTCAAGATGTTATTCGAGAACTGCACAGGTTCTGGGCCGATCAAGGATGCGTTCTTCACCAGCCCTATGACATGGAAGTAGGAGCTGGAACCTTTCATCCAGCAACCTTTCTTAAGGTCCTGGGGCCTGATCCGTGGAAAACAGCCTATGTCCAACCCACTCGCAGACCTACCGATGGTAGATACGGAAAAAACCCAAATCGGCTCCAGCACTACTATCAGTACCAGGTGATCCTGAAGCCCTCGCCGGAGGATAGTCAACAGCTCTATCTCAAAAGCCTTGCACAATTGGGCCTGAACCCCACTCAACATGATATCCGATTTGTCCAAGATGATTGGGAGTCGCCCACCCTGGGAGCCTGGGGTCTGGGATGGGAGGTCCGCCTGGATGGAATGGAGATTACCCAGTTCACCTATTTTCAGGAGGTGGGTGGGATTGAGCTGGATCCGATCTCTGTGGAGATCACATATGGGTTGGAGCGTATCTCCATGTATCTTCAAGGAGTGGATAGCGTGTTTGATCTCATTTGGACAAAGGGGATAACTTACGGGCAGATTTACCAGGAGGCGGAGGCCCAGTATTCAAGGTATAATTTTGAAGAGGCGGATGTGCAGATGCTGTTTTCGACCTTTACAGGGTTTGAGGCTGAAAGCCGTCGGCTTGCAGATATCGGCCTGTTTCTTCCGGCCTATGACTATTGTTTGAAGTCATCTCACCTCTTTAATCTTCTGGATGCACGGGGAGCCATCAGCGTGACCGAGCGAACAGGGTATATTGCCAGGGTTCGTACCTTGGCCAGGCGGTGTGCTGAGGGATATCTTACTTCTATAATACAGACCCACGTTGGGAGCGGGCCGGCCACGGGCTGAAGTGCAGCTTTGGCTGAGCCGTGGCAAAACATGGGTCGTAGGGGATGTAAGCACCTGCCGATCAACGAAAGGGATCATGACTAAAGAGCTACTACTCGAGGTGGGTGTTGAGGAAATTCCATCCCATTATCTTCCCCAGACGCTGGACCAAATGCGTAATCTGACCTCCCGCATGCTTCAAGACCATAGACTGCCCTATAAAAAGATTACGGCCCTAGCCACACTCCGGAGGCTTTTCGTCTGTGTGAATGGCCTTGCCGAAAAACAGATAGCAGCCAGCCGTGAGATTCAGGGGCCTCCTAAGCGTAGTGCCTATGATGCCCAGGGTCACCCTACCCGCGCCGCTCTAGGTTTTGCCGAGGCCTATGGGGTTTCCCCCAGTGATCTGAAGGTCAAAAAGACCGAGCGGGGTGAATATATCTGTGTGGTTGTTCAGGAAAAACGTAGACCCACTCCTGATCTTTTAAAAGAGCTCCTACCTCAATTTTTAGCCCAACTAACTTTTCCAAAAACCATGCGCTGGGGGTCGCGCAAAAATCGATTTGTCCGGCCCATCCACTGGATTCTGGCTCTCTACAACGGACGGGTGATACCTTTTAGATATAGTGATTTGAAGAGTGGCAACCGGTCTTATGGTCATCCCTTGATGAACCCCGGAAGTTTTATTGTCCGAGATCTAAAGTCTTACCTAAAGGAGACTCAAAAGCGATTTGTGATCGTGGATCAGACCCGGCGAAGGGCCATCATTGAAAAGCAGATCATCTCACTGGCCCGGGCCAAGAAGGGCCGGATGGAGAAGGACGCGGAGTTGCTGGAGCGTAACACCTTTTTGACAGAATATCCCGTTGCCCTATGCGGCCACTTTGAAGAACATTTTCTGGATTTGCCTATGGAGGTCCTGGTCAATGTGATGCGTGAGCAGCAGGGATATTTTACAGTTTATGGATCAAATAATCAGGTTCTCCCTTATTTTATCTGTATTGCAGATGTGAAGGCTAAAAAGATGGGGGATATACTGGTGGGGCATGAACGGGTTCTGAGGGCCCGTCTCGAGGATGCCCGGTTCTACTTTCAAGAAGACCAGCGGATTCCCCTGGAACAGCGTGTCGATGGACTTCAGGGTGTCGTCTTTCATGAGCAACTGGGCACGATTTATGAAAAGATGCAGCGTCTCACCGCCTTGGGTTCCTTTCTGGCCGAACGACTGGAGCCTTCTTCCCTGGTGTCCCTTCAGAGGGCAGCGCGGTTGTGTAAGGCGGATCTGCTCACAGGAATGGTCCGTGAGTTTCCTAAGCTTCAGGGGGTGATGGGAAGGGAGTATGCCAGGCTCCAAGGAGAAGGAGAGGCCATCTATAGGGCCATCTTTGAACATTACCTCCCCCGATTTGCCAACGATCCCGTGATGCCTAAGACGCCCGTTTCGAAATTCTTAGCCATTGCGGATAAACTGGACACCCTCTCCGGTTGTTTTGGCATCGGACTTCAGCCCACGGGGTCTGAAGATCCCTATGGGCTGCGCCGGCAGGGCCAGGGGTTAGTCAGGATTCTTGTGGATGGGATCTTTCTCAAACAATCATTACGGAGTCTGGTGGGGACCTCCCTGGCTCTTTATAAGGAGAAGGTCAAGGAGGATCCTGACCGGATTGTGGAGGAGGTGATCACTTTCTTACGGGAACGGATGCAGTCTTTTCTCAAAGCTCGTGCCACAGCAGGTAAGAACAAGGAGATAGGAGCGGCCTGGTTTAGTGAAGGAACGTATCGCTCGGATTTGGTGGATGCGGTGCTGCTGCATAAATTCGACAACGTTGCGGAGGCCTACCGCCGGATCGTGGCCCTGGTCATTTTTCATCAAAGGCCGGAGTTTGATCCCCTGATGGTGGTCTACAAGCGGGCTGCTCGGATCGTTCCAGAAGGACTCTCGGTCCAGGTGCGTCCAGAGTTGTTCAAAGAGCGGGTGGAACACGAGCTTCTTGAAGCTTCCCAGAAAGCCGCTGCACAGGTGGATACCTTGATGAAGAATCACCAGCATGAGGACCTGTTGGCCATACTTGCCGGTTTGCGTAAGCCGATTGACGCCTTTTTTACCAAGGTCTTTGTGATGGATGAAGACCAGGCAGTTCGTAATAATAGACTGGCACTCCTTAAAGGTGTATGCGATCTTTTTAACAAGTTTGCAGATTTTTCCCAGATTGTGGTTGAGAACAAAGGATAGGGGGCAGTAAAAATGGCAAGTAAGAAATACGTTTACTTTTTTGGAGATGGAAAGGCCGAAGGTCGGGGAAGTTGGAAAGACCTGCTGGGAGGTAAAGGGGCGGGCCTGGCCGAGATGACAAACCTGGGTATACCTGTTCCTGGAGGGTTTACCATTACCACCCAGGCCTGTGTCGAGTACTTCAGCAAGGAACGCCAGTATCCCCGTGGGCTGTGGGAACAGGTCCTAAAGAATCTTAAGCGAGTTGAGCGGTCTATTGGGGCTAAGTTTGGGGATTCAGCCAACCCACTTCTGGTCTCTGTCCGTTCCGGGGCAAAGGCCTCCATGCCGGGCATGATGGACACAGTTCTGAATCTTGGACTCAATGAGCAGACCCTGCAAGGGTTAGCCCGCAAGACCCGTAACCACCGGCTTGCCTACGATGCTTATCGCCGATTTATCAGTATGTTCGGAAGTATCGTTCTAGAGATAAAGCGGGAGAAATTTGAAAAACTTTTGGAAGCGAAGAAACATGAGATGAGGGTCGAGCAGGATACTCAGTTGGATGAGCGGGCTCTGGAAGATCTGGCCAATCAATTCAAGCGGCTGGTGGCTCAAGAAACCGGAACGGCCTTTCCAGAAGACCCCTTTGAGCAGTTGCGGTTAGGGATCAATGCTGTCTTTGACTCCTGGTATGGGGCGAGGGCCGTGACCTATCGAAAACTCCACCACATCCCTGATAACTTGGGTACCGCTGTAAATGTAGTGGCCATGGTGTTTGGAAACATGGGGGAGAGCAGTGGAACTGGTGTAGCCTTCACACGGGATCCTTCCACAGGAGAGCGCAGGTTCTTTGGAGAGTTTTTACTCAATGCCCAGGGGGAGGATGTGGTGGCTGGAATACGTACCCCACTACCCATTTCGGCCCTGGCAGAGAAGATCCCTGGAGCCTATCGTGAGCTTCAGACCATCTACAAAAGATTGGAACGACACTACAAAGATATGTTGGATCTCGAGTTCACGATCCAAGAAGGCAAGTTGTATATGCTTCAGACACGGGTAGGCAAACGAACTGCCGCCTCGGCCGTGCGGATTGCCGTGGACATGGTCAAGGAAAAATTGATCGATCAAAAAACCGCCATTCAGCGTATTGATCCACAACAATTAGATCAGCTTCTTCATCCCATGATTGATCCCAAGGCCAAGGTACGTGTAGTTGCCAAGGGACTTCCGGCTTCACCAGGTGCTGCCGTGGGGAAGGTGGTGTTCACTGCGGCGGATGCGGAGCGGATGGCCGAGCGCGGGGAACGAGTAGTCTTGGTTCGGACCGAGACCTCGCCTGAGGATATCGGAGGAATGCATGCAGCACAGGGCATTCTGACTGCAAGGGGAGGGATGACCTCCCATGCCGCTGTGGTGGGTCGAGGCATGGGAAAGTGCTGTGTAGTGGGTTGTGGTGCCATTAATATCGATGATGAAAAACGCCTTTTTACGGTCAATGGTCTTACGGTGCGTGAGGAGGACCTCCTCACCCTCAACGGTTCTACGGGCGAAGTGATTCTGGGAGAAGCTCCATTGATTCAGCCTGTCATGAGCCGCGAGTTTCAGACCTTAATGGGATGGGTGGACAAGGCTAGGCGGCTTAAGGTGAGGGCCAATGCCGACACGCCCCATGACGCTAGGGTGGCTCGCGCTTTTGGTGCAGAAGGTATTGGCCTTTGCCGGACAGAGCATATGTTCTTTGAAGGGGATCGGATCAAGGCCGTACGAGAGATGATCCTGGCCGATTCGGTAGAGGAACGCAAGCGGGCCTTGTCTAAGCTCTTGCCTATGCAGCGCGGTGACTTTCTGGGAATCTTTAAGGAGATGGAAGGCCTGCCGGTGACCATCCGGCTTCTGGATCCGCCGCTTCACGAGTTTCTGCCACATACTGAGGAGGAGTTGAGCGAATTATCCCGGGACATGGGTGTTCCTATAAATGTCCTGAGAGATAAAAATAAGACCCTCCATGAATTTAATCCCATGCTGGGACATCGAGGATGCCGTTTGGGAATCACTTTCCCTGAGATTTATGAGATGCAGGCCCAAGCCCTCTTCGAGGCGGCCTGTAAGCTTACCAAGGAAAAGGTGCGTGTGATTCCTGAGGTCATGATTCCATTAGTGATGGACCTGAAAGAACTGGATCGTATGAAAGAATTATTAAACCGTACCGCCCGGGGTGTCTTCCAACAATACGGCCTAGAGCTCAAGTATTCCATCGGAACCATGATCGAGCTTCCCAGGGCTACACTGGTAGCGGATGAGATTGCAAAAGAAGCAGAATTCTTCTCCTTTGGAACCAATGACCTCACCCAAACCGTCTTTGGACTCAGCCGAGATGATGCTGGCAAGTTTCTGCCCTTTTATGTGGAGAAGGGGATCCTTCCAGGAGATCCTTTTGTGGCCATTGACCAAGCAGGGGTGGGGCTGCTCATGAAGATGGGGGTAGAAAAGGGCCGATCGATCCGGCCGGATCTCAAGATCGGTATCTGCGGAGAACATGGAGGGGAGCCTACCTCTGTGGAGTTCTGTCATCGCATCAGGCTCAATTATGTCAGCTGCTCACCCTATCGGGTGCCCATTGCTCGGCTCGCTGCCGCCCAGGCCGCACTCCGAGAAAATGAAAAAGGGCCGAGGGAGAGACTGAAGGCCCATGACTAAATCCATTGATCTGCGGGGGCCCAATTCCTCCACGTCCCGCGCTCAACTTTCAGATGCGGGGCCGCTGCGGTTTGCCTACGGCAAATCCTCACATGCCCCACACCCAGCCTCTCGCGGCCGAGCCGCGAACCGGCTCAGCAAAGCCGGCAGCTCGCATGAAGCCTACATGCGCTTGGCCTTGAAGCTTGCGGCCAGGGGCAGAGGAAGGACCAGTCCAAATCCCATGGTGGGGGCAGTCTTGGTGAGCCGAGGGAGGATTATCGGACGTGGTTATCATGGAGGCCCTGGGACACCCCATGCCGAGGTGGTAGCCTTACAGCTAGCGGGAGACAAGGCCTCGGGCGCCACTCTCTATACCAACCTTGAGCCTTGCTGTCACATCCCAAAGCGAACTCCCCCCTGTACCAAGACCATCATTCAGCATAGAGTTCGTAAAGTGGTGATTGCCATGCGTGATCCCAATCCCCAGGTTCGTGGCCGGGGACTGCGGGAATTAAAAAAGGCTGGTGTCTTGGTTCAGGAAGGGATCCTAGGTCAGGAGGCTATACGGCTCAATGAAGCTTATGTCAAGTACATGACCCAGAAGTGCCCCTTTGTGATTTTAAAAGTTGCCCAGAGCCTGGACGGCAAGATTGCTACAGCCGGAGGAGAATCCCGCTGGATTACCTCCGAGCAATCCAGGATTTATATCCATCGGTTGAGGGCCCAGATAGATGGGGTGATGATTGGAGTAGGTACTCTTTTACGGGATAATCCCCGCTTGACCGCCAGGACAGGTGCTAAGCAGCCAAGGCAGCCTTTACGCATTGTGGTGGACAGCACCCTACGCACCCCTTTAGATGCTCAGGTGATACAGCAGCCCACACCTGGAAAGACCCTTATTGCCACCACGTCTCAGGCCCCTCAGGCTCGTATTCGCGAACTGGAAAAGCGAGGGGTTAAAGTCTTGGTGGCGAAGGAGCGGCAGGGCCGTGTAGACCTTGCAGATCTGATGCGACTGCTGGGGGAGATGGCGGTCATGACCATCATGATTGAGGGAGGATCCGAACTGAATGCCTCGGCCATTCGTCAGGGAATTGTGGACAAGGTCTTATTCTTTATTACCCCTCGGATTATTGGGGGTCAGGATGCCAAGAGTTCTATCGGAGGTGTCTCGCCCAGACATCTATCTGCATCTATTCCTATTCAGGATTGTCAGATCAAGCGGATCGGCCCGGACCTTTTGCTGGAAGGTTACATGATCAATTCTTGATCCGATCTGTCAACGCATATAAACGAGAGGGAGAATACATGCTTCGAAGGATTCGATATGGAATATGTTTGTGTATGATGTTTTGGATAACTCTGTCAGGTGTGGCCTATGCCCAAGATCCTGCCGTGGTAGACATCTTCAAAGATGGTTTTTATGGTGGACTGGCGGGTGCACTGGTGGGTACGGCCGCCCTTCTTTTTGACATTGAGGAGGCCGAGGATCATTTAAACTATATTGCCATTGGTGCGGGTATCGGGGTGATAGCGGGCACAGCCTATGGGATCTATTCAGCCACACGGGCAGTGGCCGAGATTGAGGGATCCCGAACCGTCTGGCATCTACCCGTTCCTCAAATCGTGCAGAAGAATTCATCCCTCACAGCAAAGAGTCGGGAGGTGGAGTACCAAATTGCCTTGCTCCGGCTCCATTTTTAGGGTAGACGCCGCTCTTCTATTGTTGGGGCTCGCGTCGCCCCCTCCACCGGTAAAGCCGGATGGAGCCTCCCCCTCACGCTCGCCTTGCTCGCTGGGTAAATCCCCACGGGCTTGCGGTATCTACGTTTTAAGTTCTACATTAGTTATGATCCATGAATAATACTTCCTTTGGCCGAGCTTTCTTTTTTCTTTGTATCATTGGGCTGTTGAGTTATTTTTGCTACAACCTGGTTCGTACACCGGTCCTTCCTCTTTTCGCCCAGGAGTTAGGAGCACTGCCACAGCTTATAGGGATAATCGTGGCCACTTCCACCATCACCGGCATCTTTGTAAAACTGCCGTCAGGAATTGCGGCCGATATTGTGGGCCGCCGGGTGGTGTTATTGACCGGGGTCATGCTCTTTTCGTTGATGCCCTTTGCCTATGTCTTCGTGCAGCATATTGGGTTACTCATTCTGATTAGGTCTATCCATGGGTTGGCCACAGCCCTATTTGCCCCGGTGGCCATGGCCATCGTGGCAGATCTCTATCCCAGCAACCGCGGGGAATACCTGGGGTGGTACTCCTCCAGTACCCAGATCGGAAAGCTCCTGGGTCCTATGGCCGGGGGATATCTCTTGGGCCGAACGGGGTTTTCAAATACCTTTAAGGTCTGTGGTCTGATTGGCCTGATTCCGTTATCCCTGGCCGTCATGCTACCTGTGGGCAAAGAGCGCCGCCATCAACCCATGGCGCTTCAGCATATGATCTTAAAATTTCGAGGAGAACTCAAAGGGATAAGCAGAGTACCTGGTATCCTGGTGACCAGTGCCATGGAGGGAATTCAGATGCTGGCGGGTGGAGCCCTGATGGCCTTCCTGCCCCTCTATGGGGCTCAAGTGGGCCTTTCGGCGGCTCAGATAGGCCTTTTGTTTGGTGTCCAGGGTGTGGCAGCATTGGTGGCCAAGCCACTGATGGGCAAGCTATCAGATCAGATGGGACGAAGACCGCTCATCGTCCTGGGACTGGTGGGCTGTGCCCTAACCTTTGCCATGATTCCTTTGGTAAGTGGCTTTTCTGTTCTTTTACTGATCGCCACAGGCTTTGGTCTGGCGGAGGCCATTGTGACCTCTTCCACTGCTGCCCTGGTGGCTGATCTGTGCCAGACTCAGTCTCTGGGTTCTGCCATGGGAGTTTTCGGAACCATCATGGATATCGGCCATGCCTCCGGCCCTATACTGGCGGGTTTGCTCATCGCCACCTTTGGCTATCCCGTGGCCTTTAGCCTCATCAGCCTCATCCTCCTCGCCGGTATCGCGATTTTCATCAAAACCGTCAGGAATTAAGAACGTGAAGTTTTTGTCGTGAATTAGGAATTGGCGAAACAGTATGTGTTCAAACGACTTGGAGATGGAAGGAACAAAGGGGTTGGAGCAACTCAAAATCCTGGCGGTTGGAGGTGAGGAGGGTAGCGCCAATGGATCTGGCGGTCAAGGCAATCAGAATGTCGTGAGAAAGACCCATTGTTTTCTTGATTTGGAAACCATGTCGATGTCGGAGCCTTGCCATGACTTGGCCGGCCTCTCGATAACTCTCGATGGAAGGACTGATAATCCTGTTCGTACGCTGAAATGCACGGACAAGTTGATCCGCTCTCTTTAGATCTCCAGGTTTGTAAGCTCCGGCATAAAGCTCCATGAGGACGATGGAGCTCAAGTATTTGACCGCATCTTTGTTCAGCAAAAGGGTTTCATAAACGCCCTTATTGATCCAGTCAATCCATACATTGGTGTCGATGATAAGCTTATGCATTGGATCAGGGTTTCGTACTAGTCGAAGACCTTCTTGATCTGCCCTTTGCCCTTCATCTTTCGGAGAGCGCTGTTGATGGTCTTTTCGGCAATGAGAAACTCGAGTGCTCTATCAATAGCCTCGGCCTCAGTTTTGACCCCTAGATAAGTCTTGGCTTCATCAATCTTTTTCTGATCCAATTTAAGGTGCTTATGCCGGATGTATGTTGCCATAGTATTCTCCATTCATGTACATATAATCATAAAATATGTACATATAGAAGTCAAGTGATCTTGGCTGTGACGCTTGTGTTGAATTTGGGGTGGCCGGGGGGTATAATTCAATAAAAGAGGAGGAAAGGTGTTTACTGGCATTATCGAAGAGTTGGGGGTGGTCAAGCAAATCGACAGGCAGAAATTGGTTCGGGTGACGATTCTGGCTAAGACAGTATTGGAGGACCTGAAGATTGGGGACAGTATTACAGTGAATGGGGCGTGTCTCACGGTGGTGAGTTTTAATACGAGTGAGATGATGGTGGAGATTTCTCCAGAGACGCTGGAAGTGACCAGCCTTGGCTCTTTGAAGATCGGCGATGGGGTAAATCTCGAACGGGCCATGCGTTTGAACGATCGTTTGGGGGGACATCTGGTCACGGGGCATGTGGATGGGGTGGGCAGGATTAGGGAGCGGAGGCCGGAAGGTGATTCCAGTGTCTTGCGAATTGAGACCCCAGTGGAGGTATTAAGATATTGTATAAAGAAAGGATCCATCGCGGTGGATGGCGTCAGCCTGACGATCAATGATCTAACGGATAAGGATTTTGTGGTGACGGTCATTCCCTATACGGCCAAAGCGACCACTCTGGGGCTAAAGGGGATTGGGGATACCGTGAATCTGGAGGTGGATCTGATCGGGAAATACGTGGAGCGGTTTCTCCGTCAAGGGGGGACTCAGCCGGCGATGGAAAGAATCGATATCGAATATTTAAGGAAACACAATCTGCTTTAATTTTTTATTTTATTTCTGGAGGAGTGATTCCCAAAAGGTCCATTTTGTACTTTAGGATGCGGCGACTAATTCCCAGTAGGTCAGCGGCATGGGTCTGCACGTAACGGGTCTTTTTCAAAGCCTCTAGGATGATGTCCCTTTCAAATTCTGCGACAGCCCGCTCAAACGAGATCTTGCCCGAAAGGGCCTGCTCCTTGAGGGTCATGGATTTCAACTGTTTTCGGAAGTGATCCGGGAGATCCTCTGGCAGGATCGTAGAATTAGTACAGAGGGTCACCATCTGCTCAATGATATTCTGTAATTCCCTCACATTTCCAGGCCAATCATAATTCATCATCAGTGTCATCGCTTCAGGAGATACCTGCTTGGGGGGATGTCCCTCCTCTTCTGTCTTCTTGGTCAAAAAATGGTTGACCAGAAGGGGAAGGTCCTCCTTTCGTTCCCGCAGGGGTGGGAGATGGATCGGTACGACATTGATACGGTAGTACAGGTCTTCACGGAAGCTTCCCTGTTTGAGGGATTGATCCAGGTTCTTGTTGGTAGCCGTAATCAGCCTTACGTCCACCCGAATGGTTCGTGTTCCCCCAACCCGAGTAAACTCCTTTTCTTGAAGGACCCGCAGGAGTTTGGCCTGAGTCGCTAGAGAGAGATCAGCGACCTCGTCCAGGAAGAGAGTCCCATTGTCGGCCAGTTCGAATTGACCGACCTTGCGCACCTGAGCATCAGTGAATGCCCCCCGCTCATGTCCAAAAAGTTCACTTTCGATCAAAGTCTCTGGCAGGGCCGCACAGTTGATGGCGATAAAAGGTCTTTCCTTTCGGGTGCTGTTGTAGTGCAGTGCTCTGGCTACCAGTTCCTTCCCGGTGCCGCTTTCACCGGTGACCAAGACGGTAGTACGGGTGTCTGCGATCTGCTCGATCTTGGCATACACCTCCTGCATCTCACGGCTTTTGCCAATAATACTCTTGAAACTATACCGGCGGGTGATCTCTGAGCGGAGGTACTTGACTTCCTGTTCAAGATCCTTGGTGGTGATGGCCTTCTCAATAATTAGTTTTAGTTCCTCGATTTCGAAAGGTTTGCTGAGGTAATCTGTGGCCCCCAGCTTCATGGCCTCCACAGCCGTTTTGACCATGCGAGTAGCCGTTAGCATAATCACTGGAACGGTGGCATCCATCTCCCGGATACGTTTGAGCACGGTGATGCCATCCATCTCAGGTAGGATAATGTCCAAGAGCACCAGATTGGGGTTTTCCCGTTCAAAAAGGACCAGGGCCTCTTTGGCGTCGTTGGCAATCAGGATTTTATATTGATCCTGAAGGATTAATTTTAGTGACTCACGGACGCTGAGCTCATCGTCCACAATCAGAATTCTTTTCATGCCTATGCCGTAGCTGATGCTGTTCTGCGTCGATCTGGAAAATAACTGGATCGTGTATATAAACGCCGTTGCCTGCCCCGCCGGTCCCGGAAGCTAATGGCGAGCTGGTGTTTGCGGCGTTCTGTATATGGAGGGATAACCTGTCCACTGGGATCTCTGGTGATCTCGCTGGAGGAAGGGGAAGTAGGATTGCAGGCTGGCAGCAGAATTTTAACGGACGTTTGCCCTTCAGCCGAGACCTCCCACTGGACGACTCCATTCTGCCTTTCGATAATTCTTTTGGCCATAAACAGCTCTAATCCAAAATAATGAGTCCGGTCTTGAAAAAGCGGTCCGCTTTTCTGCAACAGAATTTCAATGCCCTCGGGATTGCTCTCACCTTGCCAGAGATGTACCGTGATTTCGGAATGCTCCCGAGGTTTTGTCATACCGCTGCCCAGCCCGGTCAGGAGGTGAACCAGCGCATAAATCACTTGTTCCTTGTCTACCCAGAGTACCAACGATTGATGAGCCAGCCTGTTTTGTAGAGTAATCTTTGTATTCTTTAACCTGTCTTGGGTGGTTTTGATTGCCTCCTCCACGATGGGAATGACCGGATGGGGTGTGGTAGATGGGTCTGGAAGTTCAGAAAATTCAATAAGTTGGTCAATGAGCGAATCCATTCTTTCCACTTCCTGGCGCATGGTTTGGTAAAAGTCCTTTTGAAACTGGGCATCATCAAAACGCTCTTTAAACAGATGGGCAAATGTCCTGATGGCCACCAGTGGGTTCTTGAGACGATGAGCCAGGTCCATAATCAATCGGTCCATCGAGACAGGATCGATCTTCGGGATAGTCTCTTGAGGAAGAGCGGTGACACCTTCTTGGGTCACGGAGACCTCTGTTAAGGAGACCTTCAGCTGTTCCAGTTTTTCCTTGAGATCCGAGAGAGTAAAGGGTTTTTCAAGGGTTATGACGAGCCCGGCTTGAATAAGAGGTATGATCCCCTCTTGCTGATTTGGATCGTGGATCAGGAGAATAGAAAGATCCTCTCTAAGATCCAAAAGTCCTTGGAGAATATCATAAACATCTGTCAAGGGTTCTGTAAAATGTACGATCGCCAGCCTTATGGGATTGTGACTGGCCAATTCAAGAGCCTCCGCCCTGGATTTTGCCACCAGGAATGGAGATTGTCCTTCCAGGAGAGTCTGGAGGTGATCAATTTCCGAAGAGTCGGCATCCACAATCAGATTCATCTTAGTTTAAATTTTACTCTTTTTTAGTTCTGTTGGCAAGCTCCTTGAGGGTTTCCTCAAATTTTTTAATGGTTTCACCGTATTCTGACCACCGACCTTCTTTGAGAAAGCTCTGGGACTGACGATAGAGATCCAGGGCTGAGGAGGTTAACTGTTCAATAGATTGAGTAAGGGGGCGGCCCTCGCTGATTCCTGTCCGGGGCGTGAGCGATCGTCCCCCGAAGAGACTGTTAAGGGATGCTTCTAGGTTTTCTTCCATCACCAGCCGATTCCCGTAAGCCGTGATCACCCGTCTCAACTCAGGCAGTGAGCCTGTTGAGGATGAGGCGAGATATAGGGGAGAAACATAGAGAAGCGAATCCTCTACCGGGATGACCAAGAGGCTTCCCCGAATCACCTGGGCGCCCCGCTGGCCCCAGAGGGTGAGCTGTTGGGAGATATAGGCATCCTGGTCAATCCGGTTCTCGATCTGGCGAGGCCCGAAGATGAGTTTCTGTTTTGGAAAGATATAGACAACCAGCTTCCCATAATGGAGGGAATCCGAACGTGCTGCCAACCAGGCCGACAGGTTATCCCGTTTGGCAGGTGTGAAGGGAACTAAGAGGATAAACTCCTCTTTCTTCTCTCCAGGCAGCTTCATGATGGTGTAGTAGGGTTCCATGTCCCGGTTTTCCTTTTGGGGAATGTTCCAGAGGTCCTCTTTGTTGTAGAAAATCTGGGGATCCTCCATATGGTAAGTGGAATACATACGGGCCTGGACCTTAAAGAAGTCCTGGGGGTATCGTAAATGATCCCGAAGATCATCCGGCATTTGATCCAGGGGCTGAAAGAGACCTGGGAATATGGTGGAGTAGGCCCGAATGATCGGGTCCTCAGGATCGCCGATATAGAAATTCAGGGTTCCATCGTAGGCGTCTACCGTGGCCTTTACCGAGTTTCGGATATAATTGCCTAATCCCTCCAAGGGCTGGGAATACGGGATTTTGTCCGTCGTAGTGTACCCATCCAGGATCCAGACCAACCTTCCCTCCTGGGTGATGACTATGTAGGGGTCCTGGTCATAAATAATGAAGGGAGTAACCTTTTTCACCCGCTGCTCGATGTTTCGAAAATACATAATCCGGCTTTCTGGGGTAATATCATTGGAAAGAATGATCTTGAGGGAGCCAAAATAGGTTGAAAAGGCCAGTTTGCGGAGCAGGGAGCTGACGGGGACTCCTCCCTTCCCCTGATAATTGGTGTAGACATTTTCGGCACCGGAGGGATAGTCGAACTCCAGGGCCTGAGTCTTGACGAAGACATAATCGTTCTGGGCCTCACCATAGTAGATTTCTGGCCGCTTGACCGTGATGTTAGTGGTGGCGATTGGGGGGATATCCTTGATAAAGAATTCGGGGAGTCCCTCCTTGGAGATTCGGCTGACCGGGCCCAAGGTCACTCCATAGCCATGGGTGTAGGTCAGGTGCTCATTGATCCAGATCCGGCTGGGGAGATTTTTGTAGGAAAGCTCGCGAGGGGACAACATCATCTGTCGGTATTCTCCATCGACGATGTATCGGTCGTTATCCACATCCACAAAGTTATAATAGGTCCGGATCTGTTGGAGCTGTTGGTAGGTGGCCAGGAGCGGGCGGTGGTCCCACAGCCGGATATTCTTGATAGTCAGCTCGTTCTTGGCCAGGTCGGCTGGCGTCAGGTCTTCGGAGGCTGGGAACTCCTGGGAATCAGTGCGGTGAAGGTTATAAGCAAAGCGAGTGACCTGGATGTTGTGTTGAATATAAGGCCGCTCCATCACGATCTCGTTGGGGGCCACCTGAAAGCGATGAAGCATGTCCGGAAAGATCGAGCCGCCCACAATATGGACGACGATCAGAGAACCCAGGGCCAGCCCGGGGAGAAACCAACCGCGGCGAAATCCTGAGATGATCAACAGTCCTCCGGCCACCAGGGAAAGAACCAATAGGATCCAGAGCATCGGTAGCCTGGCATTCACATCCGCATACACCGCTCCGAAAACCACGCCCCGGGTGGAGTAAAGGAGCCGGTAGAGATCCAGATAGTATGACCAGGACAGCAAAAAAAGATAAATACTGCCCAGGATAGCTAGATGCCTGCGGGGTGCCCGATCCACAAAGATACCTTGGGGATCGACGCGTATCCCCTGGCGGTAAAAATACAGGACTGTACAAAAAAGCAAGATCATCATCAAGGTGGAGGAGAGCCATCCCTGAACATAAGCCATGAAGGGGAATCGAAAGACATAAAAGGCAAGGTCCTTCTTGAAGAGGGGATCCTCCATCCCGAAAGGAACGGCGTGGGTAAACAAGAGATAGGCGCTCCATCGAGTGGATCCCTGAAACCCGATGATGAGGGACAGCAGGAACGATCCTCCGAGAATAATCGGTTTTAAGAAGGGCCCAAGGGGGTCCAGTTCCTCCTGAGAGACCCGTAGGACCGGTCGGTATCGTTGTGCCAGAGATAAGTTGGGGTAGAGCAGGATGAAGAAGATCAGGCCATGCAGTAAGCCCAAAACAAGCTTGGTGAGAAGGGTCTTTAGGAAAACAGGATAGTACTGGACCTCCTTAAACCACAGGGCATCCACATAAAGTGAGAGAAGATCTCCAGAAAACAGAAGAAGCAATACCAGGCTAACCAGCAGCAGTATGACCCTTACTGGAGAATGAACCATGTCACTCCGGGGTAAGATGAGTGCTAGTACATTGGAGGACCACTACCGTAATATTGTCCACACCACCTCGGTTGTTTGCCTGATCGATGAGCTGATTGCAGGCTTCATGAAGGTTGCCTCTTGAACGCTTGAGGATCTGGAGCATGATCTGCTGAGTGACGGTATTACTCAGGCCATCTGAGCAGAGCAGAAGCATGTCTTCGGATTTGAGAGGAAGAGAGAGGATATCCACCTCCACCTCCTGGGCGGTTCCCAGGGCCCTGCTTAAAACGTGTTTCAGAGGATGACGCTCTGCTTCTTCAGAGGACATCATGCCTTTTTTAAGGTATTCATTCACCAAAGAATGGTCGGTAGTAAGCTGTGCTATTTCATTGTCGCGGGTGAGATAGGCACGGCTATCACCCACATATCCAATATAGGCAGTATCCTGATCCAGTAAAATGGAGACGAGGGTGGTTCCCATACCCGTCAGGGCAGGAGTCTGTTTTCCAGCTTGGTAGATTTTTTGGTTGGAGGCCTTGATGGCTGCCTCCAAACGTTGGGCGGCCAATAGCGGTTTACCGGTCTCCTCATTCTTGGCCATGGAGTCTCGCACCGTTTCTACCGCCATACTGCTGGCCACTTCCCCCGCTGCATGTCCTCCCATTCCATCCGCCACCAAGTAGAGGTTGAGATCTGGAAAAAGTCCCATGCAGTCTTCATTGGAGGTGCGTACCCTCCCCACATTAGATAAACCTGCGTACAGGGTCTTTAGCATTCTCAGAGTGCCCCGTTTATCTTAAAGAGATCATCTTTTTACTCATTGTATAAGAATGTATCGGGTTTGTCCAGGTATAGGATTTGTTTCACCTCTTCCACAATCTCTGCGATCGACACCGGCCGTCGCAAGAAACGACAAAATGTCTTGGGCCGATCCACGGAATCGGCGGCTCCGGCGCAGATGAGTACGGGAATACCGCCACCTTGAAGATGCAACCCGTCCAGTGCTGCAGGATCCAGATCAATTTGGAGAGTGTCCAGAATAATCATATCGGGATGGGACTGATGAATCTTCAATGTCTGAAACGCATCCTGGATGTCTTCCACCCAGAAGGTCTGATATCCCTCCTCCATGAGTTGAGCTGCCACGAGGATACGGAACTTCCAAGCTCTGCTGATGACTAGAACTGTCTGCATGATACCACAAAATCTGCATGATACCACAAAAATTGTATCATGACCTTGGATTTTAGACTAAATTTGTTTAATACCGTTTTGGTCCTTTGGGTTTCCAGGCAGGAGAGATGACCCCTTTGTGGGGATATCGGTTCAAGAGGGTTCCCCAAGTGATACAAAATTCTCCATAGCGATCATTCACCTGATCCATGACGGTCAGGACCGCTCTGCGCCTTTTCTCTTCATCAAAGAGTGGCAATTGATGAAGGTCTTTAACCAAGCCCGAGACAGACACTCCCACTAGCCTTACGGGTTGCTTGAGGGAGAGGCTGTTGAAAATTTCAAGGACCACTTTGAAGATCCCTGGGCCATCATCCAAATAACGAGCACACTTATACTGTCTTGTAAAGGTGGTGAAGTCTCTATACCGGAGGGTAATAGAGATGATCCTTCCTCGATATCCTTCTCGCCTCATCCGCCTTCCCACCTTCTCGGAGAGCTGGAGCAGATAACAGTTCAAGACTTCTCGGTCTCCAATATCCCGTGAGAGGGTCATGCTGTGGCCTATACCTTTGGCTTCAGTTTGGGTTTCCATAGGGAGGACTGGGCTATGATCTATCCCGAGCCCCATCTGGTGGAGGCGCTCGCCCATTATCCCGAAGCGGGTGCGAAGTACCTCCACAGATGCCCTGCCCAATTCCCCACAGGTACGAATGCCCAGGGTAGCCAGTGTGGCCTCTGTGCCGGGTCCGATCCCACAGAGCTGTTTGACCGGTAGATCCTCCAGCAGGATTAGGATATCTTCTGACCTGATGATCACCAGGCCATCCGGTTTTTTCATCCTGCTACCCAGCTTTGCCAGAAGCTTGTTGGGAGCCATGCCGATGGAACAGGACAGACTGAACTGGCCACGGATCCGTTTCTTGATAGACTGGGCCATGACTTCTACCCCACCCCACAGTTGCAAAGATCCCGTCACATCTAGAAAGGCCTCGTCTACCGAGGCCACCTCCACTAGGGGAGTGTAGTCTTGGAGGATAGAAACGATCCGGCAGCAGGTGTCGGTATATTTAGCATTATCGGCTGGAACACAGATAATGGAGGGGCAGAGCCGTTGGGCTTCCGGCACAGTCATACCGGTTTTCACCCCATAGGCCCGGGCTTCATAGGATGGGGACAGAACCACTGTCCTGGATTGAGCTCCGCACACCAGGATTGGCCGGCCCCTTAGCCTCGGGTCACAGGCCTGCTCCACTGAGGCGAAGAAAGCGTCCATGTCCAGATGGAAAATGGTCCGATGGATCTCCATGGTTTCCCATAATAGGTAAACGTTTGTATACCTATAGATATCATGCCGCGCTCTTCAATGTCAAGAGAATCCAGTCGGTATATAGTCGGTGTGAATTATAAGCCTAAGGCATCCAGAGGTACAGAAACTGAGGGGTGTTAAGGCCACCCAAGATAGATGCTACCCCCAAAGGATCCAAAATCAGGGGCCCGGCATAAAAACTTCCTTGAAAGTCCCCTGGGCGATGATACATGATGACCCTGGCATGATCCAGACCAGCCAGTTGCTTGGCCAGTTCCACGGCATCTGAAAGATAGCCGATCCCATCAATCAGCCCCGATTCCAATGCCTGTTGGGCGGTGTAGATTCGGCCATCTGCAAGGGTCCGGATCTTTTCCGGGCTCAGTTCCTTTCGTCCATCTACCACCACCTTCAGGAATCGGCTATACATCTCATCAATGACACCCTGGAACACCCTCTGCTCCTCGGGTGAGAGGGGTTTAAAAGGAGAGCCCATTGCTTTGAGTTCTCCAGACTTAATTTCGGTCGTCCGTATTCCCAGCTTGGTCATGAGTCCCTCGATATCCGGCCTGACCATGATAACCCCGATGCTGCCAGTTACAGTGGTGGGGTGGGCGATGGTTCTGTCAGCCGCCTGGGCAATATAGTAGGCTCCAGAGGTGCCTAGATCCATCATGGAAGCCACAACGGGTCGGCCAGTTCTTGCCCGAAAGGATATGATTTCATGATAGATCATGTCCGAGGCCGTGACCATTCCACCCGGGCTATTGATTCTAAGGATGATGGCCTTGATCCGTTTGTCGTTTTCAGCCTTCTCGAGTTCCTCCTTGACTCGTGAGACCAGGCTGGACATCTTGGTATTGCTCAGCAGACCTTCCGATTGGTCTTCAGAGGAGATGAATCCGGATACATCTGTGACCAGGATCTTGGAAAATCCCTCGCCACTAATCGTCCGCTCCCTCAAGGGTTTCCGCTCATCTTTTAACGAAACGTTGACATAGGCGCATCCGGCCAGAACTGCTATGCAGAGACCGAAGATCATGACCTGCGGGACCATTTTACGGACTGGAAATTGATTCATTGGCTTTTTAAGTTTTATTTGAGTTTTTCAGTTTTGGCCTTATTGCCGTTAAAAGATGGAATCAACACAAGCTGGTTCACCTGATCCAGGTTGATATCAGCGGGGGTGGTGAGCCCTTCCTTGAACAATTTCACCTTCTTAAAGTCAGGTCTGATTTTATAGATCCTTCCGTCAGTAAAGCTGGAGGTGTAAATATTCCCCGCCTCATCCAGGTCTATTCCGTCCAAATTTTTTAGGCCCTTGCTGTTCAGTAAGGGCCGGATCTGGCCGGTAAGATCCACCTCCAAGATGGATCCTGTGTTCCAAGTGGCCACCATGAGATTACCTGTCTGGGGATTGATCACGATTCCATTGGGTCCGCCCAACTGAGGATCCTTGACCAGAATTGAGGTTTTCTGTCCATTTCGAGTTTCAATTTTGAGGATCATGTTCGCAACCATGTCAGTGACATAAAGATTGCCCTCAGAATCATGGGTCAGGTCGTTGAGGAAGGCCGCGCCCAGTTCTGTGAGATCAAGATGGTCGACAGGGTTACCCGTTTCCTTATCAAAACTTTTCACAGTGTCAATATCGGTGACATACAGGACATTATCTATAATTGCCAATCCTTTTGGGGCATGAAGTGTGACTTCATTCTTGCCCCCTTCCACAAACTTGAGCTTGATGATCTTGCCGATCCTGTCTAGCTCAGTAATGAAGCCATTGTTGTCTTTTTCGGTGGGTTTTCCATTGATGTTGGAGATGTAATAGTTTCCAGTAGTTGAATCCACGATGAAACTCTCAGGTGTCTTAAGCCCCTTCACCTCAAAGGCATGGGTATACTCGCTGAAAGATATAGATAGGCCGATCTGGGGAAGAAGGAAAATAAAGATGGTATAACAAACCCGCCAAGAGAATTTCAATTCCATTTTGTTAACCCCTGGACATTATTGACACAATGGCGCCTATTATAACACATTTTGGCATTTCTCTCACCAAAAGAAAGTCAAACCATATCTTGACTTTACTTTGGCCATCCAGCTAGTATAGGAAGGTTTGCTGAGTATTTTAAGGGAATATTTTTACCATTTCGGCTGTTAATGGGTTGGGGGTTGCTTCTTAGGCCAGGGAGGCAAACGTGGGGGATGAGGTACTGAGGCAGCAGTTTGAAACCATGACCTTGCAGTACTTGGATTCTCTTTATAACTTTGCCCTGCTTCTCACACGTGAAAGAGACCGCGCAGAGGACCTCGTCCAGGAAACTTATCTGAGGGCCTATCGCTTTTACGATCGCTACGTATGCGGGACTAATTATAAGGCCTGGCTGTTCACCATGATGCGCAATATTTTCATCAATGGATTTCATCAAAGGGCAAGGGAAGTTTCTCTGTCGGATATGGATGAGATAGAAAGCAATACAGACAGTTACGAGGCTCCAGCCGACGCCTTATTTTCTGGCCGATCTATGCTTGAGAAAGGGATTTTTCGTGTGGATATCGAAAAGGCCCTGAATGACCTTCCTGATCGGTTGAAGGCCGTGATTGTTTTAAAGGATATTGAGGGATTTGATTATAAAGAGATTTCCAAGATTTTAGGGTGTCCTGTAGGAACTGTGATGTCCAGGTTGTGGAGGAGCAGGAATTTTCTTAAAAAAACCTTGAGAGATTATTCTCAGAATCGGTCTAGGCACAGAGCCAGGTTGGAGACAGTGTGAAATGAAAAATAGGAAGAGTGCTCGCCTCTCAACGGGAGAAAAGAATCCGAGAGGGCAGAACGATGTATGATTGTCAAACTATATTGAAACTTCTTTATCCTTACCTCGATGGTGAGTTGGACGTTAAGGAGTCTCTAAGAGTCCAAAGTCATCTTGAGGAGTGTCATGACTGTCTGGAAATCTTCAAGCGCGAAAAAGAGTTCCTCCAGGTCTTAAAATCTTCATCATTTATCAATAAGGCCCCTACAGGTTTTCGGGAAAGGCTCATCGGTCTACTAAGGCCATCAGAAGCAACATATTCACATTTGCGTTCTCTATTTCCTTTTCGAACATTACTCGTGTCCACCATGGCGATGCTGCTGATGATCATGGTTGGAGTGATTCTGTATGCCTTACCCAAACAGATGGAAAAACCACATCTGGATTTGGTCAAGGTCGCTTTTAAAAACCATGAAGGAATCAGGGAGGGTAAGCTCCTCCCCGATATCATGAGTACTGAGCCTGCCGAGGTTATCAAGTGGCTAGAACAACAGAAGCTTGGCTTCCCTGTGGTTCTTCCCCAAGAGATCACTGCAATGCAGTTGGTAGGGGGAAAACTGATTCATTTTCAGGACATGGCTGAGATAAGCCCGGTTCCCTCACGGGAGAAGAAGGCTGCCCTTTTAATCTTTGAATCTAAAAAAGGAGGAAAGGTTTCCCTCATCATGGCCAGCCCACAGCACCTGAAGGCGTTAAAGGCAAAGGTGATCTCCTTCGGATTTCCAGGATCGCCTAGAAGTCTCACGTTTTACTTGACTCACTACCAGGGTTACTATGCCCTGGCCTGGACCGATCCACAGTTGAGTTATGTCCTGGTTTCTGACGAAAAGGAAAGGATCGCAGAAGCCTGCCGAATCTGCCACCGGAATACGCGTCTCCAGGATATGAGTGGGTTTGATGATCAGATATGAGCTTTGGATCTGTTAAGGAAGGAGAACGTTTCGTGAAGATGGTTGAGATAAATGTAGTCGTCCCAAAACTGCTCAAAATCATGGTTCCCCAGAGCCTGTTTCAGGAGTTTGAACAGATGGTGACGACAGAGAATCTCAGTGCAATCATTACAGAGGCGCTGACCGAGGAGCTCAAAAAGATCCGGTTCCGTGCTGATCTGCAAAAAGCTTCAAATAAAGTCTCTATCAAGGTTGCTTAAAAGTATCCCACTCTTGTGGTTCTCTCTGTTTTGAGTTATCTCCTTATCGGCATCTACCAATGGTCAGGTGAAAGGTACCGCTCTACTTAAAGAATGATCCCACCTAACTAGATACCTATGAGTCTCTGAAATGTGAGAATTTCCACTGTCATCCTACCCTGTGTAAATTGACAATTTTCACGAAATTATGCTAAGTTAGAAAGATATTATCTTATTATTTCACGGGGTTTTTAATGTTCTATCCTTCACTGTCTGAGTTTATCCAGAAGGCCAAGACTGGCAATCTCATCCCGGTCTATCGAGAGATCCTGGCAGACCTGGAAACACCCGTATCCGCATTCCTAAAGATCAGGGATGGCCGTTTTTCCTATTTGTTGGAAAGTGTCGTGGGGGGAGAAAAGTGGGCCAGATATTCTTTCTTAGGGAGCCAGCCCTCTGTGATTCTCAAGGGTATGGGCGGCGGCGTGGAGATTATACGTAATGGTCGTACCGAACGGATAGAGGGGTTTCAAAATCCCCTAGAGGTGGTACGCAAGTTCATGTCCCAGTACCGCCCGGTTCCGGTGGCTGGGTTGCCCAGGTTCTTTGGGGGTGCAGTGGGCTATCTGGCCTATGACCTGGTTCGGCATTTCGATGATATTCCTCAGCGCACCAAACCCAATTTTGGATTTCCGAACCTTTTTCTGATGATCACAGACACGCTGCTGATCTTTGACAGCCTTACCCAGAAGATCAAGATTGTTTCCAATGCCCACGTGGGGAACAATCATCCCCAAAAGGCTTATGAGACGGCTACAGCTAAGATTAACCAGATTATCAAAAAACTAGAGAAACGGACAGTCCATCGCCGGCATCAAGGGCCAACCCAGCGAGTGCCAAAGATTCAGTGGCGGTCTAACATGACTCCCGAGGGCTATGAAAAGATGGTGTTAAAGGCCAAAGAGTATATTGGTGCAGGAGATATCTTCCAGGTGGTTCTTTCTCAGCGTTTCGGTGCCAGGATCCATGCAAAGCCTTTTGATATCTACCGGGCCCTCAGGGTGATCAATCCATCCCCTTACATGTATTATCTTCAGATGGATGATTTGGCCGTCGCAGGGTCCTCACCAGAGGTACTGGTGCGGTGTGAAGAAGGGAAGATTGAGCTGAGACCCATCGCCGGTACCCGCAGGCGCGGGGTCACGGAGAGCGAAGATCAGGCCTTAATGGATGAGCTATTGGCTGATCAAAAGGAGAGGGCTGAACACCTGATGCTGGTGGATCTGGGTCGAAACGACGTGGGTCGTGTAGCCCAGATGGGTCGTGTGAGTGTGGATGAGCTGATGGTGATCGAAAAATACTCCCACGTGATGCACCTCGTCTCCCATGTCCAGGGCCAGCTTGCCCAGGGGAAAGATGCCTATGACGTGATGAAGGCCTCTTTTCCGGCCGGGACGGTCTCCGGAGCTCCCAAGATCCGGGCCATGCAGATTATTGATGAACTTGAGCCCACACAGCGGGGTCTATATGCCGGGGCAGTGGGCTATTTTAGTTTTTCTGGGAATATGGATACCTGTATTAACATTCGGACCATTGTGACGGATGGACATCGGGCCTATATTCAAGCGGGTGGTGGGATTGTGGCAGATTCCCATCCCCAGCGGGAGTATGAAGAAACCGTGAACAAAGCCAAGGCCGTGATGGCTGCTGTAGAAATAGCGGAAAAAGGTTTGTAATAATATAATGTTGCTGGTCATCGACAACTATGATTCCTTTACTTACAACCTCGTGCAGTATTTAGGAGAATTGGGTCAGGAGATTGAGGTCTTCAGAAACGACAAGATCACGTTAGAGCAGATTGAGGAGTTGCGCCCAGAACGAATCGTGATCTCTCCTGGGCCCTGTACCCCTAAAGAGGCGGGTCTATCCGTTCCATTAATCCAACACTTTGCGGGAAAGATTCCGATCCTAGGAGTCTGTCTGGGACATCAGGCGATTGGGGTAGCCTTTGGGGGCCAGGTGGTAAGGAATTATCGCCTCATGCATGGAAAAACCTCCATGATTCATCATGATGGCAAGACTATTTTCAAGGATATTCCCGACCCCTTTGAGGCCACCCGATATCATTCCCTTGTGGTGGAACCGAAGACAGTGCCGTCCTGTCTGGAGATCTCAGCCCGAACAGATGAGGGGGAGATTATGGGACTGCGCCATCTGGAATATCTTGTGGAAGGGGTCCAGTTTCATCCGGAATCCATCATGACGACGGTAGGAAAGGACCTGTTGAAGAATTTTTTGAGCATGAAATGATCAAAGAGGCAATTACCAAGATTATCGAGGGAATCCATCTCACCGAGGCCGAGGCCGAGGGAGTCATGCGGGAGATTATGGAGGGTCATGCCACCTCGGCTCAGATTGCGGCCTACCTCACGGCCCTTCGGATGAAAGGAGAAACAGTTGAAGAGATTACCGGCTCGGCCAGGGTGATGAGAGAGAAGGCCGTGCGCATCCGGTCGGACGATCCCTTCGTGGTGGACACCTGCGGCACTGGAGGTGATCGCTTGCACACCTTCAACATCTCTACCACCACCGCTTTTGTGGTGGCGGGAGCAGGGATTCAAGTGGCCAAGCACGGCAATCGTTCTGTTTCCTCCAGTAGTGGGAGTGCCGATGTCTTGAAGGCCCTGGGGGTCAGAATAGACGTAGAACCAGTACGTGTCGAGGAGTGTCTCAACGAAATTGGAATTGGGTTTCTATTCGCCCCATTGTTTCACGGAGCTATGCGGCATGCGGTTGCCCCACGGCAAGAGATTGGTATCCGGACCCTGTTCAATATCCTAGGGCCACTCACTAATCCGGCAGGAGCCACTGTCCAAATACTCGGAGTGTATGCCAGCCCACTGGCAGATCTGATGGCTCAGGTGCTTGTCAACCTGGGCTCCCGGCACTGCTTCATTGTACATGGATTGGATGGGCTGGATGAAATCACAATCACCGGAAAGACCAAGATTTGTGAAGGACGTGAAGGTAGGACTTCCTGTTATCATATTGAACCAGGGGATTTTGGACTGAAGACAGGAACATTAAAGGACATTGCAGGGGGAGGGGCAGAGGAGAATGCCCAAATTCTGTTGGGAGTCCTTCAAGGAAAGAAAGGGGCCAGGCGGGATATCTGCCTGTTGAATGCCGCCCCGGCCATTGTGGCCAGCGGAAAAGCCAAAACCTTGCAACAGGGTATCGAAATTGCAGTCAGATCTATTGATTCCGGGGCGGCTTTAGAAAAATTAGAAGCACTTAAGGCTATGACGAACCAATAAAAGCATAAAGATGTTTGGCTCTGGTAGAAGAGCCGGTTCGCAGCTTTGCTGCGAGAGGCTCGGGGTGTGGGGGCATCGGAGCACCTTTCTTTTTGTGTAGGCGCACGGGCCCCCACAGATAAATGATGTTAGATGAGATTCTGCGCTATAAGAAGGAAGAAATTCAGGCGAGAAAAAGTTCTTCTCGCCTGAAAGAGTTGAAGGCCAGAATCCGGGACCTGCCGACTCCCCGTGGATTTCAGAAGGCCTTAGCAAGCGCTGCTACCATCCATCTCATTGCGGAGGTTAAAAAAGCCTCACCTTCAAAAGGTATTATTCGAAAGGATTTTAAGCCAGTGGATATTGCAAAGATTTATGACGAACATGGTGCCACCACCATCTCGGTCTTGACAGACGAGCATTTTTTCCAGGGGCACCTGGATTTTATAGAACAGGTGAAAAAAGCAGTGAGATTGCCGATACTCCAAAAGGACTTTTTGTTGGATCCCCATCAGGTCTATGAAGCCCGGGTAGCTCAGGCAGATGCCATTCTCCTGATTGCCGCCATCCTGGATAGACGGCAGCTTTCGGATTATCATGCCCTGGCCAAGAGTCTAGGCATGGATGTTCTGTGCGAGATCCATACCGAAAAAGAGTTGGAGCAGATAGTGGAAGTGGCTGAGGTCATCGGGATCAACAACCGAGATCTGACAAATTTTAAGACAGAGCTGGAGACCACCTTCCGTGTGATTAAGGAGATTCCTGACGACAAAACGGTGGTGAGTGAGAGCGGGATCCATTCCCGCCAGGAAGTGCTCAGGCTGATGGAGGCGGGTGTAGATGCAATTCTGGTGGGTGAATCCCTGATGCGGGAAGTCGATATCGGGGCAAAGGTGGATGAGCTACTTGGTAAGCCTGAAAAGGAAAGTAAATAAAAAGCAAGCCTCTGGCTTGGCCAGGGCGAGCGCCGAGCCAGGCATCCAGCTCTGCTGGTGACTGGCTGGGGCATGGGGGCATTGAGAGCGGAGCGAGCAGGCCCCCATATTCGAAAGGTCTGGGGGCATCGGAGCACCTTTCCTTTTGTGTAGGCGCACGGGCCCCCACATATAAATGATCCGGATAAAAATCTGCGGAATTACTAATTTAGAGGATGCCCTGGCCGCGGCCGAACTGGGGGCGGATGCAGTGGGCTTTGTGCTCTATCCCAACAGTCCCAGGTGTGTGAGGCCGTCCCTAGCGAAGACGATCATCTCCAAACTTCCCCCCTATGTGACCACGGTGGGAGTCTTTGCCGATCAGGATGGTAAGGAGATTCTGGATATCATAGAAGAATGTGGGTTTGACCTGGTTCAACTCCAGGGGGGGGAATCTCCCGAATTTTGTCAGCGATTGGGTCCACGGGTGGTTAAAGCCATCCGAGTGAAAGATCAGAACAGTATCGAGTGCATGGCTACTTACTCGGTCCGGGCCTTTGTGCTGGATACTTATCGAGAGAATCAGTTTGGCGGAACCGGAGAGCGATTTGATTGGGGTTTGGCTCTTCAGGCAAGACAATACGGGCGGATTATCTTGGCAGGAGGCTTGACTCCCGAGAATGTTCGAGAGGCGGTGGCGAAGGTTCAACCCTATGGGGTGGACGTGAGCAGCGGAGTGGAGCAGCGGGTGGGGAAGAAAGATCACACCAAGATTGAGAAGTTTATTAAACAAACCAAAGGAGAGTGAGTCACTGATGAAAGCACCTGATTCACAGGGTCATTTTGGTGTGTATGGTGGGCGCTATGTCCCCGAGACGTTGATGCCTGCGTTGCAACAGCTTGAAGAGGCCTATCTTGCAGCCAAGAAGGACAGGCGTTTTCAAACAGAGCTGGCCTATTATCTTCGTGAGTATGCAGGACGTCCTACACCTCTTTATTTCGCCAGTCAGTTGACGAGGCGGTTGGGAGGCGCGCGGATCTATCTTAAGCGAGAGGATCTCTGCCATACGGGTGCCCACAAGATTAACAATACCATTGGTCAGGCCCTTCTTGCCAAACGAATGGGGAAACAGCGAGTGATTGCCGAGACAGGTGCCGGCCAGCATGGCGTAGCCACGGCCACGGTGGCGGCTATGTTTGGTCTAGAGTGTGAGGTGTACATGGGCACCGAGGACATGGAGCGTCAGGCCCTCAATGTCTTTCGAATGAAATTGATGGGGGCGAAGGTGACTCCGGTGGATACAGGCAGTCGCACCTTGAAGGATGCCATCAGTGAGGCCATGCGGGACTGGACCACCCATGTCAGGACCACTCATTATATTCTGGGCTCCGTTTTGGGGGCCCATCCCTATCCCATGTTGATTCGGGATTTTCAGTCTGTGATCGGCTGTGAAGCCAGAAAACAGATCCTGAAGACAGAGGGCAAGCTGCCGGACTACTTGGTGGCCTGTGTGGGAGGAGGCAGCAATGCCCTGGGGCTGTTCTATCCTTTTCTCAAGGACAGGAAGGTGAAGATGATTGGGGTGGAGGCTGGCGGATATGGCATTGAAAGCGGCAAGCATGCCGCCCGATTTGCAGATGGTTCAGTGGGAGTGCTCCACGGCACACGAACCTGGTTGCTCCAGGATGAGGACGGCCAAATCCGATTGACCCATTCCGTCTCGGCAGGGCTAGACTATGCGGCTGTAGGCCCGGAACATAGCTTCTACCGTGATCAGAAGCGTATTGAGTATACAAATGTTACAGACGAGGAAGCCCTGTCGGCCTTTGACAGGCTCAGCCAGACAGAGGGGATCATTCCGGCCCTGGAGTCTGCACACGCCATTGCCCATGTGGTTAAGCTGGCCCCCAGCCTTAAAAAGAGTCAGGTTGTTCTGGTCAATCTCTCGGGGCGTGGGGACAAGGATGTTCAGCAGGTGGCCAAGCTGAGAGGACAAAAAATTTAGCAAGGTGGGTTGGGACCGGTTCCTCGGCACGGTCGGCTGTGCTTGCGGCGCTGGGAGTTGGTTTTAGATTAAAATGAGTAGGATACAAACGACTTTTGAAAAGCTCAAGCGGCAGGGGAAAAAGGCCCTGATTCCTTATATCATGGCTGGAGACCCAGATCTCTCCACCACCCAGACCCTGGTCCTGGAACTTGAGAAAAATGGGGCAGACATCATTGAACTAGGAGTCCCCTTTTCGGATCCCCTAGCGGATGGTCCGGTTATCCAAAGGGCCTCTGAGCGGTCGCTTCGTAATAAAACCTCACTTCGTGGTGTGATGGATCTGGTCCGCACCTTAAGGCGGCAGACACAGGTTCCCCTCGTGCTCATGATGTACTATAATCCTATTTACAAGTATGGCGAGAAACAGTTTTCCTTAGATGCCGCGGCCTGTGGGGTGGATGGAGTGATCATCCCGGACCTTCCCCCCGAGGAGTCGGAACAATTACTCTCGGTTTCATACCGGGTAGGTCTTGATACCATATTTATGTTAGCCCCTACCAGCACGCCTGATCGCATCCGCCGAGTGTCAAAATCTTCCCGGGGGTTTATCTATTATGTTTCTTTAACCGGAATTACCGGCGCAGCCATGGGCTTACTTGGGGAGATCAAAGAGAAAATTGAGCAAATCCGCCGTGACAGTGCCCTGCCGGTGGTTGTGGGCTTTGGCATCTCCACACCTGAGCAGGCTGCGCAGGTGGCTCAATGGGCTGATGGAGTCATCGTGGGTAGCGCCCTGGTCAAACTAGTTGAATCCCACCTTCACGATTCCCACCTTCTTAAAGCCGTATCGGGATTTTTCCGGGAGCTTCGGAGGGCCATTTAGAGTTATCCTTGACAAAAGACCTCTGTTTGCTAAACTTGACTTGTAATGTTTAAATCCCCTGATTTGGGAGGGCTGTATGAGATGGCGTGTCTGGTATAAATTGTTATTGCTGCTTGGTTTCTCTATAGGCCTGCTTGGAGCCAGCGGCGGGGGTTGTGGAGGCGAGAACCTGTTTGAGAACCTGGGGGACGATGGTTCCAGGCAGGCCAAGCTGGAGGCAGCCCAACTGGCCCTAAACAAGGGAGAGTGCCAGACTGCGCTCAACCTGTTTGCTGAAGTCTATGGGAGTACTCCAACTAATGTTACAGAAAGAATTGACCTGGCAGCGGCCCGTGTCTGTAGAGCGGGTTTTAGCCCAATCACGCTCATGGACGTGGCTGCAGACTTTAAAGCCAGTTCGATTTTAAGTACTCAGCTCTTTAATGCAATCTCTGACAGGACGATTACATCTCTAGATTCCGAATGGCAGACACACGTTAGTAATGCTAAGTCACTACTTGCACAAGATTCAACCGTTCATCCCCCTGTAGCTTATAATAATGATCCTGACGCCGCTTTTAATCTCTCTATTGTTGTTCTTGTAGAAGGTGTGCTCACCGTGGTAGACATTCTCAACTTTGTCAATGGAGTTGTGGATTGTGCGGCGAACCAGGGGGCTATTTCCACAAATTGTCAGATTTCTACGACGAATGCCACAAACATTGTTAATGGGTTGCAAGACTCATACTCTGTTTTAACGAGTCTGGGACTTGCATCGGGCGTAACCGACAGTATAAACACTGTCCTGAACGGCCTCCGGGAAGTGGACAATGTTCCAGGTGATGCGATTATTTGTGCTGATATCGTCCTGTATTTAGATAGTCAAGGAATGAACGGTGCCAGCTGCATTTAGGAAGGTGTACAATTTGAGAGAAGCAAAGTTAAAATTCATGAATGCAGCTTTAGCACTATTAATTTTTTTGGGGATTTGGCTGTGGGGCCCTGCATTTCTTTTTGCGGAGGAATTGCCGGTATTTTATAGGGGTGTAAGGCCTCTAGGCATGGGTGGGGCCTTCACAGCCGTGGCAGATGATGAGAATGCTATGTTTTATAATCCGGCGGGATTGAACAACATCCAAGGTTTTCATGGGATGGAGATTTTGAACCCTATTGTGGAAGTCGGTACCAATACCATAGATTTCTATCAGGACCTCGATGATGCACTGGATGCTTCCACCCAGACCGAGAGAGATCAAAAGACGGCTGATGTCCTCACCCGCTCCATCGGGGAACACCTCCATATGCGGGCGAGCCTTTTCCCCAATGTAGTGTTTCATAACTTTGGGCTTGGTATTTTAGGGCAGGGTTTTTTTGATGGAGAGCCTAACCATCCAATGGGAGAGACTTTTCCTTTGTTACAAGTCCGGGCTGGTTACGATCTGGCTCTGTTGCTGTCAGGGGCTCACGGAATTTTCGGTCAATACCTTCAGATTGGACTCACTGCTAAGATCATTCGAAGAAGCCTTGTTGATAAGGGCTATACCGTTCGAGAGATTGTTGATCAAGATGGCATCTCTTTGAGTGATGATATAAAACATGGTGTTGGAATTGGTAGCGATGTAGGTGCAATTCTAAGACTCCCGATTCTCTTTACCCCGGCCATCGGGATCACGGTCCAAAATGTGGGAGATATTGACCTGGATAAGGCGGGCAAGATTCCTCAGCAGATCAATGCAGGAGTGGCCCTGAAGCCACCTTTCCCTTTAGGCCAACTGGTCCTGGCAGCAGATGTGGTGGATATTGGAAAAGAATTAGGAAACGACAATGATCAATATAAGCGTCTCCACCTGGGTGCGGAGTATTCTCCAATTGGGATGCTATCATTACGTGCGGGCCTGAACCAAGGTTATCCAACCTTCGGGGCTACACTCAATCTCTGGCTGCTCAAGATAGTCGGCGCCTATTATGTCGAGGAGATCGGTGCCTTTGCAGGCCAGAGGGATGACCAGCGTTATGTGGTCCAGGCCAGCATTGGTTTTTAAGTAGGTTTGCTGACAAGGTACGCCTCGGTCGCCTTTCTCCCTGCGATCTCGCATCTGAAGCTTTTTGAGCAGCTTGCACTTCCTATTCAATTCTTCCATCTACCATGGTGACGATCCGATGCGACTGGGCAGCCAGTTTTTCGTTGTGAGTGACAATGACAAAGGTGATACCTTTTCGCTGATTGAGATCCCTGAGCAGTCTGAAGACCTCCTCCCCTGTAGCACTGTCCAAATTTCCGGTAGGTTCGTCTGCCAAAACCAATTGCGGTTCCATCAACAGGGCTCTGACTACAGCTACCCGTTGCTGCTCACCTCCAGACATCTCGCCGGGTTTATGGTGCAATCGACCTTCCAGCCCCACTTCGGCCAGCAACTTGTGGGCCATGTTAAAGGCCTTCCTTCGGCCCATTCCTGCGATCATTCCTGGCATGGCGGCATTCTCTAAGGCCGTGAACTCCGGGAGCAGGTGGTGAAATTGGAACACAAAACCGATCCTGCGGTTTCGAAATTCCGCAAGCTCAGTATCGCTCATTTTAAAAAGGTCCATCCCATCAAACAAGACCTGGCCTGTCGTTGGCCGTTCCAGTGTTCCCAGGATGTGTAGGAAGGTGCTCTTGCCCACCCCAGAAGCTCCCACGATGGTCAGCATTTCTCCGCGGGGGATTTCCAGATGAATCCCCGTTAACACAGCTAATTCTTTGTCGCCGATGGGGAAGGACTTATGAAGGCCCACCACTTTAATCATTCATACCTCAAGGCCTCGGCAGGCCTGAGTTTTCCAGCCTGCCAGGAGGGGTACAGAGTGGCCAAAAAACTGATACCGATGGCCGCCAGGGAAACAGACACAATATCCACGGTGCGGATCTTGACCGGAATATGGCTAATGTAATAGACATCGGCGGGCAAAGTATAGAAATATTCAATCCCCCAGCAGAATGAATATCCTAAAGGTATTCCTATCAGAACCCCAATGGTGCCGATAATCAGTCCGTCCATCATAAAGATTCGCATGATGGAGGGGTTCTTTGCCCCCATGGCTTTTAAGATGGCAATCTCGCGATTTTTCTCGATTACGATCATGGTCAGGGTGCCTACAATGTTGAAGGAGGCCACCAGGATGATTAAGACCAGTATGATGAACATCATGATCTTCTCAAGTTTTAGGGCCGAAAAGAGATTTCGATTCAACTCCATCCAGTCTCTGGCCCGATAGGTAAGACCCAGGTCAGCCTCAATCTTCTCGGAAACCTGTCCGGCCAAGAAGATGTCATCTACCTTGACCTCCACGCCGGTCACTGTTTTGCCCAGATTGAAAAAATCCTGAGCGATGGCTAAGTGGACATAGGCCAGGCTGGAGTCGTACTCATACATCCCGGCCTGGAAGATTCCCACCACCCGAAACGATCGGATCTTTGGAATAATTCCTAATGGACCCGGGGTTCCACCCGGGGAGACCACATTGACGGTATCCCCCACAAATACAGCCAGTCGGTTTGACAACTCCCGACCCAATATAATCCCCGGAGGTGGCTGGTTCTGTGCGTCTGAAGAAGGGGCTTCAGACTGGAGGAGATCCAGAATGCTCCCCTCCACCAGATTTTTTTCAAGCTGAGTGACCTTCCCTTCTGTAAAGGGATCGATTCCCCGAAGCACCACCCCATGTACACCCGATGAAGTGCTGAGAAGAACCTGATTATAAATAAATGGCGTGGCGGCCACCACGTGGGGAACTTTTCTGATCCGCTCTGTGGTGTCATGGTACTCTTTTAGCCCTTCGCCGATGTGGTCGGTGACCACGATGTGAGAATTGGTGCCCAGGATCTTATCCCTGAGGTCTTCATTAAAGCCGGTCATGACGGCCAGGGTAGCGATTAGAGCAGCTACTCCCAGGGTTACCCCCCCAATGGAAATAGCGGTGTTTAATGAGATAGTCCGATGGCGACGCTTGGCCTTAAGATAGCGGAGTGCAATGAGGAGTTCATAACTCATCAAACTATTTCTCCGGACGCATCTGGGGAAACAGGATCACGTCCCGAATGGAGGCTTGGTTAGTGAGAAGCATAGTCAGACGGTCAATACCCACACCCTCTCCTGCAGCGGGGGGCATTCCATACTCCAGTGCCTTTAAGTAATCTTCGTCCATCTGGTGAGCTTCCGCATCCCCGGCCTTGCGTTGCTTCATCTGGTCTTCAAAGCGCCGCCGTTGGTCTAATGGGTCATTCAACTCTGAAAAGGCATTGGCTGTTTCTCTCCCCGCGATGTAAAGCTCAAACCGCTCTGTCAACTCCGGCTGATCCTGTTTTCTCTTGGCCAGAGGAGAAAGGTCGGTAGGGTAGTCCATAATGAAAACCGGGCCGCTGAGATGAGGCTCCACAGTGGTGGAAAAAATCTGGTCCAGGAATTTGCTCGTAGGTTCCTGGTCTTTGACCTCCAGTTTGAGCTTTTGGGCCAGCCTTCGGACCTGCTGCGGGTCCGGAGTCCAGCTGGGATCTAAGTTATTATACTTGATGACGGCTTCCAGATAACTTAATCGCTGCCACGGAGGAGTTAGATCGATCTCGTGGCCCTGGTAGTTAAGCTTCAATGTCCCTAAGGTTTCTTGAGCTATAAAGGTGATCATCTGCTCCGTGAAGGGAAGCAGGTCCTCATAATCGGCATAGGTCATATAGAACTCCAACATCGTGAATTCCGGATTGTGAATGGTGGAGATCCCCTCATTCCGAAAGTTTCGATTGATCTCATAGACCTTTTCAAAGCCACCCACAACCAGCCGCTTCAGGTACAATTCTGGGGCGACCCTCAGATATAGGTCGGTGTCCAGGGCATGATGATGGGTCACAAAGGGACGTGCATTGGCCCCACCAGCCACGGCCTGCATCATGGGCGTCTCCACCTCAATGAATCCACGTTGATTAAGAAAAACCCTGATTGCTTCGATAATCCTGCTCCTCTGACGAAAGATCTCATGGGTTTGAGGGTTGGCAATCAGGTCTAGGTAGCGCTGGCGGTAGCGAATCTCGATATCGGTTAGACCATGCCATTTTTCGGGCAGGGGCCTTAAGGATTTAGACAAGAGGGTGAGTTCCTCCACCAGGAGGGTCAGCTCTTTGGTTTTAGTCCGGAAGAGACGACCCTTCACCCCGACCAGATCACCCAGGTCCAAACGCTCTAATACCTCAACCTGTTTTTGCCCAAGGACATCATTTTTGAAATAAACCTGAATCTGACCAGTCTCATCCTGGAGGTGGGCAAAGCAGGCCTTACCAAAATGCCGCATAGTCATGATCCGGCCGGCCAAGACACAATGAACCTTGTGCTGTTCCAGATCCTCACTGCGAGTGGCTTCATATTGTTCCCGAAGAGCCTTAGTCTTGTGCTGAACCGCCCCGCCTGCCGGACGGGCAGGAAAGCGCCCACCATAGGGTTGAACCCCTATGGCACGGAGCTCCTCCAGTTTTTTGAGCCTCTGCTGGATCTGGTCGTTGAGTTCTTCCATTTATCTGTGGGGGCAACCCGTTACTGGCCAAGCCAGATGCCGGGCATCATTTAATTTATTATTGATTAATTTTTATGCCTTGTAAGAGATAGGCCTCGATAAAAGGAGTGATCTCTCCATCCATCACGGCCTGGACGTTTCCGATTTCAAAGTTGGTTCGATGGTCTTTGACCATCTGGTACGGCTGGAAGACATAAGAGCGAATCTGGCTGCCCCAGCCAATTTCCTTCTTTTCTCCAGTCAGCCGGTTGAGTTCTTCGTCTTTCTTTTGGCTCTGCACCTCGTACAGTTTCGCCCGCAGGACCTTCATTGCCACGGCCCGGTTCTGGTGCTGAGACCGTTCATTCTGGCATTGCACCACGATCCCTGTAGGGAGATGGGTAATCCGTATGGCGGATGAGGTCTTGTTCACATGCTGACCGCCAGCACTGCTGGCCCGGTAGGTGTCAATACGCAGATCCTTTTCATCGATCTGTACTTCGATATCATCCTCGATCTCGGGATAAACAAAGACGGATGCGAAAGAAGTGTGTCTGCGCTTATTGGCATCAAAGGGGGAGATTCTCACCAACCGGTGAACCCCGGCCTCTGCCCTGAGATATCCAAAGGCATACTCACCGGTCACTGAGAAGGTGGTGCTTTTGATCCCGGCCTCCTCGCCGGGTTGCAGATCTAGAAGTTCCACCCGGTATCCATTTTTTTCGGCCCAGCGCACATACATCCGCATCAACATCTGGGCCCAGTCCTGAGACTCGGTTCCGCCTGCACCAGGATGGATTGAAACGATGGCGTTATTGATATCTTTATCGCCCCACAGCAGTTTTTCCTGTTCTAACCGGCCCAGTCTTACCTTGAGCTCGGACAACCCGTTCTTGATCTCCAGGTAGAGGGAGGGGTCCTCATGTTCTTGCAGGAGCTCCACAGCGGCTGCGAGATTCTCAAACCGTTGGGTAATGTCCTGCCACTTTTGAATCTCTTTTTCCAGGCGGGCCTTTTCCTGAGTTGCCTTTCTTGCAGTATTGGGATCTTTCCAGAAGTTCTCCTGCCCGATCTTTGAAGACAGGTCCTGGATTCTGCCCTTTATCTCTTCAAGGTCAAAGATGCCTCCGAAGGGAGTCTAACTTGTCCCGCAACTCCTCAAACTGAATCTTATATTCCTCTAGCATGGCTTCGCTCCCTCCATAAACAACCCATGATGGTAACCAGCGCTATTATACCACAGAGATAGGCAAAAAGATCGCCGTATTGTGTGTAGAAGCTCTTGATCGATTTTAAGTTAATCTCCTGCACCAGATAGGTCTTTATAAAAAGGTCAGTGGTTCCCTGAATCCGACCCGTTGCATCGATGCTACCCGTTATGCCTGTATTAGCCGCCCGGATAAAGGGCACGCGGTTCTCGACAGCCCGAAAGACCACCATAGAGAAATGCTGGTACGGTGCCGAGGAGCGGCCAAACCAGGCGTCATTAGTAAGGGTGGCCATAAACTGAGCCCCCTGTTTTACAAATTTCCTGACCAATTCCGGGAAGATGACCTCAAAACAGATGACCACCCCAAAACGTGCACGCGAACTCTCCATCACCGTGAATTCCTGGCCGGCTCCAAACTCTCCAATACCTTCCACCATCTTGTGGATGAAGAAGAGCAGAGAGGAGAAGGGAACGTACTCACCAAAGGGAACTAAGTGGATCTTGTCGTAGCGGGCGATCGGGGGTCCTGTAGTAGAGAGGAGATAGGTGCTGTTAAAAAGCCTAGTATCAGCATCGAGGCGATTTGATTTTGATCCAATAGCAAGGCTTCCGAATAATAGAGGAGTTTGCCGATCGTGGAAGAAGGCCATAAGTTCTTCACGGTATACCTTCTCTTGTTCGAAGATGAAAGGAATAGCCGTTTCTGGCCACACCACCAGGTCAATCCCTGGCTGCTGGAGATGAGCCTGGAGGGTTAGGTTTTTATAGACATCCATTGTTTCACGCTGGTAGATGGGATCCCATTTTTGCGCCTGATCGATGTTTCCTTGTATGAGGCCCACTCTTAAACTGCCAGATATCGGTTGCTCGGACAGTGTGGTCAGCCGGAAGAAACCATAGGTGAGGGCCAGGCTGACTAATAGGCCACCTGCCAGAAGAGGGCTAGATATGCGCTTGAGGTGGTCTCGTCGCTTCTGGGATAAAAGAATGGTTCTCAGAAACAAGGCCAGGGCAATGTTTGTGGTGACCAATAGAAAAGACACTCCATAGACACCGGTCAGGTCTGCGATCTGGATGACCGGCAGGATCTGGTACTGGGAGTATCCCAACAGGGCCCATGGAAAACCAGTCAACAAGTGGCCCCTCAGCCACTCCAGGGTCACCCAGAGAGCAGATCCCACAAAGAGCTGCACTGTGAGAGGAAGAGCATCGATCATCCATTTATAGAAATATGAAAAAAGCCCAACATAGACCCCGAGGTAGATAACCAGTAAGAGCATGATCACGATGCTGACTGGAAGAGCCAGATTTCCGTACAGGACCATGGTGTGGGTGACCCAGTAAACGCATCCCAGGAAGTACACGGCTCCCGTCAGCCAACCGTACCAGAAGGCCTGCTTGCGGGAAACGTTGGGGAGAATGGCCAGGAGCGGAATCAAGGCCACCCAGGCCAGGGGCCACAGGTCAAATTTTGGAAAGCTTAAAAAGAGCAGGACACTTGAAATCAGAGAAGACAGGATCGCTGTCATTTCTACTCATTTGCGGGATGGTGGTCAATGCCGATATAGGCCTCAATAAATTTTTTGATCCTCTGCTCATCGAACTCATTGACCTTGTCGATTCTGCCCCAGGCGGTGAGAGCAATCTTGGTATCCATTTCGGGATAGGGAGCGAGAATCAGATGTTCATAGCGACTGGGGTGTTTGGATTCAGTCTTGGATCGTTCAGCTTCGGCCTTTTTTTGATACTGCTGAACAATGGCCTCCAGCTTTGAGACCAGCTCATGACAATCTTTGCAGTTGTATTGGATAATGACCCCACCATCTTCCAGATTATGGACCTGTATTTCCCTGGGAATGGGAACAGTGTGAATGCCCCATTTTACGATGAAGGGGACATGCGGGCCGGATGTGGGAGGATCACTGTTATAAGGGGTATGGGGAGAACCGGGTGACTGTATATGGAGATTTCCTTGAAGGGGAACAGACTGGCCAGGTTCATCTTTTGCTGCTTGGACCACAGATCCTAGTGAAGCAGTGAACCACAAACCGAACAGGATCCCGAAGAAAGCAACGCCACGTGCGGACATCAGCTTTTCCTATTTTAGTAAAACTTTTTCATCGTATCAGGTTGGGAAATAAAAATCAAATCTCCGGGAGACAATCTATGGACAGGCAAGCAAGAAATGTGCTGAAAATTAAATTAGCCAAAAAATTGGGTTTCTGTGCAAAAATAACTTGACAAGTGTTTCAGAAGATGCTATACCTGCTAAGATTTTTTGATAAATCTAACAGATCATAAAAGTGTTCAAAAAGAAGGGGGTGATGTAGGACTTGTATTTTTCCTGTTAATGAATGGGGATCACCCAGTCAGTGACGAGTCTTAATGTGGTGACCCCGAAGGTCGGCATCTAAAGGCAATCGGGGTGGACATTGAGGATACAAGCCAATATAAAGGAGGAAAGCACATGAAGAAAGTCCTTCTGGTTTTTGTGGCGGGATTGATGGTTTTCCTTACCGCCCTTCCGGTCTTTGCAGTGGATTTTAAGTTTAATGGGGATTACCGGATCCGTGGATTCTACACAGACAACCTAACGGATCAGGCAGACAGTGTGGATGATGCAACTGCATATAACAGTATGCGGTTTCTGCTGACAAGCACCGCTTCTGCCGGAATAGCCAAAGGCGTCGTGACGATGGATTTTACCAGCACGAATAATACGGGTAATCAGAGATTCGGCGAGACCGGCGGGGCTTATGGTCCCAAAGACGATACATTTGCTCTGTTGGAGGCCTACATCAAGGCTGATCTGCGGATGGCCACGCTGTCTGGTGGGCGGCAGATGTTTAAGATCGGCCACGGGATTCTCTTTGATGATCCTGCAGATGGATTTGTTGTAGATGTGCCTCTAGGGCCTGCTAAACTCACATTGGTCAATCTAAAAACATTTGATTGTACCAGTGCCACGACCACGGCTATTGGTGGTGGGTGTACCTTGGGAACGAGTGATGATACTGATCTGTATCTTGTCAATGGGTCCTTACGCCCTACGGGCGAGCTGGCTACCAACCTTTTCATTGGTCTTTACAAAGATAGAGGGCCTAACATTAATGGTGGTGCGTATGCTACCGGGACAACAGATGTTGAGCTTTGGATTCTGGGTGCAACGGCAGATGCCAACGTAGGGCCATTGACTATTTCTACTGAGATTGATTACCTGATGGGCGACATGAACAATAACACGACGAATGCGGACTTGGGAGGCCTCAATTTTCAATTGGGGGGGAGTGTCAATGCGGGCCCTGTGAATGTAGGCTTGATGTACCTTTATGCATCCGGTGACAATCCCAGCAGTACTGATGTGAACATAAACGGTATCGATGGTAACTTCCCTACTGGGATCATCTTAACGAATGGAGGTGCCCGTTCCCTTGCTCCTAAGGATGGAACCTGTTTGGGTGTGAATGGGGCTGCTTTGGGTGGGATACCTAATTGTATCAATTCGGATGGTCTCAAAGCCTTCAAGGGCACTGCAAGTATCAGCCCCGTGGCTCGTTTGAATCTACAGGGCGATGTGATTTATGCCAGAGCATCGGGAGCACAGTTTGGCGGTGGAGATACCGAAATTGGATGGGAGCTGGATGGTACTGCCAGATACAAGCTGGATGACAACCTTAGTGTCATGACAGGGATCGGTTATCTCATTGCTGATGATTACTGGAAAACTTCTGCAGCGGCACCCAGCCCTGACAACATGATTGTCATTGTGGGAGAGATGAGCTTTCACTTCTAAATTGTTAAGTTAATTTGAATCCCCCCCGGATCACCCGGGGGGGATTCGTCGTAGGAGGGGATAATTTATGCAGCAGATCGTGGTGTTGTTAGCACTCGTTTTTTCCATATTGATCGGTTCTGACCGGGCCTTTGCAGCGGGTTTTCAGCTTCCGGAGCAAGGCATTGCTGCGATGGGCCAGGGGAATGCTTTCGTGGCCCAGGCCGATGATCCCTCTGCGGTTTACTACAACCCGGCAGGGATTCTCCAATTGGAAGGAACTCAGGCCACGCTAGGGACTACACTTATTCACCCCTCCATCACATTCACAAACCAGAGTACGAGCCTATCCACGACCAGTCCAACAGGTCCGCCTGGGAGAGAAACAGACGAAAAAGACATGTATTTTCTCCTACCGCATCTTTATGTGACACATCGGTTGACAGATAAGCTTGGTTTTGGATTTGGAGCCTTTATACCCTTTGGATTAACAACAGAATGGCCATCAGATTGGGAAGGCCGGTTTATTTCATATAGGGCGGCAATCAATAGCTATTATTTTAATCCTGTTGTGGCATTTCAGCCAGAGCCAGGACTCATGCTATCGGCTGGGATCCAATTGGTCCATTCCACGGCGGAAGTGCGGAGGAAAATCGATTTGACGCCGGTGTCCGCGTTTGGATGCGGCCCTTGTGTAGGCCAAGAGGGAGATCTTGAACTCAAAGATGCGGATGGAGATGGCTGGGGATATAACCTGGGGGCGCTCGTTCCCCTCAGTGAAAAAAACAAACTAGGGGTTACTTTTAGAAGCCCTGTAAATATTCATTATAAAGGAGATGCTAATTTTACAATCCCTTCTGGGTTAGGTTCATTGGCATCGCCTCCTTTTCCTCCTGGTACTCCTGTCGCTTTCCTATTTCCAAACGGAGAGGTCTCCACAGATATCACTATGCCGGGAATATTCGAAGTAGGCTTGACCAATCAATCATTTTCCAATCTTACACTTTCGTTTGATATGCAGTGGGTAGGTTGGTCTTCTTTTAGAAATCTAAGCCTAGACTTTGCGAATGACCCTGGTGGTATTTTAGACAGCAATGTGCCCAAGAATTGGAACGATGTAATCAATTTTAGATTGGGAGCCGAGTATGAGCTCAGTTCAGCACTTGCGCTTCGAATGGGCTATGTGTGGGATCCTACACCTGTCCCACCCGAGACTCTGGACACCCTGCTTCCCGACAATAATCGCCATGATGTTTCAATCGGTCTGGGCTACAAATCGGGCCCAATCACGGTGGATTTAGCTTATATGGCCATTATTCTCCTTCCTCGTAATGTCAGTAATACGCTTCCGGTCGACTCTGTTGGCACCACATACAACCAAGTGGGCAAGTACGAAACCCTTGCCCATGAAGGGGGCTTGAGCATTAGTTACCATTTCTAATAGCCCTTCTTTCTGCTATGTAATCCTTTACACATCTCCCGCGCCCAAATTTGTCAGCCCTTCATAAATCCGCGGTGCAAATTTTTACCCACCGATGTGATGAGACTCTCCTAACCACTTATAATTAAACACATTTTTTAAAAGCCATTCAGGGCTCCTGCCCAGGTATGAAAATTGCTCATTAATCAACGGACTGCCTATTTTATAACCGACAGGGGCCCTACCGTGAAAAAGACCTGGATCTTTTTAAGACTGATTGTTGCGGCGATGAGGGATTTCTTGATTCTCATCCTCCCTGGTGTGATTGCCAGAGTGCTCATCAGAAATGGGAGTTATGCCTTCTTAATTCACCCCCGTGACCTCTCGGACGTAGAACGAAAGTACCCTTTTCTAAAACATCTCTCTCCTGTCATGAGGGAGCTCATTATTCGGTATCTGTGGCCCATTGTCGGGTCCTGTATTACGGGGCTTCACTCTCTAAATACCGGTAAGGACTTAACCGGTTACATTGTGATCTGCCCTCTTTCTGCTAAACAGATGCACCAGGACCAAAAGCTGGCCCAGCGGCGAATTCTCCAGACCGTTCGGCTAGCCGAAAAACTGGGATGTAAGATCATCGGACTCGGTGCACTCTCGGCCTCTATGAGCTTCGGAGGGGAGTACCTCATCGACAGGGTGAAGATCGGGATTACATCCGGCCATGCGTATACAGTGGCGGTGATCTGCGAGATGGTTGAGCAGGTGTCAAAACAGCTTGGAGTCGATCTGGAGGATCTCACCGTGGCTGTGGTTGGCGCGGCGGGTTATATCGGAGTTCCCTGCTCTCGGATCCTTTCTAAAAAGAAGGTTGGCCATCTTATCCTGGTGGATCGAATCACAAAGGTAGGAAAACTTGAAAAACTTCATAAAGAAATTTCAAATTCCAGGCCGATTTCACTTTCGACAAATTTAACAAGTTTGCATGATGCTGATGTGGTCGTGGTAGTCACCAACTCCCTGGATATTCTCATCAAGGCGGAGCATCTAAAGGCCGGCACGGTCGTGCTGGATGATTCACAACCCAGGAACACCTCGATAGAGCTGATGGATCAACGGCCGGATGTACTGATCTTGGATGTGGTGGCTAATGCACCCGATGTCAATGCACACTTTTCTTTTGATTTTCCTTATCCGGATGATGTCTTCACTTGCATGGGAGAGACACTGATTCTGGCTGCCAGAGGCTGGAAGAACAACTACTGCGTGGGGGAGTTCGATTATGGGCTGGTGGATCAAATCTTGGAATGGGGAAAGAAACTGAATTTCAGGATAGCACAATTTCGCTCATTCAACCAATTGGTCAGCTCAGATAAGCTGGAGTTCATCAAATCATTTTACAAAGACCATTCTGTAAAATGTAAGCCCATGGCTGACGTGGCTGAAACAACAAAAAGAGTTTCTAAGGATCTATGGATCTTATAAATCTCGCAGCCATTATATTGGGTCTTGTGAATCTTGGACTTGGAATCTTTGTCTACGTCCGAAGTTTCAGGCGCCTCATCAATATTTTTTATAGTCTCGTCGCCGCCAGTGTGAGTCTTTGGTGTTTTGCAGTGGTGGTATACCGCATAACTCCAGATCCAGTGGCTGCCCTGTTCTGGTGTAGGATATTGTATCTTGCCCCCGTTTTCATCGTGACCTCCTTTTTATTTTTTACCCTTGTTTTTCCCTCGGGTTATTTCTCTTTGAACCATTTTCAGAAGACCCTGGTTCTTCTGCCTGCAGTATTGATCTCTGTCCTGGTGATGTTTCCAGGGGTTACTATCAAGCATATCTTCATCCCGGTTGACGAAGAAAAGGTGATCGTATTTGGGCCCGGTTATGCCTTCTACTTCTTTTTTATCATCACTTATTTTGGGTGGTCCTTTTTCAAATTAGGCCGCAATTATTTCCTGTCTAGTGGCATCAAAAAGATGCAGATCCGTTATGTCTTCTTTGGAACCTTCCTTTCGGCTAATTTGGGAATGGTGACGAACCTGGTCCTGCCGACTCTAGGTGTCTTTTCTGTAAACTGGTTGGGCCAGATTCTGTCCATCATCATGGTCAGTTTTATTGCCTATGCCGTCATCCGCCACCGTTTGATGGATATCGGCCTTATTCTCAAGCGTACGATTATCTACTCCGTTCTGCTGGTGATGACTCTCTCTTTTTATGCTGCCTTGATCTTGCTATCCCAGAGATTTTTCCAGAACACCTTTGGTTCGACTGTCAGCATTGTTTTGGGTGCCTTCCTGATGGCGCTGGGTTTTGAACCGCTTCGCCGGATTTTCCAGAGACTCACCGAACAGATCTTTTTTAAGCGGGAGTACAATCCCGAAGAGGTGCTGTCTCGGATCAGCCAGATCTTGAGTACGATTGTAGATCTCAAGGGAATACTCTTATCCGTGAATGAAATTCTGGTTCAACAGTTCAAGCTCAAGAATATGGCAACACTGGTGATGGATGAATCGGGACAACGTCTTATCCTTCAGGCTCAGGTGGGTGAATTATTGCCGGAAAATTTTGAAATTAAGTATGACCTAGCCGATCCATTTTCTGAATATTATTTTCAACAGACAATGCCTCATGAGATCCTCAGCTACTACGACCTAAGACGCGAGATGGAAGAGGGACCGTCTGTATCCAGACATCTTAGCATGGCAGACCACATGGAGCGATATTCCATCATTCTGATCGTCCCAATTATCAGCAAGTCAAAACTGATCGGCCTGCTTCTTTATGGTCCTAAAAGATCAGGGGACATTTATACGACGGAGGACATCAGGATCTTCGAGATCATCTCCAAACAAGCGGCCACATCCATTGAGAATGCCAAACTTTATGAAAAACTCCAGCAACAGATGGAAGAGCTCAAACAGACCCAGACCCAGCTCATCCAGTCCACCAAGCTGGCTGCCATCGGGGAATTGGTTGCCAATATCGCCCATGAGATTAACAATCCGCTCACCAATGTTGTAGGCTATACCTCCCTGGTGCTGGAGACGACAGAAGAAGCCGATCCGAGATATGGGGATCTTAAGGTGATTGAAAGGGAGACCCTCAGGACCCGATCGATTGTCAGGAATCTCCTCGAATTTTCCCGTCAGGGCCAGCCTACGAAGGAATGGGCGGAGGCTAATGAGGTCGTTCAAGATACGATGGTACTGATTCATAATCTTGCAGATGCAGCGAATGTGCGAATCGTGACCCAGCTCGGAGAGTCTCTTCCCAAGATTTTGATCGATGTGAACCAAATCAAACAGGTTTTCATTAACCTCATGAATAATGCAATACAGGCCATGCCCAATGGCGGTATTCTGACGATCCAGAGCTTTGTACAACAGGAACATTTGATTGTCCAGTTTGTGGATACAGGTGTTGGAATACCTCAGGAGCATCTCTATAAGATTTTTGACCCATTTTTCACGACGAAGCCTGCGGTTAAGGGTACAGGACTTGGACTCTCAATCAGCTATGGCATTATCAAAAGTCATGGGGGCACTATTCTGGTCGAGAGCCAGATAGGCAAAGGGAGTAAATTCATGGTCAAGTTTCCACTACAAGCCCAAGAAAAAGTTGAAGTCAAAGGTGAGTCCTACACATCTAAAAGTAAGGTTTGAATCAGTGAGTGGAGGTCAGTATTCATGTCAGGTGAAAGGATTCTGGTCGTTGATGATGAAGGGCTGATCCAGCAGTTGTGCCGACGGATATTGCTCAAAAATGGATTTGAGGTCGAGACGGCATCCAACGGCAGTCATGCTTTGGAGGTAAGCGCAAAAGGCTCCTACGATATACTCTTGACTGACATCAAAATGCCTGGCATGACGGGTCTTGAGCTGATCGAAAAGGTGAAAGAGCGTCAGCCGGAGATTACGGCCATCGTGATTACAGGGTATGGATCGGTTGACACGGCCATTGAGTCATTAAAGTTAGGAGTTATGGGATTTATCATCAAACCCTTCACACCGGACGCACTTTTAGTAACGATTCAGAATGTCCTTGAGAAGAGACGGATTGTAAGGGAGAATACCCGCTTGAAGCTTCTGATGCCCCTTTTTGAGGTGGCCAAGACACTGACCTCTGAGGTGAACCAGAAACGGCTTCTCAATCTGATCCTGAATTATGCAGTGAAGGAAACCAAGGCCGAGGAAGGATCACTATTGATCTTGGACCGTGAAGGGGAATTGAAAAATTGTGCCGTGACCGATTTCGTCCCTAACATGACTGGAATCTTAGAAGGTCGTGTGGTGGAACGAATTGCCCAGTGGACTATACAACACTGTCGGCCACTGCTGCTTCATCGAAACTCTCCACCACGGTCAGGATGGGCCGATCCGGCCTTCCCCAGTTTTTTTGAAAATAATGATCTTCAATCGATTCTTTCTGTTCCACTGATGAAAAAGGATCAGGCCATTGGTGTTCTCAATCTTTCCAAACTGACAAACGCTACACCTTTTAGTGAAGCGGATCAAGATCTCATCACCATCCTATGTGGACAGGCGGCAGTGACGATCGAAAATTCCAGGCTCTTTATGGAGATCCAAGAGAAAACTGCATATTTAGAGGAAGCCATCTTTGATACCATTGGCGCACTTTCGCAGGTCCTGGAAACGAAGGACTGTGGAGTACAAGGTCACAGCGATCAGATGGTACAATACGCCCAAGCAGTAGCGGAGAAGCTCAAGCTCTCTCCGGATGACAAGATCAAGTTGAGATATGCAATCCTGATCTTGGATATTGGGAATATCGGGATCATGGACCGTATTTTGAACAAGCCGGATAAACTTAAAGCAGAAGAATATGAGGAAGTGAAAAGACACGTTCTGCTGGGGACCCAGATCGTCAAAAGAATAAAATTTCTGAATGATGTAACGCCCGTAATCTATCATCACCATGAACGTTGGGATGGTAAGGGGTATCCTGACGGTTTGTCAGGAGAAAAAATACCGCTCTGTTCAAGGATCGTGGCAGCCATCGATGCCTTTGACGCGATGACTTCAGATCGCCCTTATCGAAAGGCCATGCCCTTCTCAGAAGCCATTGCTGAATTGAAACGCTGTTCGGGCAGTCAATTTGACCCAACTGTCATAGAAGCTTTTTTGGCGGTTTTAAAAAGTAAAACAGTTTGAGGGTATATTCACTTTAACTCTTCTGGTTTGCCAAGCAAAAAACCCTGTACCAGATAGATCCCGATCTCTTTCACTACTCCCAGTTCTTTTTCCGTCTCAATGTTTTCTGCCACAGTCTCAATCTTTTCAGTAATCGGTTCAATCCCTTCAGCAATAATTCCTTCTGAGACGTAATTTCTCATAGCCTGTACTAAATCTTTTAAAAACCCTCTGAACTTCTCTGAGGACATGGCCTGCAGAATCGTCGATCGATCCACTTTAATATAGTCTGGAATCAGACGTGCGATAAACGGCAATGAGATAAAACCTGCCCCAAAATCATCAATGGCGAATTTAAAGCCTTTCTCTCGCCACTTCCGCGCAATCTTCAAATGTTCTTCGACATCATGCAAGGCCTCCACCTCGGAGATCTCTAAGATGACTTCCGTGTCAGGGGGCTTGAGTATAGATTCAAGGTGATTGAGCAGATCAAAATCTACATTGATAAATATTCTTTTTAATCCAGCCTCTCGAGCGGCTTTGAGTTGTGCCCTAAAACAGATACGTTTCAGCTCACCTAGTTGGCCAATAGCCTGATATCTTTTAAAAAGCTCAAGGATGCTGAGCTTGCCTTGAGCATCACGGCTGAGGGCCTCATACCCCAGAATCTGATTGGTCCGTACATCCACCACAGGTTGAAACACCACCTTAATTGAATGCTCATCCAGATGGTATTCTTCCTCTCCAATGTGAATCTTATCGCCGCCCTTCTTGGCAATATAAAGAGCCCAATCCGACAGACGGATCAGATCATCTACATTTTTACCATGTTCGGGATACATCGCTACACCGATGCTGAGGTCTAAGTTTAGATGGTCCTCCCCTCCGATGTTGAGTACCCCCTCCCTGATACGCTCTGCCACACCCAGAATCCCGTCCCGGGTTGCCTCTGAGAGTACCACCACAATCTCGTCTCCTCCCCAACGGAACACTAAATCCGTCCCTCGGGTGGATTCCTGGATACTCCAGGCCACAGCCTTTAACACCTTATCTCCAATGTGATGACCCTGTGTGTCATTAATTTTTTTGAAATTATCAAGATCACAGAGCAAGACTGCCAGGGAATACTTATTTCGATCTGCCAGGGCAATTTCTTCTTCTATGCGGTAGTTGAAATATCGCCGATTATATAGGTTGGTCAAGGAGTCACGAATGGCTTGTTCGGCTAAAGCCTCTTCCGCTCGTTTACGCTCAATGGCATAACGCATAATACGCGCCAGCATCTTGCCCTCTACCTGACCCTTCACCAGATAGTCCTGTGCACCTTTCCCCACAGCCTCTAGACCCAACTTTTCATCATCAAAACCGGTCAATATAATGATGGGCACCGCTGGCGCTTGAGTATGCACGCTGGCAAAGGTCTCAAGCCCTCGGCTGTCGGGCAAGTTTAAGTCCAGCAGGATCACATCGGTTTCTCCCTTGGTCAGGTACTGCAGTCCTGCTTGGAGGTTGTCAACAAATTCTAGCTGGAAGGGCGGCCTTTTTTCTTTAGCCAGGATTCTCTTGAGAAGACCCGGGTATTCAGGGTTGTCTTCGATCAATAAGACTTTTATTTCTTGATCGTTTTCCTTGTCCAGGAGAGGAAGCAATCTGTTTGAGACGGACTCATTAGGCATCATTATAATGATCTGTTCCTGTTTAGGCTGTTCTTAACTGTTTGAATTCTGGTTTCCAGTATCTCTCCAGACCTGAAGGGCATGATGATCTACTTAGATGGATCATATCCAGCCAGTTATCAATGCAATGGAAAATGCTATTTTCAAGTATAGCAGCTAGATGGATTTGGTCAAGGAGGCATACAGGCGAAAGGTGAGTATGTAATCTGCTACACAGCCATGATGCGCAAAATTGTAATTTTTCGAGCGCTCCAGACATAACAAATTTTGTTTAAAACTCAAAGATCTTCTAACTCATTATAAATAAATATAACTTCAAAAGGGCATTCAGAACCTTCTTTGGTATGGGAATTGCTCCTAGGTAATTGGACCTTGGGATGTTCTGCTTTGAGGGAGGAAACAAGTCGTGGCCGGTGAAAGGATACTGATTACGGATGATGAAACATCGATTCTTCAGTTTTGCCGCAAGATCTTAAGGGAAAAAGGTTATGGGGTGGAGACTGCTTCCACGGCCAACCATGCCTTAAAAACCTGTAGCGAGGCTGCATTTGACGTTCTTTTAACCGATATCATCATGCCCGAACTGGATGGTCTTCAATTGATTGAGAGAGTGAGGATCCATCAACCCGATATCGCTGCCATCGTGATGACTGGCCAAGGTGCTATGAATACGGCACTTGAGGCCTCAAAATTGGGGGTGATGGGTTTTATCGTCAAGCCTTTTACACCGGATGTTCTAATATCCTCTGTCCAAAGTGTTCTGGAAAAACGGCAGGTCATTCGCGAGAGTACTCGTTGGAAACTCTTGATGCCTTTGTTTGAGATTACCGAGACCCTTATGTCTGAAGTGGATATAAACCGGCTCCTGAATCTGATTGTGAGTTATGCGGTGAAGGAGACCCAGGCAGAGGAAGGTGCACTCTTGATTCTGGATAACGCCGGCCAACTTCGTAACTGCGTGGTGACTGAATTTGTGCCGAGCCGGACCGGTATCTTAAGCAGTGGAGTGGGAGAACGAATTGCCCGATGGACGATGGAATATCGCCGCCCTATTCTGCTTCATCGCAATGTGTCTTCGAATAATCAGAGCCAATCCGAAAAAGACTTCCTTGGTATTTTTTATGGCAATGACCTGTTGTCGATCCTTTCTGTTCCTTTAATCAAGAAGAGTCAAATCATTGGGGTCCTGAACCTTTCTAAACTGACAGACCACACCCCCTTCACCGACACAGATCAGGACTTGATTGGGGTTCTTTGCGGACAGGCTGCAGTGGCTGTCGAAAATGCCCGGCTGTTCAGGGAACTCCAGCAAAGAACTGAGGATATAGAAGAAGCCAGCTTCAATGCCATCCGGGCGCTTGCCCACGCTCTAGAAACCAAGGACTGGCAGGCCTGGTACTATAGAGATCGGATGGTGCATTATACCCTGGCTGTTGCGCAAAGACTGGAACTCTTACCTAGTGAAGTAAGACAGTTAAGATATGCGGCCCTGCTGCATGATATCGGTCTGATTGGGGTGAGGGATGCCGTGATAAGAAAGAAGGGCAAGTTTGGGGAGAAAGAGTTTTTGGAGATGAAGAATCATCCTTATGCAGGTGCCCAGATCGTGAAAAGAATCAAATTTTTGAACGATGTGGTTCCCGTGATCTATCATCATCATGAACGCTGGGACGGAAAAGGTTACCCGGATGGACTGGCTGGAGAAAAGATACCCATCGGCTCAAGGATTCTGGCGGTCATTGATGCTTTTGATGCCATGACTTCTGACCGTCCTTACCGTAACGCAGGGCCCCTACAGGTTGCCATTGAAGAGTTGCAACGCTGCTCAGGTACCCAGTTTGATCCCACTGTGGTAAAGGTCTTCCTACAAACTTTAGATGAAAAGAAGGTCTGAAACCTGCTCTTATCAGTGGCCAGTGAACAGATTCCAGTAACTGACAACTGGGCCACTGACATCTGGTTACTGATGGTGCGTTCTAGCCATTTTCGTGTGCTATAATGAAGACGCTATGGATCTTAAGGCTAAACTGGAGACTGTGCCTCGCAGCCCTGGCGTCTATCTACTGAAGGGGGAGCAGGAGAAGATTCTGTACATTGGAAAGGCCCGCTCCCTATCCGATCGTGTCCGGTCTTACTTCCACAAAGGAGCAGCACTTACCCCAAAGATCCATTCCATGGTGGATCAAGTCCAGGATATTGAGTACCTCGTGACCCTGAATGAACTGGAAGCCCTGATCCTTGAGAATAATCTCATCAAAAAGCACCGTCCCAAGTACAATGTTCTTCTGCGGGATGATAAAAATTATCCATTCTTAAGGTTGCCCCTCAAGGATGACTACCCCAGACTCCAAATCGTCCGGAGAGTCAAACGGGATGGGGCCCTGTACTTTGGTCCTTATGTTCCCACCAATGCCTTGCGGGAAACCATTCGGGTATTGCGCCGCGTCTTTCCACTTCCCAACTGCAAGATCAAGATTGATGGGACGGCAGAGCGGGCCTGCATCGAGTTCGAGATAAAGCGATGCTTAGCTCCCTGTACCGGCCACCAGAGCCGGGAGCAGTACCGTGCCATGATTCAGCAGGTGCGAATGTTTCTGGAGGGGAAAGACCGGGAACTGATCAATCAATTTAAGACCCAAATGGAACGTGAGTCCCAGCGCCTTAATTTTGAAGAGGCGGCACGGCTGCGAGATACAATCGTCAAGATTGAGAGGACACTGGAGAAGCAACGTGTAACCTCCACCGATTTAGTGGATCAGGATGTCCTCGCACTGGCTCGTCAAAAAGACGTAGCGGATCTGCAGATTATGTTTGTGCGTGGAGGAATGTTGATTGGCCGAAAGGACTTTTTCCTGGAAGGTGTGGGGGAGCTTCCGGATGAGGAAGTTTATGCCTCCTTGATTCAACAAATTTATTCTAAGGAAGGGGTCATTCCTCCAGAAATTTTGTTGCCCATCAAGCTTGCCGAAAAGGACCTGTTGGAACGATGGCTCTCTGAGAAGAGGGAGGGCCCTGTGCGCCTTCAAGCACCTGTCCGAGGACCAGATGCCCAGCTTCTCAAACTGGTCCAGGAAAATGCAGCCCTGCGTCTACAAGAACACCTGGGCCTGCAGCAGCAGGGTGAGCAGGCCCTGGTAGAGGTTCAGCGCCTGCTGGGTCTGCGAAAACAGCCAAGACGCATTGAGGCCTTTGATATTTCCAATATTATGGGAGATCAGGCTGTGGGTTCCATGATTGTTTATGAGGGCAAGGGATTGAAGAAATCCGAATACCGGAAATTTAGGATCCGGACCATCCGGGGAGCCAATGACTTTGCAATGATCCAGGAAGTCATGCATCGCCACTACTCTAGAGTTAAAGAAACCAAAGTGAGGTTGCCGGATTTGATTCTGATCGACGGCGGGAAAGGTCAACTATCAGCTGCCCTTGAAGTGCTGGAACAGCTAAACCTTAGGCAGAAAATAAGCGAGGGGCTGGCTTCGCCAGCCCGAGCGCGGGGCGTGGGGGCATCGGAGGACCAGCATCTTGTGTCGCCGCACGGGCCCCCACATCATATCGACATCATTGGTCTTGCCAAGGCCCGTGATGAAAAAGATGAACGGGTCTTTTTGCCTGGGGCTTCAGAGGCCATCGTTCTTCCATCCACTTCACCCGCAACGCATCTACTTCAACGAGTGCGTGATGAGGCCCACCGCTTTGCAATAACTTACCATCGCAAGCTCCGAGACCAGGAAATGGTGACTTCTGTATTGGATGAGATCGATGGGATCGGGGATGCACGCAAACGGGCCTTGCTCCGCCACTTCGGTGAACTTGAAAGAATCCAGCAGGCGACTTTAGAGGAATTAGAAAAGGTCCCTGAATTGGGAAAGGTCCTCGCCCGCCGGATTTTTAATTCTCTAAACGCCACTTAGATTGACACATTCTTGGATTTTGTGGTAAAAAATACCCAAATCCATTAGTGGGAGTGATTCGTTATGGGTGGGCACTCACACTGGGCCACCACGAAACGCCACAAGATGGCCCAGGATGCCAAACGTGGACGTATCTTCACCAAAATTATTCGAGAAATCACCACGGCAGCTAGGATCGGGGGTGGGGATGTTGAAGGGAACCCCCGGCTACGGACTGCTGTTGCCAAAGCCAAGGAAGTCAATATGCCATTGGATAACATCAAAAAGGCGATTCAGAAGGGCACCGGAGAACTTCCTGGGGTGGCCTATGAAGAGGGAATCTACGAGGGATACGGACCAGGTGGTGTGGCCATCATGATCGAGATCATGAGCGATAATCGAAATCGCACCGTGTCCGAGATCCGTTATATCTTAAGCAAGCATGGTGGAAACATGGGAGAAGCCGGGTGTGTTTCCTGGGTCTTCAAAAAGCAAGGCTATATCGTGATCGAAAAAGCTCATGCCCAGGAGCCGGCATCTGGCTTGGCCAGTGCCGGGTCGGGGCGTGGGGGCATCGGAGGAGCAACTGCACCGCACGGGCCCCCACCTATAGATGAAGAGAAACTAATGGGTCTTGTCCTGGAGGCAGGTGCTGAGGATTTGAGAACAGACGAAAAGAATTTTGAGGTGATCACCAACCCAGATGATTTCGAGAAGGTAAAAAAGGCTCTGGAGAATAACAAATTCCCCTTCGCCTTGGCCGAGGTGACCATGGTCCCCCAGAATTATGTCAAGTTGGACGGGAAAGATGCTGAACAGATGCTGAAGCTTATGGAAGCCCTGGAAGATCATGACGATGTCCAGAAAGTCCACGCCAATTTTGACATTCCGGACGAAGTGATCCAAAGGGTTGGAGCTACTTAATGCGTGTCTTGGGTATTGACCCAGGAACCAGAGCAACCGGATACGGGGTGGTGGGTGAAGACGCCCGCCGCATTTATTTTGTGGGCGCCGGTACAATTAAAACCTCAGGGCGGCTTTCCCTGCCTAAACGCTTAAGACAGATCTTTGAGGGCCTCACCCAAGTGATTTCCGATTTTCAACCAGACGCTATTGCAGTTGAGAACACATTCCTCTCAAATAATTTTGCGACGGCCTTGAAATTAGGACAGGCCTGTGGAGTGGCTTTATTGTCTGCGGAGCTATCAGGTTTGAAGGTGTACGACTACACACCCTCCCAGGTCAAGCTGGCGGTGGTGGGTCACGGAGCGGCAGAAAAAGAACAGGTCCAGAAGATGGTGGATTACTTACTGGGATTAAAAGGTACGGAGAAGGATCCGGCATCTGGCTTGGCCAGTGCCGGAAGAATAGACAGATCCCATCATGCTTCCGATGCTCTGGCAGTTGCCATCTGTCACCTCCATTCCAGGAACCTTCGGGAAATGGAGATCTCCGACGCGGCTCCTGAAAAACTTTTGACCCTTCGGGTTAGTGCTCGACCGCGTTAGTAAAAAGGGTAGGTTATGATCGCATCTATCAAAGGAGTCCTGATCCATAAATCTCCGCAGTACCTCATCGTGGATGTCCACGGGATCGGGTACCAGGTCTTCACTTCATTGCAATCCTTTTACCACCTTCCAGAGCCTAAAGAATCTGTGGCCCTTCATACTTATACACACCTGCGTGAAGACACCCTGCAATTATATGGATTCCTGACCCCTGTAGAACGGGAGACCTTCCTCCTCTTGTTGGGTGTGTCAGGCATTGGGCCCAGGAGTGCGCTCAATATTCTTTCGGGACTGTCTGTGGAGGATCTGGTGAAGGCGATCCGGGAAGAAAATCTTCACAAGCTCACATCCGTTCCTGGTATAGGGGCCAAGACCGCCGGCCGGATGGCTCTAGAGTTAAAGGATAAAGTAGGGGGTCTGACCGTGGACATCGAAGGCCTGAAGGATCACTCGTCTCCGGATATTCAACAACAGCGCATTGTTGAGGATGCAGTTTCGGCCCTGGTGAATCTGGGTTACCACCGTAATCAGGCCAAGGAGGCTGTGAAAAGGGTGTGTGGTGGAGACGGTATCAACCTGACCGTGGAAGAGATTATTCGGACGTCATTAAAACAGTTATCAAGATAATATTTGTGGCATTATTTCAGCGGAAGGAACATTAGGATTGTCTACTCATAAAGCTCAGCGTGACCCTATTCTGACCTCGAACCTCAACGTGGATGAAAAAAATGATGAGGCCAGCCTTCGACCCGTCAGACTGACAGACTATGTAGGTCAGCACAAGGTTAAGGAAAATCTCAAGATCTATATAGAGGCGGCCAAACAGCGGGACGAGGCCCTGGATCATGTGATCTTTTATGGGCCGCCAGGATTGGGTAAGACTACCTTGGCTCATATTATTGCAAGAGAATTAGGAGTCAATATCAAGGCTACCTCAGGGCCGGCCATTGAGCATCCCGGCGATCTAGCCGCTATCTTAAGCAATCTAGGAGAGCGGGATGTCTTCTTTATAGATGAGATCCACCGGTTAAGCTCCACTATCGAGGAGGTTTTGTATCCGGCCATGGAGGACTTTCAACTGGACCTGATCATTGGACAGGGCCCTTCTGCCAGGACCCTAAAACTCAACCTCCCGCACTTCACCTTGATTGGCGCCACCACCCGGGTGGGTCTTCTTACGGCCCCATTGCGGGATCGTTTTGGGGTGATCAGTAGGTTGGAATTTTACAATCCAGAAGAACTGATGGAAATAGTGGTTCGTTCTGCGAAGATCTTAAATATTTCTATTGATACGGAAGGAGCCCAGGAACTGGCCAGGCGTTCCCGTGGCACACCCCGTATCGCCAATCGGCTACTTCGCCGTGTTCGGGATTTTGCCCAGATCAAGGCTGGAGGGATCATTACCCTGGAAGTGGCCTGCACCGCTCTGGAGCAATTGGAGATCGATGAACAGGGATTTGACGCCATGGATCGAAAGTTTTTGTTAACCCTGATCCAGAAGTTTGCCGGCGGGCCCGTGGGCGTAGAAACCTTAGCCGCGGCGATGGCCGAAGAAAAGGATACACTTGAGGATGTCTGTGAGCCCTTCCTTATACAAAGCGGTTACTTAGACCGTACTCCGCGTGGGCGACAGGCCACTGCCCTTGCCTACCGATATCTGGGACTCCCGGCTCCGCTTCAATCAGGATCTGCCGAATCGGAAAAATCCAAGATCAATCAAGCCAAATTGTGGTAAAATATAGCAAAAGTCCCTTTTAGGTGTCTAAGGGGGCTGATTCTTATTTTGTTTAAATTTTGGAAAAGCGAGCGTCAGGCTTTGCCTGCGCGAGCGTAGGGTGTGGGGGCATCGGAGGACTTTTCTTTTTGTGTCTCCGCATGGGCGTCCACATATAAAAGTTGCAAAAGTGATTGAAATGATTTATGATCAGAGGTTATATAAAAATCACGGTCAGCCATCATGAAAGAAAAAGATGTGGATCAGCACCGTCAACAGATTGATCAGATTGATGAGCAGATTTTAAAGCTGCTGAATGAAAGGGCCAAGCTCGCCATTGCCATTGGCAAGTTGAAAAAAGACAGCCACACAGAAATACATGTCCCGAACCGGGAGCGAGAAATCTTCAGCCGGTTAGAAAAGATAAATCCAGGCCCCTTTCCTAGCGAGGCCATCCGATATGTTTTCAGAGAAATTATCTCTGCCTCCTTGGCCTTAGAAGAACCTCTAAAGGTGGCCTATCTTGGACCTCGCGCTACCTTTACCCATATGGCCTGCATGCAGCAGTTTGGGCTTTCGGCCATGTACGTACCGGTGAACAGCATTAAGGAAGTCTTTAACGAGGTGGAGCGTGGTCGGGCAGACTATGGAGTGGTGCCTATCGAAAATTCCACGGAAGGTGTGGTCAATCACACCTTAGATATGTTTGTGGACTCTTCTCTGAAAATTGCCGGAGAGATCCTTCAGGAGGTCACGCATCATTTATTGTCCAGGACCGGCCGACTGGAAGATATTAAAAAGATATATTCCCATCCTCATGCCATTGCCCAGTGCAAGACATGGCTGGAGAACAACCTGCCGGGGTTATCTGTGCTGGAGACTTATAGCACCGCAAAAGCGGCCGAGATGTGCGTGGAGGATCCTACGGTGGGTGCCATTGCATCTGAGGTAGCAGCCAAGATTTATGGTCTTCAGGTGGTGAAGCGACGGATCGAGGACAACATTAATAATTTTACGAGATTTCTGGTGATTGCACAGAAATCTCCACCCGGCACTGGAAAGGACAAAACCTCGGTTATGTTCTCCGTTAAGGATCGGGTGGGTGCACTCTATGATATCCTGCGGCCTTTTTCAAATCACGCCATCAATTTGACCAAGATAGAATCCCGGCCGTCCAAGAAAAAAGCATGGGAATATATCTTTTATGTAGATTTAGAAGGCCATCAGGATGCTGACAAGGTCAAAGCTGCCCTGGAAGAGTTAAAATCACAATGTTTGTTTCTCAAGGTACTAGGATCCTACCCGGTTGCTGGGTAGAAAAAATGACCTAGCGAGTAGCGAAGATGCCGCTAAGAATTAACCGAAATATCGCGAGCCTTACCCCTTATTCTCCCGGAAAACCCATCGAGGAATTGGAAAGGGAGCTGGGCATTCAAAAGGCCATCAAATTGGCCTCTAATGAAAATCCCCTGGGGCCTTCCAGAAAGGCCCTGGAGGCTATCCAACAGGTGCTATCGGGGCTCCACCGCTATCCAGAAGGAAGCGGGATCCAGCTGAGAGAAGCTTTGGCCGATCGCTTTAAGATCAAGTCGGAAGGAATTGTTTTAGGTAATGGCTCCAATGAGATCATTGAGTTGCTGGTGCGATCCTTTATGCAGTCAGGAGATGAGGCCATCATGGCGGACCTCACCTTCGTCGTCTATCAGATGATCGTAAAGGCAGCCCACAGTCGGCCGGTGACGGTGCCCCTCCGCAACGGCTGCCATGATTTGAGACAAATGGCCAACCGTATAACCGAAAAGACCCGTTTAATCTTTATCTGCAATCCCAATAATCCGACGGGTACCTTTGTGAATCAGAAAGATGTAGATGAGTTCATTCGGCAGGTTCCTGAAGAGGTGATCACAGTCTTTGATGAGGCCTATTATGAGTATGTGACTGACCGATCATTTCCCAATAGCCTGCGTTATCTTGAGCAAGGTAAGAATGTAGCGGTTCTCCGCACCTTTTCCAAGATCTATGGCCTGGCGGGGCTTCGGATAGGTTATGGGTTGACCACCGAGGAGATCGCTGGGATTCTCAACTGCGTGAGGCAGCCCTTTAATACCAATCGGCTAGCCCAGGTGGCGGCTCTGGCATCTCTCCAACAAGATGATGAGCATGTTCAGCAGAGCCTGCGGGTCAATGAAACGGGCAAAGCTGTGTTGTGTCATGCCTTCCAGGAGATGGGGCTGCAATACCTGCCCACCCAAGCTAATTTTATCTATGTTGATGTGGGTCAAGCGGGTCAGGAGATCTATTCTAAGCTTTTGCGGGAAGGGGTGATCGTCCGGCATATTGAAGGCCAGTGCCTCAGGGTGACCATTGGCCTGGCAGATGAAAACACGAGATTCATCGAGGCCCTTAAACGCATGCTGACTAAAAATTAGTTTTGAGGCATTAAGAGTGAAAGTACATTTTCAGAAAGTAACCATTATCGGTGTGGGACTCATGGGAGGTTCTCTGGCCTTGGCCATAAAGAAGGGAGGACTAGCTGGGACTGTTTTAGGCGTGGATCAGCAACCTCATCAGCTTGAAAGGGCTGTTGCCCGTGGAGCGATTGATGCTTATACGTGTGAGCCTGCTGAGGGTGTGCAGAATGCAGATCTGGTGGTTATGGCCACCCCAGTGGGAATGTTTGAATCCATTATCCGCCAGATAACTCCCAGGCTGTCTTTGGGTTGCATTGTGACGGATGTGGGCAGTACTAAGGGTACATTGGTCGGTCAGATCGAATCAATGCTTCCCGGAACGGTATCCTTTGTGGGAGGGCATCCTATTGCTGGAAAGGAAAAGTCCGGGATTGAGGCAGCTTCCATGGATCTTTTCAAAGGTGCAAGATGTATTCTTACCCCCACTTCCCGAACCCATGCGCAGGCCCTGGAAAAAATAAAAAATCTGTGGAAGGAAGTAGGGTCAGTGGTGGTGACCATGGAACCCAGAGATCACGACCGTGTTCTGGCGGCCATCAGCCACCTTCCCCATATGACCGCCTATGCTTTGGTGAATACGGCCCTGGATCTGCTGAATCAGGATGGAGCCTTGGTTTCCTGCTCAGGAGGAGGGTTTAAGGATTTCACCAGAATCGCGGCCAGTTCTCCAGAGATGTGGCGTGACATCTGTCTATTCAATGGAGAAAACATCCTGGCCGCTCTGGAGGCTTATGAGATGGTTCTAGATCGTATTAAACGATATATTCAAGACCATAATGGTAGTGGCTTGTATCAGGAGTTTGAAAAGGCGAAGAAGCTTCGGGAGGGTCTGTCCTAGAATGGAACGTTCATCATCAGGAAAATCAAAGCCACTGAAGGGTGAAATCAGGGTCCCGGGTGACAAATCTATTACACACCGTGCGATTATTTTGGGTTCCATTGCCCATGGCGAGACCAGTATCACGGGCTTTTTGGCAGCGGAGGATTGTCTGCGCACCATCGTGGCATTCCAAGGCTTGGGTGTGGAGATCACCAGGGATAAAGAGAGTTTAAGTATTCTTGGGGGGGGATTTCATAGTCTTAAAGAATCAGAGGATGTGATAGACTTAGGTAATTCTGGTACCGGTATCAGACTATTAGCAGGAGTGTTGGCCGGGCAGGAATTCTTCTCTATCCTCACAGGTGATCATTCGCTTCGACAAAGGCCCATGCGACGGGTGGTGGAGCCTCTGAGACAGATGGGTGCTTTTATCCAGGGCCGGCAGGGAGGAAACCTTGCTCCATTGGCCATTCTAGGGCGCTCCTTAAATGGAATTCAATACGACCTGCCGATTCCCAGCGCCCAGGTTAAATCGGCCCTGCTCCTGGCGGGTCTCAATGCCAGCGGGAAGACCACCATCCATGAACTGGCTAAATCGCGTGATCATACTGAGCGGTTACTAAGGTATTTTGGGGTGGAAGTGGAGGAACAGGGTCTCGCGGTTTCGGTGAAGGGACCGGTGGCGCTGCAGGGGAGGGAGGTGCAGGTCCCAGGGGATATTTCATCTGCGGCATTTTTGATGGTGGCGGCCTCTGTCGTGAAAGGCTCACAGGTCACGCTACTAGAGGTGGGAATGAATCCAACCCGGACAGGAATTCTGGAGATCCTTTTGGAAATGGGGGCAGATATCAAAGTGGAAAATCCCCGTGAACTGTGTGGTGAACCTGTAGCCGATATTACGGTTCAATCGGGTTCTCTCAAAGGCGTTATGATCAAGGGAGAGAAAACACTGCGGGCTTTGGATGAATTTCCGATTCTGTGTGTTGCCGGAGCCTTGGGCAGTGGAGAAACAGTCATTATGGATGCCAAAGAATTGCGGGTGAAAGAGAGCGACCGTATCGCAGTCATGGTGCAGGAACTGACCAGAATGGGTGTTCAGATTGAGGAATTTCCAGATGGGGTCAGGATTGTGGGCAAGGGCCGATTACAGGGCGCGGTATGCGATAGCCATGGGGATCATCGAGTGGCTTTAGCCCTCTCGGTGGCGGGGCTGGTGGCTAAGGGGGAGACCGTGGTCAGGAATACAGAGTGCATCGAGACCTCTTTCCCGGGATTCTATTCCTTTTTGGAATCTCTGAAGGCTGATTGAACACCCACAGCGAGCGCAGTCCCCGCCTGTGAAGGCAGGGTTCTTCAAGTAATTTGATAGGCCGTGTCCCGGCTTTGCCGGGAGAGGTCTGGTGGGAGCAGTGACTAAGGATCTTATCATTGCGATTGATGGACCCTCTGGTGCAGGAAAAAGTACTGCCGCCAGATCTGTTGCATCCCGCTTGGGTTATCTCTATTTAGAGAGCGGGGCCTTATACCGTGCCATGGCGTGGAAGGTTGTTCATGAGGAAGTAGACCCTGAGAATATAGAGGCCCTTAAGAGTTTGTGCCATCGGATCGAGATTTCGATACGGAATATGCAGGGACAGTCCAGGATCTTGGTGAATCAAAAGGATGTCACGGATGAGCTCAAAACTCCTCTCCTGGACCGTGTTTCGTCCCAGATTTCCGCGGTTGCCCCAGTCCGGGAACGGCTTCTTCACCTACAACGCCAGATGGGACGCCAGGGTGGAGTGGTGATCGAGGGACGAGATATTGGGAGCGTGGTGTTTCCGGATGCAGATCTCAAGTTCTACCTGGATGCCGGCACGGAGGTTCGCGCGAGGCGTCGCTATGATGAATTAAAGGGAAAAGGGTATAACGTGACCCTGGCGTCGGTGCTTGAGGAAATCCAGCTAAGGGATCAGCGGGATATTCAACGGAATCTGGCCCCCCTCAAGAGGCCGGAGGATGCCATTTATATTGATACAACTCACTTGACCTTGGATCAAGTAGTCGATACAATGGTGGGGGAAATTAAAGGAAGGGTGCGGGTTTGATCGCGGAATGCTTTACTGGATTGCCCACGTCCTGGTATCCATGCTGGCCAGGCTCTTTCTCCGGATGAGGGTCGTCGGGATTGAAAATGTGCCGCGGGATGGAGGCGCCATTATCGCGGCCAATCACATGAGCTATTTGGATATCCCTCTGCTGGGTTGTGCTTTAAAGCGAAGGGCTGATTTCATAGGGAAGTCTGAGCTTTTCGGAAATCCCATTGTGGGTTTAATTTTCCGGCAATTAGGGGGATTCCCCATTAAGCGGGGAAGGATCGACCGATCGGCGCTCGCAGAGACGGTGAGACGTTTAAAAGCCGGGCGTTTGGTGGTCTTCTACCCGGAGGGAAAAAGGAGCGAGGACGGACGCCTCCAGCAGCCAAAGCCCGGAATTGGAATGGTGGCGGTAAAAGCCCAGGTTCCGATTATCCCTGTTTTGATTGAGGGGACAGGGCAGATCCTTCCGAAGCGGTCGCGGCGTTTAAGATTTCATCCAGTCGTGATTAGATTTGGACCCCCTCTGGATCCGCCCAAGTTCCAAGAGGAACAGGACAAACTGACTTATACGAAAATTAGCCAGGCGGTCATGGAAGGGATACAAAAGCTTAGAAACTAAAAAGCCTATTCTCGCACATGAGAAAGGTGAGGAGGAGAATAATCAGTGACGTCTATCGATGAAGCAGGCCATAGACCAGGGGTTTCAGTTCCAAAAGCGGAACCGGACGAGAATCTGGATCAGTTATACGCCGATTCCTTTAAAAACTTTCAGGAAGGAAGCATTGTCAATGGCAAGGTGATTGCCATCTGCGTGGATGGGATCATGGTGGATATCGGCTATAAATCGGAGGGGATTATTCCTCGCAGTGAGTTTTCGGATGAAGAACTAAAAAAACTCTCGGTTGGAGAGAAACTACTGGTCTATCTTGAGGAGCGGGAAGACAATGATGGCAATATTATCCTCTCCAAGGAAAAGGCCGACCGGATGAAAATCTGGGATCAACTGGAACGGATTCATCAGAAGGGAGAAATTGTTGAGGGAAAGATTCTTTCCAAGATCAAGGGCGGAATGATTGTGGATATTGGAATCAAGGCCTTTTTACCGGGTTCCCAGCTTGATCTGCGCCCCGTGAGAGACCTGGATCAGTTTGTAGGTAAGACGATCCCTGTCAAGGTGATTAAGATGAATCACCGTCGTAGCAACATCGTGGTTTCTCGCAGGGCAGTTCTTGAAGAATCCCGTGATAAAAAGAAATTAACGGCGCTGGCCAATATTCAGGAGGGCCAGACGGTTCAGGGAACAGTCAAAAATATCACTGATTATGGGGCTTTTATTGACCTGGGCGGTATTGATGGGCTTCTCCACATCACAGACATGTCCTGGGGACGGGTGAATCATCCTTCAGAACTCATGATGGTGGGAGACCGAGTGGAGGTGGTGGTTCTAAAATACGACCGAGAAGTGGGCCGTGTGTCCTTGGGATTGAAACAGAAAACCCCAGACCCATGGAGTCATGTGGAGGAAAAATATCGGGTAGGTGCTCGACTGAAGGGTAAGGTGGTCAGCATTGCGGATTATGGGGCTTTCGTGGAATTAGAGCCAGGTATTGAGGGTTTGGTCCACATCTCGGAGATGTCTTGGTCTCACGATCTAAAACATCCTTCAAAATTGGTTGCGGTAGGGAGCTTGGTGGATGCAGTTGTCTTGAATGTGGACAAGAAAGGTCGCAAAATCTCCCTGGGAATGAAACAGATCGAACATAATCCCTGGGATGTGGTTGAGAAGAAATATACCGTGGGCACCAAAATCGAGGGTAAGGTTAAGAGTATTACTGATTTTGGCGTGTTTGTGGGTCTGGAAGAAGGCATTGATGGGTTAATTCATATCTCTGATATCTCCTGGACTAAACGTATTAATCATCCTTCGGAGCTCTTTAAGAAGGGACAAAGTATCGAGGCGGTCGTTCTTAAGATTGATCGGGAAAAAGAGCGCATCTCATTGGGTTACAAGCAACTGACCCCGGATCCCTGGGGGCAGGAGATTGCTGAAAAATATAAAGTGGGTCAGCAGGTGCAGGGCAAGGTGGCTCGGGTCACGGACTTTGGAGTATTTGTGGAGTTGGAGGACGGAGTAGAAGGTCTGATTCATGTCAGTGAAATGGAACTGGACCCTTCTGCCAAGATTGAAGATCTCTTTAAGATCGGGGATGAAGTGACCGCCAAGATTACCCGAATGGATACAGTAGAGCGAAAAATTGCCTTAAGTGTCCGGAAGCAGACAAAGGGCTTTGGGAAGAAAGAACCTCAGACAGGGAGAGAACCCAATCGCTTTTCTGGAAAAGACAGTAAGCGAAATTCTAAGGAGTAGTGGAGTATTAAAGATATGGGCAGGAGACCCCTCTTCACTGGATTCTTAATTTTCTTGGGCATAGGGCTATTGTTGTTTTTCACTGTTTATGTAGCCACTTGGATGGTTGAAGATGGCTCTATGAGTGATGAGAAAATTGCCCTGGTACGGATTGAGGGAGTGATCCTGGATGCTGAAGATATCATTGATGAGATGATACGTTATGATGAGAATCCTTCGATCAAGGCCATCCTCGTGAGGATTGATAGCCCAGGTGGAGCGGTTGTCCCTTCACAGGAAATCTATGACCAGATCAAACGTATCAGAACAGAGTCAAAGAAGAAAGTGGTGGCCTCCATGGGCACTGTGGCCGCTTCTGGAGGCTACTATATTGCCAGTGCCTCTGACCGTATCGTGGCCAACCCGGGGACTCTGACGGGCAGTATCGGAGTCATTATGGAGTTGGCCAACGTTGTGGGTCTGTTTGAGAAGATCGGTGTGGAAAGCGTGGTGATCAAGAGTGGAGCCCATAAGGATTTGGCATCACCCTTCAGGAAAATGGGAGCAGAGGAAAGGGAAATCCTTCAGAATGTCCTGGATGATGTCCATAACCAATTTATTGAGGCGGTGTCAGAAGGGCGTGGTATGAAGCTGGATCAGGTCCGGCGGCTTGCGGATGGGAGGGTTTTCACAGGACGCCAGGCCAAGGTATTAGGGCTTGTGGATGAGCTGGGAGACCTTGAAGATGCCATTCGCCTGACAGCGGAGATGGTGGGGATTACAGGGAAACCAAAGATCGTGGAGACTAAAAAGGGGTTTTCGATTTTTGATTTCCTGAGAGATCAGTGGCTGGGTTCTCTGCCCTATGCTTTAAGTCCACGTGGAAGAACGATTTCACTTCAGTATATGCTGGCTTTTTGAGATTCTCGCGCTGGCATGACCCTTGGGGTCAGTGCTCGAATCCCTGCCTGACGGCAGGCAGGCGCTAGCGAGAGGGGGGGATTATGACAAAGGCGGAGTTGATTGAGAAGGTGACCGAACAGGTCAATGGTCTCACCAAGCGGCAAACCGAGGTCGTGGTGAATACGGTGTTTGGAAGTATTAAAGATGCCATGGCCAAAGGTGATAAGATTGAGATCAGGGGATTTGGCAGCTTTAGGCTGCGCCATCGCCGGATGCGGGAAGGGCGGAATCCCAAGACGGGTACCAAGGTCACTGTCCCGGCAAAGCGTGTGCCGTTTTTCAAGGCTGGAAAAGAACTCAAAGAGCTTGTGGATAATTAAAGGATTGGATACCTTTCAAGAGTGCTGGGCTGTTTTGCACCTATGAAATGTGCTGATTCCTTCCCCTGGGCTTTTTCTAATCGGTTTTGCGCTATTTGACCGAATCGATTTTTTTACTTCATAACTATGGTTTGCGTGTTTGGAAAAGGTTGCTCAAAGACTCTATCCACCCAGAGAGGTTTAGGCTTTTTTGATCCTTCTTGGCCATATCCCGTAACGTGCCTTGGTCCTTTTTGATTTCATCTTCCCCTAGAATCATCACATACCTGGCCCCCAACTTGTCGGCCCGCCGCATCTGGCTTTTCAAACTGCTGTTTTCATAATCGGTCTCTGTCTTAATTCCCCGCTGTCGGAGTTGAAAGACTGCATCCGCGGCCATCGCCTTGGCTTCCGGGCCTAGGGTGGCGATAAAAAGATCCGTTCCTGGAGTTGAGAGAGCCGCCTTGTCCAGCAGGGCGATGACACGTTCCATGCCCAGGGCAAAGCCAATACCGGGGATGGATGGCCCCCCCAGGGTTTCCACCAGGCCATCATAACGTCCCCCCGCGGCCACGGCATTCTGGGCCCCGAGGTTGGAGGAAACCATTTCAAAGGCCGTTCGGATGTAGTAGTCCAGACCACGGACCAGACGCTCATTAATGCTGAACGGGATCTTGAGCCGGTTGAGGCCGGTTTTGACCTCAAGAAAGTGTGCAAGGCATTCTTTGCAAAGATGATCAAGACTCACAGGGGCATCTTGCGTGGCCCTGCGACAACCTTCCTCTTTACAGTCCAGTACCCGCAATGGATTGGTGTTAATGCGCCGCTTACAGTTCTCGCAAAGTTGATCTAGTTTCTCTTTAAGGAAATTTTTTAAGGCCTTGCGGTAGTTGGGCCTGCATTGCGCATCTCCCAGGCTGTTGATCTGTAATTCAAGACCCGATATTTTTAGCCTCTGAAAGATGAGATGGACTAAAGAGAGAATTTCCACATCAATGGCTGGGCTTGAAGCGCCAAAGACCTCTACCCCAATCTGGTGAAACTGCCGGTAACGTCCTGCCTGGGGACGTTCATGCCGGAACATGGGGCCGACATAATAGAGCTTGGGCATGGGTGAGGTTTCCATCAGGTTATGTTCGATTAAGGCCCGCACCACCGGGGCGGTTCCTTCAGGGCGCAGGCTGATCTTTTTCCCGTCACGGTCCTCAAAGGTATACATCTCTTTTTCCACGATGTCCGTGGAGGTGCCAATTCCCTTTGCAAACAGTTCGGTATACTCGAAGATCGGAATCTTGATCTCTGAAAACCCGAACTCTTCCAATAACTTTCTACAGGTGGTCTCCACAAACTGAAAGGCCTCCGCCTCTCCACCAAAGGAAGTGGGAAGAATATCTCTAACGCCTTTTACAGGAGGAATCTTCATCATCCTTATTGTTTAAGCAATATTCATATGTTATAAGCTGACCCTGACAGAAAAGTCAAGCAGTTTTGGGAACATCGGGCTTCGGGCCGGAGCCGATTCGCCGGCACAGGCACGGCTGCGCTTACGGTGCTCGCCGGCCTTCGGGTCTCGCCCGCCACAGCATTGGAGCCATGGATGTGGCGGCCTTCGACACGGCCGGCTCACCGCCCCCGGCCCTTGCCCTTATTTAAAACTGAGGTTGGGCAAGACTGCGTGCAGCGTTGACAATCGCGGTTGGAGGCGATATAAATATGCCTGGACACAAGGCTTGGAGTGTTCGGAGGTATTAGGTAGTTCTGTTTAATTGTAGTTAGGCAGCACGATGGCCATGGATAAGCAGCGAATACTTGACGAAGTCAGGCGCCTCGCCAACGCAAATGGTGGAAAGCCACCAGGCGAAGGGATTCTCAAACGCCACACTGGAATTACAAGGCGCGATTGGTACCCCAATTTCTGGCTTCGCTGGGGGGATGCGCTAGTAGAGGCTGGTTACCCGGCGAACCAATTTCAGAAAGCAATAAACGATGATGTAGTCATCCAAAGCTATATCAGCTTAGTGAGAGAACTGAAGCGACTGCCCATCGCAGGTGAGATGATCCGTAAGCGCAAAACTGATAAGTCTTTCCCGACTCGTAGCGTCTTTTATCGTTTCGGGGGCAAGGAAAAGCTTCTTAATACAGTGGTTCGCTACTGCCGTGAACACCCTGGACTTGAAGACGTCATTGAGATTTGCATGCAGTGCAAGGACATCCCAATGACCAATGCAGAAGTTGGTGGAGGACTCAAGACAAAGGTCGTGACTGGGTTTGTTTATCTGATGAAGTCCGGCCGCCATTACAAGATCGGCCGTACCGTTTCGGTTGGTGGTCGAGAGCGACAGCTCGCAATCAAAATTCCAGTGCCTCCCACAACAATTCACAGCATCGAGACCGATGATCCTGTCGGCGTCGAAGCGTATTGGCATTAAAGATTTGAAGATAAACGTGGTGAGGGAGAGTGGTTCGATTTATTGCTGGATGATGTCAAAGCGTTCAAACGTTGGAAGAAAATCGTCTGATGCTGCCTAACCAAGGTATGCAGCCGACGGCGGAAAAGCACGCCGCGCCTCATACCCAGTGGAAAAGGGGACAGGCTAGTTTTCTCTCTTGAGTCTCGTTTACCGATGTTTAGTTCTTTCTGAAAATCAGCTTGTCCCCTTTTCCTTCCTTTTCTTTTTGCATGTACTTGCCCACCCTTACTTTTTAAGAGGTTTTTGAAGTATCGGGCTTCGGGCCGGGGCCGATTCGCCGGCACAGGCACGCCTGCGGTTACGGTCCTCGGCGGCCTTCGGGTCTCAGCTCCCGCAGCACCAGAGCCATCGATGCGGGAGCTTTCGACACGGCCGGCTCACCGCCCCCGGCCCTGTGCCCGCGTGTAGCGTTGACAATCGTGGGCGGAGACGATATAAATATGCCTGGCCACACAAGGGTTGGAGCAACGAAGCGATGCAGAAGCTCCTTGGGCACAAAGATGTGAGCCATTTTTTTAAGTTATAGTATAAGGCTGCAATAATTATGTGTTAGGTCAAACAGTCTAATTAAGAGTTGAGCTTAACACTATGCAGTATGAACCTCAGGTATTCATGAACCAGTTCCCCATCGTGAAATGGTTCGTCTACCACCTGACTTACTATCGAGCCCTCTGGAAGGGCTACAAAGAAAGCCGACTGCAGAACGAGTTTTGGGCATTGACCATTGATGCACACTTACTTCGCGCTGCTATCAACTGGTGTATGGTGTTCGGTTCTGACACGTCCAATCCAACCCACTGGAAACACTTGTCTATAACCGAATCACCGGCCCTCTATCAAAGCTTTCGTGACGGACTGTTCCAGGAGACGGGTTTGGATGAGGAGAGTTGGCAAGAATACTGGAGAAGCATGACCGATTTTCGGAACAAATACGCAGTGCATCGCGAGTTCGAATTTACCGGTCTAGTCCCTAATTTCGATACCGCACTCGCTGTTGCGTATCACTACGACAGATGGGTGAGGAAGGTCATTTCACCTGACACGTTCGAAGAACCACCACTGGAGCAGTTCGCGTTATCTTTGCAGCGGTCAGTCGCTCCACTAGTTAGCAAGCTTTTCCAAGTCACGAGAGAACTGCAAAAGGAAAAGGAGGCAGGCTAGTTTTCTCTTTCAGGTTTTTCTTCCCGATGTTTATTTTTTTCTGAAAATCAGCCTGTCTCCTTTTTGTTTTCGTTTGCTGAGGTATAATAGGCTCATGGCCTCCATGTCACGTTCGCGGGCCACCAGAGCCGCTCCCCGAAGGAAGCGTGTACGCTCCGGCCGGACCACGGCCGTCCGGCGTGCCGCGCGATTGCCCCGGCGTGCGCTCCGGGCGCTTCTGGCCATGCCGTTGGCGGTCCGGGTTCTGGTTGGTGTGGTCGTCATCCTGGCGACTTGGTCTGCGGTCAACTGGGTGTACCAGGTGATCCGCAAGCCGACCGAGCTGTTCTTTCCGGTGAGTGGTGCGCTCGCCAAGAGCCCGCCCGAGACGTGGCAGAAGTACGGGCCGCTCTTCAGCGAGCATTCGACTGCCGTCATCACGCCCGCGCTTCTGGCCGCGCTCGCCCAGGTCGAAGGCAGTGGCAACCCCGTGGCGCGGACATACTGGCGGCCGCGTCTGACGTGGAATCCCTTCGAGCTGTACCAACCTGCGTCAAGCGCGGTCGGCATGTTCCAGATCACCGACGCGACGTTCCGCGAGGCGAAGCGCTACTGCATCCATGACCACGTGGTGGTCGAGGATGGTCCCTGGCACGATGTGAAATCGTGTTGGTTCAACAGTCTCTACACCCGTGTCGTGCCGAGCCACGCCATCGAACTGACAGCGGCCATGCTGGACCGTAGCGTCGCGAGCGTGATGGGGCACCAGCGGATCGCCACTGCCACGCTCCAACAGAAGCAGGGTCTGGCCGCAGTGATCCATCTGTGCGGCGCCGGGGCGGGCGACGCCTATGCAAGGCGCGGCTTCCGGCTGACTGCCCACCAGCGGTGCGGTGACCACGACGTCAGCGACTACCTTGCGCAGGTCAATGCGATGAAGCGACAGTTCGCCCGGCTGGTGGGCACTGGAAAGAAAACGGAAAAGAGGACAGGCTAGTTTTCTCTCTCAGGTCTCTCTTCTCGATGTTTACTTCTTTTTGAAAATCAGCCTGTTCCCTTGCTGTTTCGCAAACATGGCCCGGCTCATGCTGAGTGTTTATCGGTGCCGGCGAGTATCCGATGTCTCATTGGCGAGTGAAGCTCAACGGTAAGAACTTTTGGCTCCGGCTGGACGCCGATCCTAAGCGCCTCGGCTTCTACACAACGCGCTATGTCGAAGCGAACAATGCACAGGAAGCTGAACTTGCGGCTGTCCAGCTCATTCGAGATGACCCGGAGCTCCAAGGAGTTCTCAACGAGCGCTCTGATCCTCCTATGATCTACGCGGAAGAGATCATCGAGGTCACTGTGCTGGATTCCAAGTACGTCAACGCGGGCTACACTTTCTATATCGAAGATACGGAGGCGTAAAAAAAAGAGTCCCCTTTTCCTTTGTGGGAGATAGAATCACAATGTTAGACTGGTATTACATTATTCTGGGGATGATGGTTGTGGTCATCGTGGGGTTCATTGTGAAGGCGGTTCGTATGACGAATGCTGAAATCTATAAAAAGATGGGCCCGATGCCCAGCGAATGGAGGATGAAGAAAGCCATCGAGGAAATAAGCAAACGCGACATTCAATGTCCTCGTTGCGGAAAGCAGACCTTCGCGATGTTGGGCACTAAGAATAGGTACAAATGCGATATTTGTAACTATGAATTTGAGGGTGCGGAACATATTTGATAAAATTTGGCTACTTGGATTTGGCGCAGCGAAAGCCGATGTCGTTGAGTACGCCTTTGGGGTCAAAGTATAACCGGAAGGTGGCCCGTGAGTTGTGAGCCACGATCAGGCGGGTGATTTCAGGAGGATAATGCCCCACGGTGGCCCAGGAACTTCCCCGCAGGACCTTGTACTTTTCCCCGAAATTTTTCTCCTCAAATGTATTACCGGGATAGGGTTTGTACCAATCGTTGGTCCATTCCCAGACATTGCCGATGAGATCATATACCCCGTAAGGACTCTGGCCTGTCTCATAACTCCCTGCCGGTGTTAAACCACCCCGGGTCCCTCCTACATTGGCCCTGTTGGGGTCAAAATTGTTTCCCCAAGGATAGAGCCGCTGGTCAGGTCGGGCAGCCTTTTCCCATTCTGCCTCGGTAGGCAGACGCTTGCCTGCCCATCGGCAGTAGGCCTGGGCATTTTCCCAGGACACCATGACCACGGGATACGGATCCATACCACTGGGGTACTGTGTTCCACTCCAATAAGGAGGAGAACGATATCCGGTGGCCAGCACAAATTTCTGATAGTTTGCATTGGTCACTTCATATTGATCGATGTAATAGGCAGGCAATTGAACCGGGTGAGCGGGGTGTTCATCCTCAAACCAGGGTTTAATGATCCCAAACTCAATAGCCTTCTGATTCGCATCCATATCATTGGTGCCCATGGTAAAGGTTCCTGCCGGGATCAGGGCCATATCCTGAGGTGGTTTTACATTACACCCTAGGAGCCCGAGGGCAAATGTGAAAAGGCACAAGATTTTCACCGGTCTCACTCTTTTTTCCTGATGTTGACGATGATTCAGCGAAAATTCTTTGCACATCGAAAACCAAATCCCATGTTCCGGATCTCGGGTGAGAAACGACTCCTGTTGTAAGTGGGGGCACTCAAACCACATCCATAGTTCAGGCAGTCATACCAGGATCCCCCTCGCAAGACCTTGTTCTTGTTCCCATAATGAATATTCCATACTTTATTTCCTGGATAAGGCAGATACCAACTGGAGGTCCATTCATACACATTGCCGGCCATGTCATAAAGGTGATAAGGGCTCTTGCCATTTTCAAAACTTCCCACAGGAAGTGTGCCCCCTTTTAATCCTAGATTGTCTTCGCTCACCCCTTTGGCAAGCCAGTACTGAGGAGTGTCGGCTTTGTCATTGGAGTAGGTGTTTCCCCATGGAAAGATCCGTCCATCTGTTCCCCGGGCAGATTTCTCCCATTCCTCTTCCTTGGGCAAGCGTTTCTTGGCCCATTGGCAGAAGGCATCTGCATCATACCAGTCTACATAGACGACGGGATGGTTGGCTTTTTCTTCTGGATAGCTGTTTCCTTTCCAGTGCTTGGGAGGACGGTGACCCGTTGCTTGCACAAACTCCTGATACATCGCATTTGTGGTCTCGTATTGATCCATGTAAAAGGCGTCTACATAGACTTTGTGCGTTGGTGTTTCATCGGAGTCACCCGGCCCATCTGTTGTTCCCCTGCCGTTGTTTCCCATGGTGAATTCTCCTGCAGGAATCAAAACCATTTTCTGCTGAGTGATGATCTCTTTGGTCCGGTCAGTCTTGACCTCCACTAAACCTGTTTGGGATATTGCCCCCTCACCATTCTGTGGCATACCCGCCTGCCGGACGGGCAGGTGGGCAGATGGGTCTCTGGTGGGGGGATCAGGATCGTGACATTGCTGGCACTGAGGTTCCTGGAGTACTGGATGGGAAGACCTCTTTTGCTGGTGACACTGTTGACATTTTGTTGGGTTTTCAGAGGCTGGGGGCTCATGGGTCACATTCTCCCCAGGCGAAAAATCGATGTCGGCAGCCCAGCTGGAGAGGGTCCAGATATAAACAAAAGAGAGGAGGAAGGTTGCAGGGTGTATCACCGTAAATCCAACAAGATTCCTAACAACACGATTAGGCCAACGATCACATTTGATTTAAAAAACATAAAAGCCTGCTCCCGATCTACTCCCTTTTTAATTTTGTAAGTGTGGTATCCAAAAAACAGACACCCGATCATTAAACCGAGATAATAAACCCATCCCATAGAGGTGTAGTAACCCACAAGGGCCATACAGCCAAGCCCCAGAAAATAACTCAGACCCACTGCCAACCAAGTGGATTTGCCAAACAGAATGGCTGAAGATTTAATCCCGATTTTGAGGTCATCTTCTTTATCCATCAAGGCATAAATCGTATCATAGGCTATGGCCCAAAAGATGGTAGCGATGAAGATCAATAAGGCTGGGAGACCGATCTCATTCCGGATGGCCGCCCAGGCCATAAGGGCTCCCCAGCCGAAGGCAATCCCCAGCACGGCTTGGGGAAGTGAGAAAAGGCGTTTGGCAAAAGGATAAACCACGGCCAGCAATAAACCGATAGGGGCTAGGAGCATGGCTAGTAGATTAAGCACAAATGCTAGAGGGGCGGCCAGCGCGATAAGAACCAGAAACACACCCAAGGCTTCTCGTGTAGTCAGCCGACCAGAGGCGATGGGTCGGCTCTGGGTCCTCAACACGTGCCGATCCAGATTTTGGTCCGCAATGTCATTGATGACGCAGCCCGCACTGCGCATCAGAAAAGAACCGATGATAAAGACGAGTGTCAAAGACCATGGGGGAAAACCATCTGCTGCGACAAAAAGGGACCACAATGCAGGAAACAGGACCAGCAAGGTCCCATACTGTTTTTGGAGCCGTATCAGGTCACTCAGGGCTGTAAGCTTTTGCATCAACTGGGAATTTATGGATCTCATGCCGCCAATTTTTTTCATCTTACTTCAACGGTTATTACCTGTCAAGGCAAACACATTATATGCGGGGGCCCGTGCGGCAACACAAACAGCAAGTCTCTCCGACCTGCCTGCCGGTAGGCAGGTGCCCCCACACCCCAGCCCGTCCCTGGCCAAGCCAGATGCCGGGCTTGCGAAAAAACTTGACAACAGCCCTACTGAAATTATATATTTACCCCTCTAATCTAATGTATAAAGCTTTCAGAACCTTAACTCTTTTACAATGATCGCCTCTTGAATAAAAAGGGATCACGGATCGTCTAAGAGACAAAAAGTTGATGAGAGAGGAGGTGGATGGGGAAATTAGATTAGAGATGTGGTAGTTTGTTTGAGTATCAGTTTTGTTTGTTAAAGTACAACGCTAACGATCAACACTAGAAAGATGGAGGATAAAGAACATGAGACTTTGGAAAGGAACACTACTACTGGTGATGAGTTTAACCTTTGTTTCCTTGACTGCCAGTGCGGCTGAAAAAGATCCCACGATCCCAAGAGTGCCGGCAGATCAGCTTGCGACGGCTAAGGCGATGAAAAATCCCTTGCAAGCAACGCCTGAAAATATTGCCAAGGGCAAAGCAATTTTCGAGGGGAAAGGAACCTGTTTCACTTGCCATGGGTTGAGTGGCAAGGGTGATGGGGATGCCGGGAAGGCATTGGATCCCACACCTCGTGACTTTAGCAGTCCCCAATTTCATGGCCTCCGAACCGATGGAGAGATGTTCTGGGTCATCAAAAATGGCAGCGCCGGCACTGGGATGATCGCTTATAATCCCGCCATGATCACTGATGAGGAAACCTGGCAGGTTATTCTCTATGAGCGGTCATTTAAGGGCAAATAAAAATAAGCGATGAGGGTTGTTTTTTGGATTGCTGGGTTTGCTTTGCTGGTGCTGTCGGGTATTCTTCAGGCAGAGGAGCGGGATCCACTGCAACCCAGGGTGCCGCCGGACAAGATCCAAGTAGTCAAGAAAGAGAAAAGTCCTTTTCCCGCCACTGCTGAAAATATCGCCAAAGGGAAGGTGATCTTTGAAGGCAAAGGAACCTGCTTTACCTGCCATGGCATGGAAGGAAAGGGAGATGGCCTCGCGTCAGTGGGGCTTGACCCTTCACCCCGGAATTTTACTAACCCAGCTTTCTATGCAGTCAAGAGTGATGGAGAGCTGATGTATATTCTGAAAAATGGCAGCCCGGGTACGGCCATGATGCCCATGGTAGGCAGCGTGATCAACGAGGAAGAAGGATGGCTGGTATTGCTGTATATCCGGAGCCTCGGTAAAAAGTAAATTGAATATGAAAAGGTAGTTAGAAACTTTGTGATGAGGAGATGGCAGATATGCAAGCTAAAGCATATCTGCCATTTTTCTTTCACCTGATGAGGAATAATGTTTGAGTAAAAACTTAAGATCGATTTATAGAGGTAAAATCATCCAGTTATTCCTTGAACGGGTGAAGCTCCCCAATGGCCATGTGACAGAGTTGGAGATTGTACGCCATCCCGGTGCGGCAGCGGTTGTTCCATTCCTCGATCCGGATCATGTGATCTTAATCAAACAGTATCGCCATGCGACGGGCAAATATCTTTATGAGATTCCTGCGGGAAAGTTAATGAAGGGTGAAAGCCCGTTAAGCTGTGCACGGCGGGAGCTGGAGGAAGAGATCGGCTACAGGGCGCGGCGCTTTAAGAAGCTCATATCTGCCTATACTTCACCTGGATTTTGTAACGAGCTGATCCATATCTACATGGCCACGAATCTGTTGAAGACTCAACAAAACTTGGAGTCCTGTGAAGTTCTGGAAGTCATTGAACTGCCGGTCCGCAAGGTTCAGGCCATGATCCGCAGTGGGAAGATTCAGGATGCGAAAAGTATCATTGGCTTAGAGTTAGCCTGCCGGTGGATAAAGTAGTTTCACAAGTTAAGGTTTACTGTTAAGGGATTCAATTGCTTGACGGGCTTTTGGGTCATTGGGTCTTAGTTTTAAGACTGCCTCAAATTCTCTTTTTGCCTCATTTTTTAACCCTTTTGTCTTGTAGGTATTCGCCAGGTTGTAATGTGCATCTGCATAATCAGGTTTCAGTTCTAATGTGGCCATATATTCCTTGATGGCTTCATCCAGCCGTCCTTGAATCGCATAGACAATACCCAAGTTATGATGAGCTTCTGGAAAGTCGGATCTTAACTTTAATGCGGCTGTGTATTCTTTGATCGCCTCCTCCAGCCGTCCCTGAGTTGCATAGGCATTTCCAAGGTTATTGTGAGGGTCCGGATCGTCGGGTCTTAGTTCTAAAGCAGTCATATATTCCTGGACGGCTTCGTCCAACCGTCCTTGTTTAAAATAGGCAGCTCCAAGATTATTGTGAGCCTTTGCAAAACCACGTGTCAGTTTTAATGCGGTCATATATTCCTGTATAGCTTCTTCTACTCGTCCTTGAAGATAATAGACAAGACCCAGATTATTATGGGCTTCTGCATAATCTGGGTTTAATTGTATTGCGGTGGTGTACTCTTTGGCTGCCTCCTCCAGCCGTCCTTGATGATAATAGGCAAGACCCAAGTTAGTATGCCCTCTTTCCTTTTCTGGACTCTTTCTCACTATGTCCTCCCAGAGTGTCACTTCATCCTTCCATACAAAGTTCCTTTGATATGCCCCAATCCCTAAAGGTACAGCGATAAGTGCCAAGACACAAACGGTCAGTAAAGGAGTGGGGTTCGGTTTTTTATGAACGAGTATGTAAAACACAGCAGAGCTGAAGGCTATGATGGCTCCAACACTTGGCAGATACAACCGATGTTCAAAGATGATATCTCTAATAGGGATAATGGATGATTCGACGGATAGGGTGATAAAGAACCATAGGGTTCCAAAGGATGCTAAAATGCCATAACCGTTATTGGTCTTCCATGATCGTTTGAGAAGGTAAAGGGCAGCAACAAAGATGGAGAGGAGGAATAGAAAAGAGATTAAAGTATTTAGCTCGAAGAGGGAATAAGAGAGGGAATAATCATAATCCAGATTCTGTTGGATGGGTAAAAACAAAAGCCTGATATAGGTGACGATGACTCTGCATTGTGTGAGGAAATAAACCTTCCGTGAGATGTCTTCTGTTTCTTGGGTAACGTCTCTCAAATCTCCTATCGTCCCCTCTAAAGTTCTATTAGCCCCTATGAGACTTAAAGGAATAATCATGAGAGTGATGATGAAAGGAGTAAGCAAGTAGAGCCTCTTTAAGTTCGGAGTTCGATGTTCAGTGTTCTGAGGGCTAAAAAATATCAGTTCATAGAGGACAATCATAAAAGGCAGGGTAAAGGAAATCTCTTTTGTCTTCATGGCCAGGGAAGTAGTAAAGATAGCGACCAGATAACAGAGTATAGCTTTAATATTAATATTCCTTCGTTTTTGAGCTGAGTTTTGACTTTTGTTCATTGTGACTTGCATTAAAAGTCTAGCCTTTATATACAGGATAAGGGATAAGAGATAAAATAAGGTTGCCAGGGATGTAAACCTCTGGACAATATAGGTCACGGCCTGAGTTTGGACCGGATGTACAACGAAAATAAGTGCACAGAACATGGCAATGAAAACCGAGTTGCCATTGTTCCTTTCCATAGTCGGAGTTTTGAATGTGAGAAAAACAAGCCACCAGACCAAGAGACCATTAATGATATGGATGGTAATATTGCCCAAGTGGTAGCCTAAGACATTGAGTTGACCGAAGTAATAGTTAATGGCAAAAGAGAGAACACCGATATATCTTGTTCCAGATGGTGGCCAGAAGCTTGATAAGTCTCGGAGTTTATAGTTCACAATAATATTATGCTCGTCATCAAAGTAAAATGGGGAGGACAAGGTGTTAGAGTAGATAAGGAAGGTAATAAGGGCGATCATAAAAATGGCGATGATAGGACCATATCTTGTCAGAGGGGAGTTCAGAGCCGCATCCGCTTTCCTGGAAGTTTGGTGAAGACCTTCAACCTTAAAAGCTTTCTCTTTTCTTCTACGGGCTTTTCCCATCCTACACTCTACAAATGCAAAATCGTACTATAGATTTATCTAGTACCGCTCAGGGATTCGATCTCTTGACGAGCTTTTGGGTCATTCGGTCTTATTTCTAAGACCGTCTCAAACTCTCTTTTCGCCTCATCTTTTAATCCTTTTGCCTTGTAGATATTCCCCAGGTTATAATAGGCATCTGCAAGGTTAGGATTCAGTCTTAATGCAATCATGAGCTCCTGTATCGCCTCATCCCAGCGTCCTTGATTATAATAGACGCCTGCAAGGTTTTGATGGGCTTCTATATAATCCGGTTTCAGTTTTAATGCGGCCATATATTCCTTAATGGCCTCATCCCAGCGTCCTTGATTATAATAGACAAGGCCCAGGTTATAATGGGCCTCTGCAAAGTCCGGTTTCAGTTTTAATGCGGTCATGTATTCCTGAATGGCTTCTTCCAGCCGCTCTTGATCATAGTAGGCAAGACCAAGATTATTGTGGGTCCCCGGATAGTCAGGTTGCAGCCTTATTGCAGTCAGATATTCCTGTATAGCCTCTTCCAGGTGTCCTTGTTTTGCGTAGGTTCCTCCAAGGTTTTGATGAGCCTCTAGATAATCTGGTTTCAGTTTTAACGCGGTCATATATTCCTGTATAGCCTCCTCCACTCGTCCTTGTTTATAATAGGCAAGGCCCAAGCTGTTGTGTCCTCTTGCTTTATCTGGACTCTTTCTCGTTACATCCTCCCAGAGTGTCACTTCATCCTTCCATACAAAGTTCCGATGATATGTCCCCAGCCCTAAAGGTACAGCAATAAGTACCAACACACAAGCGGTCAGTAAAGGAGTAGGTTTCAGTTTTCTACGAACGAGCACGTACAATACAGCAGAGCTGGAGGCGATGATGGCTCCCACACTTGGCAGGTATAATCGATGTTCAAAGATGATATCTCTAATAGGGATAATAGATGATTCGACGGATAGGGTGATAAAAAACCAGAGGATTCCGAAGGAAGCTAGGATACCATAACCGTTACCGGTTCTCCATGATCGTTTGAGAAGGTAGAGGGCAGCGACAAAGATGGAGAGGAGGAATAGAAAAGAGGTTAAAGTGTTCAGCTCGAAGAGGGAATAAGAGAGGGAGTAATCATAGTCCAGATTCTGTTGAATGGGTAAAAACAGAAGTCTGATATAGGTCACGATGACTCTGAGTTGTGTCAGGAAATAAACCCCCCTTGGAATTTCTTCTGTCTCCTGGGCAGCCTCTCTCAGCTCTCCCATAATATCCCCTAAAGGTTTATCAGCACCTAGAATACTTAGAGGAATGATGAATAAAGTGGCGAGAAAAGGAATGATGAAATATGCCCGTCTAAAGTTTAGAGTCCCGTGCTCCAATTTCAGGGCACTAAAAAAGATGAGATCATAGAGGATGATGATAAAAGGCAGGGTAAAGGCGATCTCCTTTGTCTTCATAGCAAGAATGGCAGCGGTGACAGCGACAAGATAACACAGCACAGTTTTAATATTACCGCTTGTGTGGTTGTGGTTTGGGTTCTGACCCGCGTCCAGAGAAATCTGATTTATAAGTCTTGCCTTTATGTATAAAATAAGTGATAAAAGATAAAAAAGGGTTGCCAGGGACGTAAACCTCTGAACGATGTAGGTTACCGCCTGGGTCTGAACAGGATGGATGATGAAGATAAGAGAAGAGAACGAGGCAATGAAGTCTCTGAATGATGAGAGACTGTTGAACTTTTTCATGGTTGGTGTTTCAAATGTTAGAATGACAAGCCACCAGACAAGCAGGCCGTTAATGGTATGAATGGTGATATTGACCAGGTGGTAGCCGAAGACGTTTAATTTACCAAAGTGATAGTTTAGGGCAAAGGAGAGAACTCCCATATATCTGGTTCCTGAAGGGGGCCAAAAGTTTGTTAAATCTCTGAGCTTATCGTTTAGGGTAATATTAGGTTCATCATCGAAGTGAAAGGGAAATGAGAAAGTGTTGGAGTAGATCAGCAAGGAGATGAGAGTAATCAGGAGGAAGGTGGTAGCAAGCCTATACCTTGCTTTTACTTCTGAGCCCAGTTGTTTTGACTCTTTAAGAGTTTTTTCTTTTCTCCTGCTGGCCCTTCCCAATGCTCAAACCTCAAACGCTAAACAATTGGCGTATGCAGTATTGTAAGACTTGTGGCACGCTTCGGTCGTTATTATAACAGATGTCTTCTTCCCAAACTTTTAAACCTAAACTTTTTAACGCCTTAGCCCACTCACAACTCGCCTATAGCCATGCCAATAATAGGAAAAAGATTTCCTTCCTTCTCCTAAAAATTCCCTCATTTTTGGGGACTTTAATCCCGGTTTTTTCCAGGTAAAATTACTAGAATTTTACCCCCCCTTAATACTGCACAAGTTAAATTGTAATTGCACGATTTTGAATCATTTTCAGTCTTTATTTAGCCTATAACTGTTTCTCTGGGAGAGGCATAAAACTTGCTTCGTACCTCTGGGGACTTAAAATACATTATACGCAGATCCATTAAGAAAGGCCAAAATGGGGTTTACCAAAACCACCGGGTTCCTTTCAACCATCTGCCTCAGCACACTCTCTCTCCTCATACTGACAGGCGACGAACCAAGGAAAGGCCCTGGAACACAAGCCCTACCGTTTGACGTCCATCAGGTCATCGAGAAGGCCACCCATCAAATTAAGCAGGATCCTCAAAATCCCCATAAATACATTGTTGAATCCTCGTCTTATCAGGGGGAGTTCGATCCAGAAGCGTTTATCTATAAGGCAAAAAGCCACAACGAATCGGATCAGAATGAGCCCGACCAGCAGGAACAAGCTCTGCGGTTTAGTCTGTCAGCCATCCGCTTAGGTCAATCAAATTTGGTTGATCGGGACGAAAAGGCAGATCCTCCCACGGCCCAAGAAAATCAGGTGATCTATCACAGGGCAGAAGGCATCCTTGAAATCTATGAAGCCAAAAGAGTGGGAGTTGAACAGAGTTGGGAGATCCAAAAGCTTCCATCCTCCATCAGCGATAAGAGCGATGACCTGATCATCGAAGGCCGGATCACAACCCATCTGATTCCCAAGCCCAATGACCATGGTGGCATCGACTTTTTCGATCAAGACGGAGACTATGTGGTCAGCTACAGTCAGGCCACAGTGATGGATGCGAAAGGTAAGCGCCTTGAAGTCCCATCAATTCTACGGAAAAAAGATGAATCGCCTGCCTCTCATCTCGTTTCACTTTCCCTGCCTCATTCATGGCTGACACGGGCTACTTTCCCCATCGTTGTGGATCCCTTGATTGGAACAACCGATACTCGAATTTCCACGGCGGCCGCTACGGATAATTGGCCTGATGTGGCCTTTGATGGAACCAACTACCTGGTTGTTTGGCAAAGCGGCACACCGAATACCGGTGGGACAGGGTCAACCAGTATCGTGGGAACAAGGATCAACACGAGTGGTGCTGTCGTTGACACTCCTTTCAACATTTCTGCTACAACCAGCCAAGATGAAATGTTTCCAGCGGTTGCCTGCGATGCAGCCAATAACCGCTGTCTCGTGGCTTATACCCGACATGGAACGACCGCACAGGGATTTAACATGTATGTACGATCGGTGACTACCAATGTGACCCCACCCACCGTGAGTGCGGAAAATGCGGTGGAGACCTTGAACAGAGATGAGGTTTATCCATCCATTGCCTGCTGCGATGCCAATAATTTCTACCTGCTCTATGTTAGAAACACCTCTGTCAACGGACAACTTAACGAGTTCCGAGGGGCAGTGATTAATCGAGCGTCCCTGGCTGATACCGTGCTGGCTGTGCAACCAACCGGAACGGTTGCAGGCAGCGGGACATTCTCACCTACAGCCACTACTCCATCTGTACGTCCCAAGATTGCCTTTACCAATACAACCTTGAATCGCTACCTGTACACCTGGGAGACTTTTGGGGTTGATACCAATGGAAACATATCCGGAAACACACTGCTTTATGACGGAACTTCTACTTATACACCCGGCACCCAATTTAACATCGCTGCAACGGCTGCACTGGCTGAAAGATTTCCCGACCTAGCCTTTGATGGAACCAATTTCCTGGTGACCTGGCAAAGAGGTGCTGCAGGATCGATTGACGTCACGGGGCGGTTTGTCATCCCGACTGGAGCTTTTACGACCCTGCCGAATCCACCCGGCACCGGTGTAGAATTTACCATCTCCTCCGCGACCAACGATCAAACTGTTCCACAAATTGCCTTTAATGGGACTAACTATCTAGTGGTCTGGCGTGATGCCAGAACCAGCACCACAAACCAGGACATCTACGGGACTGGTGTGACTCCTGCAGGGGTAGTCCTGAATACCAATGGTGTCATTATAACGACCGGCACATTAAATGAACAAAACCCTGCATTGGCGGCCGGGGGGAGTAATTTTCTTGTAGGATGGAATGACAGCCGAACAGCAGCTGGGGATATCTATGCCCATCTCTTCGGGCCGCCACAAATCACCAGTCTCACTGTTGGTGCCACGACCTGCCCTCCCACCAATCCTTGTGTTGTTGAAGCATTAAGCAATGTTACCATCAACTCAACACTGTATGGCACAAACGGAACCTTCGGATCTGGCCCCAATGATGCTACTAACTATGTGACCGTCAATGGCTTTCCCCCTATTCAGAGCGGTGCTACGTGGGGTACTAATACGATTACGTTTAGTGCTCAGCCAAACGGCTCAAATGTTGCGCCGGGTGCAGTGACGGTAACCGCACAGAATTGGAATAGCGCTCCCAGCACCGCTAACCTCACCATCCAAGACTTCACGATCACTTCTTTAACTTCTGACCAGACCATCAGTGCGGGGAGCCCGGTGACCTACAACCTTTCATTGACTAGAATACAGGGATTTGCCTCCAATGTGAGCTTAAGTATGGATCCAAGCGGGGCTCCTAGTGGGAGTTTAACGAATGGCTGTCCCAATGGGGCTACATGTGTGTTCACTCCTGCTACCATCCTAGGCCCTGGTGGAACAACGGCTCAACTCACAATCACAACATCAGCATCTACACCCCAAACGACATACACATTGCTTGTGAGAGGAACCAGTGCAACGAATGGCTCCAACATCCATTTAGCCACGATTGGCCTTACAGTGACACCACCACCGCCGACAGTGGCGTTTAGTTCGACGAGTTCGAGTGGTGCGGAGTCGGTGACTCCTGCAAATCTGGCAGTGGCTCTGTCATCGTCAAGTTCACAAACTGTAACGGTAAACTATGCAGCGACGGCGGGCACAGCGACGGGAAGTGGGACGGATTACACCCTGGCCGATGGGACCCTGACGTTTAATCCGGGTGTGACGACGCAGAATATTCCCATTACCATCGTGAACGATGCGATCGATGAAGTCGATGAGACGGTCCAGGTGACGTTGTCGGCTCCTACGAATGCGACGTTGGGTGCCAATACAGTGCACACGTATACGATCACAGACGATGATGGGCCTTCGGTGGCATTTAGTGTGACGAGTTCGAGTGGGGTGGAGTCTGTAACGCCAGCGAACTTAGCTGTGGCTCTGTCAGCTTCAAGTCCCCAAACCGTGACGGTGAACTATGCAGCGACGGCGGGAACAGCGACCGGAGGTGGAGTGGATTACACTCTCGTTACGGGGGCACTGACGTTTAATCCGGGTGTGACGACGCAGAATATTCCCATTACCATCGTCGATGATGCCTTGGATGAGGTGGATGAGACAATCCAGGTGACGTTGTCGGCTCCTACGAATGCGACGTTGGGTGCCAATACAGTCCATACGTATACGATCACAGACAATGATGGACCGGCGGTGGGGTTTAGTTTAACGGGTTCCAGCGGGACGGAGTCTGTAACACTGGCGAACTTGGCAGTGACTCTGTCAGCTTCAAGTCCCCAGACTGTGACGGTGAACTATGCAGCGACGGCGGGAACAGCGACCGGAGGTGGAGTGGATTACACTCTCGTTACGGGGGCACTGACGTTTAATCCGGGTGTGACGACGCAGAACGTTGCGGTCACGGTGGTGGATGATGCGTTAGATGAGACGGATGAGACGGTGCAGGTGACGTTGTCGGCCCCTACGAATGCGACGTTGGGCGCCAATACAGTGCACACGTATACGATTGCGGATGATGATGGGCCGGCAGTGGCGTTTAGTGTAACGAGTTCGAGTGGAGCGGAGTCTGTGACGCCAGGGAACTTGGCAGTGACTCTGTCAGCTTCAAGTCCCCAAACCGTGACGGTGAACTATGCAGCGACGGCGGGCACAGCGACCGGAGGTGGAGTGGATTACACTCTCGTTACGGGGGCACTGACGTTTAATCCGGGTGTCACGACACAGAACGTTGCGATCACGGTGGTGGATGATGCGTTGGATGAGGCGGATGAGACAATCCAGGTGGCGTTGTCGGCTCCTACGAATGCGACGTTGGGTGCCAATACAGTCCATACGTATACGATTACAGACAATGACCTGGCACCGACGGTGGCGTTTAGTGCGACGAGTTCCAGTGGGGTAGAGTCTGTGACGCCAGCCAATTTGGCGGTCTCGCTGTCAGCAGTCAGTGGCCAGACGGTGAGTGTGAACTATACGGTGGGAGGTACGGCGACCGGGGGTGGAGTGGATTACACCCTGGCTAATGGGGCACTGACGTTTAATCCGGGTGTGACGACGCAGAATATTCCCATTACCATAGTGAACGATGCGATTGACGAAGTCGATGAGACGGTCCAGGTGGCGTTGTCGGCTCCTACGAATGCGACGTTGGGTGCCAATACAGTGCACACGTATACGATCACAGACGATGATGGGCCGTCGGTGGCGTTTAGTGTAACGAGTTCGAGTGGAGCGGAGTCGGTGACCCCGGCGAACTTAGCTGTGGCTCTGTCAGCTTCAAGTCCCCAAACCGTGACGGTGAACTATGCAGCGACGGCGGGCACAGCGACCGGAGGTGGAGTGGATTACACTCTCGTTACGGGGGCACTGACGTTTAATCCGGGTGTGACGACGCAGAATATTCCCATTACCGTTGTGAACGATGCGATCGATGAAGTGGATGAGACGGTTCAGGTGACGTTGTCGGCTCCTACGAATGCGGCGTTAGGCGCCAATACGGTGCACACGTACACGATCACAGACAATGATGGGCCGTCGGTGGCGTTTAGTGTAACGAGTTCGAGTGGAGCGGAGTCTGTGACACCAGTGAACTTGGCGGTGGCCTTGTCAGCTTCGAGTCCGCAGACGGTGAGTGTGACCTATACGGTGACGGGGGGAACGGCGACGGGAAGTGGGACGGACTATACCCTGACCAATGGAACACTGAGTTTTAATCCTGGGGCAACGACGCAGAACATAGCGATCACGGTGGTGGATGATGCGTTAGATGAGACGGATGAGACGGTGCAGGTGACGTTGTCAGGTCCTGTGAATGGGACGTTGGGTGCCAATACGGTGCACACGTACACGATCACAGACAATGATGGGCCGACAGTGGCGTTTAGTGTGACCACCTCCAATGCCTTGGAGTCGGTGACGCCGGCGAACTTGGCAGTGGCCTTGTCAGCTTCGAGCCCGCAGACGGTGAGTGTGACCTATGCGGTAACGGGGGGGACGGCGACGGGAGGTGGGACGGATTATACTCTGGCCAATGGGACTCTGACCTTTAATCCTGGTGTCACGACACAGAACGTTGCGATTTCCGTGGTGGATGATGCGTTGGATGAGGCGGATGAGACGATTCAGGTGACGTTATCTGGTCCTGTGAATGGGACGTTGGGTGCCAATACAGTGCACACGTATACGATTACGGACAATGACCCGACGCCGACGGTGGCGTTTAATGCGACCACCTCCAATGCCTTGGAGTCCGTGACGCCAGCCAATTTGACGGTATCACTATCGGCGACCAGTGGACTGACGGTGAGTGTGAACTATGCAGTGACGGGGGGTACAGCAACGGGAGGTGGGGCAGACTATACTCTGGCCGATGGGACCCTGACGTTTGCGCCTGGAGCCACGACGCAGAATATTACCATTACCGTTGTGAACGATACGATCGACGAAGCAGATGAAACGATTCAGGTGACGTTGTCGGCTCCTACGGATGCGACATTGGGTGCCAATACGGTGCACACGTACACGATCACAGACAATGATGGGCCTTCGGTGGCGTTTAGTGCGACCACCTCCAATGCCTTGGAGTCCGTGACACCAGCGAACTTGGCAGTGGCTCTGTCAGCTTCAAGTCCGCAGACAGTGAGTGTGACCTATGCGGTAACGGGGGGGACGGCGACGGGAGGTGGGACGGACTATACCCTGTCCAGTGGGATCCTGACCTTTAATCCAGGTGTCACAACGCAGAACATAGCGATCACGGTGGTGGATGATGCGTTAGATGAGGCGGATGAGACGATTCAGGTGACGTTATCTGGTCCTGTGAATGCGACATTGGGCACCAATACAGTGCATACGTATACGATTACAGACAATGACCCGACACCGACGGTAACGTTTAGTGTGGCCGGTTCGAGTGGAGTGGAGTCTGTGACCGCTGTCAATTTAGCGGTGGTGTTGTCAGCAGCCAGTGGGTTGACGGTGAATGTGGACTATGCGGTGACGGGGGGGACGGCGACGGGTGGAGGGACAGACTATACCCTGGCCAATGGGACTTTGACGTTTGCCCCCGGGCTGACCACTCAGAATATATCCATCAGCATTGTGGATGATGCAATAACTGAGGCGAACGAGACGGTGGTGGTAACGTTATCGAATCCGGCAAATGCGACCTTGGGAGCGATCACAGCAGATACCTATACAATTTTAAACAATGATGGTTTATCGGTGGCCTTTAATTCGGATACTTCGAGCGGGTTAGAATCTGTGACTCCGGCGAATCTGGCAGTGGTCCTGTCACCGTCCAGCCCACAAACCGTGACGGTGAATTATGCGGTGACGGGGGGCACGGCGACCGGGGGTGGAGTGGATTACACCCTGGCTACGGGGGCACTGACCTTTGCACCTGGAGTGACGACCCAGGATATTGCCATTACCGTTGTGAACGATACGATCGCCGAAGTGAATGAGACGATCCAGTTGACGTTATCCAATCCCGTGAATGCGTCCTTGTCCTCCCCCACAGTGCATACCTATACGATCATTGATAATGACGGAGTACCTACGGTGGCATTTAATGCGGCTACCTCTAATGGGTTAGAGTCTGTGAATCCAGCAAATTTAGCTGTATCGCTGTCGGGTGCGAGTGGTCAAACAGTCAGTGTGAATTATGCGGTGACGGGGGGCACGGCGACGGGTGTTGGAGTGGATTACACGTTAGCGAGTGGGACGCTGAGCTTCAATCCGGGTGTCACAACTCAAAATATCCCTACTACCGTCGCGGATGACACCTTGGATGAGCCGGATGAAACGATTCAGGTGACGTTGTCTACTCCGGTGAATGCGACCTTGGGAGCGATCACGAGCCATACTTACACGATTACGGACAATGATCCTATGCCTTCGCTGTCGATGAATGACGTGGCGGTGACGGAGGGTAATAGTGGGACGGTGAATGCCATCTTTACGGTGAGTTTATCAGCGGCGAGTGGTCAGACGGTGACGGTGGACTATGCCACGGCGGATGGGACTGCCACAGCGCCGGGTGATTACACGGCGGCCAGTGGGACCTTGACCTTTGCCCCCAGCACGACCACCCAGACGATTACAGTGGCGGTGAATGGGGATACCCTGATTGAGGGCAACGAGACGTTTACTGTGAATCTCTCAGGTGCGACCAATGGGACCATTGTGGGTGGCCAGGGGGTGGGCACCATTACCAACGATGATGGAGTAGTCACGCTGGCGATCAATGATGTGACAGTGACGGAAGGCAATAGTGGGACAGTGAATGCAGCGTTTACGGTGAGTCTGTCAGCGGTGGCTGGACTAACGGTGACAGTGAACTATGCGACAGCGGCTGGGACTGCCACAGCACCGAGTGATTACACCGCAGCGAGTGGGACGGTGACCTTCGCCCCCAGCACGACCACCCAGACGATTACAGTGGTGGTAAATGGGGATACCACGAATGAAGCCGCCGAGACGTTTACGGTGAATCTTTCGGGTGCGACGAATGCGACGATTACCGACAGCCAGGGGTTAGGGACGATCAACAATGATGATGCGGTGCCGACGCTGTCGATGAATGACGTGACAGTTACGGAAGGTAATAGTGGGACAGTGAATGTCGTGTTTACGGTGAGTTTATCAGCGGCGAGTGGTCAGACCGTGACGGTGGACTATGCCACAGTGAATGGGACTGCCACAGCGCCGAGTGATTACACAGCAGCCAGTGGGACCTTGACCTTTGCCCCCAGCACGACGACCCAAACGATTACGGTGGTGGTGAATGGAGATACGCTAAGTGAGGCCAACGAGACCTTTACGGTGAACCTGACAACCCCGACCAATGCGACGATTCTGGATAGCCAGGGGGTGGGCACCATTACCAACGATGATGGCGTAGTTACGCTGTCAATCAATGACGTGGCGGTGACGGAAGGCAATACAGGGACAGTGAATGCCATCTTTACGGTGAGCTTATCGGCAGCGAGCGGACAGACGGTGACGGTGGACTATACGACGGCGAATGGGAATGCGGTGGCACCGGGTGATTACACGGCAGCCAGTGGGACCTTGACCTTTGCCCCTGGGGTGATCACCCAGACGATTACAGTGGTGGTGAACGGGGATGTGACGAATGAGGCCAACGAGACCTTTACGGTGAACCTGACGACCCCGACCAATGCGACGATTCTGGACGGCCAGGGGTTAGGGACGATCAACAATGATGATGCCATACCCACGCTCTCTATCAATGATGCCCCTGTGACGGAAGGCAATACCGGGACGGTGAATGCCATCTTTACGGTGAGCTTATCGGCGGTGAGCGGGCAGACGGTGACGGTGAACTATGCCACGGCGAATGGGACTGCCACGGCTGGGAGCGATTATGTGGCTAACTCCGGTACTCTGACCTTTGCCGTGGGAATGACAACCCAGACGGTTACAGTGGTGGTGAACGGGGATACACTCAATGAAGCCAACGAGACCTTTACCGTGACACTTAGCACTCCCATCAATGCGAGCCTTTTGGATGGAGTGGGAGTAGGGACGATCAATAACGATGATGCGGTGCCCACCCTCTCGATCAATGATGTGACGGTGACCGAAGGCAATACGGGGACAGTCAATGCGGTGTTTACAGTGAGTCTGTCAGCGGCGAGCGGGCAAACGGTGACGGTGAACTATGCGACGGCGAATGGGACCGCGACGGCAGGGACTGATTATGTAGCCAACAGTGGGACCTTGACCTTTGCCCTGGGGACAATCACCCAGACGATTACAGTGGTGGTGAATGGGGATACCCTAAGCGAGGCGAACGAGGCGTTTACGGTGAACCTGACAGCCCCGACGAATGCGACCATTGTGGATAGCCAGGGTGTAGGGACGATCACCAATGATGATGGTGTCACCACACTATCGATCAATGATGTAGCGGTAACGGAAGGTAACGCAGGGACAACCAATGCCATCTTTACGGTGAGTCTCTCTGCGGCAAGTGGGCAAACAGTGACGGTGGACTATGCGACGGCGAATGGGAATGCGGTGGCGCCGAGTGATTATGTGGCTAATTCTGGTACATTGACGTTTGCTCCGAGCACAACCACTCAAACGATCAGTGTGGTGGTGAACGGGGATGTGACGAATGAGGTGAATGAGACGTATGCAGTCAATCTTTCAAATGTGACGAATGCAACGATTCTGGATGGTCAGGGGATCGGGACGATCACCAACGATGATGCGGTGCCGACGCTGTCGATTAATGATGTGACGGTGACAGAAGGCAATACCGGGACAGTGAACGCTAGCTTTACGGTGAGTCTCTCTGCAGTGAGTGGGCAAACAGTGACGGTGAACTATGCGACGGCGGA
>Ga0187893_10000480_pt1 | contig 104186 bp, 106 predicted proteins | sample MA1701074metaG_FD_139574 | JGI IMG/M metagenome (GOLD analysis project Ga0187893, IMG submission 139574) | White microbial mat communities from a basaltic lava cave in the Kipuka Kanohina Cave System on the Island of Hawaii, USA - MA170107-4 metaG ...
CACGTAACAAGCTGTAAGCACGGGATGTCAGTTTGAAAAGTGCCACCGGATTGGGTCTCCTTGCCCATCAAGGATAAACCCAATCCAACACAATATGACAAATATTCTGAACACCTACTTAGGTCCATATGGTATAGCGAAAAACTCTTTAGATTGATTTACTGCCAGAACGATTCTTTCTTCGCTCCATAAACCCTGCGACCAACGCATAAGAAAATCACTTCCACGCAACCTGCGGGGGTTGAGTAAAAAATTCGCCCATTCAATTGAGCGTTGCCATCTGAACTCAAATTCAATATCGTCAGAACAAACACTCAAGACTTTTTCAAATGTATGCATAAAGACTTCTCTCAATACAAATTATACCTTGTATAACTTGCAGATAGATTTGAAATTGCGAATGGTCAATGGCATGTTGCCCGTTTGGATGATGTCCGCGAGGGTTTCGCCCCCTCCCAGCCTCCTCCAAATACGACGAGCTATGGTCTGTACGCGGATTCAAAGTATTCATCGTAGGATTTGGGGGAGGTGCTCCGCGAAGCGGGCGGAGGGGGTCTTTGACGGGAGGTATAATGACTCAGAGAAAGTCAAGATGCAATGAGACTAACGATCAAATACGAACAGGAAGAAGATGGCCGCTGGCTGGCAGAAGTAGGGGAATTGCCCGGTACGCTGGCAGACGGCAATGACGCCGAAAGCGCAATTGCCCGCGTCCAAGCATTAGCTTTACGCGTCGTTGCCGATCAAATCGAAAACGCCGAGGCTGTGCCTGCAATCATATTCTCTTACAGTTCTCCCAAACAATCTGATGACGACGCTTGGGAAAGATTGATAAAGATTGGGAAGAAACTTTCCCAAGAACGGCGTAGTGAAAAAAGCGCGGTAGAGATTCTTTCGGAAATGCGCCGGTGAATCCTCTGCGCGGCAGTGACGCGGTCTACGCCGCGGTGGCGTTGAGGTTCGGGACAGAATTGATCACGCTTGATAAAGAGCAACTGGAACGGTTGCCGAAGGTGTTGCCCGTTCGCGCACCGAAACCATAAGTGCGATTCGATGCAGAAAAAAATACCCCTCCACAGCGCGGAAATTTATGTACTGGCTGTCCTGCTGATCTTTGGAACCGCGGCGTGTTTTCTCCTGCCCATCAGCGGAGGCTACGACGAAGAGACGCACCTCATGCGGGTGTGGCAGATGTCCGACTTACGTTTTCTTCCGAACGAAGCAGAGGACGGAAAACTGCCGTTCCCCGCGGTCTATTGGGAATTATCGTATCGAAGGCAATTCCTCGTCCGTGCGGTGGAAGCCGACTTCTGGGAAAAATACGGAGGTCTGCCGCTCGACGCCTACGATTACGTCTACGGAACTGTAGATACGCGCTCGGTCTATTCGCCGCCGTTGTTGCTTCCGCAGGCGGTGGTCATGCGCTTCCTCGGCAGAAGGCAAGGCTTGCCGGCGCTCACGGTCTACTATGCCTGCCGCCTCGCCGGCTTGCTCAGTTACGCCGTGCTTGCCTGGCTGGCGGTGCGGTTCATCCCTTTCGGCAAATGGGTTCTCGCCATTCTCGCGGCGTCGCCGGTGGCGATCCTGCAAGCGTCCACGATCAGCGCGGATGCCATCTCGAACGGGATCGCGATCTTCTTCATTAGCGGAAGCCTCGCGGTGGTAAGCCGATCCGAACTCCATTGGAAGGAGTGGGGCTATCTGTCATTGCTGTTCCTCGTGTTATTCGTGGGCAAGGTGAATATCGTCCCGCTTGCGCTCCTGCCGTTCTTGATCCTTCGACCTTCGCAATTCAAGATACGATTCGGGTATGTCCTTTTGCTCGCAGCAACGGCCCTCCTTTTCGCGATCGAGGTCGTCGGCTGGAACGTGCTCGCCTATTCAGAACTGCACACCGCGCCCGAAGGCACCGACCCAGCGGGGCAGGTACTGTACATCTCGAACAATGTTTCCGATTTCTTTTCCATCCTCACCCAAACGATCCGCGGCCGCTGGTTCAGTTATTTCATTGATTGGCTTGCGATCTATGGCTTCGCCTACTGGCCCGTTCCGGCGTGGACGTATTATCTATTTGCTCTCGGGCTGATTGCCGCGCTGTTCCTCGACCGCGAATCGATTTCAAGGCGCACGCGCTTCGGGCTATTATCCGTCTTCTTCCTCTCCTACGTGGGGACGTACGTCCTGCTGTACATCACCTTCAACCCCGTCGGCCTTCGATCCATCGAAGGCGTTCAGGGGCGATACTTTACGACGGTCATGCCGCTTCTTTTTCTCGGGTTGGTGGGGTTGCCCTCCCTCAAGCGGATTCGCGTCCCCAGCGCGCTTCCCGCCTCGCTTTCGGTTTTGGCTCTGGCGTTTTACACGGCAGGGATGTATCTGTCCTATCACGTTGTCTGCGGGTCGCAATACTATCGAGCAGGCTTGTGTTACCAGCCCAATTATAAAAACTGGGCTCCCGATGAGCGCTATTCCGAGCCTGTTTCAAGTCAGCTGACCTTCAAACAGGAAATTGTGCTCGAATGCAACGGCGCGACCGAGGTGCGTATGTGGGTCAATGGAGAAGACGTCGACCCGGAGGGAACAACTGAAATCATCGTTCAGGACGTCGGTTCCGGGCGTGAAATCTTCCGCACAGATGTAGAAAACTCTCAATTCCCGGATGGAAGTTGGTACGGCGTTCAATTCGAACCCGATTGGGAATCGCTGGGCAAGTTCTATTTGCTGACCATTGCGTCGGAAAGTTCCGGCCCGCGTCTCGCCTATTCCCTCAGGCCCGAATACCCCGCAGGTAAATTATTCGAGAACGACCAGCCCGTTCCGCATGATCTGATCTTTCAAACAGGTTGCGTCGCCGGGTGGGATGCTCCATAGGTGAGCAAGCGAAAGTAAAAAGGAATCACCCTCCCGGCGCGTCGTTCGGCGGCGGAGGACGGTGTGTGTTGAGCCTCAAATAGACCGCGCCGCGCGCGTCGAGGAAGATCGTCTCAGGCGTCTGCACAATGCGGATCATCACATTCTCGCAGGCGGAGCAACGCAACACGATGCCCGGTCCGTGCGTGAATGCCAGCAGGGTTCCCATCCTGCCCTCGTTTCCGCAATGCGCGCACTCTGTTTTTTCGCCGGTCATCTCCGCGCCAAAAATATCGAAGAGCAGGCCTGCAACACCATTCGCATCCAGCATCAATTCGCGGTTGACGTCTCTTGTCTCTTCCATCTCAGCCTCCTGTGGGACCAAACCGCTCGGTGCGGATCTGTCCGGAGTCGACGCCGATCTTCACCAGCGCATTCGCGGCGGATTCGACCATCAGCGTCGGCCCGCAGATGAAGACCTGCACGGCGCTTCCCAACGGACCCGCCACTTCCTTCAACATCGACTCGTCGATCCGCCGCGCGTAGCCCTTCCAGCCCGCGGGATGTGATCGCGTAAGCGTGTGGAAGACTTGTAGTCCGTTGTTGTCACGTTGTAATTTCTCTAGCTCGTTGAAGTAGATCACGTCCTCGAAGCTGCGCGAACTGTACAGCAGCGCCGTCGCGTTATTCGCCATCACCGCCGCGCGGTGACGGAGCATGGACATCAACGGCACGATGCCCGATCCGCCGCCGATCAACAACAGCGGCGCGGGTAACAATCCCGCTTCCCAGACGAAATAGCCGCCGATCGGTCCGCGTATCTCGACCTTGTCACCTTTGACAGCCACATCGTGCAAATATGTCGAAACTTCGCCGTCGTCGATGCGCTCGACGGCGATGTCAATCTCACCTTCGCGTTCGGGCTCGGAGGCAATCGAATAACTGCGTTGTGTCTGGTAGCCGTCTTCCGCGGTCAGGCGGATGTCGTAATGCTGTCCTGCGCGGTGACGCGTCCATGAGGGGAGCGTCAGCGTGAACGATTTGACCTTGGGCGTCTCAGGCTTGATGTCCGCGAATGATGCGATCTGCCAGTTCAGGGTGGGTTTCATAAGTCCTCTACTCGTGTCACTCTGAGGGAGCGTTCGTCGCGACCGAAGAGTCTCGCTGATCTTATCGGAGACTCTTCGCCGCTTTGCGGCTCAGAGTGACACGTTCTAGTCATTCCAATACCTCTGTTCCTTCCACGGGTCACCGTGGTTGTGATACCCTGCCGACTCCCAGAAGCCGGGCTTGTCCTTTTCCATCAAGCGGATGCCGCGCACCCACTTGGCGCTCTTCCAAAAATATAAATGCGGCACGACCATCCGCGCAGGACCGCCGTGTTCGGGCGCGAGCGGTTTGTCGTCGTATTTCAACGCGATGAACGATTGACCGTTGATCACGTCGGTGAGGGGCATGTTGGTGGTATAGTCGCCGTCGCTGTAGGCGGTGACGAACGCGGCTTTCGGGTCGAGTTCCGCGTGTTCGAGCAGAATGTCGAGGCTGACGCCCTCCCACTTCATGACGAGATGCGTCCACTTGGTAACGCAGGAAATGTCCACGATGTAGGTTTGCATCGGGAGTTTGTTGAACTCCTGCCACGACCACGAGACTTTTTCTTTGACAAGACCCTCGATGGTGAAGGTCCATTTGTCGACCGGTGTAAAAGGGGTGGGACCCGCTGAAAGCACGGGGAAATCGTTCGTGAGGTATTGTCCGGGCGGAATGCGATCCTGCTTCTCCCCTCCGCGCCGCCGACCGACAAAACCGCGTGAGACAAATCGCTCCTCTGCCATGATCGCTCCTTTGCCAGTAAGACCTGCCTGCATCCGATTGGTTGACAAATCCAGTGTATAACGAGGTGGGACTCGAGTCAAGGAACAAAACGGGACACGTTGATTCGTGTCCCGTTGCTTCTCACGGTTTGGGGAGGTTGCCTTCCAACCCCAGCTCCGGCGCGATCTTCCGCATGGCATGAATCACATTGCCCACGTGTTCCCACAGTTCGATGCCGAATTCCTGCGCGGCGTGTTCCATTTCGGCTCGCGACGTCCCGGCCGCGAAGGCTTTGTCCTTCCACTTCTTTTTGGCGGAAGACGCCTCCAGATCGTATAGCGACTTGGACGGTCTCACCAGCGCCACGGCGGTGATCAAGCCTGTGATCTCGTCACACGCGACGATGGCTTTGCGCCGTGTCGTATCGCGCGGCATCGAGAGATGGTCTGCATGGCTCAAGATATCCTGAACGATCTCTTCGGGCACGCCGCGCTCGCGCAGGATCGGCGCGCCGTCCTGCGGGTGTTGTTCGAGCGTCGGGTGAATCTCCCAATCGAAATCATGGAGCAAGCCGATCATCCCCCACGCTTCGGGGTCTTCACCGAATTTCTCCGCGTAGAACCGCATCGCGGCTTCCACCGAAAGCATGTGGCGCACGAGGCCCTCATTTTTAACGTATTCACGAACGAGAGATAAACCTTCATCGCGGGTCATAGTCACCATTTGTGTCACTCTGAGCCGCAAAGCGGCGAAGAGTCTCACACACAAAGAAGAGATTCTTCGCTCCCCGCTACGCAGGTCGCTCAGAATGACAGGATACTAAATTGATGTCGAAGTTTCCAATCCGTGTTGCTCCGCAAGTTCATCGAGCAGGGCTTCCACTTCATCGAGGAAATGATCGAGTCCGCTCACGCGCTGATCGAGCCCGACCCAGCCCAAACCCAACTCGCCGCACGCGGCTCGCCAGGTTTCCAACTCGTTCTCCGGCAGGACCTCCACCGCAAGCGTCCATGTATGCAAAAGGGGCCACAACACGCAGGTCGGATTCTCGCTCCCAAGCATCGCCTTGAACGCCTTTTCGTAATAATTCACGCGCGTTTCATGGATGCGCGCGTCCGCGCGGTTGTTCTGCATCGCAGATTCGAAAGCGGATTTCCACTCGGGAATCCATGCCTCCAGTCTGGAGGTATCCAACGTGGACGCGCCCAGCAACCCCACCAACCCTGCGCTCATTCCCGGACGTTGGGCTGTCTCTGCCCTGGACGCGAAGTCCAGCATCACGCGCCGCTCTGCCAACGGCGGACCGGACAACTCCGCCACCGCGTTGATCGCGTGGTACAACGACCTCATATACTGCAAGATATCCTTCGGCGTGACCGTGTCGTTGATCTCAATCAATTCGCGCCATAAAACTCGCGCCTCCTTGAGAAGCAGGCGTGAGCGTTGCAACGCCGGCGCCGGCGCGTTGAACGCGAAGCCTGCGCGCAAGCCTGCCTGTACGAACTCGAAGAACTTCTCACGTTCGAAGAGCAGCATCGGGTCGTACATTTCCCAGCCCAGCCACGGGTCAAGCCGCAACTCGCGCGGGCGTTTGAACTCGGCTTTCGCACGATGGGCAATATCCACGTGAAAGTCAGGCGTCAATTTGACGAACTCGCGGCGGTGTTTTGGTTCGTCCTTGTGGACGAAGATGATGTCAATGTCTGCTGTGCCGCCAAGCAAGGGATCGGTCTCGTTCGACACGAGCGACCCCGTCAGATACGCGGCGATGATCTCACGGTTGTTGAAGGCGCGCTCCTGCGCGGTCTCTTTGGCAATGCGGATCAGTGATTCGCGTGTTACGCGCATGTTTAACCCTCACCCTGCTCTTCGCGAAGCATTCGTTTGGAGGTCCCGAAGGGAGAGGGCAGAGTCTGTTGAAACGGAGGCAGGCCGAGGCTTTGACGGATGCGCTCCTCCGCCTGTCTCAAATGTTCGGGGTTCTGCACAATGTTCAGATCGTTCGAATCGATCGTCAACACGGGAGTGTGGTCGAACGGTTTGGAAAAATATTCATCGTAGGCAAGGTTGAGGTCGTTGATGTACGACCGTTCCATCTGGCGCTCATAGGGTCGGTCGCGCAGAGCGATGCGTTGCATCAACGTATCGGTCGCCGCCTGCAGATATACAAGCAAATCGGGTTTTTGGATCTTTTCCGCAAGCGCTTCGTGTACTTTGTGATACATCTCAAGTTCATCGCCCTTGAGGTTGATGCGCGCAAAGAGCGAATCTTTGGCGAAGGTGTAATCGGCAATCACGTTCTTTCCTGTCGACACCATCTCATGCACCGTGCGGCGTTGCTGATGGTAACGGCTCAAGAGAAAGAAGATTTGAGTCTGGAACGCGTACCGTTCCCGGTCGGAATAAAAATCAGACAGGAACGGATTCTCTTCAAAGACTTCGAGGATGATTTCGGCGTCGAACGCAGGTTGAAGCAGGCGGGCGAGGGTGGTCTTGCCTACTCCGATGACCCCTTCAATGGCAACATACATGCGAGGCTCCGGTTGTAATGTGAAGCAAGGATACCATACTTCATCCCATTGTTTTCGTTTCGAAACAACGGGATGAACGGTGTACGGATCAGACCGAAAGAGTATAGCGAATGAGTCATGAACGACGGCGGGCTGACCGCACCGCGAAGATCACAAGCGCCGCAAAGGTGAGCGGAACAAACCACATGAGGAACAACTGAACGAACTCGAGCGCAGGGCTTGCCACTGCGCGTAACACAATGTAGGAGAGGTACAGGATGTAATACACCAACAACAAGCCGCCCTCAAGACGGGAAATACGATTGTCAATGTAAAAGACGGGGAGCGTTACAAGGGCAACGAATATCATCACCGGGAAATCCTGTCTCAGAATCCGCTCCGCCACCGGGATTCCACCGGGCGCGACCAGCGCGCCTACCCCAAGCACACCCAGCAAATTGAAAATGTTACTTCCTACAACGTTGCCCACAGCAATATCGTTTTCCTTTTTCAGTGCGGCGACTATCGAGGTTGCCACCTCGGGCAGGGATGTCCCCACTGCCACAATCGTCAGACCGATCACCAGTTCGCTCACACCGAGCGCGCTCGCAATAGCCACGGCTGAATCCACCAGCCAGCGGGATCCCAACACGAGCAAGCCCAGCCCACCGACGATCAGGAGGACGTTTTTCATCGTATTCCCAGCGGTGTGCGGTTCTTTTTCGGCATATTCCTGCGCGTACTCTTTTTGCACTACCTTGCTTTCGGCGCGGCTCTGACGCATGGCAAACACGGTATAGCTTATGACACCAATCAGAAGAATTAGACTGTCGGGAATCCCAAGCAGGCGATCCAACGCAAGCGCGAGCACCAGCAGGGATACACCCAGCATGATGGGCGCATCTTTGCGAATGAGTTGCTCAGCGATCACAATCGGTGCGGCGAGAGCCGTTACACCGAGAATGAAGAGAATGTTGAAGATGTTCGAGCCCAGCACATTGCCCAGGGTAAGATCGCCCTGTCCGTTGGCGGCGGCTTGCAGCGAGACAGCGATCTCGGGCGAGGCGGTGCCAAGCGCAACGATGGTCAAACCGATCACAAGGGGCGAAACGCCGAACGCCGCGGCGAGACGCGAGGCGCCGCGCACGAGCAGTTCCGCGCCGAAGATGAGCAGGATCAGCCCGGCAACGAATAGCAGGATAGTTGCTGTCATACGTTTCCCGATCTTGGAAGATGGTATTCGCCTCTACGGTTGTGCGGCTGGGGATTTCCGCTTCACAAGGATCAGATACCCCACGACCCCCGATGCCAGAGACGTGATCAAGACGCTGGTCTTGCTGCTTTGCACGATTTCGGGATCGGTAAACGCCAGCAGTGTAATGAAGATGGACATGGTAAAGCCGATTCCTCCGAGGAATCCTGCGCCAATGATGTGCCTCCACGTTACGCCCGCCGGCATTCGAGACCACCCCAACCAGATGGCGAGCAGACTGAGCAGGATAATACCGATCGGCTTGCCCAGGAACAAACCTGTAAAGATTCCCAGGCTATTGGAGGATGTCAGGCCCTCGACCCAGCCTTCACCGAGCACGATACCGGTGTTCGCCAGAGCAAACACTGGGACGATGAAAAAGGCAACGGGTTTATGCAACGCACGCTGCAACCTATACGATGGTGATTTTTCGCCGCCATCACCAAACGGAAGCGCAAAGGCAAGGAGGACTCCCGCCACTGTGGCATGCACCCCCGACTGCAACATGAAATACCACATCACCAGCCCGGGGATGAGATAAACCCACAGGTTGTGCACTTTGAGTCGGTTTAGGATCACCAATGCCGCATATATCCCCAATGCCAGAGCAAGATTCAACAGCGAAAGGTCGTTCGTGTAGAACACAGCGATGACCGTGATCGCCCCCAGATCGTCCACGATGGCCAGCGCCGCCAGAAAGATCTTCAATGCTCCGGGAATCCTGTTCCCCAACAACGCCAGCACACCTAAGGCGAAGGCAATATCGGTAGCCATGGGAATCCCAATTCCGTTCTGGAATTCAGTGCCGCGGTTGAAGAGAAAGTGAAACAAGGCCGGAAACACCATCCCACCGGCTGCCCCCAGCATCGGCAACGAGGCGTTTTTCAAATTGGAAAGTTCGCCCGCATATAATTCCCGTTCGATCTCCAGACCGATCAACAGGAAAAAGATCGCCATCAAGCCATCGTTGATCCAATGTTCGATGCTTTGCTTCAACAGCAATCCGCCAGCCTCAAAGCCCACTTTTACATGCCAGAACTCAAGGTAGTTGGCACCTAGCGTAGAGTTGGCGATCACAATGGACATGAACGTGCACAGAATCAGAAGCACCCCTGAAGATTGCTCGCTTTGAAAGAATTCCTTGAAGAGTTTTGTCAGTCGCATGGATTACCTCATTTTCCTCTAGCCGCTAAATATTCGGGCACCTCGATCATCGGCGGGCGCGATCGCTCGGCGATCTCCTCGACATCCAGATAATAACCCCGGCTGTCGTGACGAATCAACTTCATCGAACGGTTCACATCCTCCAGCACGGCGCGCCCGAAGCGTTTTTCCAACTTGTGCATCACGGTCTGGATGATGGCGAACGACATCTTGCTCAGCGCTTCGAGTTGCTGATTGTGATGGATGCGTTCCAACAGGTCCACTTGAGCGATGGCACTTAATCCGTAACGTTCATACACATCGATCAACAAACCTGTTTCCACACCGTACCCGGAGAAGAAAGTTGCCTGCTCCAGCGCCTCGCGCCGTCCCGCGTATTCGCCTGACAACGGTTGTACCACACCGGAGAGTTCCGGGTAAAACAAATTCAACATCGGCCGCGCCGTCAGCTCGGTGACGCGTCCGCCGCCGCCCACTTGCATTTTCCTGCCCACTTTCAACGGCCGCCGATAGTAGCCTTTCACGAATTGGATCTGCGGGTTATGCAACAACGGACCGAGGATGCCATACACAAAGCGCGGATGGATGTTCACAATGTCCGTATCAATCCATACAATCAGGTCGCCTTGCGTAACCAGCAAACTTTTCCACAACGCATCGCCTTTGCCGCGCCGGGCGCCCAGCCGTTCCAGCAGTTGCTGGTGAATATACACCGCCACCCCTTCCTTCTCGGCAATCTCGCGCGTGCGGTCGGTTGAATCAGAATCGATCAGCACGATCTCATCCAGCAACGGCACTTTTTGCATTAATTCCCGTTTCATGGTGCGAATCACATTGCGTACGGTCTCTTCTTCGTTCAAGGCGGGCAAAGCGAGGCTGATGGTCAGCCCCTGTTTTTGTTTCAACTCAACTTCATCGCGCAGACGGCTGAATTCATCCGCGTGGAATGTGTTTTCTCCAAACCATTTATCCACCAGGATCGAGATCGCATCCACACCCGCGCTTTCATCGTACGTATTATATGGCAGGGGCCTTCCGCTCTTGACCGCGATCACCGCACAATTCGCCTCATGCAAAATGCGATCTGCCACAGAACCCAACGAAGCCGAACTCGTCATCGGCTGGGATGTGGTTCCCAGCACGATTACATCTTTCTGCTTTGCATGATTCAGGATGATCTGTGCCGCATCGTCCGTGACCTCGAACTGTTTCTGCACTTCGGGCATTTGCCGCAACACCCGGTCCAACCCTTTGAACGGCGCGTCCATATCCGCTTGTGGATCATCGGGTCTGCGGATGTGCAATGTTGTGACTCCCTTGGATTCCAACCCCAAGCCTACGCGTAGTGCCAACCCGGCATGGGGACCGCCTCGCACTGAGACCAAAATCCGTTTCGGTTTGTTCGAAATTTTTCCGCGCACCAAAGCGACATCACACGGCGGGCGTATGAGCACCTCGTTCGCAGAGACGCGCAACGCTTTGAGATGTGAATCAAATTCAAGGAAGAGGAGATCAGTCTGCTCCTCCCGCACCAATTTTATGAGCCGGTTCCACGGTTCATGTTCGACGATCACCTGCGACTTCGTCGTAATATGCGAATCTCTGCCGAATACCCTCAACGACTTGCGCAATGCGCGTGCCGAAGCCGCCCCCACGCTCAGCGATTGATCAGCTGGAACCACCACCACACCCACCAAAACGATCTGGGCATCGAAATGCCGTGCCAAATCCAGCGCGTGGACGCCGGGTCCCTCGTGAACCAAAGGGATCAGAATGGAACGAATGGAGGTGGACCCGGAATGTTTTTGCATGTGACTATCCTTCGAACAGCGGCGCAATATGTCGTTGATAGATCGCCTCCCAGCGAAATGACGCGCGGGCGCGTATGGCAAGCCGCGCAGGCAGGGAGGTTTGAAAATGGCTCACTATCATTTTCGCAACAGTTTCGGGTCTTTCATCAGGAGAAAAGAAGACAGCATCTTCCACGCCCAATTTCCGCAGAGGAGGAATGTCCGCGCAAAAAGCCGGTAAGTGACTGAACGCGGCTTCGATCAGAGGAATTCCAAACCCCTCTTCGCGGCTCGGGAAGAACAGTGCATCTGCTACGCGGTAAAAATCGGCGATGATTTCGTCGGGCAGAAAACCTTCATATAGCTCCGCAAGAAAATGAACCGAATCTTGCAAGCCAAGTTTCTGGCGCAGATCCGTGAGCATTTCAAAATATTTTACATTGTTCGGGTTATGCGGACCCAACGGGCCCGTCACCACAAGCGCGGCTTTCGGAAAATCCTTTCTCAACACAGCGAGCGTTTGCAATGCCAGTTCGATGTTCTTGCGCGGCGTGACACGCACCGGCAGAAGAAGGATCGGCGCAGCATCCAACAGGTTTGTCTTTTCCAGCAAAGACTGGGTCAGCGCTTCAAGTTTGTAAAACAAATCAAGATCCACGCCATTTGGGATGATGCGGATCGAGGCAGGTTCGATCTCCATCAAGCCTGCCAGTTCGTCACGCCGCAACTCTGACACAACGACGTGAGTCAGCTTGCCCCAGTCGGTCTTCAACAAATCCCACGGATAGCCTTCGTGAAGTTCGGGCAAATAGCGCGGCGTTGTCCATGCGAGGTCGTGATGCCAAAGGATCAGGTGCGGCAGTTGGTTGGAGGTGTGCAACTGGTGAAGCGCGGCGGTGAGCGCAAGATTCTTGCTCAACGAACAAACGTTGTGCGCGATCAAAATGTCAACATCCGCAAGCGGCTTCTGAAGTTCCTTTACTAGTTCATCGCGCAGAGCAGCAAAGTCCGGGGTAACTTCGCCAGAATCCAATTGCCTCTTTACCTGAAGCACGTGTTCATGACGCGAATCCGCGAGCGGAACAGTGCGCAAAGTAACTCGTCCATTCATCGCTTCGCCCCGCGCAGCGATCAAACGCACGGAGTGTCCATCGTTGTGCATCAGACGCGCGTGGTGGGCAATGACGCTTTCAACTCCGCCGACGATGGGCGGAACGGAGTAATGCAGGAGAGCGATCCTCATACTTGATACCCCAAACAATCTTCCACGAGCGAACGCAAACGGTGTTCGAGAACAGTGTATGAAAAGTATCGCCTGGCAAGTTGATAGTTGGTCTCCGTCCACTCCTGCGTCAGGTCAGGGTTTTTCAACGCGTGACGGACCGCCGTGATCGTGCCTTTGCTGATGAACCCGTCGAACCACAGGGTATGAAACCCTTTTGGTTTGATATCCACTTCATAGATGGAGTAGTTGTTGACGAGAATCAAGCGGCGGAAATACACGGCTTCCAAAAATGCATTCCCGAAGCCTTCGATGGCGGATGGGTAGGTGACCATGTCGGCATGGGGATACACGTCGCCCAGTGTGTAAATCTTTTTGTCGTCGCCTGTTGTGCCGCGATACTCCTGCACCTGATCCGATTCGAAGCGGACGGTCACATTCAGCAGATGGGCATACTCGCGTACACGTTGTTCGTAGTCATTCCCTTCGTCGCCGGCGGCGTGAGAGATGATGAGTTTGGCGGGCAGGTCGAGGCGGCGCATCAATTCGATGGCATGCTCGATTCCCTTGCGTTGAATGACCCGCGTCGGCTGCAGGAAAAAATATTCCCCGGGTTGAATGCCAAAGTCGGCGCGCACAGTTTCCGTGTACGAGTCGGAAGCGGGCGGAGGAACGTCGAAGTCCATCACGTTGGGAATCACGCGCGACGTTACGCCGTAGCGTGACGCGATCTGCTGTGCCTGAATCGTATTGATGACCACATGCCGGATCGACGGCAGGGTCGGCGGGAACGCCATGGCGAGATAATCACCCACGCAGTTGACTTGAAAACGCTGGCGCTCCCAGTGAAAATCGTGGTGGTGCGCAATGGTTGGGTAGCCCGTCTCGGCAATGAACTCGGCCAACGCAAGCCCAAGCGGCAAATTGAGCGGAATGGTCAGCGCGTTTTCGACGACCAGAATCTCCAGTTCAAAGCGGCGCGCAAACTCATACAGTTGTTCCTTGAAGTGTTCCTTGAGTTCGTTCACGCGGCGCGTCATTTGCGGCGGGCGAACATAAATGGAAAAGAAGTCTTTGTTCAAGTGCGCCATTTCAGGGTGCTCCTGGCGCGCTTCCTTGGTGATCGTCCAACTGCCCGAATAGGCTTGCTGGTTCAATTTGTCAATTTCAGGATGGCGATAAAACGCCTCAGGCACGATATAGGATTGGTCCGCGTCGCGGTCGCACTGACCGGCAAAATAGAAGCACCTATTCCCCAGCCGCTCCATGACCGTCGCCCATTTCGTGGTTTCCAGCGAGACGCCATCGGTACCGGCGAAGCGGGTGGAGATGAAGCCGATGTTGTGAGAGGAGGGTGTCATCATAGTTCTACCCAGACCGTTCGATAAGGCTCGAGCGTAACCGATGATACTTGCAAAGGCTGGCGGGTGAATAAATCGTTCGCCGATTCGTAGCCAGTGGCGAATGTCACTGCCTGGTCACTGACGTTTTGCAAGCATAACACACGCGCCGTCTCGTCAGGCGAAATACGTTCAAGCGCAAAGACCGATGGATGGACGTTCAATACCTTCTGAGAACCGTGCGGGTCGAAGGCGGGAGTGCGGCTTCTTGCGTTTAGCAGGTCACGATACTTCGTAAACACTTTTGCCCGCAACGAACTTTCATCCGCAAGCTCCTTTTGCAGTGCGTCGAATTGCAGCTTCTCGCGGTTGATGGTGCGGTTGCGTCCGGTTTGTTTCACGCCTTCATGCCATCCGCGCGAGCCGAACAGGCTGTGGAAGTAGATGCCCGGCACGCCGACCAGCGAAAGCATAATGGCTTGCGCGGCGAGGAAGCGATCCGCCTGCACATCGAGCGGTTCGTTCGCGTTCGGATTCGAAAGTGCGTCAAAATAATTGATGTTCATTTCGTATGGGCTCTGCGTCCCGTCCGCGTTGTGCTTATAAGAGATCAAGCCTCCATGCGCGAGTGTTTTTTCCACGAGCGGGTCGATCTCCACGTTAGACAGAATCCCCCGCGCTGGATTCAACCCCACCCCGTCGTGCGAGGCGAGAAAGTTGAAGAAGGTCGTGGTATCGGAAGGCAATGTCAACGTCTTTGCCCAGTCGGATAGCGCCCGCGCGTCGCCGGTGTGAAAGGTGTGAAGCGTGAGAGGCGGTAATGCAAAGTTGTATACGAGTTGCGCTTCGTTTGTCCCATTGCCGAAATAAGAGATGTTGTCCACATGCGGCACATTGGTCTCGGTGATGAGCTGGACGTGCGGTGCCGCCTCGTCCAGCGCGGCGCGCAGAAATTGAATGATGCGATGGGTTTGCGGAAGATGAATACAGGTCGTGCCGATCTCCTTCCACATATAGGCGATCGCATCGAGCCGGATAAAGTCTGCGCCGCGTTCAGCATAAAGCAGAAGCACATCGAGGATCTCCAGCAGAACCTCGGGATTTCCAAAATTGATGTCAATCTGGTCGTCGCTGAACGTGGTCCACACCCGCTTCGTACCGGAGGCGGTTTGGAACGCCGTGAGCAGTGGTAACGCACGCGGACGCACAACTTGTGAAAGATCGGGCTCGCCTTCAATCGCAATGAAGTAATCACGGTAACGCGGCTCGTCGCGTAAGAATCCCCTGAACCATTCGCTTTGCGACGAGATGTGATTGATCACACCGTCGAACATCAAGTGAAAGTCTTGCATGGCTGAGACGTCGCTCCAATCGCCAAGTTGGGGGTCTATCTGGCGATAATCCACGACAGAAAAACCGTCGTCGGATGTCCACGGATAGAACGGCAGGATATGAATCCCGCTGAGCACGCCGGCTAGATGTGTATCGCAGAATTTTTTGAGCGTCTTGAGCGGCTTTTCATTAGGCGCCTGTACCTGATCGCCGTACGTGATCAGCAACGCGTCGCGTTCGGTCAGCGATCCATCGCGCGCGGGGAGTCGCTCACGATACTCTGCGAGAAGTTTTTCGACACGCGGTAGAACTTGCGATGCCAGCTTTGAGCCATATAAAAAGGTAAGATGGTCCAGAAGATTTGTCATGGAACCTCTTACTTCGATTTTCTGCCGAAGAAGGTGTCTTGCCGCTGGGTAGAGATGGGCCGCGGGAATACCCCGCGTTCCGCCGAGCGGAGTTCCTCCACTGTAAAGAACGCGCCTTCATGTGACTGTTCGATGATATTCGCAACGGTTGGCAGGTCCTTTCGCAGGACAATGGCATAAATCAATTTTACGTCTCCCTGCGAGCCGTGCGCATCCACCATGGTGAAGCCAAAGCCCTGCTTGGTGAGGTTGCTTGTGAGTTTGCGCGCCTTATTCGGGACAATGACCCGGACCACCAACATTCCCAGTGCCAGCTTGTCTTCGATGAACATGCCAACGGAGTTGCCCATGGCAAACCCGCCGGCGTAGGCAAGGTACGTGAAAATATTTTGATCGCCCCTCATGATCTGGGAGATCACGCTGACCCAGATGAATACCTCCACAAAACCGAGCAACGGCGCAAGCAACCTCCGCCCACGCGAGATGAAGATGATCCGGAGTGTGCCGATCGCCACGTCCACCATTCGGGCAACGAAGACGAGCAACGGCAGTCCGACGAATGCGTACCAGTCGATCATAGGTCTCCTTTATAGACTGCGGCTGTGACCCATGGTGTGGAACAGCGAGGTATCTTCGTAGTGTTCGCGGATGGACTTGTAGTAATACAAGGCTTCCTTGTTCGGCAGAGTGTAATTCCAATCTTTTTGCAGGCGAGTCCGTTCGGACGCAAACTCACTGTCTGAAATCTTAGTTTCTGCCATCTCAGCGAGGATGTCTGACGAGCCGGCGCCCTTGGAAAATTTCTGTTTGGGGCGATGCACGATATTTTCCGGCAGATCGTTGGCAAAAGCCTGACGCAGAATGTGTTTGGGCGGACGCCCGTTGTGCAACTTCCATTCGGGCGGAAGGCTCAAGGCAAGCGAAACAGATTCAACGTCCAGAAAAGGGACGCGGGCTTCCAGCCCGAACGCCATGGACATTCTGTCGGCGCGTTGCAAGTTGGTATTGTGAAGCGCTTCGGTGATCTCGATCATCTCCCGTTGAAGCGCATCGGGGTTGGAAAAGTCTGAAAGATATTCGTAACCTGCAAAGATCTCGTCCGCGCCTTCGCCGGTCAGAAAGACCTTAACATGCTTTAAGGCAAGTTTGGCAAGGAAGTAGTTCGGGATAGCGCTGCGCACCAGAGCCGGGTCGAACGTTTCGAGATAGTACAGCACATCGGGCAAAGCCGCGACCATATCGTCGGATGTGTAAACAAGTTGATGATGTTGGGTATTGAGGAATTCCGCCATCTGTTGCGATGCGGCGAGGTCTTCGCTCCCCTCCACCCCGACAGCAAAGGAGTGCAATTGCTCCGTGCCTTCACATGCCAGCAAGGACACGATACTACTGTCTAAGCCGCCGCTCAGACTGATACCGACCGGCACATCCGCGAGCAAGCGCTTCACTACAGACTCCTTCAGCGTAGAGTGAATCAATGGAAGCGCATCCGCTTCACTTCCCTTAAACGATCGAATCGTGTCGTGGATATTGTAAAAGCGCTTCCATCCCTCTTTTGAGTGATACCAATGCCCGGCAGGGAACTCCTGAATGGAGGATACCTGACCGCGCAAGGCTTTGATCTCAGATGCGAAGTAGATGAATTGGTTATCGGCACTGGCGCCGTAATACAGGGGCTTGATCCCAAACGGGTCGCGCGCCATGATGAATTGGCCGTCCTGATAGAGCACAAAGGCAAACATGCCATCGAGCAATTTCACGAAATCCGTGCCCAGTTTGCGATAGAGATGCAGGATCACCTCGGTATCGGAATGAGTTTTCAATGCGTCGCCCGCCAGATATTTTTCCTGAAGTTTGCGGTAGTTATAGATCTCCCCATTGAAAGCGATCCATGTATTTTCGTGTTGCATGGGCTGATGCCCACCTTCAATATCCAGGATGGCGAGGCGGGTATGACCCAACGTCGCTTTCCCTACGTCTTTCACATCGTGACCATCCGGTCCGCGATGCGCCAGAGTTTCAACCATTCGTTTGACATTCTCGTTTGCCGGTTGTTGCAAAACACCTGCAATTCCGCACATAAGTAATCTCCTTTCTTTATACAAGAAACGGTCGCTTCAGAAGCAACCGTCACCTGATCATTCAGTCAACCTTTCCTTCTTGAACAAAACGGGTGAGTTCGCTCACGCTCCACTGTTCGAGCCCCAGTTTTTCCACAGTGCGCCCGCGCCGCCAGTAATCGGTGCGATGGATGATGCTCGCAATGCGAATCATACCTTCCATGCCGCGCACTGAGACGCCGTATCGCACTCCCAACGAGGCAATGGGCACAAGGCTCATCGGCACATCTTCGAACAAATACCGATGGTTAAGCGTGGGCGGCGCCTTGATGCCATAATAGCCCGGCTGGTTATGGATCGCTTCATGCAAATCCTCTCCCTCCGTGTCGTAGGCGAGTTTCAACCATTCCAGCGCTGTACGTGCGCGGATTCCCAACGCAGAAGCAACGGTGACCCGCTCGCGATCCAGCACTTCCAACACGCGCGCCACAGAAGGCGTCACGCCGTCTATATAAAACTGATAATCGCCGTGCGTAGCTTCGATCCAGCCGGCGTTGAGCAGCGTCAGCGCCGGGTGAAAGATCGCGCCCATATTGTTCAAGCCGGTGTGAAGGACATCCACGCCATCAATGAATTGCGGATACGCCTCGGCGATGGCATCCAGAACAGACTGTGTGCGCGCAGATGGCAGTGCGGCAAGAGGCACCGCCTCCTTGACGCGGAAAATGCGCGCCTGCGCAGGTCCCTCGGAACGGGATGCGTAAATGAACGTCTCTGCCTCGGCAACGGTCACGTCTCCTTTGCATTCCGTATCACGCAAAACTTTGGAAAATTCCAATGCACCGCATGTGCGCCCCGGATGCAAAATGATGATCTGACCATCTTTCAAATGCGGCGACATCGCTTCGGCAACGTCCGCATGCGCGGAGGAGGGCAAAACGACCATGATGACCTCGGCATTTTTGACCGCCTCTTCCATGTTGGAGGTTGCTCGGGCCAGTTTGCCGAATCCGTGCGGGATGCCGTCGCCGCCATCGAGCAGTTCGATACCCCCGCGTTTTTTGATGACTTCGATTCGTTCGGGCGTGCGGTTGAACAGCGATACCGCGAATCCCATCAAGGCAAGATGCGCCGCCATGGCCTTGCCGCCGTGCCCGGCGCCAATCACCGCGTACTTTATGGATTTCAACTGACCGCCTCCATTTGAACCAATGACTTGATCCGCGCACTTTCTGAGATGGATTTGCCATTCTCATCCACGCTCACGCTGGCGCCGTTCACAATACGCGTCTTCACCAATCCGCGCCCGAATTTGTTGTTGAGCAGTTGCGGCGCGTCGAGTATTCCGGAAGTGACCGCGCGCGTCAAAACAGCAGGATCAGTCAACGGGTCCGCAGATGAAGCGGAGAGTTTGCGAATCGCATCCAGCATCTTATTCGCTTCCGAAACCAATTTCGTGACGCGCTTCCTGACCATCGGGTCAGCCGTCATATCCGGCGCACCCATGGCATTGTCAATCGCGCGGCGCACGATCTTGCTGGCTTCGATGACATCCTCAGCAGTGGCGGCATGGTCGGCTTCGGTATGACCGACGATGTGATAAATATCGGGCTTCAACGCCATCTGCAAATACGTGGCAGCGGCGAGATGTCCGCGCGCCGCATCCGTGTTGAGCGGATGCGAGAGCAAACCGATGCGGGTTTGCTTCAATACTTTGAATTTCTTGTGATGAAGCGGCTTGACCATTTTCATCACAGCCATCATCTTCGCCAGATCCATCGCGTCCGAAAGCCCCGGCGGACTATTGAACATCAATTGCGCAATGTAGTGCTTCACCCCGAAGGCGCGCGAGTTATACGCCGCTAGATACGCGGCGACCACAAAGACCACATCAGACGAATCGCGCATTCCCCAGTGATGCGGTTCGTTCAATTCCACCGGAATATTGTGTTCGCCGTACCACTTCATCACCTTTTGGTGTTCGCGGATCGAGCCCTCCAAATCCCACGGACCGCGCCCATCCATTTGATTGAACCAAAACAACGGGATGGCGCACCATGCAATGTTGATCGTGCGCACGTACATTTCTGCGAGCCGGATAAAATCATCCGTGCCCGAATACGTCCGGAGCATCGGATAGTTCCCGCGGCGGCTGGCTTCGTACAGGGCGCGATAATCTTCCTCCGAACGGACAGGCACACCCCCCGCGCCTTTGCGCCGCGGGTTCTGTCGTTCAGGATGATAAAAATTCTCCTGCGCGTCCTGATCAATGCCAAGCGAGATCACATCCAGCGCTTTGGCGTCGGCGATCTTCTGTATGCCTTCGATGGAGGCTTCCATGGTTGGCAAGCCGAAGTGATGCCGCAGAATCGGATATGGCGCCTTCCACTGGATACGTTCCACAGTTGTTTGAGGAAAATCCGCTTCGCTCTGACCCGACGCCTGTTTCCCCTTTAGGTACGCCAGAATCTCTTCAACGGGTTCGCTACCATCGAAGGTGCGTTCGAAGAAACCGATCGCCTTGGCGCGTTCCGCGACAGGAGGCGTGCCCCCAAACGCAAAACGAACCCCACGCTCATGTAACTCAGATGCAGCTTCCGCGAATTCACCCAGCAGGCGTTCGCCGGTATCCGGCGTCAGCCGATATGAAACCCCAACCAATTGGGCTTTTTCACGCTTGGCAATATCCACAACTTTTTCAATCGGCACGGCAGGTCCCAAAAAGATGGTCTTCCAACCGGCGGTCTCTGCCAGCCGCAGGAAATTCATAGTACCTGCCACATGGACACACTCGCCCAACGCGGCGGCAATCACGGTCTTCTTCATTATATGATCTCCTTTCCTCTATGTATGATGAAAGAGTCCCTGTATATTCCCCTAAGGCTTAGTATTTTTATACCATAAAAATCCGAATTTACTTCGATTCTTGTATGGTTTTTACAAATCTTTAAAGCATTAAAGCCTTTTATCACCCCAAAGTGATGTGATTCTGGCAATTCTTATGGAATTGGAGTTGCTGTTACTGAATGCAAATACGATTCGGGAATCCAGCCCACTCGTCCTTCGCCGTCCATTACTTCCACCCAGACCAAACCGTCCAACTCTTGCGTCCCGTATAGCAGCCTGAGAATCTGACCAGAACGCAGTTGACCGATCACCGGTCCGCCGGGTGATTGATACAACCTCAACGGCGGAACGTTAAAAGTCACAACCTGTGCCAGACCGGGCGTTGGTGTTGGCGACGAAGTGGCGGTGCGAGTAGGGGTGCTGGTCGGGACTTGGGTTGGCGCAAGGCTGGGACCCGATGTGCGCGTGGATGTTGGGCTTGGGGTCGGCGTGAACGTGGGCGGGAGTAGAGGATCGAACTGTTCCGCAAAGACCTGATTCACTTTCAGAGATACCGGCTGTTGAAGCCCAATGGCAATCGCTTCTTGCAGTGTTGTGACCTGTTCATAACGAAGCGGCGCGCTCGTGCGGAGGGTGATCACCATGTCCAGCCCTTCGGGCATATGCTGGACGTTCAACTCCACAAGTTGTGACCCGTTGATGCGCGCCACCTCAGCTGCCACAACCTCATTGATGTTTCGATTCTCATTCGCTTCACTGAAGAAGCGAATGCTATAGTACGAGAGCGGCAGGAGCAGGAACAACGTCAACCCGGCTGAGATCAATAGATAACGCGGCACGATTTGTCCCTCTTCATCGCGGCTGCGAGGCGCAAAACCCTGCAGGAAGAAGATCAGCGCGGCGGCAAAGGCAATGGTGATCGCGTTCGTAATGAAGAGTAATGTCGCGCCGCCAGCCACATCCCAGCGTTCAAGGGCGATACCCACCCCGATCGTGCACAGCGGAGGCATCAACGCGGTGGCAATCGCCACACCGGGCAACGCCGCGGAAATGTTGGGACGCGTCATGGCATACGCCGCGGCGAGCCCGCCTGCCAGTGCGATCACAAGGTCAATCGGCGAGGGATGCGTCCGCGCAAGAATCTCCGACGGCAGTTCCTGCAGAACAACGAACGGCAGATTGCGATTGATGAGCGTCATCAGCGCAGAAAGGAGGATCGCCAGCGCCGCCCCGCGCACCAACGCCGCGGTTGCCGATTCTGCAAGCCTGACACTGCCGATGATGGAGGCCAACCCCAGCCCGATGATCGGCGACATCAACGGCGCGACCAGCATTGCACCGATTATGACCGCCGGGGAGTTTGTGATCAACCCCATGGTGGCGATACTGCACGAAAGCACGACCAGCAAGAAGAAATCGAAACCGGGAGAAGCCGACTCGAATATTTCGCCGACAATCACTTTTCGCTGCTGCGGCGATGGTGAATGAACAAACTTGCGTACCCGCTTCAAAAATTCCATTCGACCGGCTCATCCTCTTCGATAGGTGAAGTTCCCCGCAAAAATTTATACCATAAACTCGTGTATCCCGCGCGGCATGTGGCATCGCCCCGATTCGAGGTTTATGGCTCAATGCAGACGGATTGTCTCTCTAATATTAGGTGGAAGGGGATTGCGAATCTTCGATCTGACGCCTTCGCAAGATCGGCATGACTCCAATCATTAAGAGAACGATTCCAACGAACAGACAGGGTAGTGGACATAAGCACAAGAACGCATAGAAACCCTCCCAATCCTCCCGATTCTCGAATTGTAGCGAAGTGCCGGCGAACGCCATCACACAGCCAACCAGCGTGGATAACCCACCTGCCACGATGAGCATCCAAAGGCGTGAACTCAAACGCGGGCGCTTCTCTTTCGGTGGAGACGCAAACGGATCCATCCCGGCGGAGGGCAGATCGTCGTTGTCCATCATGCGGGTTCTCTGAGCATTTCTTCCTGCTTCTTGAACTGACTCATATACAGATCGTAATAAAAACCTTCTTGTGCAAGCAAAGCATTGTGCCGGCCGCGTTCGATGATCTGACCGTCTTTCAACACCAGTATCATATCCGCATTTCGGATGGTGGACAAGCGGTGAGCGATGACGAACGACGTGCGGCCCTTGAGCAATTCGTCGAACGCTTTCTGGATGAGACGCTCGGTTCGCGTGTCGACGCTGGAGGTTGCCTCGTCCAAGATCAATATTCTCGGGTCAGACAGCGCGGCGCGCGCGATGGATAGCAATTGCCGCTGTCCCTGGCTTAGCCCCGAGCCGCGTTCACCAAGGATCGTGTCGTACTTTTCGGGGAGACGTTCGATGAACAAATCGGCGTTGGCAAGTTTGATCGCCGCCATCACTTCTTCGTCCTTCGCGTCGGGCTTCCCAAAACGGACGTTGTCCATCACGCTCTGGCTGAAGAGGAAGGCATCCTGCAGCACGATGCCGATCTGCTCGCGCAGACTTTTCATCGTCACACCGCGGACGTCAATACCGTCAATCTTCACTGCGCCGTTCGAAACATCGTAGAAGCGGGGAATCAGATTGATGATCGTCGTCTTGCCTGCACCGGTGGGACCGACAATGGCAATCGTCTGTCCCGGTTGCGCGGTGAACGAGACTTCCTTCAGCACCGGAACACCGTCTTCGTAGGAGTGAGATGCATTCTGAAATTCCACGAGTCCTTTAATGGGAGGCATGGTTTTCGGCTCTGCTTTTTCAGTGACGGCAGGCTGTTCATCGAGAATGTTGAAAATACGCTCCGCGCCTGCAATGCCGTTTTGGATGTTCGTCCACAATACCGCGATCTGCTGGATCGGCTGGTTGAAGCGCTGGACGTAAGCAAGGAAAGTGACAACCAAACCGAAGGTGACCGTAACGCCGAAGAGCGGCTCGTCTCTGAGCAACGCCCATCCGCCTGCACCGACCACGATTGCCAGCGCGACGTACGACAAAGCCTCGAGAACCGGAGCAAGCGCGGAGGTGTATGACACGGCGCGCACGTTGGCGTCGCGGTTCGCGGCGTTGACCTCCTTGAACTGCTCGATGTTCTCATCTGCGCGGTTGAAGGCTTGCACTTCACGCACCGCGGAAATGGATTCCTGCAACTCCGCGTTGACGTTGCCGATCTCCCTGCGGCTCTCGCGGAAGGCTTTGCGCGCTTGCGCAGAAAAATACGCGGTAGCAAAGAACATAAGCGGCGCGACTGAAAGCGAGAGCAGGGCAAACGCCAAACTTGCCGTGAGCATGTTGTATGAAATCCACACCAGTTGAATCACACCGCTGAAGAATTGCACCAGCGCAAACGAGGTTCCCTGTTCGAGGGCGGAGGTGTCGTTGGTGATGCGGCTCATCAAGTCGCCGGCAGTGTGCTCGGAGTAGTAACTGAGCGAGAGGCGGTGCAATCGCTCAAAGACTTGCAAGCGCAGCTGACGGATGACGTGTTGCGCCGCCCACGTCATGGCGAGGAAGGTGAGGCCAAACAACATCGCGCCGAACACGTACATCGCTGCCATGATCATCGTGAGGCGGAAGAGACCTGCAATGCGCTGGTCATTGGTCAGCGCTGCGGGATCGACCGGCGCGGGGTAATTATTCGACGTGTACGCGTTGTAGATGATTCGTTGGGTCGATGTCAACGAGGCGGGTTCGGTCGTCCCAAGCCAGCAGGCGGATGCGGAATCCCCAGAGGTCGAACCTGCCGTAGGGTCGAACGAAGCGGAGTTTCCTCCAAATCGCACAATGAAACAATCGGTGGCTTGTCCTGTCAATAGGGGTGTCGTGACGGTCATCCACGTAGAGGCGAGCATGACGATGAGCGCAAACAGAATCATATACCAATACGGTGCAAAATAGCGGATGAGACGGATGAGCGTGCCGCGCACGTCTTGCGCAACAACGGTTTCCTGTTTGAAGAGTTCCTGACGACTGCCCATCATCGTGTCACCTCCCTTGAGACCTCACGGGTCTCAGAGACCTGTGAGGTCTGATCGTGTACCAATATCTGCGAGTTGTAAATTTCAGCATAGATCGCGCTGTTTTCCATGAGGTTGTGATGTCTGCCTTCGGCGACGATCTCGCCTTTGTCGAGCACGAGGATCTTATCTGCATTTATCACCGTGCTGATGCGCTGTGCGATGACGAAAGATGTACGTCCATTCATCAAGGTTTCGAGCGCGGTTTGGATTTGCGCCTCGGTGTTGAGATCAACGCTGGAGGTTGAGTCGTCGAGGATGAGGATGCGGGGATTGAGAAGCAATGCGCGGGCGATGGCAACGCGTTGTCTTTGTCCGCCGGAGAGCGTTGCGCCTCGTTCACCGACTCGCGTGTTGTACCCGTCGGGAAAGGATGTGATGAAGTCGTGGGCCGCGGCGGCTTTGGCGGCGGATTCGATATCCGATTGCGACGCGTTGGGTTTGCCGAAGGCGATATTCTCGCGAATGGTGCCGCTGAACAAGGTGGTTTCCTGCAACACGATTCCGATCTGCGAACGAAGCGACTCGAGTTTCACCTCGCGCAAATCGTGACCGTCAATCGTGATCCTGCCTTCGCTAGGGTCGTAAAAGCGCGGCAACAGATTGATGATGGTGGTCTTGCCGGAGCCCGTCGCGCCGAGCAGGGCAATCGTCTCACCGGGATTTGCGGTGAACGATATATCCTTCAAGACCGGGTCGCCCCTACCGAAATAACGGAACGTGACGTTCTCGAACTTCACCGCGCCGGTGACCTCGGGCAACTTGCCCGCCTCGGGCTTATCTGTAATGTCGTTCTTCGCATCAAGTATCTCGAAGATGCGTTCGGCGGAGGCGGAGGCTTGCCCGAGTTGCGTAATGATGAAGCCGAATTGCGCGATGGGGAAGAATAAGTAAATAAGATACAACGAAAATTCCTGCCATTCGCCGAGCGTGAGCAGACCCGTGATGATCTGTTCGCCTCCCACGTACAGAATCGCCGCCTGACCTAGATTCGCCACCATGAAGATCAGCGGGAACAGGAATGTGAACAGCCGCGCCACATGGATCTGCTGGTACATCGTATCGTCTGCGGCTTTGCTGAATTTCTTCTGCTGTTCCTTCTCGCGCGTGAATGCTTTGATCACTTTGACCCCGGCGAGGTTTTCCTGGAGGATCGTGTTGAGCGCGGAAAGCTTCGCCTGCACCTGCGCGAACAACGGCTGGCTGATGATGCCAAAGAACACGAACAGAGCGAATGCAATCGGCAAGATCGGCATCGAAGTCCATGCAAGCGTAACGTTCGTGCTGAAAAGGATGATCACCGTACCGGTGAGCAAAATGATCGCGCCCACCAGTTGTAACAATCCCTGCCCAATGAACAGCCGCACCTTCTCCACGTCATCGGTGGCGCGGATCATCAACTGCCCGGTCTGGTTTCTATCGTGATACGAGAACGACAGCGTTTGTATCTTCGCATACAACTCGTTGCGGATATCGTACGCGACCGACTGGGAATTTTTCTCCGCCCAATAGGCTTGCAGGAAGGCGAAAACCCCGCGCATCGCGGCGAAGATCACGATGAAGATCAACGCGCTGACCAATGTTTGCGGCGCGGACGCGACATCCGCTTCCAACTGGACTTTGAACTGGTCCACTGTGAGCGATGTGTTCTTGTCTGCGGCTTTCAGCAATTGCGGCAACACCGCACCGATGAGTTCGGCATGAATTTTTTCAAGCGCTTCCAAAATTTGTGAAGCCAGATATCCGCTGGTTACGGCATCAATGACGTTGCGGATCATGCGCGGCACGGCAAGTTGCGCCAGCGTGGCGATGATGAGGAAGAGATATGGTAAGGCGGCTTGGCGACCGTACTTCATCAAATAACGAACGGCGCGCCCGATGCCTTTGAAGGAGGGGCGTTGACGGCGTTCGCGATCTTGAGGACGAGTGAGAGTGGCTTGCATAAGATTCCTTTATTGGGTAATTGGATAACGCAGGTGGTTTCGATACGGGCTTTGCCCTACTCAACCACCGATGCAAATATCTACTTGTCCACTGCCTTCGCTCTCTCCACCAAGATGTGCAGGGCTTCGTTCACCCTGGCTTTTTCCTCCGCAGAGAGGTTCTTCAGCAGTTCATCCATCCAGCGGTGACGTTGCTCGACGCCTTGCTGGATCAAACTTGTTCCTTTGGGCGTCAGGCTGAGAAGTTTTGAGCGCCGGTCATTAGGGTCTTCCTCGCGTTTGAGATAACCACCCTGCACAAGTTTCTCCACCAACTGGCTCGCCGCGGCGTTGGTGATATCGAACCGTTCGCTGATCTCCGAGATGCCGCAGGCGCCCTTGTGATGCAACTGCATCAGGATGCTGAACTGCGGCATCGAAAGCCCGGTGGATTTGGCGAAGTGACTCCAGCCGCGCATCGAGCGGTGCATGAACGCGTCCATGAAGGCGCGCAGAGAGTGGGCAGCGGATTTGGTCATGGTTAAGCCTGCTTTTTAGTTAAGCGGGCTTAACTTTATGCCTGAATCGGATTTTGGTCAAGAGGCAAGGGATAAGAAGAGTGTTAGAGCCCCGGTTTCGCTTGGTGAAATAAGAAGCACGGAGAGAAACTTCTCCATGCTTTTTGCTTTGATTATAAGTTGTTACGAAGTTTATTCCTTCAAATTATGTTCCACCGCGTAGGCAGCGGCTTCGGCGCGCTTGTTCACGTTCAACCGCGAGGAAATACTCGAAACGTAATTCCGATCCGTAAACCTTTCTCCGGGTTTGTATGTGCACTTAAAACGAAGAGCGAGATGATTGCTCATCTCGCTCCATCGAGTTTACTTAGCCTTGACGGTAATCGTCTTCGGCTTCACTTCCTCCGCCTTTGGGAGAGTGACGGTGAGGATCCCGTTCTCAAACTCAGCCCTTGCCTTGTCCGCCACGACGGCGGTCGGCAGGGCGATGGAGCGCTCGAACGAGCCCCAGCGCTGTTCGCGGATGTGCCAGGCTTTATCCTTCTTTTCCTCTTCGCGCTTCACTTCGCCGCGCAGGGTGAGGATATCGCCGGTGACGTTGATCTGCACGTCGTCCGCTTTGAAGCCGGGGATGGTCGCCTTCACGACAACGTCATCGTCGGTCTGGTACATGTCAACGGCAGGCACCGACCAGCCGTCCCGCATGGAGAGCGGGCGCGTGAACGCATCGTCGAACAGGTGATCCATCGCCTCACGCAGGGTCATGAAATCACGGGCGGGTTCCCAACGGATTAAATTGGACATAGCAACCTCCATTTCGATTTGGTTTGGTTTATGCGCTTAATATAAAAAGCCTGCGTTAGAAACACGCTGGCTTTTTGTCAAAGAAATGTATGAGATTATGTGTCATTGCGAGACCCCGCTTCGCGGGATTGTAGCAATCTGGCTGTTGGTGCGAAACGATTGATTATTCTGAGATTGCCAAGCTCCCTGCGGTCGCTCGCAATGACAGATCAAGGTTTCTGCCTTTTGTAATCCACAAAGCGATAGCCGACGCCCCGCTCGGTGAGGATGTACTGGGGGTTCGCCGGGTCCTTCTCCAGTTTCTGGCGCAGATAGTTGATGTAAAGACGGACGTAATGCGGCTCGTCGCGATACTCGTAACCCCACACCTTCACAAGGATCTGATCGTGCGTCACCACCCAGCCGGCGTTCTGCACAAGATGGTACAGCAGGCGATATTCCGTCGGACGCAATTTGACGAGCTTGCCTTCGAGCCACACCTCGCGGCGGTCGAAATCGATCTTCAGCCGTTCGTCCACTTCGATAATGTCGTGCATCGAGCCGCTCGCGCCTTCCGTGCGGCGGATGACGGCCTTGACGCGGCTGACCATTTCGCGTGGGCTGAACGGCTTGGTGATGTAATCGTCGGCGCCAAGCTCGAGTCCGCGCACGCGGTCCTCCTCCTCGCCCTTGGCGGTTAGCATGATGACCGGCACGGAATTACTGCCTTCGCGGAGGGTTTCGAGCACCTCGAAACCGTCTATATCGGGCATCATCACATCGAGCAGGATCAGGTCGGGGGTGGTATCGCGCAGTTTCTGGATGGCTTGCTTGCCGTTGAAGGCTTCCACCACTTGAAAGCCATCGTGTTCCAGATTCATGCGGATGAATCGCACCATGCGCTCCTCGTCGTCCACCACGAGGATTCGCCGGCGGTCGAATTCTTCTGGCATGCTACTCTCTCACAAATCCGATGAGTCCCTCACCCTCTTGACTTTCCAGTATTTCGATCAAGGCGATCTTATTCATGGGCCACATCACCTTGGTCACATTCCCCTCGAGGTAGTGAATGTCCTTGCCATCGCGCAGACGCGGGTTTTGCACAGTGATGATCGTATCAGTGGCTTTGGGGAGCTCTTCCATTTCACAAAGAACAGAGGCTTCTCCAGTAATGTGCAGGATGACCGTGTATGCCATGGCTACCGCCTTTTGAAGAACACAGATCAGATATCCCGAAGGAGGATTTGTATCTTGAGTTTCCCCAAGGCGACGATATCGCCATGGCTCAACGCCTCCTCCAAGTGGGGGTTGAGGCGGCGACCATTGAGGTATGTGCCGTTCGATGAGCCGAGGTCCATCACCACCACACTGCTTGCATCGCGTTTTACCACCGCGTGTAAACGCGAAACCCCCGAGGCATACGCTTGATAAGGCGTGAGGTCAATATCGGGCATGATGGGCTGACCTTCGCTAAGGCGCCCAAGAGTAAACTCGTTACGCGATGCAAGAGGCAGGATCTTGCCGCTGTCCATCAGGTGCAATGAAAGCCAGCTGTTGGCGGGAACCGAATCCGCTTCGGGGCGCGGCGCTTTTTTCTTCAGTTCCTCCTCGATCTCCTGATCGGTAATCGCCTTCGTTACCAGCGTTTCCACACCATCGATCTGCGCACCGCATTCCACACAGTACACGGCTCCTTCAACATTTTCATGCTGGCAGTTTGGACAGATAATCATTGCACCAACTCCTTTTTCGGCGACGCAAGGAACAATGAGCGTGTGCCGTATTTCATCTTCTTACTTCCCTCTTCAGACAGGGAACGTTGATTCTTCAAGCTATCCAATTCGAATGCGACGGTATGCGCCAGACTCCGCTCGCCCTGCGACATCAAATTATCAGCAAGCATTTGTAACTGTCGCGTCGCAGTATCGAAGTTGCCTCTTTCGATCTCCTTGCGCGCCCGTTCCTGCATGCGGTAGAGCGTCAGGCGGGAGAGCGCCTGATGGATCTCCGCGGGCGGGGAGCCGGCGGGAGGAGTATCCGATACGGAACTCGTCAATCGTATCCGCCATGGCGGGATGGGAAGAGGCTGGGTACCCATCGAAACCTTCAACGTGCCGTCCATGAATGTTAATGCCTCTGATTTTACCGCTTTTGGCTGGATTATGTATTCAAAAATAGCACGAGTAGGCATGTCTTGCAAGATCCCCCCCAGGCGGTATTTGTTCCCCGCCGCAGGAATCGGCGACGGGTCCGGCTGGAGGCGAAAGACGTAGCTGACTTCGACACCCTCGACGGGACGGACTTCCAGAGTCGCCTCCTCCGCAAATGTTTGTGTGAGGGCGTTGAATTTTTCGGGCAGGATGCGTTTAATATCGTGTGGATCGGAGATATGCGCACTGCTGCCTCCCGTGGACGTGGAGAGCGCGTCGAGGAAGATATCGTTCCATTCGCCGCCGATGCCCATGCCGCTTATCCCAACCCCTTGTTCGGCGAGCTTCGCGGCGAGCGCGAGACATTGTTGTTCATCGCCATAGGTGTGTCCATCGGTGAGAAGAATGATATGGTTGACGCGTTTGGCGTCAACACTGCGCATGATCTCCTCTACGCCAGCCTCGAGCCCGTGAAAAATCTCGGTCGCTCCCGCGGGTTGAATCGCGAGGATGCCAGGCTCTAACTTGGTTCGTTCCTGATGATACGCGGCAGGGATGATGACCTCTGCCCGGTCGCTGAATGTGATAACACTCAAAATATCCTGTGGTCGCAGGTTGCGCAAGACCTGAATGGCAGTGGCTTTGACCACATCCATTTTTTGCCCCGCCATAGATGTAGAGCGGTCAATCACGAGCGCCACATTGAGGGGCGGCGAGGAGGATTTATCGGCGTCGGCGGGCGGCCCGATTTCGAGGATCAGGTAATGCATCTGCGGCTCGTTGAGTTTCCCCAAACTGGGGCGGCTTTGGATGATCTTATGCCGGTATGGAAGGGCTACGTTCTCTTCAGGAGGGAGGGTGGCATCATACTTTGAGCGCCGGTCAGGGTTTGAGAGCGTCTCATATGCTTGTTGAACGCCGAGGAATAATTCCGTTTCACCTGCGGCTTTGTTTTTGTCGGGGTGCAGTTTCTGCGCGGCTTCAAGGTACGCGCGCTTGATCTCTTCCGGCGAAGCGTCTCTGGAAACACTAAGAACAGCATAATAATCCTGCTGATACGCTGGCATGGTCACCCAACTAATTGCGCCAGGACAACACTGATGTTATCAGGACCCCCGGCAGTGTTTGCCGCAGTCACAAGGTTTTGACAGGCTCTCTGAAGGTTGGGGGCTTCCACGATCGAACGGACGATATCCTGCTCTGCCACCACGCCCCACAAACCGTCACTGCAGATCATCAAGAAGCCAGGTTGAGGAAAAGCAACTGTAAAAATATCCGGGTCGAGCAATTCCCCCTGCCCCAGCGCGCGGTAGAGAACGTTTCGATGTGGATAATTCACCGCTTCTTCCGACGTGATGTGTCCCAACTCCTCGAGACGCTTAACCAGCGAGTGATCGCGCGTGATCGGTTCGATCCGACCATCTGGGAACACAAAGTAGGCGCGGCTATCTCCCACGTGAGCAATGGTGACCTGCTGTCCGAGCACGAGCGCGGCAGTGAGCGTGGTGCCGCTGCCGGGCGCTTCGCGTTGAATCGTGCGCTGCGCTTCACGAACAGCCTCCAGCATCACTTCCTGGAAGGATTCGTCCATGGTATCTGTTTTCACCTGAAAGAGATAAGGATGGAATTTTTTCAGGATAAACCCGGCTACAGAGCGAATTGCCGCGTTACTGGCAACCTCACCGAATTGATGTCCGCCCATGCCGTCTGCCACAATGTAAAGACCAAAAGGAAGGTTCCCTGAATTTCCCGCCATGGTTGTGGTTAGCGCCAAAACGCTGTCCTCGTTCAGGTCGCGTTGTTTTCCGGCCGATTGACCGCAACTGGCGATCAACTGTTGCACGTCAAAGCGCGGGTTCTGATTGCTGACAATCGCCTGGATCTGCTCTTCTGTGAGAGGAGCGGTATTCGCCACATCATGATCTTGCGTGGCGGGTGGTTGTTTTTTCCCAAATAGCCAGCCGAAGAATTTAGACACAGAGACTCCTTCTCACGCGAGCGGATTTATGCGAGCAACGCGTACACCCGATGGTCTGTGGAACCGAAGTAGACGATATCATCGTACACGAGAGGCGAACCGGTGATCGCCGCTTGTGCCCCGAATTTCCAGCGCAGGCGGCCCGTTCGATATTCGAGGCTGTACATGTTGCCATCCACCGAACCGCAATACACAGAATCTTTATAGACCACCGGAGACCCGTTCACTTGATGTTCCGTGCGGTAACGCCACACTTCCTTTGAGTTCTTCGCATCTACCGCGTAAATGAATCCATCCGCCGCGCCGACAATAACGAGATCATCCACGATGCACGGCGTGCTGATGGACGCTTTGCCAAGCCGGAAACGCCACAACACCCATCCGCTGTTAGGGTCGAGCGCGTAGAGCGTGCTGTCTACTGAGGTGAAAAACAACGTATTGTCTGTACCGACGGTCGAGGAGGTGATCGCGCGCTTGGCGTGGAATCTCCACTTCAGTGCGCCGCGAAAATCCACCGCATAATAATCGCCGCTCTCGCATCCCGCGTAAACAAGGTCGTTGAATACGTACGGGGTGGAGCGAACTGCATCTGCCGTTTCAAATTTCCATGACAATCTACCAGTTGTCAAATTCACTGCATGAATATGAGCATCGTCCGAACCGATAAAGACGTGTCCCTCGGCGATACGCGGCGAAGAACGAATAGGCGCTTCCGTGAAATACGTCCACACCACCTTGCCGGAGCGTGCACTCACAACGTGAAGCCGTTTATCCTCCGAGCCAAAATAGATGTTGCCTTCGAACAGTGCAGGCTTCGAAACAATCCCACCGTCGCTTGGATACTTCCATTGGAACTTGCCGTCTGGTGCGCTCAGCGCGTACAAGTTGTTATCGTATGAGCCTACATACAACACCCCTTGAAAGATCGCCGGCGTGCCGCGGATCTCGTCTTCGCACTTGAACGACCATAACGGTTTGATGGCGCCCGGTTGGGTCATAGGGCTCGTCGGCACCTTCATGCGCACCAACGCGCCGGTTTTCTTCGCCACGCCCATCAGCGCCTGTTTCATATCTGCGGCGGTGCGGAAACGATCATCGGGATTGTATTCCAGTGCGGTGTTGACGACCGCTTCGAGTTCCGACGAGACCGCCTGATTGATCCGCCGAAGCGGGCGCTCGGCAAACGAGAAGGGCGGTTCGATTCGTGGATCGCGGCGCGTCAACGCGTGGTGGATGGTGGCGCCCATGGCATAAATATCCGCCGACGGAGTGGCTTCGCCGCGGTACTGTTCTGGAGGCGAATATCCCTCCGTGCCGATCATCGTCCCTTTCACGCCGGTCTGGAACGTTTTCGCGATCCCGAAATCCACAAGGATCACGTCGCCTTTCTGGTTGATCATCACATTCGACGGTTTCATGTCGCGGAAGATGATGGGGTCAGGCTTGTGCTTGTGCAAATAATCCAATACATCGCACAACTCGATTGCCCAGCCCAACACCTGATCTTCGGGCAGGAACCCGTTCGTTTCATTGATGATAGCCTCCATATCCTTGCCGTGGATAAAATCAAGCACAAGGTAAGAGCGGCTGTCAATGGTAAAGTAATCGTTGATGCGCGGGATGGAGGCATGGCTCAGCGTGGCGAGCAGGTTGGCTTCGCGTTCGAAATTCTGCACGATGGTCTGCCGCACGAGAGGGTCGGGCGCGGAGTTGATCATTTCCTTCACTGCCACGAGTTTGGTTACGCTGGGGAAGTGCATATCGCGGGCGCGGTAGACCGATCCCATGCCGCCAATGCCGATCACCTCCTGAATCGCATAACGATTGGCGAGCGTAACGCCCGCCTGAAGTTGACGCGGTGTGGAGGAGTTCTTATCATCGCCCCGATCATCCAACTCAGGAAATATTCGAGTTTCCAGTGAGAGTCTCCTATGTTTTTCGATTATAGTTTGCAGTGCGTTGTTTGGCAACTACCCCGAAAAAATACTTACAAATTCGTCAGGACAAACGCAATATCGCCCGCGCCTTGTCGCCACGCGCATTTTGCGGCACAATACACTCGTGAAAATCCTTGCCGTCAGCGATGAGGTGGTCGAGCGCTTGTACAGCCTGTGCACCGGCGGTCATTTTGAAGCCATCGAGACCATTCTAAGTTGCGGCGATTTGCCCTATCCTTATCTGGAAAACCTAGTGACACTATTGAACGTCCCCCTTTATTATGTCCCCGGCAACCACGACCCGATTTACCGCTCCGAAGATACCCGTACCAAGGCAGAAGGCGGCTCCAACCTTGATTTGAAACTGGTGCGCCATAAGAAGCTTCTCATCGGCGGTTTCGGCGGATCCATCCGTTATCGCCCCGATGGCACGAATCAATACACACAGTCCGAAGCCTACTTTCGAGCGTTCCGCCTCCTGCCCCGACTCACCTTCAACCGGCTGAACTACGGGCGCGCGCTGGATGTGCTCATCACGCATTCGCCTCCGTTCGGAATTCATGATGAGGAAATGCAGGCTCATCAGGGATTGAAAGCCATTAACTGGCTCCTCCGCATCGCCAAACCCCGTTATCACTTTCACGGGCACACCCACTTTCAGCGAAGAAACCTCTCGCCCTCCGAGACAACGATGGGGGTGACGCGCATCGTAAACATATTTCCTTATAAGGTCATCGACGTACATCACTAGACCATGTCCAATCCACTCAACGAACAAGCAAGGTCTGATTTTCAACGGGCGCGCTTCAAAGCCTTTTTCAACCGCGTCTGGGCGACGCTCTCGGGTCAACGCGCCAACCTGCTCTCCTACGACGAAATCAAGGAGAAATTACACATCGGCGGTCCCATCTATCGCGGCATGCAAACTGTCCGCGTGGACCAAATCGCGGGGAGCCTCAACCGCTATCACGAATTCGACCGTGTTTTTCTTCCAATGAACGATAAACTCGCTGATCGCTGGCAGAGCGTGAACCGCGCTTTTTATGAGGATATCAGCCTGCCGCCGGTTGTGCTGTATAAAGTGGGGGAGGTCTACTTCGTCGTGGACGGTCATCACCGCGTATCTGTCGCACGCGAACAGGGGCAGGTGTATATCGAAGCGGAGGTGCGCGAATGTTCCACCCGCGTAAACATCACTGCCAACATCAAGCCGGAGGATCTCGAAATCCTCGAAGACAAAGTGAATTTCCTCGAGCGAACGTCGCTCGATTCGTTGAAGCCCGACGCACACATCAAACTCACCATACCCGACGGCTTCGACCGCATGCTCGAACATATCGCGGTGCATCGTTACTTCATGGGGCTCGACCTCCAGCGCGATATTTCGGAAGAGGAAGCCATCGCTGATTGGTACGATAACGTATATATGCCGGTGATTCAAGTGATTCGCGATACCAGAATTTTGCGCGAATTCCCTGAAAAGACCGAAGGCGATCTATACCTCTGGGTGCTCGATCACCAACATTATCTCGCCGAGGAGGAAGGCGTACCACTGCAACGACCCGAAGAAGCCGCGCGATTCTTCTTCGGCGATGAAGGTAAAAAGAAAACCAGCGCGAAACAGAAAAAACCGAAAGCAGAGAAGAAGAAATGACATCACAACATCCCCTCGCCGGGGTATATGCCGCAGCGGTGACGCCTCTTTCACAGACGGACGGACATGCCTCAGACCTCGACCTTGAGTCTGTTCCGGTTTTGATGCGTTTTCTCGCATCACGCGGCTGTCACGGAGGAGTGCTCTTCGGCACTACCGGTGAGGGACCGTCGTTTTCGACGGCGGAACGCGCAGCCGTGATGCGCGCTGCGCTTGCCTCGCGCGATTCGTTGAACGGTTTTCGCATGATCGCCGGCACCGGAACGCCCAGTCTTGCTGAAACCATCGAACTGACCAAACTGGCATTCGACCTCGGTTATGATGCGGCATTGGTTGTCCCGCCTTATTACTTCCGTAAAGCCACCGATGAGGGGTTGTTCAATTGGTTCAGTGAAGTAATACGAAGAGCTGTCCCCGCGGATCGATATCTCATCGGCTATCACATTCCCCCGTTGATCGGAGTCGGGTTTTCCATCCCACTGCTCAGGCGGTTAAAGGATGCCTTTCCAAATCAGTTCGCCGGCATTAAGGACTCGTCACACGACGCCGATTATGCAAAGAGTCTCGGCGATGCATTCGGCTCGGAACTACTTGTGTTGAACGGCACGGACTCATTCCTGCAACTCGCTCTGGAAAATAAAGCCAGCGGGTGCATCACTGCGCCGGCGAATCTAATCTCTCCTGATCTGCGCGACGTGTGGGATTTGATGGAGCACGGGAAGGATTCAACCGAAGCGCAACATCGCGTGACCGAAAAACGACATCTTCTCGAAAGATATCCGCCCTTTCCCCCGGTGTTGAAGGCGTTGCTTCATCGTCTGCACGGATTGCCGCGTTGGACCGTCAAACCACCGCTGGAGTCAATTTCAGGAGAACTGGAAGATAAAGTTTTGCAGGAAATGAAAGCGCTGAACGTGTAGCGCCGATCTTCCAAAGTATAGTTTCTATTCTTCGCCGATCACTCGCAGGAAGGCTTCAACAGCCTTCGGGTCGAAGTGCACGCCGGAGAGAGATTTGATGTAACTGAGCGCCTGCTCGCGTGACCATGCCGGGCGATAAGGCCGGTCCGAGCACAGCGCATCCCAAACATCCGCAACGGCAAAGACGCGCGCAGATAACGGAATGGCTTCCGCTTTCAACCCGCGCGGATAGCCGGAGCCATCCCACCGTTCGTGGTGGCAATACGGAATCTCCAGGGCGGGGCGAAGATGGTCAATTTTCGAGAGTAGGTTGTAGGCATAGACCGGGTGCTGGCGCATGATCTCCCACTCTTCGCCGGTCAACACATCCGGTTTGAGGAGGATGCGATCCGGGATGCCCATTTTGCCAATATCGTGCAGGAGCGCGCCGCGGCGAATGTGCACACGTTCTTTCCCGCTCACCCCCATCGCATCTGCTAATTTCAGTGTCAGGTCTGTGACGCGTTGCGTATGACCTTCGGTCTCCTTGTCTCGCAGATCGAGCGCGGCGGACCAGCCTTCGAGCGTGGTCTCGTACGCAAGACTTAGTTCGATGTTTGTTCGCTGGAGACTTTCAAAGAGCGAGGCATTGTCCACGGCGAGCGCCGCCTGCCCTGCGAGAGATTCGAAGAAGTCCATCCACTCCGAGTCGGCATCCAATGCTGAACGATTGAATACCTCCAGCACGCCTTTGATCTCTCCTTTCGCGATCAAGGGTATGCCATGATATCCGATGAAACCTTCGATGGTGAATAATGGATGCTCTCCGTGGGTTCGTACATCCTCTACACTGATTGCCTCGCGTTGGAGCACAGCCTGCCCCGCAAAGCCCTCGCCCACGCGCAGGGTAGTCTGTTCGATATTGCGGCTGCGAAAACCGACGCCCTCTGAGAATTCCAGGGTATGCATGGATTGGTTGAGCAGGAGAATCGCCGCGGCATCCGCGCCTAGTTGATTGACCGCCTGTTGTAGAATAGTCTGCAGGGTAAGATGCAGATCCGTTCCACTGGCAATGAACATATCTATCGTACGCAGGGCTTTGAGCCGTTCGATTTGAAGTTTAATCTGCTCTTCCGCTTGTTTCCTATCGGTGATGTCTACCATCAACCCCTGCCAGAGTTGCGGACGGCCATCCAAATCGTGAAGGAGGGTCGATTGATCGCGAACCCAGACAACGCGACCATCACGCGCGATCATGCGATATTCCTCGTCGAAGGAATCTCGGCCGCCTTTCAACTTTTCCACCTCCGCAAGTATGCGCGCACAGTCTTCCGGATGTAGAGACTTTTTCCAAAATATCGGGTCTTGCAACCACTCTTCCTGAGAGTAGCCGAGAAAATCCTTGATCTGAGGGCTTACATAAACAGTGGTGCCCACATCGTCGGCAGGGTTGACATAGACAACCACAGGCAGCTGTTCAACCAGACTTCTATATCGTGCCTCCGCCGCGCGCAGATTCTCCGCCGACTGCTTGCGTTCAATGGAAAGAGCGACCTGCGTAGAAACAAACTTCAAAATATCAAGGTCACGCTGACTATATCGGATTCCTGCCGTATAAGTTTGAACGACCATCGCACCAATGGTCTTTGTCTCAATCTTTAACGGGACCCCGAGCCAGTCAATGGAACGCGTCCCAGCAGGCTCAAGCACCCCTTCTTCCTCAAGCTTTCTCATGGTCTCAGACTTTCCGAACAGAGGTATGCCATTGCGAATCACATACGCGGTGGGACCGCGCCCAAGTGGGGCAGTGTTCGGCGTTGTATCATTCTCGTCTACGTAGTAGGGAAAGCGAAGCAGGTCGGATTGGTAGTCATACATGGCGATAAAAAAGTTATCGGCGAACATCACGCTTCGCAGGGATTCATGGATCGCCCGGTAGAACTCATCCATGCCGCCGCTTTGGCTGGCGGCTTCGCTGATTCGATAGATCGCGGATTGCAACGCCTCCGCCTGCATACGTTGTGTAATATCCACTTTGATTCCCTGAATGAATCGTTTCTTTGTGGATTCGTCCTCGAAGACCGCTGCTTCATCGTGGAACCACACAATATGGCCATCGCGCGTCACCCCTCGATAATCGGAAGCAAGGGGTTCTCCGGTCTCATAAAAATGGTTTGCTTCAGCCAGCACACGTTCCCGGTCATCTGGGTGAATCGTCTTCTTCCACGCGTCAGGGTCAGCAAGATATTCTTCTGGAGTGTATCCCAGCAGGGTTTCTATCTGGGGACTCACATACAGCAATGTCTTTGCTTCGTCCAACAGCGCGGTATAGGTAATGGCAGAAATGTGCTCGACCACAGTGCGATACTTCGCTTCCGCTTCGCGCATGGCTTCTTCCGCGATCTTTCGTTCCTGTAGTTCCTGCTGGCTCATGGTATAGAGCCGTGCGTTTTCGATGGCGATGGCGGCAAGTTCGGCAAAGCGGGTTAGCAACTCCAAGTCTTCCTGATCGAACTTGGGACCCGGGGTAACGTATCCAATGCCCAGCACACCCATGATCTTCGTTTTTGCTATCAACGGGACCGCGGCAGACGCGTGAAACTCGGTGCCGGAGAATAGCTTCGAGTGTCCAGACCATGTGGCGTAATCATCCACATTGACAGGTTTGCCCGTCTTCCAAACTTTTCCTGCTAAGCCTTCTCCGATTCGTAAGCGTGTGCCAATATACTGGTTGGAAGGACCGCTCCCCATGCTCAACACAAGTTCACTTTCATCAGGCTTAAGCAAATAGATGTACCCGTCCGTGGTGTCGAACAGATTGGTGACTTGCCTCAATATCTCCTGAAGGACTTCAGAAAGTTCGGTCTGTTTAATTAAAGGCAGGGTGGCATCCTGCAATGCCGTGAGGATGCGGTTACTACGTCGAATATCTTCAGATAAACGCGTGCGTTCAATCGCCTTTGCCACTTGCCCGGAAACAAATTCCAACATGCGAAGTTCACGCTCGGTATAGACATTCGGGTTGTGATAATCCTGCAGGGCAATGACACCGATGGTTCTCCCCTCCACCACTAATGGCGCACCAATCCAAATCGGGGAGGGTGGACCCACCAATTCGACCTCCCCCAGCCGCGCCAGTTCTTCGAAGTTGCCAGCATCACTCAACAACGGCTTTCCTGTGCGCAGGATGTACTCGGTCATTCCCCGTCCAAGCGGTGTCGCCTCGACGGCAGGGAACTCATCCGCCTCATCCACATAGTATGGGAAGCTCAAGAGATTCTTTGCCTCGTCATACAAGGCAATGTAGAAATTCTGAGCCGGCATCACCTGCCCAATGATCGAATGGACGGACTGGAACAGTTCATCCATGGTGATTGCCTTGTTCGCCGCTTCGCTGATCTGATAAACCGCGGCTTGCAACGTGTCTGCATGACTCCGGTCCGTGATATCCCGAACGATCGCCAGAATAACCATCCGCCCACCGTACTCCAGAATCCGCGCGCTGACTTCTACTGGAAAGGTAAACCCATCCTTGCGTCTATAGGCGGTTTCGAAGAGAAACCCACCTTTTTCGCGCACGAGCTTAACCCGCTCATGCCAGACGGTTAGACTGTTAATGTGGCCTGCAACATCGGTAATATTAGTCCGGCTCAATTCCTCGCGGGAGTAACCCAACAGGTCAAGGGCTGTCTGATTGAAGTCGATGTAAAGCCCAGAGTCCGGATCAATCAAAAAGATTGCATCATTCGACTGATCCATCAGATGTCGAAATTGCTGAAGTATCTGCTCCGCTTGTTTTCGCTCGGTGATGTCATACAGGCAACTCAACATGCAGAGCCGACCCTCCAGCATGGTTTTCTCAACAGAAAGCGAAACCCACACGATAGTCCCGTCGGATCTGGCGAAGCGCACCTCGTGGTCGCGAAGCGCGCCCCTACTTTCGAGTTCATCTAATACCTGCTGATAGTCTGCCGCATTGGCATAAAATTCCGCCACCCTCCTACCGAATAACTCCGAAAGCGGCAGCCCCAGAAATCCGGCAAGGGACGAGTTGGCATATAGAACAACGTCATCTTCGTGTGAGTTGAGCAGGAGAGGGATAGGAGAAGCCTCCAGCACAGTAAGCAGACGCGCTTCACTTTCGCGTAGGGCGCGTTCCGCCTGCTTGAAGGCGGTGATATCTACAGATACGCCTAACACCGCTCCCGCATCATTCCCGGGAACTGTGAACGGTATCTTCGTTGTAGAAAGAGTCTGCCCTCTTCCATCCTTGTGTTGGACTGTTTCTTCCGGGATGTGTTTGGGTTCGCCGGAATGGATCCCCTGCATGTCATCGGCATTATTTGTTCGCTTTTTCCGAGAGCCTGAGCGACGCGGCTTATTTTCCACCTTGGGCATCGTTGATTTGTGTTCTACCGCGTTGTTACGTGCTTTTTTCATCACTGACTGTTCCGGAAATCAGAGTTCCTCCCTCACTTTACCCCACTCCTCCCTCATTTTTCTCGACTATTATAATATTGCCATGCAACGCTGGAGACTCCTCATCACCAGCCCCGCGCGCGGCGCGTGGAACATGGCTACAGACGAATCGATCCTGCGCCATGTAGCAAGCGGCGCCTCACCCCCGACCTTGCGGTTGTACGCGTGGAGCCCAGCCTGTCTCTCGCTCGGATACGCCCAACCGTTTGCAAATGTAGACATACAGCGCTTGAATACACACGGCTGGGAGGTTGTTCGACGCGCCACCGGTGGACGCGCCATTCTTCATACCGACGAACTAACGTATTCGGTCATTGCGCCGAACGATGAACCGCGCGTGGCCGGCACCGTACTTGAAAGTTATAACCGACTTGCGCAAGCGTTACTACTCGCAGTGAAATATTTGGATGTACCCGTGGAAGTTAAAGAGGGAAAGACGAACGAGGATTCGATTGACAACCCGGTCTGCTTTGAAATTCCATCCACGTATGAAATCACCGTGGATGGAAAAAAGTTGATCGGCTCGGCGCAAGCCCGAAAAAAAGAGGGCGTGCTGCAACATGGATCATTGCCTCTCACTGGCGATCTCGCGAGGATTTGTCAGGCCCTTGTTTTCGAAAGCGAAGCCGCACGCAATGAAGCCTCGAAACGACTTCTAGAGAGGGCAACAACCGTCGAAGGAGCGCTCGGGCGTGAAATCAGTTGGGAGGAGGCGAGTCAGTCGTTCGTCCGCGCGTTCGAAGCGCAACTGGGAATCCAATTTGAAGAGGGGAAGTTGTCTGAATCCGAAAGCAAGATGGCAGACCAATTGGTCGAGGAAAAATACGATCATCCTTCTTGGATGGAACGAGTTTAATTCGGATCTTGCAGGAAGATCGTGTTGGGAAAACCCAACGCGGCGAAGAACCTGAATAGATATGCCTCGGCATTGATTTGAGCCTGCTCGAGAATCCCGTCTTCGAGCGCGGCTTTAAGAATTTCTTCCTCCGCCTTCTGTCTTACGAGCGTTTCGAGGTTGGGATCAGGCTTGGTGAGCAAACCTGTTTCGCGGTCGTACACATAGGATTTCTCGTTGTCGAGCGTCGCGATGAAGATCTCTGCCGGAGGCAATTGAACGGTAAGCACGCCGTTTTCGTAGCGCATGTGTTCGGGCGTAAGCTTTTCCATGTCAATTCCTGCGATCACCGTACCGTGACCAACGAAAAGGATCTTGTCTCCAAAGAAGGTTGAAAATGTGCCGCCACCGGTTTCGCCGGTGATCACTTTCTCAACACTATACTGTATCGTTTCGAGGCGTGCGAGCGCTCGTATTTCGTTAATGTAGGTAATGGGGTCCGGCACGATCGTTGGCGTTGGGTTGAGCAGATTCGCCATTTGCGTTTGCAACGCCTGATTCGCCTGGTTCACCTGCTGGAACGGAGCTGTGGCGGCTTGCGAGGCTTCGCGCACGGTCTGCACGATGAAGTACGCGGCCAGCGCGATCACCACCAGAATCAAAATGGAAAGCAGGTTGTTGTTTTTCATGCCAGTATTATAATCTCTTCGGGGACCGCATGAATCGAAGACACTTTCCACCCCTTATCATTTTCTTTTCTCTGCTTATTTCCTTGGGATGCAATCTGCCGCGCCAGTTCATTGCCTCGCCTACACAAACTTCGGTTCCAGTTACACCGACCGAGACACCGCCGCCTCTTCCTCCGACGGTGGAGCTGGGGCTCGCCGAGAATCCATTGATCCTCGCTCTGCCGCCTGCTTCGGACGAGGCGGCGGTGGAAGCCGCAAATCATATTGCATCGCAGTTCATCGAACGGACAGGATATGTGGTGGTCACGGTAATACCCGATTCCCAGACTGCCCTCGTTGAGGCGTTTGCGATGGGAAACGCACATATTGCCCTTCTTGACCCATACGCTTATTTGCTTGCCCATCAACAGGGATCCGCCAAAGCGGCATTTGCTCTTGTACAAGACAACAAGACTTTTTACGGAGCGCAATTCCTTGCCCGGCGCGATGAGGGTTTTATCCTGCATTTCAATTCGATCTCCGAAACGAACATCATTGACGATGCAAACGTCGCGCTCTCACAATTCCACGAGAAGAAACCGTGTTGGACCGATGAAAGTTCGCCCTCCGGCTATGTTGTACCACTGGGTTATCTCAATGCCAATGAAGTGGTGACCCAGCCAGCCGCTTTCGTGGAGGGGCACCCAACCGTCGTCCGCTCATTGTATGCAGGCGGCATTTGCGATTTCGGCGCGACCTACATAGATGCCCGAAAATTCCCATCATTGGAAGATCAATTCCCAGATCTGTTCGAACGGGTCCAAGTTGTCTGGCGTTTACCGGAGATCATACCGCACGCTGTCTTTACGTTCTCCTCGAGTATGCCCGCCGCAATGCGCGATCTGTTCGCAAGCATCGTTCCAGTAATTATGCAAACGGATCAGGGACGCGACGCATTCCAAACCGCTTTTGGCATCGAAGGATTACTGCCGGTGAACGATGCATTCTATAATGAATTTCGGCGTTACGTGGAAGCCTCCGGTCTCGATCTTGCAGAGCTTATTAAGTAAAAAAAAAAGCCATGCTGATGGTCGGCATGGCTCCGGCTAAGAGACCCCGTCTACGGCAGGGAACTGTTGATGGTGCTGAAGGTGTTGCCGGTCTTCGGGCCGAACAAGCGCACAACAACAATCACGAGGATGGCGACGAGGACAAGTATGACCGCATATTCCACAAGCCCTTGTCCTTTTTCGGCGGGCGCAAATAACATGGAAGCATTCCTTTCAAAAATAAAGGGCATAATGGAGCGTCTGAGTTCCTCCTCAGAAGCACTCGATTGTTTCAATTAGGACGGCTTGGATTGGCATAGGGTTACAAAAAAGCCCCGCCAATTGGCGGGGCTTTTTTCTTTCTCTACAAGTTGGTTACGGCAGGGAACTGTTGATGGTGCTGAAGGTGTTGCCGACTTTGGGTCCGAGCAACCGCATGACAGCAATCACGACGATGGCGACGAGCGCGAGGATGATCGCGTACTCGACGAGGCCCTGGCCTTTTTCTTTCGGTGCAAACAACATGGTAACATTCCTTTCTAAAAAATATTTTTGTTCGAGGCACACCCTGCGAACTTTTCCAGAGTATATCCTGTTCGGAAAAAATTTCAAGACTTTTGAAGTTACATTGCGTTTACAGGTTTGTTAGTCATTAGTGTAACCTTTTCACATCTTCCTAATTCCCAGAAGGGATCGCTTTCTCGACAAGCAAACGATGACGCCATTTCCCCTTCAAACTCAAGGGCATTCGATTACTTCATCGAACAATAATAACAAAATCATGATTAAGAAATTTCTAAAGTTCCTGCGACGGGTATTTTTTACCTTGGGAGTCCTGGCTTTGATCGGGGCAATTCTGCCTCGCGTTATCACCTCTTTCTACTCGATCAATCGAATCTACCAGATCGAGGATGCCCCTAAAAAGAGACTTGCCATTGTGTTCGGCGCGGGGCTCCGCCGAAACGGAACTCCCACCGCAGTACTACGCGGCAGGGTAGAGACCGCCGCCGACTTGTACTTCACCGGCAAAGTTGAAAAGTTGTTGATGAGCGGTGACAACCGGGTTTTGGAGTACAACGAACCCGAAGCCATGCGCCAGTACGCCCTATCGCTCGGCGTACCCGACGAAGCGATTGCCATGGACTACGCCGGGCGCCGAACATATGACACCTGTTACAGGGCAAAGGAGATCTTCGGCGTAGATGATGTTCTGCTCGTCACGCAAGAATTTCACTTGCCGCGGGCGCTCTTCCTGTGTAACGCTCTCGGTTTGGAAGTGCTGGGCGTCGAGGCAGACACTCGTCGTTTTTGGAGCCTCTCACTTTTTATTTGGAACGTTCGGGAGTTGTTGGCTACGGCAGGCGCATTCTTAGACCTGTATATAGCCAAACCTCAACCGGTGCTGGGAGAACCAAGCCCCCTATTTTTGGATTGAAGACCAAACTTAGGCTACGCTCCCACATTTGGGGGATTAAGTCAAATCTCACTGCATGTCCAGACATTCTTTTTGTGGATAAGTCGCGATTATTTGTGGATAACTGGCATCGCGTGTGGAGAAGTCCATTGGTCGTTCGAGCCGTTCCTGAAAGCTCACCCCCAGATATGGGCGGACTGATGAAACCCTTCCGAGATATGGATTTCATGAGCGTTTATCCGTTTTCTGTGGATAAGTTGTGGATAGATTCATCCCGATTCATTCCACAGGGTGGCTGGCTGACAAAACTGGAACAAGCCGCACATTCGGGCAGACGCGTTGAGATAAATCCCACATCTAGGGGATGGCGATATTCATCCACATTTTCCACAGTACCTACTACTGTTACGAATCTAATTTTCTCTTTAATAAAAATGCTTGAATCTGATACCTAAATCCTGTACAATCGTTTATACATATCAGCCCCTCTTTATAGTTTGGGAGGTCCAACATGGACATGATCAAGGTTTCAGCCAACTCCCGTACCTCTGCCGTTGCCGGGGCAATTGCGGGTGTCGTCCGTGAGCACAAGCGCGCGGAAGTGCAGGCGATCGGAGCCGGGGCGGTGAATCAGGCGGTGAAGGCGCTTGTGCTGGCAACCGGGTATTTGAAGAACGACGATATCCACGTGGTCTGTGTGCCGGAGTTCGCGGACGTGACGATTGACGATAAGGTGCGCACCGCCATCAAAATCGTGGTCGAACCGCGATAAGGTGAAATTCGATCAACGAGGGTGGTTTATAATGCCTGAGGAATGCCCGCGAGGCGGCGCTCCAATAGGTTATCTTCCGTATGAAATCGTCAAGGAATTTCTGGCGTAGTTTGTTGTTTATCACGCTAATTGTTGCCGTGAGCGGTGGTCTGCTAGTTCCATCGTCTGTACCAGTGAAAGCGCTGCCTATAAGTATTCTCATCAGCCAAGTTTACGGAGGCGGAGGCAACACGGGGGCAACATATACCAATGACTTTGTAGAGTTATTCAATCCAACCAGTGGATCAATATCAGTAACCGGCTGGTCAATACAATATGCATCTGCCACAGGAACAACATGGACAGCAACTACTCTAGATGGTTCAATTGCGGCCGGTCAATATTTTCTTATTCAGCTTGCTGGTGGGGCAAATGGGGCTTCTTTACCGGCACCTGATGATACAGGTACAACAAACATGGCTGCGGCAGCAGGCAAAGTAGCTCTTGTAAATTCTACAACAGCATTAACCGGTGCTTGCCCCATTAGCGCCAGCATTATTGATTTTGTTGGATACGGTACTGCGGCGACTTGTTTTGAAGGAACTGGAGCGGCTCCAGCCCCGAGTGCATCCCTAGCTGACATACGGGCTGATAACGGTTGTACGGATGCTGATAACAACAGTACGGATTTTTCAACAGACACTCCGTCCCCGCGCAACAGTTTTTCAATAGGTTATATTTGTGGAGTAGGGACATATACTCCCACGCTTTCCCCAACGATCACATTTACTCCCACTGTTTCTCAAACAGCAACGACTTCACCTACTACAACCATAACGCCTACGGCAAGCACAACTCCCACCCCTACAAATACAGTTCTTTCTCCAGCCACAAATATAGTCATCAGCGAATTTCGAACGGTTGGACCAAGTGGTGGGAATGACGAGTTTATCGAACTTTACAACCCATCAAGTTCTGCAATTGTCATCGGTGACTGGATTATCAATCGATCCACTGGGTGCGGGACATCAACGACGACGATGGTCACCATCAACAGCGGAGTGGCATTATTGGCAGGACAACATTACCTGATAGGTGGAAGTTCATACAGCGGGTCCGTGACGCCAGATCAGCCGAATGAATCACTGGGGATTGCGAACAACGGCGGAATTGCTCTTCTCGATAGTACAAATGCAATCATTGACCAGGCAGGGCTTTGTTCTACTACTCTCTATCTTGAAGGGACAGCCCTTACCCAGCTAACGACCAATTCAAACCGTGGCTACGATCGAAAGTCCAGCCCGATGGGGATCTGTGTAGATTCAGATAATAACGCAACAGATTTTTTCCTTCGCTCGCCAAGCGATCCTCAGAATTCATCCAGCCCGTTAACGATCTGTGGTAATCCGACAGCAACTCCTACTATTACGCGCACGCCGACGGGCGCTCCTACTCCATCGCGAACTCCAACCTCCGCGCCTGCCCAGCTGGTCGCCATCAACGAATTCGTGCCGCGCCCCGGGCGCGATTGGAATAACGACGGTCTGATCAACACCGGTGATGAATTCATCGAACTGATCAATCACGGTACGATCAGCGTCAATATCAGCGGCTGGACGCTCGATGATGAAGCCAATCTCGGCTCTTCACCGTACGTCTTGCCCTCACGCGTCATTCAGCCGGGTGAGCGGATTGTCTTATACGGGAGTGTAACGGGTCTCTTGCTCAGCGACGGCGGCGATGGCGTGCGCCTGCTCAAGCCTAACGGCGCATTGATTGACGCTTTTAACTATACTGTAGTGAATTATCCTGACCAAGCCTTTTGCCGCCTGCCCGACAACGGCGGCTTGGATGATTGGAATCGCAACTGTTACCCGACCCCCGGACTTCCCAACTCATTGGGAAGCGCACCCGGTTCATCCTCCGGTGCGGATGATCCGTTCTGTCCCATTGCAGATACCCTTCCGCTTGAGTTCTATCTCGCGGAGTGCACCCCGTTTGGTAACAAAATCTGGAGTCGATTCTATTGGGATAACACCGGCTGGTATGGGGAAATGACCCTGCCGGAGTACCCGGGAAAATGGCCCGTTTTTGTTGATTGATATAACTGGCGGAGGTCGTTCGACCTCCGCCAGAAAGTTTAATCCTCCGCTGCGCGCGCCACTTCTTCCGGCTCGAACACAACTTCCTCCTTGCCGGTCAACTTTTCATCCACCTTTTCAAGGATCAAGCGAAGATGCCCGGAATGCGAAACATAATCCAGATCGTCCGCGGGGACAGCCAGTACCGGGCAGAGAACGAAGTTATCAATCCACGTTTCGTACAAATTGTTCAGGCTCTGCAAATAATCGGGTGCGATGGTGCGCTCGTAATCCCGTCCGCGGCTGGAGATGCGATTCAACAATGTGGGAACCGATGCCCGAAGGTAGATGACCAGATCGGGGGGCGGGAGGAATCGCATCATCGTCTCGTAGAGGTCGCGATAGGTTTGGAAATCACGTTCCTGTATGTGTCCCTGCAGATAGAGGTTCTGCGCGAAGATCTCGGCATCCTCGTAAACACTGCGGTCCTGCACGACAGATTCGGGGTGCTGCGAAAGCTGGTAGTGTGCGCGCAGGCGGTGCGTGAGGAAGAAGACTTGCGAATGGAACGACCACGCGTTCATGTCCGCATAAAAATCGGCGAGATATGGGTTTTCGGTCACCGGCTCGTAGAACGGTTCCCAGCCGGTGCGGGCGCATAACATCTGCACCAATGTAGATTTTCCCACGCCGATATTCCCTGCGATCGCAACAAATTTTTTCATGCCGCTTCTCCTCATAATTCAGGCGACCAAGCCATTGGTCGCCCGGTGGTTGACTATTCCGGAAATTCTCCGGCCAGTTCCCTGTCTATCACCTGTCGAAAGACGTCCAGCGGTTGTGCACCCACGATGGCGAGACCGTTGACAAAAAATGTCGGCGTCGAATTCACCCCGAGATTGAGCGCGAAGTCGCTGTCTGCCTGTACGGCTTGTGCATAAGTGCGATTGCTCATGCAAGACTCGAACGCCTCCACATCGAGGCCCAGCGTGGCGGCATATTGCGAATACACGCCTGCGCCGAGCAGTTCACCTCCAAACAACTTATCGTGAAATTCCCAGAAGGCACTCTGTTCATTCGCGCACATCGCGGCTTCTGCCGCGGGTTGGGCTTCGGGATGAATTGACGTGAGTGGCAGGTGACGATAGACCAGCCGAATCTGATCGGGGTAGGCCGCGAACAGCGGCGCGTATACCGTTTGATGCCACTGCTTGCAATACGGACATTGAAAATCGCTGAACTCGACGATGGTGATGGGCGCGTCCTCAGGTCCTATGGAGGGATATCCCTCGTCTGGAATATCGTAGCGGATGACCTGCGGCGCTTCTTCCACAACGGACGGTTGGTTCGCCGCCTGTGAATTGGCTCCCGCCTTCGAAAACAGATTCGTACCCCAGACCAGATAGCCGAGCAAAAGCCCAATGGCAAAGGTCAATACACTCAACGCAGTGAAGAAATGACCGCGCTTGAATGTGATCGTGTCTTCTTCGAGGATGGTGGGTTCGGGGATGTATTCTGGTTCAACGAGCGGAGTGATGGTTTTTCTTGTTCTTGTGGTTTTTGGCAGACTTGATTTGGTTGGCATGGCTGGCATTATAGTTCATGCCCGGTGATTTGTCAGTTGCAACTTCTGTACTGATAAGGCGTAGTTGATTGTGGGCGCGTTGATCAGTCTCACCGTCGTCGGGGCGATCGTTGGCATCCCATTGGCAATCGGCGGACTGCTGTTGTTCCTGAGGGGAATCTTCTAAACGTTCACGGGCGACCGAGAAGGTCGCCCGTGCTGTTAAGATGGGGATGTTTCAGTTGGCGAACCCCGCCTCCGCAACAGAAACAGGATTCGACTGGGGAGTGACGCGAGGAATCTCCGTACGGGCGGAATCCGCATGATGAGTAAGATAGCCGCGATCACAGAGTAGATCAACGGGCGGATGATCTCGCCTTGCAAAGCGAAGAAATCTCCCTTTTTGCCCCACGCGTAATGTAACAGAAGTAACGGTATGATGAAGTAGATGGTCTTGTGCAGGCGCTTCCAATTTTTGCCGAGGCGTTTCTTCCACTCGTCGAAGGAGGTCATTGCCAGTGGAATCAGCATCAGGAAGCCTAATAACCCAACGAGAATGTACGGTTTTTCTACGATGGTCTGGATGATGAGACTCCACGCAAAACCATAATCGAGATTGACAAAAATGACGATGTGAATGGTCGCGTACATGAAGGCATACAACCCCAACGCGCGCCGACGCTTGATCAGTTCACGCCAGCCAAACAGGTTGTTAAGCGGCGTGCAAGCCAGCGAGAGGATAAGCAGAGTCAACGCGTGACGCCCGGTGCGCTGTTCCAATTCTTGAATCGGGTTGGCGGAAATATTGCCCGTGAGAAAGTCAAGCGCGATCAACGCGAGGACAGACCATGCATACACGTGCATGATGACTTGGAGGGGGGTGTAGCGGGAGAAAAACTTCTTCATGTTGATTCAGACCTGACTGGATTCTAAACCCCGTCAGGTGTTCCGGTTAGTAATGCAGTATTAGATCCATGCCGTCGTACAGATGCGCGACCTGCTCGGCATAGCCATTGAACATCAGCGTGGGGCGGCGGCTCAATTCACCGATGCGCCGTTCGGACGCCTGTGACCAACGCGGGTGCGGACGTTCCGGGTTCACGTTCGAGTAGAAGCCATACTCCGATGGATTCACCGTGTTCCACAGCGTTTGCGGACGTTCCTCCACGAGTTCGATCTTCACGATGGCTTTGATGGATTTGAAACCGTACTTCCATGGCACCACGAGCCGAATGGGGGCGCCGTTCGGGTTGGGCATGGGCTCGCCGTATAAACCCGTCGCGAGAATCGCGAGGTCATTCATTGCCTCGTCGAGGCGCAGGCCCTCCTGATAGGGCCACGGATAGAACGCGCTGCCCTGTCCCTTCATCTCTTCGGGGCGGTACACAGTTTCGAATCGCACGTACTGCGCATTGGAAGTCGGCTCGACCTCGTTCAACAAACTCGCAAGCGGAAAACCCGTCCATGGGATCACCATGCTCCACGCTTCCACACAGCGCAGGCGATAGATACGTTCCTCCTGCGTGAATTTGCTTAGCAAGTCTTCGATGCCGTACGTTTTGGGTCGTTTCACCAAGCCGTACACTTCGACCGTCCATGGGCTGGTGGTGAAGTCTTTGGAGAGCGGGGCAACAGCCTCCTTGTTGGTGCTGAATTCGTAGTAGTTATTGTAATTGGTGATGTCTTTGAAAGAGTTCGCGGGATCGCCCAATTCGTCGAACTTCGGCGGAAAAGACGATTCTTCCGCAGGGGTGGTTGCTTCGCCTGCGGTCGGCGCGCACGCCGCTAACAGCGCGGACCCGGTCAGGATGCCCGCGGTTTTGAGAAAGTCACGCCGTGAGATGTATTGTGAATACGGAGTGATCTCTGAAGATTTCACAGGAATGGATTTGTATTTGTTCATGGTTTACCTCGTTGTTTTCGATGGGGGCGAAGCATGCTTCGCCCCTACAAATTAATATTCCTCTCCCAACAATACCTGAATGTTCTCTTCCGTTTCAATGTAACGACCTTCGCCAATGTGAACATAGCGTATGCGCCCTTGCTTATCTATCAAGTACAGCGTGGGCCAGTAATGATTTCGATAAGAACGCCATGTGGCGCCATCGTTATCCTGCGCCACCGCATACTCGATCCCAAAGCGGACGATCGCATCTTGCAGGTTGGCGAGATCGGCTTCGTAGTTGAACTCGGGATAATGATTGCCGATGATCACGAGTCCTTGATCGGCATATTCGCTATGCCAATTCTTTAGTGAAGGCATCACGTTCTGGCAGTTGATGCACCCGAACGTCCACATTTCGAGGAGCACAACCTTGCCGCGCAAGTCTGCAAGGCGGAGTGGCGAATCGGTGTTCAGCCAAATATCGTTGGTCAATTCGGGGGCAAACCCAAGGTCCGGTAACGAAGCGAGTTTTGGTAATACAGATTCCACTGGCACCTCCTCGGCAGATGCTGGAACACAGCCGACAAACGCGATAAGCAAAATTCCGAAAAGAAGTCGTTTCACGAATGCACTAACCATCTTCGTTCTCCTGATGTGGCTATTCTAAGAAAACTTCCTTACGAAACTCTTACGACGCGCTGAAAGGTTTGTTAGGGGAGGTGAAATGTAAATTGCGTACCTTTGCCGATCTCGCTTTCTACGCGGATATCCCCGCTGTGCGCCCTCACAATGCCGCGCGCAATCGCAAGTCCCAACCCTGCGCCGCCAGTGATTCGGTTGCGCGATTTTTCGCCGCGATAAAAACGTTCGAAAACGTGAGGGATGTCCTCCGTTCGAATGCCTTCGCCGGTATCGCTCACGGTCACTTCGACGTGTTCGTTTTCCCGCCGCACCCAGACGCTGACGCGTCCGTTCGCGGGCGTATGGCGCAACGCATTCCCGATCAAGTTATTCAGTACACGTCCGATGGCTTGCGTGTCCATGTGGACGGGATCGACATCGGAATCCACGTTCCCTTCGAGGGTGATTTGTTGCTGCTTCGCAAGCTCGGTGAAACTCTCGAGAGTATCTGAAACCAGGTCGCCAAGCGATGCGCTGGCACGATTCAAGGGGAAGCCGCCCGCGTCAAGCTGAGCCATCTGGAAGAGGTCGTCGATCAACGCCGACAGTGAGCGCACATCGCGTTGCGCGGTCTGTAAATAGCGCTGCACCGTTTCGGTGTCTTCCACGACCCCATCGGATAACGCTTCAAGGATGGCGCGCATCGAGGTCAGCGGGGTTTGCAGATCGTGACTCACCCACGCGATCAAGTCGCGGCGCAGGCTTTCGAGCTCGCGTTGCTTATCCTCCGTGGCTTGTAACTGCTCCGCCATCTGATTGAACGTGACCGCCAGCGAAGCCACCTCATCGCGCCCGTTGACAGAAACGCGCGTTTTCAAGTCGCCCTGTGCCAGTTTTTCCGCCGCACTCTTGAGCTGGTGGATGCGCTCCGTAACGGTGCTTGAAAGAAAATAGCCGAGCACCATCGCCATGCCGCCGGCAAAGACGAGCAGGACGATCGCGAGCAGAAGATCGTGTTCGCTCGCAAACATCATCTGCGCCGAGAACCACACGTTGAAGAACGTGAGAAGGCTGGCGAGCGCGTACCCGCCAAGCAGTGTCCACCTTAGTGTCGGAGAGTAGTTGATCCAACCCATGCGATAGGCGATGAACCCCACCAGCGCAGAAACCAGCGCGGTGATACCGAGATACAGCGCCATCAAGCCAAGCTCGCGCAACGGCGGGAGCATCACCAGTTCGAAGACCAGTAAAGAGATCGTAAGAATGACAGCCACCCCAAGAATGAGGCGGAGGGGCATGGGCGTTCGGGAAAGAGTTGTCTTCATGGTTCGAATTTGTATCCAACACCCCACACGGTGAGCAACCGCAAGGGCTTCGAAGCGTTCTCTTCGATCTTTTCGCGCAGGCGGCGCACATGCACCGTCACGGTTCCCGGGTCAATGTATTGCGAGCCGCCCCACACACGCTCGAGCAATTGGTCGCGAGTGAACACTTGCTTTGGGTGCCGCGCCAGCAGATACAACATGTCGAATTCCTTGGCGGTCAACTCGACGTTCTCGTTCTTGACCTTTACCACACGGCTGAGTGGATCAATAGATAAATCATCGAATGACAAACTACGCTCATTCCCCGCATCCGCCTGTTCGCGCCCTAGCCGCCTCATCACCGCCCGCACGCGGCTCACCAATTCCTGCGGGCTGAACGGCTTGACCACATAGTCGTCCGCGCCGATCTCCAATCCCGCAATGCGATCCATTTCCTCACGTCGCGCGGTCAACATGATGATCGGCACATTTGAACGGTCGCGCAGCCAGCGGGTCAGCGCGAGGCCGTCCACTTCAGGGAGCATAATGTCGAGGATCACGAAATCCGTCGCCCGGCTTTCGAAGGTATCCTTTGCTTTTTTCCCATCCGAGGCGACCAGCACTTTATACCCGGCGCGCTTGAGGTAAAGACTCACCACCTCTGCAATGCTGGCTTCATCTTCGACGACAAGTATGGTTTTACCGTCCATTCGAGGAATCATACTCCAATGTAATGAGTCGTGGAATACGGGTTCATACTTTCGTAATGGTTTCGCGGTTGTATGGTGTGCTGGAACGAATTCCCGCTTGAATACACTGGCAATCAGACTGGGTTCTGTGGCTTAACTTGTCAATTGATCGGTTCGATATCGTCAAAGGAACGGATGTGGTCGCGGCCGGACTCCTTGACGGCATACATCGCCCGGTCCGCCGCGCGTAACAAGGCTTCGGGGGTCTTTCCGTTCGCCGGATAGTAGGCAATACCCATCGAAAACGTGGCGGTCAATGTGTCAGATCCATACGGCACGCGTAACGTGTTGAGAGTGTTGCGCAGGGTTTCGGCGCGCTCGTAGGCAACCTCCACTTTGATGTTCGGCATGACGACGACGAATTCCTCGCCGCCAAACCGACAAGCGAAGTCGCCGCGGCGGCTCAGCCCCGAAAGCACTTCTCCGATAGCCTTTAACATAAAATCCCCGGCTTCGTGCCCGTAGGTGTCGTTCACATTCTTGAAGTGGTCAATGTCAACCATAACGACGGAGATGGCGTATTTCTCTCGCGCCGCGCGTGCAACTTCACGGTCAAGGGTTTCCTCAAGATAGCGCCGATTGAATAGATTCGTCAACGGGTCGCGGATGGCTTGCTCGCGTAACTGGCTTTGCAGGATGCCTATCTCGATCAACTGCGATTGCAGGCGCCAGTTGGCGTTGCGTAATTTCTTTTCCACATCCTTTCGCTCGGTGATATCGCGAAATACGATCAGGCGTCCGCTCAAGCGGCGGTACGCGTCGAAGAGCGGCGTCACACGCAGGTCGAGATAGCGAGACGGGTCGTTGGGAATCCTCATTTCGGTTTGCGACTCGGATGAGGCAGAAAATGCATCTGACCCTTCCAGCTCATTGCCTAAAAGCTCGGAAACGTGCCTGCCGAGGATGGAGGATGGTTGGTTGCCTAGAAACACCTTCATGGTGGGGTTGAAATCCACGATACGGTTTTTTGCGTCGAGCATCAAAACACCGTCGCTCATTTTTTCGATGAGCATGCTGCGTGCCACGGGAATCAAATCCATGAGGCGGGCGCGCAAAACAGCAACCGCGAATAATATGCCGCTGATCCCGAAAGTGACCGGCGTGAAATCAAGCCCGCTGAATTGGGCGAAGTTAAGTTCATTGTAAATACTGGCCGCCCATGGCGTCATTGAACCGATTAGGACTAGGAGATATTGCCTGCGAAACAGCGGTCCCAGCCGCAATGCAGCCACGAACATGATTCCCAGAGCGAGGAGGACGACTGCATACGAGTAGAACATGTTCACAAAGTACCATGGACCGCGAACCATCTCGAAACGCATCAACCCATTTCTCTCGATCACTTGAATGGAGATGTAATAGAGATGATGGAGATCATTCGTCCACAACAAGAGGAGGGAAAGGAAAGGTTGAACGAATAGCGCAGTTATGGCTCGCCGGGTCAGCCAGCGTTCATTATGGGTGAGCCTAAACATAAATACCAGGAACAGGTTCGGCAGAGCAATGATTCCGATGTACATCACATGGAACCAGAAGATCTTTTGTTCAACCGAAACATGGAAAATCCGTATTGCATTTGCCCCAGACCAGATCGTCATCGAAATTAATAGAAAACTCAGCGTAAGGGAGCCCGGCGTGGAACGCTGCCAGGCGATCACCGAGGCGATCAGCGTAATTGCCGCTGAAATAATGAGATAGACTGCAAAGGGGTGGAATTGGAATTGCATAAACCCATGCCATTCAAAGCAACCAATTGTAGCCCCCCTTTCGCGGGCATTGGTTTGCAACGAGTTTACAATAATGCCCGTTGGCTAATGCGGTTGCGGGAGACAGGCGTTTTGATAAGGAAAGGGCTCTTCGGTCTGCCGAAAAGCCCTTTATTTGTGAATTATCCTTTCTCGAAGGAATCGAGCGCGGCTTCGAGGCTTTCGTACATGGGAATATTCTGCAGGAAGCCGGTAATGCCCAACACATTGTAGATTTGCGGCGGCGCATTGCATAACTTCAGGCGAGCCACTTTGAAGTGCTCATCTTTTGGGGTGTACATTTGGTACACCTTCTGGATTGCGCGCATGCCCGCGCTGGTGAGGGTGTCGAGGTCGCTCATGTCGATCACCAGGTGCCTGCCCCCGCCGTCGTATGCGATTCGCGCCTGCTCGAGCAATTGACCCTCGCTCTGCGCATCCAGCCAGCCCCCGACGCGAAAGACCGTCACCGGAACTGCGGCTTGGGCTTGTTCAGAAGTGATCTTGAAATCTGCGTTCATGATCGTCTTGCTTGAGCTCTCCTCGTCCGTGTGGTTGACAATAATCTTAACACATTACCCTGAACAACGACACGGGCAGTTAGGGATGCTTCGATTATACTCCCCGCAGCACAGGCGATACAGATTCTGTATGAAATACGGGCTCCGTAATACTTCCTTTGTTTACCCTAACGGCACAGGCGATGTTTGGGCAGACACGAAAACCCACATCCAACGCGTGGAGAAAGATGGGTTCGATTCATTCTGGGTGATGGATCATTTCTACCAGTTGCCCGCGCACGGCTCGGAGGAAGAACCGTTCCTCGATGCGTGGACGATCCTCCCCGCGCTGGCGGCGGTGACGAATCGAATCCGTTTGGGGGCGATGGTCAGCCCGGTGGGGTATCGCAACCCAGCGCTGCTTGCGCGGATGGCGGCAAGCCTCGACCACATTAGTGGCGGACGATTGAATTTCGGTTTTGGCGCGGGCGGGTACAAACCCGAGTATCACTCATATGGATTTGAGTTCATCGAAAAGAGTACGATCCGTCTCGAACAGATGAAAGAGGCGTTGCAATTGATTCTTGGGTTATGGTCGAATCCGCGCTTTACATTTCACGGAAAACATTTCCATGTAGAGAATGCGACCCTCGAACCCAAGCCGTTGCAAAAGCCGCACCCTCCGACTCTGATCGGCGGTGTGGGACCCAAGATCACCCTGCGCCTGATCGCCGAGATGGGCGATGCGTGCAATTTGTGGGGTCCGCCGGATGAATTCGTGAAGCAACGCGAAACGTTGAAGCGTCACTGCGGGGACGTGGGACGCGATGAATCGTCCATTGAAAAGACCACGTATGATCTGGTTCTCTGCGCGCGAACGGAGAATGAACTGAAGCTGAAGATCGAGCGACTCCTGCCTAAGGGAGTCGAGCCGTGGATGGCGCTGGTCGGCACGCCTGCGCAGTTGGTGGATGTGGTCGGTGAATATGAGCGTGTCGGGGCGGACCATCTGTGCATAGACTTTGCCGGCAATGACCCCGAAACGTACGCGTTGTTCGTGGAAGAAGTGATGAGCAGATTTCGTTAAATAAGACGGGTCGCGCAACAAATCGCGCGACCCGAATTGGTTGAAAAGCGGACTATCTTCGCTTGCGAGCGGTCTTCTTCGTTTTGGCTTTACGGGCTGCCTTTCGGGCTTTCGCCTTACCGGCAGACTTCCTCGCTTTTGCCTTCCCGCTGGACTTCTTGGCTTTCACTTTCCGAGCGGGCTTCTTCGCCTTGGCTTTGCGCGCCGGCTTTTTGGCTTTCGCCTTTCGAGCGGGTTTCTTTGCCTTGGCTTTCTTCTTCGGCGCCGCCTTCTTCTTGGGTTTGGCTTTGGGTTTTGCCGCTGGCTTCGGAGTCATGGCAGGCATCGCTTCAGGCTGTGACGTGGGCTGCGGCATCGGCATGGGTGCGGGTTCCGGCTCCGGCATCGGGCTCGGAGTGGCGGGTCCGGGTATATCTTGAGATTGTTCCAGTTCGTTCATGGGGTGCTCCTTTTTGCGCAGAGTTGTCTTGAAAGATTATACAAAAACCCCGGGCGGAAGGCAATAGGCTTGCATGGGAATTTCAGAAAATAGTTATTGTGTACTTGCAGTGATTTCCACCTGATGCCCGTCTGGGTCGCGCAGATAGGCCGAGCGTCCCCAGTAGTAGTGCTTCGGCGGGACTTCGAGAGTCAGCCCAGCCTGAGTCAGCGAAGCGCAGGCGGCGTCCACATCCTCCACCGAGAAGGCGACGTGATCGAGTGGCGGCAAATCGCCTTTCGAGGGCGGGTAGTTGCGATGGATGAAGATCTTCGTTTCGCCGGACATGAAGATCGCCATGTCGTCCGATTTCGCGACAGGCTGCGCGCCGAGCAGGGCGCGGTAGAAATCTGCCATCGCTTGCACGTTATCGGTGAAGTAAGCAAGTTCGATGAGTTTCATGGAAAGGTTCCTCCTGTGGTTGACTATTATTATTCAATATATCGCGTCTCGCCGCTGACTGCCACACTCTTCGAATCATATTTCACTAACAGGCGGCAGGGAACGCCCATGTCTTCACCCTGCAGGATGGTGAATTCGTTTTTGCCCTGCCATCGGATATCGCGCAGGTAACCTGCTAACGCCGCGGCCGCCGCGCCCATTGTGAGAGAAGGCGGCGAGTTTCAGAATAGTCATCTTGATTCTCCAAGAATAAGATTTGACTGACATCCTTATAGATGCCCTTAACTGTCAAAACGTTTCAAAATTCCTGCTACTAAAAAGCCGCATCCTCACGGACACGGCTCATTCATACAACTAGGCGAGCAAATATACCTGCATCCGCCCCTTACTCTTGACCTCGATCAGACCACGGTCTTCAAATTCGTAACGATCTTTGAGCAGCTCATACATGTCCTGTGTTACCTGAACGCGACCCGTCACCCCATAAGACTCCATGCGGCTGGCTGTATTGATTGTGTCACCCCACAAGTCGTAACTGAACTTCTTCGCCCCGATCACGCCTGCCACGGCGGGACCCGTGTTCAAACCAATGCGGAGGTCGAGAGCCAGTCCGCGGCGCATGTTGAAGCGCTGCATCTCTTCAAGCATTTCACTCGCAAGGTTCAACATGACCGCAGCGTGATCATCCAGCAGTTTGGGCGCGCCGCCCACCACCATGTATCCATCACCGATCGTTTTGATCTTTTCCAGTCCCTTGCTTTCAACCAAGGCATCGAAACGGCTGAAAATATCATTCAGAAAATCGATCGTTTCATCGGAGGAAAGTTTTTCGCTCCATTCAGTGAACCCAACGATGTCCGCGAACAGGACCGTGATGCTTTGATAATCGTTTGAGATGGGCGATTCGTGCAGTTTGAGTCGTGCCGCGATCGGCGCGGGCAGGATGTTCAATAGCAAGCCGTTCGCCCTGTCCCTTTCCGCGAGGGCGGTGTTCACAAAATATGCCGCGAAGATATACACCACCAGCGAGGAAACACCCAGGTTCATTGCGATAAAAAATATCCTCAAGTTCTCACTGACCTCCTGCCCGTGCAGCGCGAAAAAGTCATTGAAAATGATCGTAACAAATAAATTGAAAATGTAAGCCGCAAACCAGTACATCGCTTTTTGATGATGAAAGAACAGCAGCGCCACCAAGGGTCCCATGAAAGACCAGACCAGCACCACGCCCGAGTCGAAAACACCTCCAATGCTCCATTGGATGAACACTGTGATATACATGATGCAGATGATCTGCGCGTTCACCACATAATGATGGTTTTTTGTGATTTGTGAAACGACCAATGACCCGCCAACGATCAACACGAATAACAACGGCAGAGCAGCTGTCAACCCAACGCCGAAAACCACAAGATACATTGCCGACCAGATACACCCAGCCAGACAGCACGATCCTGCCACAAGAAAGATCGTATGTTTCTCACTGCGCGTTTCTTCCGAATCGTCAGGAGAATATGCAAAGTTGAAGTTTTTAATCAAAGAGATGATGTTTTGCATAGGAATGGGATGTGAGTCTGTATGGAAAATACATAGGGGATCATGGTCAATTATAACGGCGCATTTTTGCAAAACGTAAAGCCGCATCCTCGCGGACACGGCTTGCCAAATCTCTAACCCTTCGACATGCTCAGGGCAAGTCTCCAGTCTCCAATTACCATTTACCAATTACTTGTGGTCTCGATACGCCCTTCACAACGATCGTTCAGGGCTGCTCGACCAACGTTAATCCAGTTTCCCCGTCACCATCGCCATCTTCAACTCGCCGATGGCTTTCGTGACCTGAATATCGCGCGGACAGGCATTCGTGCAGTTATACGCGGTGTGGCAACGAGCCGTGCCGTTCGTCTCGCTTAGGATGTGCAAACGTTGCGAGGCGCCCTCGTCGCGGCTGTCGAAGATGAAGCGGTGCGCGGTCACCAACGCAGCGGGACCGTAATACTCGTCGCTCGCCCAGAACGACGGGCAGGAGGTAGTGCATGCCGCGCACAAAATACACTTGGTCGATTCGTCGAAGCGGGCGCGCTGTTCCGGAGATTGCAAACGCTCGCGTCCGTCTGTGGGCAGAGGCGATTCGTTGATGAGATACGGGAGCATCTTCTTGTAATTATCGAAGAACGGCTCCATGTCCACGATCAGGTCTTTTTGCACCTTCAAACCGAGGATCGGTTCGACCGTGATGCTCGTGCCCACGTCGCGCACCAGCGTCTTGCACGCCAGCATGTTGCGCCCGTTGATGCGCATCGCATCCGAGCCGCACACGCCGTGCGCGCACGAGCGGCGGAACGCCAGCGACCCGTCCTTGTGACCTTTGATCAACTCGAGCACGTCGAGGATGCGGTCATTCTCGTGCGCCTCCACGTTGTAGGTTTCGTAATGTCCGCGCGAATCTTTCTCGGGGTTGTAGCGAAAAATTTTTACAGTGACTTCCATACTCTCTGATCTCCAGTCTCAAACCTCACAGGTCTCATAGACCTGTGAGGTTTCTTAATAGACTCTCGCCTTCGGCTGATGTTTCGTGATCACCACCGGCTTGTAACTGATCTCCAACTTGCCGTCTTTCTTCGTAATGAGAGTATGCTTCAACCAATTCTCATCGTCACGGTCAGGATAATCCTCGCGTGCGTGTCCGCCGCGCGACTCTTTGCGGTTCAACGCGCTTGCCGCCACCGCTTCCGCCACCGCGAGCATGTTGCCGAGTTCCCACGCGTTCAACAATTCCGTGTTGAACACTTTCCCTGTGTCGCCCACGCGCACGTCCTTGAATCGCGCCTGCATGTCGCGCACTTTTTCCAGCGCGGACGCCATATCTCTTTCGTTTCGATAGATGCCAACTTCCTCGAACATGACCTTCTTCATTTCATTGGATAGATCGTACGCGTTCGTCTTGCCCGACCCATTTCGCAGCGCCTCGAATTCGGACCGTGCGCCTGCTTCGACATCCTGCGGCAGTTTCGCCCAGTCCACAGACTTGGCATACTCCGCGGCTTTGAGTCCTGCGTGCTTGCCAAAGACAACAAGGTCGAGCAATGAATTCGTGCCGAGTCGATTCGCTCCGTGCACCGAAACGCACGCGCACTCGCCCGCCGCGAACAAGCCGGGGACAGTCGTGCCTTTGTCGTCGATCACCACTTCGCCAAATTTATTCGTGGGGATTCCGCCCATGGTGTAATGCGCGGTCGGCTGGGTCGGCATCATCTGGGTGACCGGGTCCACTCCGAGGTAGACGCGGCAGAAATCCACGATGTCGGGAATCTTTTTCAAGATGGTGTCGCCGGTGATGGTGTAGGGCGAACCGTCGGGGTTGGTGCGTCCATCCAGCGCGGCGTATTTGTTCACCGTCTCCGGGCGGATGTCCAGATAGACGTAATTTTTCCCGTCCACACCGCGCCCTTCTTTGATCTCGGTGTAGATGGCGCGGCTGACCACATCTCGCGAAGCGAGGTCTTTCACCGTTGCCGCGTACTTCGGCATGAAACGCTCGCCCTTGCCGTTGATGAGCACCGCGCCCTCGCCGCGCGCGCCTTCGGTGATGAGGATGCCGAGTTTGTGAATGCCCGTAGGGTGGAACTGGAAGAACTCCATGTCTTCGAGCGGAACCCCTCGACGGAACAGGATCGCCGCACCGTCTCCACTGTAGGCGTACGCATTGGATGTCACTTCGAAGATTCGTCCGTGGCCGCCTGTGGCAAAGATGATGGCTTTTGCATGAAACGTGTGAAACTCGCCGGTGGAAAGTTGAACGGCGACGATGGCGGTTGCTCTGCCATCCACCATAAGGAAGTCAATTACTTGATATTCATCGAAGAATGTGACGTTATTCTTGATGCACTGCTGGTACAACGTCTGCAGGATCATGTGCCCGGTGCGGTCGGCTGCGTGTGCCGCGCGCCTTACGGGTTTGCCCGTTTCATTATTTGTGTGCCCGCCGAACGGGCGCTGTGAGATTCGTCCATCAGGCGTTCTATCGAATGGCAAGCCCATGTGTTCGAGTTCGAGCACCGCGTCGATCGCTTCGTTGCACATGAACTCGATGGCATCCTGATCGCCGAGATAATCCGAACCTTTGACCGTATCATACATGTGCCACTCGGGCTTGTCTTCCTCGTAATTACCCAACGCTGCACTGATCCCGCCTTGCGCCGCGCCCGTGTGTGACCGCGTAGGGTACAACTTGCTGATGACCGCCGTCTTCGCGCCGCGCGAGGCGTAGAGTCCCGCCATGAGCCCCGCGCCCCCTGCGCCGACGACGACCACGTCAAACTGATGAACATTCGCCATGAAAGATCGCTCCTACGCTGTCCAAATGATGTACATTGCGATCAAACTGGCAAAGACCGCGTATGTGATGACGATATTCCGCGCCCAGCGGCGACCGCGTTCGCTGGTAACATAATCGTCCCAAATTTCCAACACGCCGTGGACCCCGTGCCCAACCGCAGAGAGCAGGAACGAAATGACCATCAACTTGGCAAGGATGACCATTCCAAAATTCTTGCCTAGCGGGTTATCCGCCATGTTCGGGAAGAACGCCCAATACAGAACGTCGCCCAAGTTTGCATCTGTCCGCGCGCTGACGATCAAACCGCCGATAATTCCTGCAAGGATCAACCCATACATGGCGATCACCGTGAAGCGCGTGAACGCCCACATGAAGGTTTCGAAATTGAAGCCGCGCTCGGAAAGGGGGAGGATTCTCGCCGCCATGCCTAACCTCCGAATGCGTTGCTGAACACGACGAACAGTGCAAAGCCAGCCGCCAGCAAATACACCGCCCACTCGATGTTGAAGGCTGTTCGGTAATGCTCGATCCACTTCGGAACAAGATCGAGGATCGTGATGCGCAAGCCGTTGATGGCGTGGAACAAGCCAAAAACGAGAAAGATCGTCTGGAAGACCCAGTTGCCCATCAGGGCGTGCATGGATTCCACACCCGCCAAGGACAGAATGTAGACCGTGAAGAAAATAAACAACGCGCTTCCGCCAATGCGGTGCAGGATGTACGCCAGATATGGTGTGTGCCCCTTGTACTTCAGAGCCTCAGAGAGGCTGACCTTTCTATCAAGTCCCATCTGCGAATCTCCTTAAAGAGAAATGTTGAACCTATTTTAGCACGGCTCACTCGCCGAGAATGTAACAGCCGAGACTTTAACATCTCGGCTGTCAGGGTTATCCTTTCGATTTTTTCCTGCCGGCTTTGGAAACTTTCTTGGCGGTCCTCTTTCCTGCTTTCTTAACAGATTTTTTCGCAGAGGGTTTCGATGCCGTGGTGGTTTTGTCCATCCGCTTGATTACGGCATCGCCGAACTCGGAGCACTTCACTTCCTTTGGGTCGCGCATGTGACGGGCAAAGTCGAACGTGACGGTCTTTGCCGTAATTGCACCCTCCATGCCTTTGACAATCAGATCTGCCGCTTCGGTCCAGCCCAGATAGCGGAACATCATTTCACCGGAAAGAATCACCGAGCCGGGGTTGACTTTGTCGAGATCGGCATACTTCGGCGCGGTGCCGTGCGTCGCTTCGAAGATTGCGTGGCCAGTCACATAGTTGATGTTCGCTCCCGGGGCGATGCCGATCCCTCCCACCTGCGCGGCGAGCGCATCGGAGAGGTAGTCGCCATTGAGGTTCATGGTGGCAATCACGTCGAAATCCTGCGGACGCATGAGCACGAATTGAAGCGTGACGTCGGCAATCGAATCCTTCAACAGCAGTTTGCTCTTCCATTTGCCGCTGCCGTGGGTGTCCCATAAAGCCAGCGCCTGCTCCACTTCGGCTTTGATCTCAGCCTGCTGCGCGGGCGACATCATGTCGAAGCCCGGGTCAACAATCTTGGCGTTCTCCTCCACAGAAATACCGGGATCCTTTTCCTTGTTGCCGAAAATCCAGGTCTCGCGCTCGGTGACAACCTCGCTGCGGTACTCGCGCTTGGCAAGGTCGTATGCCCAATCTTTGAACGCGCCTTCGGTGAACTTCATGATGTTGCCTTTGTGCACGAAGTTGATGCTTCGACGATTGTGCAATAAGGCATATTCAATGGCGGCGCGCACGAGTCGTTCGGTGCCTTCCACCGAAACAGGTTTGAAACCGATGCCGCTCGAATCCGGGAAACGGATCTTCCCAAACTCTTTCGGAAAAGCCTCTTTCAACAAAGCCTTGAACTTCGCGTTGTCTTCGGTTCCATTGGCAAACTCGATGCCCGCGTAAATATCCTCGGTGTTTTCGCGGAAGATCACCATATTCACTTTTTCGGGGGTTTTCACGGGGGATGGCACACCGTCGAAATAACGCACGGGGCGCAGGCAGACGTACAAATCCAGCATTTTGCGCAGGGCAACGTTGAGCGAGCGAATACCGCCGCCGATGGGAGTCGTAAGCGGGCCCTTGATCCCCACAAGAAATTCCGTAAAGGCTTCCACGGTTTCCTCAGGCAACCAACTTTGGAACATCTTGAACGACTTCTCGCCCGCGTACACTTCCATCCAGTGTATTTTGCGTTTGCCGCCGTAAGCCTTCTCGACCGCCGAATCGAACACGCGCACTGCCGCGCGCCAGATGTCGCGTCCGGTGCCGTCGCCTTCCACGAACGGGATAATCGGATTATCGGGAACATTCAACTTCCCGTTTTGAATTGAGATCTTTGCCCCGCCCGCGGGGACTTTAACATTTTGGTATGCCATTATCCATCTCCTTGCGAAAATTATGGCGAGATTATAACATCCGCAACTTATGACCATCGAGTGATGATATTCCTGTCCCTTGACAGATTATCGTCCGCGCATAGAATCACGCCGAAATGAAGAACCGCTTCATTCTGGATGTTCGACCTGTTCCCGTTGTATCAGTTTTTTCCCGCCTTCATCAAAGAGTCGCTTTCAGCGGCTCTTTTTTTATGCCTTGCCGCTTACTCTTCATCAGGAAGAGAGCTGGGGTGAGTGAGTGAACCAATGATAAAACTGCCCGGATTAATTGACCCTCATGTCCACGTGCGCGAACCCGGACAAACCTACAAAGAAGATTGGGACACTGTCACCCAAGCCGCCCTCGCTGGTGGTGTGACGACCATATTGGCAATGCCGAACACCAAACCTCCCATCTTCGATGAGTCGACTCTCAACCTTGCGCTTGATGCCGCAAGGCAAAAAGCACACTGTGACTATGGTCAATTCCTCGGCGCTGGACCCGACAATGCAGATATCCTCCCCGCCCTCGCCGAAAAAGCCGCGGGCTTGAAAATGTATCTCGATTCCACTTTCGGCGAACTCCGCCTCGATGACATGACCTTATGGATGCCGCACTTCATCAACTTCCCCAAGTCCGCTCCTATCGTTCTCCACTCCGAATCACGGACAATGGCGGCAGGAATATTATTCGCCGTAGTCTATGACCGTCCCATACACATCGCTCACATCTCGTTGAAGGAAGAAGTTCTGCTCATCAAAGCTGCGAAAGAAAGAGGGATTAAAGTGACGTGTGAAGTCTGCCCACATCATTTGTTTTTGACAGCTCCCTCACCCCTAACCCCTCTCCCATTGGGAGAGGGGAATCACGCGCCGCATTCCCCCTCTCCCCTCGGGAGAGGGCAGGGTGAGGGCAGAAGCGAAGTCCGTCCGCGCCTCGCAACCCAAGAAGATGTGGACGCCCTCTGGGAGAACATGAACGTCATAGACTGCTTCGCCACCGACCACGCCCCGCACACAGTAGAAGAAAAAGACTCGGAGGATCCTCCGCCTGGGTTCCCAGGGTTAGAAACATTGCTTCCCTTATTGTTGACCACAGTAAGCGAGAAACGATTGACAATGGACGACATTATCCAGAAATCAGTTATCAATCCACGCAAGATCTTCAATCTCCCCGAGCAACCCGAAACATGGATCGAAGTGGACGAGTCCGCTGAATACGAGATCAAAGCCGATGACCAATTCACCCGCTGTAACTGGACTCCGTTCGAAGGCTGGAAGGTCAAAGGCAAGGTGAGGAAGGTTGTCTTGCGTGGACAAGTCGCTTTTGAAGATGGGAAGGTTTTGGCTAAGCAAGGGTATGGAAGGAATGTGAGAGAATAGGAAATGGAGTAGAATCCAACTATGAGAACAAACTTTACTGAAAGACGTGGAAAAATCGAGCAAATGGACAGGTCGTTTGACCTGAAATTCTGGCAAGCGCAATCCGCAAAAGCCCGCTTTGATGCTTCGTGGGAATTGATTGTCCATTACATGAAGGTAAAGGGACGCGATGTTCGTCAACTCAGACTTCAGCGATCTGTTACGCATTTTCGACGACCACAACGTTAGGTATATGGTGATTGGCGGATATGCTGTTGTTCAATACGCCGAACCGCGTTTCACTAAAGACCTGGATATTCTAATCAGCACCGATACAAAAAATGCGGACGCTGTCTATAACTCATTGAAGGAATTCGGCGCGCCGCTGGCGGGTTTGACTCCAAAAGATTTTGCTGAGGAAGGCTTTTTCTTCCAAATGGGCGTACCTCCCATACGCGTGGATGTGTTGATGGGAATCCCTGGCATCAAGTTCGATGAATGTTGGGATAGGCGCATAGAAGTGGATTTTGATGGATTGAATGTGATTTTCATTTCCAAGAAGGACTTGATACTTTCCAAGCGAGCTGCAGGTCGCCCACAGGATTTGATAGATGCAGATTTACTCTCCCAAGAGTAACTTCCAGACTTCCGAAGTTTCCAAGGCTTCGGAAGTCTTTGTAATAGGAATTAAGCCATGCAAAACTTCACGGACGTAAAACTCGAAATCTTCGTCCCGCAGGACCACGCCATGAATCTCGCGGGCGCGCTTTCGGAGATTGGCGTGGGCGTGATCGGGAACTACGATCACTGTGTCGCCCTCACAGCCGTGCGTGGATTTTTTCGCCCAATGGAGGGCGCAAATCCGTTTGAAGGCGAGGTAGGGACCATCAGCGAAGTGGCAGAATATCGCGTGGATGTCAACTGCAAACGCGAGTTGGTGAATCAGGCGATTAAGACGATACGAAGCGTTCATCCTTACGAAGAGCCGCTGATCAATGTGATTCCACTGGCGAATCATTTATTTCAAATGAAATGAAAGCAAGAAATCTCAGTTTCATCTTTCAAGCCTTGCTCGCGGCGATATTCTTCGGAGCGAGCGCGCCGATTGCTAAATTGTTGCTCGGTGATATCTCGCCAATCTTCCTCGCCGCGTTCCTGTATCTCGGGAGCGGAGGCGGAATTGCACTCCTCAAATTGACCCAACGTATTCGCCTCAAAGACCTGGAAGCAGGCATCAAACGGACAGACATCGGGTGGCTCGCGGGCGCGATCATCTCTGGTGGTATTCTCGCACCGATTGCGTTGCTCGTCAGCCTACAGACTACGCCTGCTTCCACGGCATCCTTATTGCTGAATTTTGAAGGTGTGGGCACAACCCTGATCGCCTTGATATTTTTCAAGGAAGCCATCAGCCGCCGCGCGTGGACAGCGATCCTCGTCATCACCCTCGCGAGCATCTTCATTTCCACCGATTTCAAAAGCGGATTCGGACTCTCACTCGGCGCGCTGGGGATCATCCTTGCGTGTTTCTTATGGGGTGCGGATAATAACTTTACGCGCAACATCTCAGGCAAGGATCCACTTGCGATCGTAGCGTGGAAAGGACTTGTCGCAGGTACGTTTTCATTCTTCCTCGCGTGGTTTCTTGGTAATCCATTTCCCTCGGTGACGACGGTTCTTGGCACGCTTATTTTGGGATTCATCAGTTACGGTTTGAGCACGATGCTGTTCATCCGTTCCCTGCGCGGATTGGGCGCGGCACGCACCAGCGCGTTGTACGGCACGGCTCCACTGGCAGGTATGATCCTTTCGATCTTTATCTTTCGCGAGTCGCCTTCGGTTTTGTTCATCATCGCCGCGATTTTGACGATCGGCGGCGCCTTGTTGCTCATCAATGAAACCCATGCGCATTCGCATGTGCATACGGTTGTCTTTCACGAACACAGCCACAGGCACAGCGATCTCGGGCACACGCACGACGTTATGGATGGAATCCATTCGCATGAGCATGAACATATTGCTGAGGAACATGAGCATGATCATTTGCCAGATATCCATCACAGGCATGGGCACGAGGAGTAGGCATAGAACTCCCTACAAAGAGCCGTTGATCAATGTCATTCCGCTGGCGAATCATCTTTTGGATGAAAGGTATTTGAGAGATGAACCTTGCTGAAAGAATTGTTAAATTGTTGGAACAAAACCCTGGATTATCTGATAGACAAATCACTGACAAACTGTTCGGAGTCGGTAAACCCCAACAATCTGTCAATATTGCGTGTAGAGATTTAGAAAAGAAAGGGATTTTGACTCGTCGCAAAGTTGATGGAAACCCTATCGGAAATTATTTAACAAGTCAAGAATTAATCGTCCCATTTTCAAAATCGCGAATAAGTGACGATGAAAATGAAAATCATTTTTCTGAAGATGCCATTAAAGAGGTTTTAGAAAATTGGTTAATCGCTCAAGGGTGGAAAGTGAAAGTCGCATGGGGACGAGATCATGGAGTTGATGTTGAAGCAACAAATGAAAATCAGAAGTGGCTTATTGAAGTTAAAGGGCAAGGCTCACGGAATGCCATGCGCGCGAATTATTTTCTTGGAATTCTTGGTGAAACTTTACAACGTATGGAAGATCCACAAGCAAAATACAGCATCGCCTTACCAGATATACAACAATTTAGAAATTTATGGGAAAGGTTGCCTCTCTTAGCAAAATCAAGAACGGAGATAACTGCTATATTTGTAGATAAAGACGGAAATGTGGACGAGTTACTATAAACTCATCGGTGTAGAAAATGTTCATCGAAACAGAATCAGCCTCACCCGACGCGAGAAGCGAGTCTCCAGTCTCTAATTCTCCGCTCATCCAATTACAAGGAGCAATCATGCCCTCAAACTTATCCTCCCCCTATCTCCCCTTCGGCGAGAATAAGAACGCCGCGTGGTATGGCAAGGACATTATTTCCGTCAAACAGTTCAGCCGCGCCGACCTGGAGTATGTGTTCGGTGTGGCGCACGAGATGCGCGGCATGGTCGAGCGCGTTGGGACGTTCGACCTGTTGAAAGGGAAAATTCTGGCAAACCTGTTCTATGAACCGTCCACGAGAACATCGTCGTCGTTCACTGCCGCGATGGAACGACTGGGTGGCTCGGTCATCCCGATCAATGAGGTGAAGTATTCGTCGGTGACGAAGGGCGAGACTCTTTCGGATACGGTGCGCACGCTCGAATGTTATGCCGATGTGATCGTGCTGAGGCACCCCGAAACGGGGTCGGCGGCGATCGCGGCGAAGGCGGCGCGCAAACCCGTCATCAACGCAGGTGACGGCATTGGCGAGCATCCGACTCAGGCATTGCTCGATACGTTCACGATATTTGAAGAGTTGGGCGCGGGTCAGGTGGACGGCATGACTGTGACCATGCTCGGCGATCTGAAATATGGGCGCACCGTCCATTCGCTGGCGCGTCTGCTGTCATCCTTCAAGGTCAAGTTGAATTATGTTTCGCCCGATATTTTGAAGATGCCGAAGGAAGTAATGGATGAGGTCGGCGCGAAGGGTATTCCACAGGCGGAGTTCAGCACGCTCGAAAAAGTCCTGCCCGAAACCGACGTGCTGTATGCCACGCGCGTCCAGAAGGAACGCTTCGAAAACCCCGCTGATTATGAAAAGGTCAAGGAGGCGTATGTGATTGATCCCGAGATCATGAAAGCCGCGAAGAAAGAGATGATCGTCATGCACCCGCTTCCGCGCGTCAACGAGATCAGCATGGACTTCGACGACGATCCCCGCGCTGCATACTTCCGTCAGATGGAGTATGGGTTGTATGTGAGAATGGCGTTGCTGGCGATGGTGTTGGGCAAAGCGTAAATAAGATTATGTCACTCTGAGCGTAGCGAAGAGTCTCGCCGCTACGCGGCGGGATTCTTCAGTCGCTTACGCTCCTTCAGAATGACATGAGGAAAATTTGTAAATGGAAGCATTTTTTACTTTTTTGGAAAAACGCGTTGATGACTGTTCCTCCCTCTTATGCATTGGACTCGACCCGCATGTGAGCGATCTCAAAGAGCCTTCTCCCGCTTCTGCCCTCGACTTCTGCCTGAATCTCATCAAACAGACCGCTCCCTACGCTGCGGCATTCAAACCTAACGCGGCGTTCTTCGAAGTCTTCGGCGCCGAAGGCTGGACCGCGCTCAAGCAAGTCATCGAAGCCATTGACGAAGAATCAAAGCGACTCGGTTCGCTTATTCCTGTTGTGTTAGACGCCAAACGCGGCGACATCGCCTCTACAGCCGAAGCCTACGCCAAGTCCGCATTCGAGACTCTCGGCGCGCACTGCATTACGTTGAGTCCGTATTTGGGCAAAGACTCGATCGATCCGTTTCTCAACTATCCAGAGAAAGGCGTGTTCTTGTTGTGCAAGACGAGTAATGCTGGTTCAGGTGATTTGCAAGATCTGTCTGTCGTAAGGGCGGACGGCCGTCCGCCCCTACCGTTGTATGAACACGTTGCCAAACTCGCCCAACAATGGAACACCCAAAACAACATCGGCATCGTCGTCGGCGCCAATCACGTGAACGCGATGAAACGTGTCCGCGCCGCCGCGCCCGATTTGTGGTTCCTCGCACCTGGTGTCGGCGCACAGGGAGGAGAACTGGAAGCCGCTCTCAATGCTGGTCTCCGCAAAGATGGCAAAGGGATGCTCATTCCCATCTCGCGCGGCATCTCGCGTGCGGAAAATCCCAAGTTAGCTGCGGCGGAGATCAGGGATCAGATTTTGCGTATCAAAAGAGAAATCAACCGCTAAGAGCGCAAAGTTCGCCAAGAAAACCTTTTAAAATCTTCGCGCTCTTAGCGTGCTTAGCGGTAAACAAAAGGAATCATTTGTGACTGAACTACCTCATCACAAAGATCTCTTGCGATGTACATTTCTCCCCAATTTGTATCAAGTTGAGGAGCGTCTCCAACGTTGTCGTGCCCAACCCAGCGCCGCGCTCGCGGTGACCGCCATCCCGCCTGCCAATACATTGAATAAGATATCAATTGGGTCAAACACGCGGTTGGGCAGAAACCACTGGATACCTTCGTCAAGCGCTCCAACCAGCGACGTCGCCAGGATGGCGAGCATGGAGGGAGCAAGAACGCGGCGACCCTGACTCGCCCGCTCCATGAGCGCTTCATGAATCAGGAGAGCCAGAGCCCCGTACTCGATGAGATGACTCCGTTCGGGCATCGTCATTCGGAAGAACAGCATAAAATAGGCGACCGCGACGCCTAATGCAACGGTAATCTCAGCGTGGCTTGGGCGCGCGTTCAGCCCGTGCGCGAGGATGGTCAACCCGATAAGGAACATGGCGAAGAGGAAGGCGGCAGCGCTCAAACTCTGGTTGTACAATAGATCAGCCAGCATCCCCGCCAAGCCGAGAGTGGAGTAGATCCCCACCACCACGGCAAGGACCAGGAGCCAAAGCCGCTTCTCCCGTTTGGATGCGAAGAAAGACATGAACGTTATTATAACGATGGTGGTGCCATACCAATCTTTCAGGAAGACAAAATGACGGAACTCACTCCCTCGCAAACACTTCTTGCCGACGAACTGCTCTCCGTAGGATGTATCAAATTCGGCGAATTCACCCTCAAATCGGAACTCAAGAGTCCCATTTATGTTGACCTGCGCAGAATCATTACCTATCCCAAATTACTGCAATCGATTGCGCAGGCTTATTTGCCTCTACTTTCCACCCTCCACTTTTCACGCATCGCAGGTCTACCGTACGCCGCAATGCCCATCGCAACCGCAATCTCTTTGGCTGGCAACTTTCCCATGATCTACCCGCGCAAGGAAGTGAAGACCTACGGCACGAAAGCTGAGATCGAAGGCGAATATCACGCAGGCGAGACAGTCGTTGTCATTGACGATCTCGCTACTACAGGTGGAAGCAAATTCGAAGCCATCGAAAAACTGACAGGCGCAGGCTTGGTCGTGAAGGATGTCGTTGTCCTTGTGGATCGTCAATCAGGGGCGAAAGAGTCGCTGGCGCAGGCCGGCTATTCCATGCACGCGGTGCTGACGATCAGTCAACTTTTGGAGTATTGGGAAGAAAATGGAAAGGTGGAAAAGGATAAAATCGAGGAGACGAGGAAGTTTTTGAGAGAGGCGAACTAAAGAAAAAAATATGCTAAAAATTGGAGACCGAATTTTTGTTTCAGGTGGATATCATCAAGTTCCGGATTGGCTTCTAGGTGGAAAAGGATATGAAGCAACTGTGATGGGTTTCAGATTAAATACGCTTATCTTGCACAGCAGAGATATGGTTGTTCAACTCAACCAAAGAATAAAAATCAGAGATTTAGAAGGCGATGCCCTCCTATTAAGCCTGCGATACATAGGTGCTCGCTGGATTGATTCAGAGGTAGTCCATGGTGATCTTTTGACTACAGCACCGCTCATGAAGAATTGGTTTTCATATCAACGTTGGCTCATAAAGAATAGTTTGTGGGTAGAATCTCACGCAACTTACAATAAGATAACCAATTAGTGAAATATTGTTAGGAGTTACAATGCCCAAAAAACACACTTTCAAAGCCATCATTCAAAACGCGGGCGGAGGCGGAGCGTTCGTGGAAGTGCCGTTCGATGTGGAAGAGGCGTTTGGCGCGAAGAAGCCCAAGGTCAAGGCGATGATCGAGGGAGTCCCGTATCGCGGATTGCTGACGCGCATGGGTGGGCCCAATCACATCCTGATTGTCCTCAAAGGTATACGTGAACAGATCGGCAAGACGTTCGGAGATGAAATAAAAATCTCGTTGGAATTGGATACAGAAGAGAGAGTCCTTGAAATCCCCAACGATTTGACGAAGGAATTGAAAAAAGACAAGGAAGCCAAATCCTTCTTTGATAAATTAGCTTATACTCATCAAAGGGAGTACGTGATGTGGATCAACGAAGCGAAGAAGGAAGAGACGCGCCAGAGGCGTATCGTCAAAACGATTGAGATGTTGAAGGAAGGCAAAAAGGCAAGATAATCCGTCATTGCGAGGAGGACGCAGCCGACGACGTGTGCCCTGATAGGGGTAAGCAATCCCCAACTCATTGGTGGAGACATCGTCCTCGTAGAGGATTGCTTCACTCGCTGCGCTCGTTCGCAATGACGGGAAGAGGAATTTTATGAACCTAAAAAATTACCTAATCGAACTTTATGACTACAACTACTGGGCAAACAAATGCTATCTAGCGGTTGCTGAAACGCTCGCTGAAGAACAACTCTTCCGCAAGCAGGGTCATAGCTGGGACAGCGTCCATGCGGTGTTCGTGCACATGATGAGTTCCGAGCGTATGTGGCCCCAGCGCTGGCGCGGCGAGAGGGGCGAGTTTCTCAATGCGAAAGATTTCCCGACGGTCGCATCTATCCGCGAATATTGGGTGGATGTGGAGAAAAACATGCGCGCTTTCATCGCCGAACAAACGGCAGGATCGTTGATAAAGGAAGTTTCTTATACAAATCCAAAAGGCGAGACGTTCACACTTCCGTTGTGGCAGATGGTGGTCCAGCCGCCCAATCACAATACGCATCATCGCGGCGAACTGGCGGCTATGTTTGCGTTGATGGATGTTTCGCACCCCGAGGAGGAAGTGATTCAGTATTTCTTGGATAAAAGTGGGCAGAAGAAGTTTTGATATGTGTCATGCTGCCTGCGCCAGTGCCGCAGGCACAGGTGAGCGAAGCGAAGCATCTCCGATATCGAAAACGAGACTCTTCGGTCGCTTGGTCTCGATATGCAAAGACCGCTACTCGGCTATCGCTCCCTCAGAGTGACACGTAAATGTATTCTTTGTTCCGCCCACTCCTCTTTCGCCTTGACTCTGAAACATCACATACAATCACGCTTCATACATTGCGGATTGCGGGGAACGTTCCACTTTCCAACTGGTTTCTCACACAACTTTATAAAACCGAATCAAAACCCGTCCAGGCGTTTGGATTGACGTTCAAGAACCCGGTCGGTCTCGCCGCGGGATACGACAAGGACGGCATCGCCGTGCGCGGACTCTCCGTGCTTGGGTTCGGTCACATAGAGATTGGCACGGTCACACCTCGACCTCAATCTGGCAACCCAAAGCCCCGCGTCTTTCGCCTGCTGGAGGATGAAGCCATTATCAATCGCATGGGCTTTCCGGGAAGGGGGGTTGACTTTGCAAGCCGTCAGCTATCAGCGATCAGCCGCCGGTCAGTAATCATTGGAGTTAACGTGGGAAAGAACAAAGATACGCCCATTGAAGAATCTGCAAAAGATTACATTGAGTTGATGAAGGTCTTTGCTCCCCATGCAGACTATTTGACGATCAACATCTCGTCACCGAACACGGTTGGTTTACGAAGATTACAGGGACGGGAGTTGTTGGAAGGGTTATTGGGCGCAATTGGTGAGGAACGCCAAAGGTCGGAGGTCAAACGTCCAATATTGGTAAAGATAGCGCCCGATTTGTCAGAAGAAGAACTCGACGATGCCATCGGCGTGGTGCTCGATAAGAACATGGATGGGGTCATCGCGACGAACACCACGCTCGCGCGAGAAGGGTTGAAGTCGGGTATGAAGGGCGAAGCCGGCGGGCTAAGCGGGAGTCCGCTCAAAGGTCGGAGCGAAGCGGTGTTGAGTCGAGTTGTAAAACTCGTCAACGGCAGAGTCCCAATCGTTAGTGTAGGAGGCATCATGAGTCCCGACGATGCAAAGAAAAGACTCGCGCTGGGTGCGAGTCTTGTTCAAGTGTATACGGGGCTGGTCTATCGCGGACCGGGGCTTGTGAGAGCAATCGTGAAGAGTTTGTGATTACGGCTGATACGGACGGAAGACCGGCAGTGGCGTGTCGTTGCGCTGTGTGAAGAACCCGTCGGGTAAGGGCACGAGTTCCAGCGCGCCCTCCGTAGTGAGCGAACCGGTGGGGATGTAATACAACACGATGGGACCTTGGGTGCCGAGGTTGATATCCTGAAAGGCGAAAATGAGGTAGGTTCCGTCGGGGCTGAACGCCGCATCGCGGTAACAGCATTTGTTCTCGACGGGCGCGGCGCTCTCGGACTTGTGCGTGAAAGTGTTGTAGAAAACGAGGTTGCCAAAGCCGCCGTTGCGAATACTGCTGTTCATGGCGAAGAGCAGGTCGCCGTCCCAATTCCAGGTGACGAGCTCCAGTGGGAACTCGAAGCGCGCCGCAGGGAACTCATCGAGCCGGATCGGCGCGGAAGTTTTGCACAGATGGATATCGAGAATGCGCACGGTATCCGCCACGTTCGCGCCGGACGGTGCGGAAAATTCGACGGCGAGTTTTTCTCCGTCCCGCGACCACGCCACATTCTTCACGCCGATATCGTTGTAAAAAAGGCAGCCGTCCATGGCGAGCAGGCTGGCTTTGGTGGTGTTGGAGGTGAACGCGCCCGGGTCGAATGGCACCACATGTAGTTCGCGGTTGACACTAATGGCAACCTGCTGTCCGTCCGGCGAGACGCGGAAGGCATCGAAATACTCCGCCGCGGCAAAGCTGGTTAGTATCTCCTCGCGCAGATCTTCGATGTTAACAGTCTTTACGGTCTTGCCGGTAACGTACAGAATCGTGTTGCCATCCGGAAGCCATTCGAGGTTGAATTTTTCCTTGCGATCGCTTGTCACCGAACGCAGTTCGCTACCGTCCACGTTCATGATCCAAATATCGTTATCGCGCGTGAACGCCACCATATCCGCACCTCCGATGAGAGGGACAGATGGAACTACGAGGGTTTCGGTAGGCGGCGGAAGGGTCGCTGTTTCGGTTGCGGGTGCGGACGTAGATGTGGATTCAATTGTCGGCTCGGATGTGAACGTGGATGTCGGCGCCGAGGTTTCTGTCGCTTCAACCACGACGGGCGGGCTGTTCCGGTTCGTGAGAAAGATTCCCGCCGCCGCAATTCCCGCGATACCCAAAAGAATCAGCACAACCAGCGCGGGTGAGAACTTCCTTTTCGCGCCTTCAGGCTTCTGTGTGACGGCGTTTCTCAATGCCGTCGTGGTTTTGTTCTTTTGTTCGACACCAAAGTGACCTGCCAGTTCCTTGAGTGTTTGCACCATTTCTACAGCGGTGCTGAAACGGTCGTCCCTGTTCTTTGCCATCGCCTTCTGGATGATCAAGTCCATGTCGGCGGGCAAGTTCGGGTTGACGGTGAGAATTCGCGGCACTGGGTCGGTCACATGTTTGATGGCGATCGCCATCGGTGTATCCGCTTCGTATGGTTGTTTGCCCGTGAGCATTTCAAAGAGGATGATGCCGAGCGCGTACACGTCTGCGCGGCCATCCACGTGATCGCCGGTGGCTTGTTCTGGAGCCATGTAGGCGGGTGTGCCGATGATCCCACTGCCGGTCATCGTGCCGGTGCCCTGACTCATTTTCGCGATACCGAAGTCAGAGATATACGGCGTGCCTCTGCTATCGAACAATATGTTGCTGGGCTTCAGGTCGCGGTGAATGATTCCCCGTGAGTGCGCTTCATCCAACCCCGGCGCGATCTGTTCGAGGATTCTCGCCGCGTCGGATACGCTCATGATCCCCTTCTTGATGCGGTCGGATAGCGAACCGCCGTTCATAAATTTCATTACAAAATAAGGCAGTTTATGGTCTTCTGTTTCCCCTACATCGTACACCGGCACAATGGACGGATGCTCGAGTTGGGCGATGATCTTTGCTTCGCGCTGGAATCGTGTTCGGAACTGTGGGTCGGAATGCAGAAGTTCGGAAGGCAATACTTTGACGGCAACCTCACGCTCAAAGCGCGAATCGTATCCTCGGTAAACGGTTGCCATACCACCGCGCCCCAACTCCGACTTGATTTCATATATCCCGATCTTCTGAGGTTGCATGGGGCTAGTATACCTATCGCTGAGGTTGAACGCAAGCAGTTCAAGCGACAAAATTTTAAGGTCGAATCTAACGATAGGTTAATACAATCGCAACGCGCTCGAAACCCCTTTTATGGTATAGTGTCGCCACTATGGACGACAGGATCACAATCATTGAAGGTCCGCCCCCTGTTTTCGAGGCGGTGAACGACGGTTGGGCGCTGGGTCTGAACGAGCGCTCTCAGTTATCCGTCCCGGCGCTGACGCGCCTGCGAACGTTCAACGGGCCCGCACTGGTGGAGCGTTGTTATCGCGCGTGGAACGCTAAAGTGCCGATGCACTTGCATTATCGCAACGATTCCGGCACAGAGCAGACAGCGCCGATCTTTGCGGCGCGCAACGTCGAGACATCGGACGGACACGTGCTGTTGCTTTGGGTGCATCTCGATCACGACAAGGTCGAATACGAGTTCGATCAGGGGGACGATGAAACAGACGAAGACACCTACGAATGACAAGGACCGGGCGAAAGCCCGGTCTTTTTGCGTCATAATTTTCATCGTATTGACGATTGTCTGGGTGTCGTGATAACGTTAAATTGATGTATGGAAATAGTGATGGGTCATCAGACTGTCAAGTTCGAGCCGTTGCAGTGAAAGCGGGCGTCCAAACCGGGATGCCCGCTTATTTTTCCACGAGGAGAATCCATCTACATGCCCGAGCAAATGAATGCGTTTCAGATCGCCCAATCGCAATTCGACCGCGTTGCTGAATTGCTGGACCTCGAACGCGGCGTGCGGGAGGTGCTGCGCTGGCCCACTCGCGAATTCACCTTCCGTATCCCGGTCCGCATGGACGACAATTCTTTGCAGGTATTCACCGGCTTCCGCGTCCAGCACAACGATGCGCGCGGACCGAACAAAGGCGGTATCCGTTTTCATCCCGACGAAACGATAGATACCGTCCGCGCGCTGGCAATGTGGATGACGTGGAAATGCGCTGTGGTGGATATTCCGTTGGGTGGAGGCAAGGGCGGCATCATCGTGGATCCATCCAAACTGTCGCCTGATGAGAAGGAGGATCTTTGCCGCGGCTGGGTGCAACAGATGATCAAGAACCTCGGTCCGCGGCAGGACATTCCCGCCCCGGATGTGGGTACGACCGCGCAGATGATGGGCTGGATGATGGACGAATACTCAAAGTTATCTGGTGCGTATGCGCCCAGTGTTTTCACTGGCAAGCCGGTAGGCGGCGGCGGCTCGCAGGGACGAACCGAAGCAACCGGTTTCGGTGTGATCTACAACATCCGCGAAGCGATGAAGTATCTCGGCATGGATTCGAAGAATTCGGTTGTCGCTATTCAGGGATTTGGCAACGTGGCGCAGTATGCCGCCATCGGGTTTGTCGAAATCCTTGGTGGAAGGGTCGCCTGCGTTTCTTGTTGGGATCGCAACGAGAGGAAAGCTTTTACATACAGCCACAAGGATGGCGTAGACGGACGCTTCCTCTTTTCGATCACCGACCAGTACGGAACCATTGACAAGCTGAAAGCAACAGACGCCGGCTACCTCGTGGAAGAGGGCGATACGTGGATCAGTAAGGATGCTGACGTTTTGATTCCTGCTGCGCTGGAGAGTCAGATCAACTCGGAGACAGTGAAGAAAATTTCGAGCCGCGTGCGGCTTGTAGCGGAAGGGGCAAACGGTCCAACGACTCCGGAGGCAGATGAATACCTCAAGGAGAAAAACATCTTTCTCATCCCTGATTTTCTCTGCAATGCCGGCGGTGTGACAACATCATACTTCGAGGGCGTGCAGAACGACATGAACTTTTACTGGTCGAAGCAAGAAGTGCTCGAGCGCCTCGACGCCAAGGTCACAACCGCCTTCAACGACGTGTTATACATGGCGACGAACAAAAACGTCTACATGCGCGATGCGGCATACATGGTCGCCATTCAGCGTGTAGTGGATGCGATGCAGATGCGCGGGTGGCTTCACGGAGATTGGTGAAAACAACACGTAGAAATATGGGCGACCCGTCGGGTCGCCCGTACATTATTTAGTTTAAACCACCCCATACGCGACCATTGCTTTTGCCACCTTTAAAAAGCCCGCAATGTTCGCGCCGATGACGTAATCACCGGGGGCGCCGTATGCGTCTGCCGCATCGAGGCAATTGCGATGGATGCTTTTCATGATATTGTGCAAGCGTTGTTCCACTTCCTCACGCGTCCATGAATAGCGAAGGCTGTTCTGGCTCATTTCCAAGCCTGACGTTGCCACGCCGCCGGCGTTCGCGGCTTTTGCCGGAGCGAACAACACTTTCTTATCGCGATAAACCTCGATGGCATCCATGGAAGACGGCATGTTGGCACCTTCAGAGATGCAATAACAACCGTTGGCGAGCAACGCCTGCGCGTTATCCTCTTCGATCTCATTCTCGTGCGCGGACGGGAACGCCAAGTCCACTTTAATGCCCTGTTCGCGAATCACTTCCCACACGTTTTTCCCCGCAAAGTACACCGCGCCTTTGTACTTCTCGGCGTATTCTTTGATTCGCCCGCGTCGGACGTTTTTCAGATCGAGCACGAAGGCAAGTTTACTCGCATCAATGCCCGCTTCATCTACGATTGTACCGGCTGAATCGGACAAAGTGATCACGCGCGCCCCCATCTGGTCCAGTTTTTCAACGGTGTATTGAGCCACATTTCCAGACGCGCTCACCGCCGCAACTTTGCCCTCGATTTCCTGCCCGCGCGTGGCGAGCATCTCTGCCGCGAAGAACACCGCGCCGTACCCCGTCGCTTCCGGGCGAATTAAACTGCCGCCGTATTCGATGCCTTTGCCGGTCAATACGCCTGCGTGCTCGTTCCGAATCTTTTTGTAGTAACCGTACAAGAAACCGATTTCGCGTCCGCCCACGCCGATATCGCCCGCAGGCACATCCACATCCCCGCCGATGTGCCGGTACAACTCGCGCATGAACGCCTGGCAAAAACGCATCACCTCGCCATCCGATTTATCCTTGGGGTCAAAATCAGAACCCCCTTTCCCGCCGCCCATCGGCAACGTGGTCAGGGAGTTCTTGAAGATCTGCTCGAAACCGAGAAACTTGATGATGCTCAAGTTCACTGACGGGTGAAAGCGAAGCCCGCCTTTGTATGGCCCGATCGCGTTGTTGAACTGCACGCGATAGCCGCGATTCACCCGCACATCGCCTTTATCGTCGACCCATGGCACGCGGAAGATCACCGCTCGATCAGGCACTACCACTCTCTCATAGATTTTGTTTTTCACAAATTCGGGGTGTTTCTTCTCCGTGGGCTCCAGCGATTCCATTACCTCCCTAACTGCCTGATGGAACTCAGGCTGACCAGCGTCCTTCTCCTGCACCATTGCGATGACATCTTGAGTGACAGACATGGTCTTGTTCTCTCCTTTTTGATTGGATTTGTCTGACGAGATGCGAAGGATTAAACACCGTGTGGGGAATTAAGAGACGCACGCTTCTTTCCCTATTCAACCTGATTCAGTTGTGTCAACTCTTGTGCGCCTCCAAACAGACCACCCCCTGCGCGCCGACTTGGGCATTGTGCACAACCCCAGCGGGAAGATCGAGTCGGTCGCCGGGGCTCAAATCCAGTTGTTGACCTAGTTCAGGTAAACCAAATGTGATGGAGCCGCTCACCACATAGATCACTTTATCGTAGGAATGTGAATGCGCCGTGTAGGTGTCGTGCGGTCGGTCCGACCACCTGTAGGGATGCAATTCCTCATCCGTGCACAGACGCGTCAGTGTGGATTCGGTTGGGATTGTCGAACCAGCCCAACGCGTGACGCGAGGCGTGTTCATGTTTTCTCCAACAATTCGATCCTGTTTCCAAACGGGTCAAATACGTGGGCGCGTTTGAAACCATCCAGCGGCGGCTGAGACAAATCCCATTCGTAACCCGCCGCTTGAATCTTTTCGAGCAGTGCATCGAGATTCGCTACGATGAATGCAGGGTGCGCCTTGCGCGCCGGCCGAAAGATAATTTCAACGCCGAGATGAAGTTGCGCGCTGCCTGATTGAAACCAGACGCCGCCGCGCGTTGCCAGTTCTGGAGGTTTTGGAATTTCGTTGAACCCGAGAAGGTTGACATAAAATCCTCGCGCGCTTTCTTCTTCGTCAGCTGGCATTGCCAATTGAACGTGGTCAATCGAAAGGATGTCCATTGATGTTTGTATCAGCGCAGCGAAATATTTGTTTCTTGCAAACTATTTCAAAATCGCAGTGCTCTACTACTTGTTACGGATCAACAGGATATCCTGCTTCGACCCAGGCGTCCAAACCGCCGAGCAACGCGCTGACCTGTTCATATCCGTTATGCAACATGAGGAACGCCGCACGGGCGCTGTTCGCTCGGTCAGGTACAGTAGGTGATGATCCATTCTTCTTTAGTGAGATTCACCCCAGCAATGTTTTTCTCGAATTCATCCAGCGGGATGGAAAGAGCCTTGGGCACGTGGCTTTCTGCATATGCCGACCGGCTTCGCACGTCCACCATGATCGCCGCGCCGCCATCGAAGGCGGCTTTCGCGGTTGCCACATCCACACGCGGAACGTCAGCCTCCGTGAGCGGAAGGTTACCTTGGGGAAGCACAGGCGCGACATTTTGCGTCGGCTCGGGCAAGGGTAAGAACGCGTTGCACGCGAGGGTTGCGAGAATGAGAAAGGAGATGGCTAGGAAGATTCGTGTTTTGGGCATGTGGCCTCCGACATGGAGGGGCGACGCATGCGTCGCCCCTACGGATTACAATTCGCAGAACCGATCAATCTGTTTGCTGATGATGGCGAGGCTATCCTGCCAGAATTTCTTCTGTGTGATGTCAATGCCGAAGCGTTTGGCAAGCTTCGCCGCCGGCGCCTCGCCGGTAGATGCGAGTAGATTCACGTAATCGGGTACAAAATCTGCGCCGCGTTGCTGATAGACTGCATACAAGCCTGTGGCAAAGAGCAGCCCGAAGGCGTAGGGGAAGTTGTAGAACGAAAAGCTGGGGGAGTAATAATGAGGCTTCCACGTCCACATGAATTTTTGCAGATAGCGTTCGTCGAGCCCGTCGCCGTAGGTTTCCTTTTGTGCTCGTTCCATGATATCGCAAAAATCATCCGCAGAAAGTTCCGCCTGTTCGCGGCGCTCCAACACTTCTTTTTCGAACAGGAAGCGCGAATAGATATCCACGATCACCTGCGCCGCATCCTGAATGTGCGCCTCGAGGACCGCCAATTCTTCCTGAGGGTCTTTGGTGGTGGAAAGCACCGCCTCGGTGATCAACGTCTGGCACATGATGGACGCGGTCTCTGCCAGAGTCATCGGCGTGTTTTGTTGCAGTTCGGTTTTGCCTGCCCTGTAAGCGCAGTAATTGTGGAACGCGTGGCCCAGTTCGTGAGCCAGCGTGCCGATTTGATTGAACGTGCCATCGTAATTTGCGAGGATGCGGCTTTCTTTGACCGCAGGGATGCTCATGCAGAAAGCGCCGCCTCGTTTTCCGTCGCGCTGTTCCGCGTCGATCCAATTCCTTTTGAAAGCGGTCTCGGTCATCTCTCGCAGTTCGGGCGAGAAGTTGCCGAAATACTCGAGAATGAAATCCCGCGCTTCGTCGAACGAATACACTTTGTCGGCTTTGCCAACCGGCGCAAAGGTATCCCACCATGCAAGTTTTTCCTTCCCCAGTTTCTTTGCCTTGGCTTTGAAATATTTACGGAACATTGGGAACGAATCCTTCATCGCGCCTATCATCGCGTCGAGGGTTTTGCGATCCATACGCGCCGCGTCGATCGCGCCGTGGAGCGCGTCCTTGCGGCCGCGTTTCTTCCACAGGATGTTTGCTTCGCCTTTGACGCCGTTGAGGCACGCCGCGAGCGTTTCCTTCGCTCCCTCCCAAGCCTGATTCTCCGTGTCGTACGCGCGGTGACGTGTCGCTTCATCTGGGTGCGATCTCAAATTGATCAGCGCGGGCATGGGCAATTTCTGAATCTTGCCGTCCAACTCGAAGTCCACAGATAATTGCGAGGTGACCGTCCCCTGCAGTTTGCCGAAGGCATTGCCGCCGCTCAGCGACATTTCCGCGGCGAGCATTTCCTCCGCTTCACTCATCAGGTATTTTGCCTGGTCGCGAGTCTCTTTGAGGCTGAAAGCGTGAGCCTTGGCAGATGGATTTGTGATAACTGCTTCATCGAGTTTTTTGCCGAGTTTTCCCACCCATGCGCTGAACTGTGTGCTCAGGTTGCTCTGCCGCACGCCGGCTTGTTCGAATTCGGACAGCAGCCGCATGGCAGTCTTGTCGCGCGAGTCGGTGGTGACGAAGGAGTAGATGTACGCGTTGATCGTCCCGCTCAGTTCATACATCGCGTTGAATTGATCTACCGCATTGCCGAGCAACGTACCGAGTTCTTTCGATTTTGTTTTCGCGCTGGCTTTGCTCAATTTGCTTTTATAGAATCTCGCGAATGTATCCAGAAGGCGGTTGTATTCCTGCATGGCATTCTTGAACTCTGTCGATTCCAGTGAAGGATATACGTTGGTCAAATCCCAGCGCGGAGCAGAGACGGTCATGGAAAGAAACTCCTTGATGATTTGTGATCGTATCACCTGCAGAAGCGGTTATTGCGACCAAAGGGTCTTATTCGTGGCAACTAGCCTCAGGATGATATACCGAGGCAAGTATACCAAACGCAGAATGAAAAAAATCTTCTTGCCTTTTCGTCTCAAAGCCAATACAATGATCTCAACTCTGGAGGTTCCATGAAACAGGATCGGTTTCTCACGGGCATTTTGATCGGTATCGGGGCAATGGTCATCGTAGCGCTGGCAGTGTTTTTCACCCGCAAGGATTCGCAAACATATATTTCAGAGGATACGCCAGCGGGCGTTGTTCACAATTACATCGTCGCTGTGTTGGAAAAGGATTATCAAAAGGCGTACGGCTATCTTGCCGATTTCGACAATAAACCGGACTACGAAGCGTTCCGTCAGGCATTTTTGAGCGGATATGTCAACACCAGCGGCGCGGCAGTGGATGTAGGCGAAGCAGTAATCAGCGGCGATGAAGCGTATGTGGAGGTCGCTCTGATATACAACCCCAGCGATCCGTTCTCGACGGGTTATCGAGACGTTCAACGTGCCGGGTTGGTGTTGCAAGACGGTGCGTGGAAGCTCTCATCTATGCCCACGTATTACTTTTGGGACTACAACTGGTATACGGAACTGCCGAAGTAACATGCAATGTCACCCTGAGTCGCGAAGCGGCGAAGGGTCTCTTCTCACGTGAAAGAGATTCTTCGGTCGCTGCGCTCCCTCAGAATGACATGAAACGAGAGCATTCATGAAATCCATCCGTCGTCTTTATTTTTACCTCGTTGCATTCATCAGCATTGAGGTGGTGCTGTGGGGTTTGATTGGTCTATTACGTTCAACTGTAAATCAAACCGTTGCGAGCGGTGGTGGCGCAGAGACTCTCGCGAGAGCCCTCGCGTTGATCCTCGTTGGTGTGCCGATCTTCCTCATCCATTGGCTGTGGGCGCAGCGCGCCTCAGCGCGCGAAGAGGAGGAAAAAACCGCCAGCCTGCGCGCGGTTTTCCTCTACGCGATTTTGCTTGCCACACTCATTCCCGTTGTGCAAAATACACTGTCATTCGTTGACCGCGCTCTCATCCAAACCACCGGGTTGCAACCCGAACGCGCCTTCAGCGGGTTTAGTCAACAGACTCTTGCAGATAATCTCATCGCTATCATGATGAACGGCATCGTCGCAGCTTATTTCTGGAACATTCTGCGAGGCGAATGGGCGACTTTAACTGACAAACAAAACTTCTCGGATGTGCGCCGCCTGTATCGTTACATCTGGATGCTCTACGGTTTGTTGATGACAGTCTTCGGCGCGCAACAGGTTTTGCGTTTCCTCTTCTACATACCCGACAATGTTCTAGGAGAACTCGGACGCGAAGTCGTCGTCAACGGGACAGCGTTGATCCTCGTTGGGACTCCCGTGTGGGTGCATGCGTGGCGCGTCATTCAGGACTCGCTGGCTGATTCCGTCGAACGCAGCTCGACCCTCCGCCTCGGCATTTTGTATCTCCTCGCTTTGGGCGGAGTCATCACCGTTATCACCGCCGCGTGGAATGTGACGAACATCATCCTCACCAGCCTGCTTGGCGGAGAGACCACATTCCGTGAGTTCGCGCGTGAGATCAGCGGTCCGCTTTCGATTGGTATTCCCCTTGGTATAGTCTGGGCGTACTATGGACATTGGCTCAAGCGTCACATCGAAGCTGTCGGCGATATAGTCCGCGAAGCGGGGATGAAGCGACTCTACAATTACATCCTTTCTTTCATTGGACTCGTTGTCTCATTCATCGGTATTGCCACTCTGATCTCATTCACGATTGACATCGTGACAGGCTACGGTATTCTGTTGAGCGAAACGTATCGCAATCAACTTGCCTCATCCATTTCATCCTTGATCGTTGGCTTGCCGCTCTGGTTGATGAACTGGCGACCGATGCAAGTCGAGGCGTTGGCACAGGGCGAATTGGGCGATCACGCGCGCAGGTCTGTGCTCCGCAAGTTTTATACGTACCTCGCCTTGTTCGCCTCGGTGATCGGAGGCATGGCAACGGCCGTTGGTCTGGTCTATCAATTGATTGTTGCCACGCTGGGCGGCTTCACGGGCAGTGACTTCGCGAACAATCTGTTGAACCTCACGCAACTGCTCTTTTTGTTTGCTGTGGTGCTGGTCTATCATCTGTCCGTTTTGCGGCGGGATGGCGAATCTACACAGGACGCGCTGGCTGAAAAACAAAGTGGATATTCCGTGTTGATCGTTGACTCGGGCGATGGGTTTGCGGCTTCGGTCATAGCCGCGCTGACGAAACTGGGCTCGAAGGTGCAAATCACAGTGACGACTCCAGCGGCAAAGCCCGACGGAAATTTCAATGCGCTCGTCGTCAGCGGCGAAACGGCAGTGAACGCGCCCGAGTGGATCCGCTCGTTTGGGGGGAACAGGATCATCGTCGAGAACGAAGCGCAGGATCTCGCTTGGGCAGAGGACGCGTCGCAGGCGGGTCAGCTCGTCAGGCAGTTGGCGGAAGGGGATGAAATCCGCGAGCAGAAAGCCGGCAATTCACCGTGGATGATCGCGGTGTATGTCGCCGCGGCCTTGTTTGCATTGCAGTTCCTGTTCGTCTTGTTGACCATCGGCGTATCGCTGGTTGCAGGTTTCTGATGTAAAATAAAGCGCAATCATCTGTATTATCGAGGAGACGCGCCATGAAAGTGACTGTCCTTCAGGAGAATCTAGCCCGCGGCTTGGGCATCGTTTCAAAGGCAGTTTCGCCGCGCAGTACACTGCCGGTGCTCGCAAATATTTTGATCGCGTCGGACGAGGGGCGCTTGCGACTCTCCGCAACGAATTTGGAAATGGGAATCACGTGTTGGATACCTGCGCGTATCGAAGAAGAGGGCTCGACCACTGTTCCCGCGCGCACGATTTCCGATCTGATCAGCACACTGCCAAGCGACCAGGTGATGTTGAAACTCGATGGGCAGACCCAAACGCTCAACGTGCGCGGCGGCACATCAACAAATGACATCAAGTGCATCGACTCGCAAGAGTTCCCGCAGTTGCCGGTACCCGATTTCGATGGCGCGGTGCAGATCAACGTCGGCGATTTCCGCGAGATGATCCATCAGGTTGTCTTTGCGGCGTCATCCGATGAGGCGCGTCCGGTGTTGATGGGTGTGTTATTGCAAGTGGACAAAGACAAACTCACGATGGCGGCGGCGGATGGATTCAGGCTCTCCGTGAGAAAAGCGGTTCTTTCGACGCCTTCGCCTGCTCCGGTTTCGGCGATCGTTCCTGCTCAGGCATTGAAGGAGTTGGCGCGCGTCGCCACCGAGGGTGAAGAACCGATCTACATGGTTCTGCCGAAAGGGCGCGGGCAGGTCGTCTTCCGCGTGAAAGATGTGGAAGTGGTGTCTCAATTGATTGATGGCACGTTCCCTGATTATCAGCAGATCATCCCGCGTTCGTACAAGTCGCGTACGCTGGTTTCGACGACCTCGTTATTGAAGGCATGCAAACAGGCGGAGATTTTCGCACGCGAAGGCTCGAACGTGGCGCGTTTGAACATAAAATCGTCGCAGGGCGATATGCAACCCAGCGAAGTGGAAATCTCCGCTACCTCCGAAGAGACGGGCAAAAACGAAACCATCGTCGAAGCTACAGTGGATGGTGGTGGATTGCTCATCGCGTTCAATGTGAAATTTTTACGCGAGGCGTTGGAGGTGATCCGCACCCCAAACGTGGCACTGGAAACGTCCGCGCCGAACGCTCCCGGAGTGGTCAAGCCTGTGGGCGATGACCAGTTCCTGCACGTAATCATGCCGATGCATTTGGGCTGAACGTTGAAGAGTTTGAAGTTTGAAAGTTGAACGCCGAGATGAAGTCTCGGCGTTTTTATTGGTCTATTTCACAATGTGGTAAATGATGAACCTGCGATTCTCGAAGACTTTTTCAATCGGCAGGTTGCAGGCGCGAATCTCCTCGGGCGGAACCTGATTGTTCTCACCGACCTTCTTGCTGAGGATCAGGTAATCGCCTTTCAGCATCCCGTCGCACTCGTTGATCATGATGGTGGGATGATTCGTCATCAGCCGCATGGCTCGGGCTTTGTAGAAGATCAGCACGCTGTCTGGCGGTGTTTTTCTTTCGACCCAGTCATACACCTCCATGCTGACCGGGTCGAACGGACCGTTGATCTGCCGTCCGCTCCGCACGTTGTTGTAAGCAGAAACGCTTGACGTGAAAAAGAAATATCCCACGATCGCGAGCCAGAAGGCATAGAAAGCCCGCTGGCCCAACACTCGATACTTATCGGAGAACTTGCTTACAACAAACCTCATCCCCTGAAATGCAAAATAGATGAAGATTGGCAAGAGTGGGAAGATGTAGCGCGGTCCCTGCCAGTAGGGGTAGGTGATGTGCACAAGCATCCATACCGCAAAAAAGAGGATGAAATACAACTCATCCCTGCGGCGAATCCACGCGCCGAGGAGGGAAAATGGAAATACAAAATAATACACATATTGCGCTACTCCCACGCTTTCGCCGAAGAACCAGCCAAAGACTTTGAAATACGCGCTGATAAAGCCTCTCACGAGATCAGCAGTCAGGTTTTCGTATTGTGAAAGGTATGATTCCCCTCCGCCGGGGAAAATAAGCGCATTTGCAACCCATAAGAGTGCGAAGGTCACACACACGATGAACGAGTTCAAAACAATTCGCTTGACAACGTTCGATTCCTTGCGATGGGCGAGCAGTTTGAAAAATTCAACAGCGAGGAAACAGGCGAGCAGGAGAAGCCCCGTAGCTCGCAAAAAGGTTGTGAAGAAAATACTGGCTCCAATCAACGCATAGTGAAACCAACCGCGCGGTTCTTCGCGCGTTACAAGATACAGCGTAAGGGTGGAGAAAAAAAGAAACGGGATATCGGAAAGTATTTGATCGAGGAAAAGGAGAAGCAAAGGATTGAATGCGAACAGAGAAACGAGAAGCAGGCTCTCGGTCCGCGTGAGGCGGGATGCCGCAAACAAATAGAGAATGAACAAGAATCCCGCGTAAAAAATCAACCCCGGAATTTTCAACGTCGTCGGGCTTATACCGTTCAGCGCGTAAAACGGAGTCAAAATTAGTGGGTAACCCCACGGGTAGGCAAGCGGTCCGAGGTGCGATGTAGATTGATAGTTTGTGAAATCGCTGATCTCGATGAACTCGTCGGTTGTCCCCTCGACAATGCTTTTCGCTTGCAGGATGTACCATGCCCAATCGTCGCCCCATTCGTGCCCGCGTCGCAACGTTCCTGCGCCGATCACGAGCGAAAGCAACAGGATCAGCGTAAGCGGATGCCAAATTCTTTTCATATACTGATTGTACTATTTACGAAAAAAGAAACGATTGAATATTTGTATATACAAATATTCAATCGTCATAATTTGGGACATCCGCCTCTTTCCGGCGTTAGTCTGTTGCTAATTGGTGAACATCAACTCATCTGCGGCATTGACCTCATGCGGCGGGCGCGGTCCGTCAGCGGGCGTTTCGCGACAATGGTTATCTTGCCACTGCCATAGGGTGTGTAAACGTTGATCGCCTCCCAGCCTTCCGCACCCCATTCATCGAGCGTTTCCTGGATGTTTTCATCCTTTGTTCCAAACATACTGCCGATGGTTTGAACGCGATACTCCCATTGTTTGATCTCATCTGTCATTTGAATCTCCTATAAAGCAAGTAGTACGTGCAACACAATATCCGCTGAGAAGTGCGCGATCATCGCGGACTCCAGTCCGCGTTTCCAATACAGGTATCCGAAAGCAAGACCGCCTAACCCGTTCAACACGATCGCGCGTGTAATGACCAATGGCGTGAGTGGAAATAAGTTCGCGGTCGCAGGTAGATGTCCGAGCCCGAACAAAACTGCCGCAAGGACGATTGCGATCCAGAACACCGCGCTGGTGGGTTTACCTTCCGGTGTTTTGCTGATGAATGACCCGAGCCATACAAACAAAGACATCACAAACAGGCGTAATAACACTTCCTCGACAATACCGCCATAGAACGACGCTAGGAATCCTTTCCACGCGGCGGGTTGTGTGACTTGCAGGTTCAACGAATCGGCTGAGTCGCCGAGTTCGCGCAGCAAAGCTGGCTGGAAGAATGCGATTTCCAATCCGACAATCAGCGCCGACGCGACGACGCCTGCGATGATGCTGATAGGCAGAATTGCGCGAAATTTGTCAGAAGCCGATTCGCCTCGGGTCACTGAATCAAGTATCGGCGCGGAAAGACCGACGCGGCTGGCGAAGAAGAGTCCCGCCGCGGTGAGGAGTCCGAACAACACAGCGCTCTGTACCACTTGAATGGCGAGCAATGCGGGCAGAGGCATGGGCAATTCCAGACTTTCCAGAAGCTCGCCCTGTAGGTCCAATGTGTATGGGATCACTGCGATGACGCCAACGATCACGCCGACCCACAGAATGAAAAACACTTTCCAATTGATGCGTTTGGTCATTAGGTTCTCCGTTTCACGTGAAACGGAGCAGGGGAGACCTGCTCCGTTCGGTTTAGGCGCTCGTCTCCCGCTGGTATAACACGTAGGAATATACAACGAGGAAAAGCACCGAGCCTATCAGCGGGAGGAACAAGAGCCAGAAGGCGGCCATGCCGCCAAAGAAGCCGCCAATGACTGCCAGCACGCCCGAGATTGTGAACAAAGCGGCGCCGAGTTTATGCGTCTTGTCCCAAACCGTGTCACTGGATAGCGTCCACGGTGTGCGAATGCCAATGAAGAAGTTTCGCTTCGCCTTGCGCAGCATGAAACCGATGAAGACGAAGAGCACACCGATGGCGGGCAACATGGCTCGGCTCATTCCAAAAGTGGTGTAGCCGAGGCTCCAGAGCAGTGTCAATGCATGGACATAAACCATGAACCCGATGATCAGCACGATGAACAGGTTGAATGCCTCACGGAATTGCGCAATGTTTGCCTTCAGCGGGTCAATGTTGGGGATAAGCAAGAAGATCGCAAACAATCCCAGAGAAAAGAGCGGCATGAGGAACACGCCCCAGAATTTGGGCATGTAGCCGTCCACTTCATCGTTGACGTTCCAATGCGAAGCCATTTGGTCGGGCAGTTGGTTCCATAGCGTGAGCCCGGCAATGGTGGCTCCAAGGATGAGGGTCAATGTGATAATGGTGGTCAGTCTGGTTGTCATGTTGGTATCTCCTTTATTCTTTGTCTTTTGGCGCGTTGTTCTGTGCGAGCGAGATCATCCCACTCAATCCGCCGAGGTTCATTGTGTCCACTGCGGAGCTTGGGACGATGACCATGGCGCCTTTCTCTTTCAAACCTTCGAAGAGCATGTTCATAGCTCGCAAGTGTAATGCCGTCGGGTTATCAAGATAGGATTGCGATGCTTCAGCGAAGGATTGGGCGATCTGCTTCTCGGATTCACCGAGGATCACGCGCGCCTGCCGCTCGCGTTCCGCCTGTGCCTGCCGCGACATGGCATCTTCCAAATCCTGCGGGATGACGATGTCTCGGATCTCAACAGATTGGACGGTTACACCCCAGGGTGTGGTACGTTCGTCAATGACCTGCTGAAGTTCCTTGTCAATCACACTGCGGCCAATGAGAATATCAGCCAGCATCATGCGACCGATGATGTCACGCAGTGCAGTTTGTGCAGCCCAGTCCACTGCGGCGCGATAGTTCTCAACTTCGAGCGCGGCTTTCTCTGCATCCCACACAACCCAGAACAGCACGGCATCCACATCTACTGGTACGGTATCTTTGGTCAGCGTTTTCTGTGCGGCGAACGGCGTGACCATGACGCGGTGATCGATCCACGTTGGGATCGTATCCACAATTGGAACGATCCAGAACATGCCGGGTCCAGCGAGCTTGTGGAATTTGCCCAGCCGCAGCACGATGGCTTTCTCCCATTGGCTGGCAACCTTCAGCGCAAACAAGATGTATGTGCCGATCAACGTCCATGCAAGCACCCAAGTGCCAACCACTGCATCGCTGAATTTTCCGTCACCGAGGATCGCTCCCAGTGTGGCAACCAAAAGGAAAACGCCGAAGATGGTTCCTGCAATCGGTGGGATGTGCAGGTCTGGCTTTTGGGATTTGCCTTTCTGGTTGCTGCTCTTCATAAATTTGGTATCCATTTCATTCTCCTTGATTATTCATCAGACCTGTTCGATTCATGCCAACCTTTGAGTTGGTCGCTGACCATCTGCCTGATCTCGCTCTTCGAAAATTCCAGCCTCAACGCTTCGCTGATGTATCGTTGCGTCAACGCCTCAAGCGATTCTTTCCGAAGACGCTCGGTCACTCTTGGTGGTGGGATTTCAGTGATATACGTCCCGCGTCCTTGTTGTGTAGAAATAATTCGCGCCTCATCTAAAATCCGATAAGCGCGCGCTACTGTATTGAAGTTGACGCGCAGTTCCTCTGCCAGCGCTCGCACCGTTGGAAGTTGATCGCCGGGTTTAAGTACTCCGCTGGCTGCTTGTGCTTGCACTTGATTTACGATCTGGGTATATATTGGCAACCCAGAGCGAAAGTCAATCTGGAGGGTGAGTTTCTTGTTTATCATAATTGTACTAATTGTATCATTGTCATAATTGTATGCAGTTCGGAGGTTTTGTCAAGGGCAGACAACCCTCTTCCTCAGGAGAGGCGAGTCACGAGGCAGAACCAGCCTCGGGCAGGTAATGAAGCGTTTTGCCCTGCGTGGTAGAATCTCGGACGCAATCATTAAGTCATCGCGTGGATTTTTCCACGCATAATATTCAAGGAGTAAAAATGCAAGTAAAGACTGGCACCTGGACGGAGAAAAAAGGTCTGGCGCAAATGCTCAAGGGCGGCGTCATCATGGATGTGGTGACGGCGGAACATGCGAAGATCGCAGAGGACGCGGGCGCATGTGCAGTGATGGCGCTCGAACGCGTGCCTGCGGATATTCGTGCCAATGGCGGGGTGGCGCGCATGTCTGACCCTGAATTGATTCTGAAAATCATCGATTCAGTATCCATCCCTGTGATGGCGAAGTGCCGCATCGGGCATTTCGTCGAGGCGCAAATTCTTGAAGCGTTGGGTGTGGATTACATCGATGAATCTGAAGTGTTAACACCTGCCGATGAATCGAATCACATTTTGAAACACGGCTTCAAAGTACCGTTCGTGTGCGGATGCCGAAATCTCGGCGAAGCGTTGCGACGCGTTGGTGAAGGCGCGGCGATGATTCGCACGAAAGGCGAAGCAGGGACAGGCGATGTGGTGGAAGCGGTTCGCCACGCACGCACAGTCCTTGGCGATATTCGCAAACTGACAACGATGGCTGATGAAGAACTGATGCGCTACGCAAAAGAGATCGGTGCACCTTACGAGTTGGTGAAAGAAACAAAAGAACTCGGAAGAATGCCGGTGGTCAATTTTGCCGCGGGCGGAGTTGCGACTCCTGCTGATGCCGCGTTGATGATGCAACTCGGCGTGGACGGTGTGTTCGTCGGTTCAGGTATCTTCAAGAGCGGCGACCCCGCACGACGCGCGCAGGCAATCGTCAAAGCCGTGACGCATTTTCAGGACGCATCCATCCTTGCGGAAGTGAGCAAGAATCTCGGCGAGGCAATGGTTGGGCGTAACGTGTCGCAGATGCCCGAGGCAGAAAAGATCGCTGGGCGAGGTTGGTAAGTTTGAGCTATCAGCTTTCAGCATTTAGCTGGACAGATCGCTGATAGCTGAGTGCTGAAGACTTCTATGAAAATTGGTGTGCTGGCACTGCAAGGTGACTTCGCCGAACATATCGCGATGCTCAAACGCTTGAATGTTGAAGCAACGGAAGTGCGCCTGCCTGACCATCTCAAAGGTCTGGATGGTCTCATCATCCCCGGCGGCGAGTCGACGACGATCGGCAAACTTGCTGAGGCATATAACTTGATGGACTCGTTGAAGATCTTCGGTCAACGCCGCGCGATCTGGGGAACATGTGCAGGCGCGATCTTTCTCTCAAAAGATATTAGCCGGGATCAACCACTGCTGAAACTCATGGACATCAAAGTGGAGCGCAATGCGTTTGGTCGTCAAATTGATTCTTTTGAAACCGATCTCGACGTCCCGGAATTGAAGAAAGCCACAGGCACAACGGAAGATTACCACGCGGTCTTTATTCGCGCGCCGCTCATTGAGTCGGTTAGTGGCGATGCAAAAGTACTCGCTTCTCTTCCCGATGCGAGGATCGTTGCCGCGCAACAAGGGCATTTACTTGCCACATCGTTTCACCCTGAATTGACCGACGACACGCGCTTTCATAAATATTTCTTGACGTTAGTAGATTAGTCAGTTTCAGGTTGTCAGGATTGAAAGTCGCAAGTTGAAATTCTAAAACTGAAAACCCGTACCTTGCAACCCAATATGTCTATTCGCCCGCTTGCACTGTTGGATCTTCCGCAACTTTATCGTTTCCGCGATGAAGCGATAGGCTTGGATACGGCGCGCACGTTAACGAGAGGGAATCCGTTGGGCGCAGTGGGATTGCTGTCATATGTCAATCCCGCACGGCACATCTACGGGGCGATCGCGAACGGTGAGCACGACTCGGTGTTGGGCGGAATTATCCATTCACAAGACGATACATTCGCGAAATTGCTCTACCTTGCTCCTGCGTCGCAACTCGCTCATCCTGATCTGCCGGAGTTGATCGAGAACCTGTCGGTGCAGGCAGGAACGTGGGGCGCGTTCCATGTGCTCGCCGAAGTAGATGAGGTCAGTGACGTGTTCGTGCCGTTGCGTAAATCGGGATTCTCCGTCTACGCGTGGCAGAGGATGTGGGACGTTTCAGAAATCACAGAAGCAGGCTCACGGCCCGATTGGACGCGTGTGCGTTCTGTGAACCTGTCATCCGTTCAGGGTCTCTATCATCAGATCGTGCCGCCGTTGTTGCATCCTATTGAGTTGCAACCAAAGGCGCCGCTTGGATGGATGAGCAACGACGGACCAAAATGTTACGCGAGCGTGATGCATGGCGTGTATGGAATCGTCCTGACGCCGTTGATCCACCCCGAAGCGGCAGACGTGAGCGAAAAACTTGCCGCGTTGATCGGAAATCTTCCAGACCGGCGAAATCGTCCGGTATATGTTTGTGTCCGCTCGTATCAGGCATGGCTCGAACCTGTGCTTGAGGACTTGGGTGCCAAAGCAGGGCAACGCCAGGCAGTGATGGTGAAACACCTCGCACGCTTGATCAAGGAAGGTGTGCCTGCTTCTGCTGTTCCAACGGGTGTTAGTGTTCAGCCGTCGCGGATGAGTCGAATCGATGAGCGTAATGGCTAAATTATGTTATAGTCCAGTTGACGGTTGACGGCAGGCAGTTGGCGGTGAAGCATGGATGAACAGAAAGTGTCGGCCTGGAGTTATCGCGAGTTGATTGTTTGGCAGGATGGGATTGAACTCGCAAAAGCGATCTATAAGTTGACCGAGAAATTTCCTCGCAATGAAACATATGCGCTTTCTGACCAAATCCGCCGAGCCGCAGTTTCCGTGCCGTCAAATATCGCTGAAGGTCAGGCTCGCAAAGCGCCAGCTGACTTTCGCCGCTTTCTGCATATCGCGCTTGGTTCTCTTGCAGAAGTGGACACCCAACTTGTACTCGCACAGGAATTTGGTTACCTAGAATCCGAAGATCTCTCAGAATTAGAAATCAAGATACAAGAATTGCGTAAGAAGCTATATGCCTTAATTAGCAGCATTTCCGAGCGCTAGAGCGATTTATCTAGCCATAAACCACCAACCGCCAACTCTCAACTACCAACAGAACTATGACCCAACTAAAAATTACCGACGACCTCGACGCCCTCCTTGATGTGCTCCCGCTCGATATCCGCCATGCGGTGGAGAAGGCGAACAACAGCGAGAACCTGCTCGAGATCATATTGGATCTGGGACGCGTCCCCACTGTACGCTTTGTGGATGGGGAGATCAACCTGCGCGAGACCGAGATCACGCGCGCCGAGCTCGATTACGTAGACGAGCGCACCGGCGAGTTCGACGCGGACAACCGCGCCGGCATCGAACGGACTCTCCATCGCATCTCCGCCATTCGCAACCGACGCGGCACGATTGTAGGCTTAACCCTGCGCGTCGGACGCGCGGTCTATGGCACGGTGGATATCATTCAAGACATTATCGAATCAGGCAAATCTGCCCTGATCCTCGGTCGCCCGGGTGTGGGCAAGACGACTCTGCTTCGCGAGTCTGCGCGTATTCTCGCTGAAACAAAGCGCGTTGTCATCGTGGATACCTCCAACGAGATCGGCGGCGATGGTGATGTGCCTCATCCTGCGGTCGGCAAGGCGCGGCGCATGCAAGTGAAAGTACCGACGCACCAGCACGAAGTGATGATCGAAGCGGTTGAGAATCACAACCCCGAGGTCATCGTCATTGACGAGATCGGGCGCGAGCTCGAAGCCGTCGCGGCGCGCACCATCGCCGAGCGCGGTGTGCAACTCATCGGCACGGCGCATGGTCAAACGCTCGATAACCTGTTGCTCAACCCAACGCTGAGCGATCTCGTCGGCGGCATCGAGGCGGTCACGCTGTCGGACGAGGAAGCCCGTCGACGCGGCACCCAGAAAACCGTCCTCGAAAGACGCGCCCCGCCTACGTTCGACGTGCTCATCGAGATCCAAACGCGCGATCGTTTTGCAGTCCACTCGGACATCATGTCGTCCGTGGATTCGTTGCTGCGCGATGCGCCCATCCCGCCTGAGATTCGGATGCGCGATGCCGAGGGGAAGATCCAGATCGAGAAAGCCGCGCCGGCTGCAAAACAAAAAGCGGATGTGAAAACGCCTCGCCGCGGACTTCGGTCTGCTGCGGCATTGGAGACTTTGCCCACGCCTCCGTTGACTCCACCTCTCGATGCGGCGTTGCAACCCGTGCGCGTGTACGCGTACGGCGTCGCGAAAAACAGACTGCAACAAGCCGCCAAGCGACTCGGCGTCCCTGCTGTGGTGGTGCGCGATGTGAGCGAAGCCGACGCGCTCGTCACCCTGCGGACGTATTATCGCAACCGCCAGCAGACCGTGATGGAAGCCGAACAACGCGGCATGCCGATCTATGTTCTGCGCGCCAACACCGTCGCGCAAGTGGAGCAGTTCCTTGGCGATTTGTATAACCTGAGCGCCGCGCCGATGCGCGACAGCATGGACGACATCCGCAGTGAAACACAACAGGCAATTGCTGCCGTACTCAACGGCGAACGCTGGGTGGACTTGCCTCCGGGTCCATCCCTCGTGCGCCGCCTGCAACACGAGATGGCGCGTAGCGCTGAGTTGGTGAGCCATTCGTATGGCAAGGAGCCGCGCAGGCATGTGAGGATTTTTAGGGAATAAACAATTGTAAGCGAACTCCGAGCAAAACTCGGAGTTCTTATTAGGTTGTATAATCTTTCTACCGCCTTTGTTTGTTGTATATTTGGAGTATGCTTAAATCAAAGAAAGATTTTGTCACAGAAAGTAATTAAAATGAAAAACAAAGTACATTTAGCCCGCGTGTTTAGCGCAGCAGTCATTGATGTTTCTGACTTGTATCAAGATTTCGCTTACTTATCATACTCAAGAGATAGCAACTTATCTATAGCACATAAAGATATACTTGACGACTTGGAAAGAATTCAATCAGAAGTTGATAGGTTATACCAAACCGCATTAAAGGCTAATATACTTTTAGATACTAAAGATGTCATATGGGCAATCCAGAACATCAAAGAAAAGTTGCTTCAAATAAATTCTCTTGCTGATGTGGACAAATACGTTCTATATAAGCAGGGAAAGTTATTTCAAAATGACTTGTTAGATATTTGGGCGGGAAAACTGCGAACTGCTTTGGATGGGCTCTATGGTCAGTTATGTAAACATTTGGATAATCAAACACTTTACCCTTTTTGGAATAAGCTTCCAAGCACATTAACTTATTATCGTGTCTTAGAAAATCCCCAATCTGCAATTCAACATGCTTTTACTTATTTTGAAGATTACTTACGAAAAAGGATTGATGCAGGTAACGACTTGTTTGGTGATGAATTAATTAATAGAGCATTTGGCAAAAACGGAAAATTAATATACAGCAAAATTCCCGCAGAACAGAATGGTGTAAGAAACCTGCTTTCAGGTGCGTATGCTACATTTCGCAATCCGAATATGCATCGAATTACAGAAAGCGACGAAAATTCTGTGTTGGCTATCTTATCTCTACTTTATACTATGTTTGATATCGTAGAAAAATCAGAGATAAGCGTTGATAATTCATAATACTTTATATTTTTATCCTCGAAGTACTCGAAAGCCCATGCAAACAACACCGAATCAAAACGAACAAGCTCGCTATGCATTCCTTATGCTTGGAAGCCAGTATTACTCTTTAGCTCGGTATTGTGCAAACCAAGTGTATTTGCCAGTTTGTGTTACATTGTTTCATCATGCTATCGAAATGTTGTTGAAAGGTTATCTTTCCAAGAGCAAGAACTTAAATGAACTAAAAACTATTGGGCACAATTTGGACGACTTGTGGGAATTATTTAAAATCGATTTTCAAAACAATTCATTGAGTAAGTTTGACAGTGTTGTTCAAAAATTAAATCAAGTTGAAGACCTTCGATATCCCGACCTAATCGTAAATCAAGGATTTATCTTGAATATTCGTCTTGGAACTCCAACACCTTTGATTCTGCCTGGCACTGAGAATTTGCCGCAGTATGATATTGATGTTTCAGCATTAGATGAGATTGCGGTTACGATTTTTACTTTAGGTGGTATCCCAGTAACACCTTACTTTAAGAGCACTCCCGTCGAATTACAAAGCTCGCTTCCAAATTCTTTGCATCCAAAGTACTGATAGCTCTTAAAATAGCCTTCTCTCCGATGAGAAACAAATCCACGGCGTTCAACATATCGTCTTGACCCTCTCTAATCTCTAATCCTCCAATCCTCCAACTTCCCCCATGTTCATCACCCTCGAAGGTCCCGAAGGCTCAGACAAGGCCCCGCATCACCTGATTTTGGAGAATGATATAATTGCCTTTGAGTAAGGAGAAATACGAATGAGCACGACATCCACCACTCAATTCATGGGACGTTTCATCATCACCGATCCTGAGATCGCTCACGGTAAACCAACCTTTCGCGGCACACGGGTTCTGGTTTCTGATGTGTTGGAGCAGGTCGCCAGCGGAATGGCTTGGGAAACTATCATTGAGGAATGGAACGACAGTATTACCAAAGAAGACATTCAAGAGGCGATCCAACTGGCCAGCCGGGCGTTCATCAAGCACGCGGAGGAGTTCGTTCTGGAACCGCTCGACGCATGAACATCTTGGATGAAAATATCTCCAAAAGCCAACGCCAACTTCTCGAAAGTTGGCGTATTTCTATTAAACAGATAGGCGTCAATACTGGACGCAGCGGCATGAAAGATAACGAGATAATCCCTTTCTTGCAAGGCTTGCGACGTCCAACGTTCTTCACACGCGACGATGGATTTTTCAAACCGACGTTCTGTCATACCCGTTATTCCCTGATTTATCTGGATGTGGAGAAATCGGAAGCCGCAATCTTCATCCGCCGCCTGCTCAAACATCCTGAATTCAACACACAAGCCAAGCGTATGGGAAATGTTATTCGTGTTGCACATGCAGGGCTGGCTTGCTGGCGAATTCATGTGCGTGAAGAAACCCATTTCAAGTGGGGATAAAATAATCCCATGTTCGTAACCCTCGAAGGTCCCGAAGGCTCGGGCAAAACATCGCACATTCCTTATCTCGTTGAATACCTGCGCGAGAAGGGACACGTTGTCTTTCCCACGCGCGAGCCGGGCGGCACGTCCATCGGCGAGCAGATACGCGAAGTGATTCACGATTTGAAAAACGTGGAGATGCATCCGCGTACCGAGACTCTCCTTTATCAAGCCGCGCGGGCACAGATTGTGGAGCAGGTCATCAAGCCACGATTAGCCAACAAGGAAATTGTTATCTCAGATCGTTACTATGACTCCACGATTGCCTATCAAGGCTATGGGCATCAACAGGATTTGGAGCAGGTCCGACAATTGGTGAAATACGCGACGGGGGGCTTGGATCCTGAATTGACTGTCCTGCTGGATGTTGATGTGGAAGAGGGGCTGAAGCGAAAGCGAAAAGATAACGAGTGGAATCGGCTGGACGCATATACGGTTGAGTTCCATCAACGCGTCCGCGCGGGGTATTTGGAGATGGTGAAGCAGGAGCCCAATCGCTGGGTAGTTGTGGATGCAAATCAGAAGTGGGATAATGTGCAAGCTGAATTAAGAAAAATGATAATGAATAGAATTAAGCAATGACCGCCGACTCAACCAAAGATCTCCGCTACCTCAAAGCCATCGGGCGGATTTGCGCCGAGGCGTTGCGACGCATGCAGGGCGGTGTCCGTGCGGGGATGACAACGCGCGAACTCGACGAGATCGGGCATGGATTCCTTGAAACGGAAGGTGCGAAGTCCGCGCCGCAGGTGACATACAAATTCCCTGCCGCGACGTGTATCAGCGTATCGCCAGTCATCGCGCATGGTATACCGAATGAATATATTCTGCGCGAGGGCGAGTTGATTCACATTGATGTTTCAGCAGAACTGAATGGTTACTATGCCGACACGGGCGCTTCGATGGTCGTCTCAAAAGGCGAACGCCGCTTCGAGAAATTGATCGAAGCCACGAGGACGGCTCTCAACAAAGCGTTGCGCGCGGCGAAGGCGGGAAATCTATTGAATGGCGTCAGCCGCGCGGTGCAGACCGAAGCAGGAAAGCGCGGCTACAACGTCATCACCGATCTCACCGGTCACGGCATCGGGCGTAACCTTCACGAAGAGCCGCGCGAAATTCTGAACTATTACGATGCGAAAGATCGCCGTGTTCTCAACGAGGGATTGGTCCTCGCTATCGAGCCATTTCTCACCACGGGCGTCGGGCGCGTGATGCAGGAACGCGATGGCTGGTCACTGCGAACGACGGATAAAGCCATCGCCGCGCAGTTCGAACATACGATAATCGTCACCAAGAACGAGCCGATCATTTTGACTCTATAATTACCCTGAATTGGGACAAAGGCAAAATAGACGAGGGCGAACCAGTCGTCCCGTAGGAGAGAGGCGAAGATGACCGACGAAGAGCAATGGGTGCCGGGCAGTAAGTCTGAATTGATGTCTGCCATCGAACGCGAGTGGAAATCCCTCATGGATATGGTCGAAAAACTCCAGCGTGCAAACAAATTTGACGTACCGGATGAGGGCGGCTGGAGTTCAAAGGATAATCTTGCACATCTTGGCGAGTGGCTGAACATCCTGATGGGTTATCACATGGACAAGCGACCTTCGCATGAAGTGATGGGCGTGGATGCCGAAGTGGTAAAAGGCTGGGATATGGACGTGATCAACCCCGTCCTTTTTGAGCGGAACCGCAACCGTTCGGCGGAGGATGTGTTGAATGAATTGCGGCGCGCATACGCGGAGTTGGTGAAGAAGTTGGAAACCATGCCATTCGAAGACCTGTTGAAGCCGCGTCACGCTGACGACCCCGAGAAACGACCGTTATTGTTATGGGTTCTAGGCGATACCTCGGAACATTTCGCGGAGCACCGCGCGACCATAGAAAAGATGTTATAGTAGGGGCGACCCGTTAGGGTCGGTGAAATATTTTGCTATTAATGAGTGGGTCGCCCGTACAAATCCTTATTTATTCAGGAGGAGTTGGCAATGAATCTCGATGGCTTTACGATCGTGTTGGGTGTATTGGGTGCGTATTTCGCAATCCTGCTGGTTCTCTCGGTAAGCGTGGAAACTCTGCTCGAGCCGTTCACGTGGTTTCGCGGATTGCGCAAACAAGCCAGCCCTGATGATGTATTGAAATCAGTGCAAGAGTGGTTGCCTGAAGGCTCGGATGAGGCGAAGAAGGTGGTCGCCATTCAGGCTTTTGCTTCGCAAACACGTACCAACATGGATGATGTGGAGAAAACAGTACGGGCTCTTCGTGAAGATGCCGTGAAAGCGCTCACCGAGATGGGCTTGGAAGCGCAGGTCAACACGGTGCAGAAGGATATTGCCTTGAAGCTGGCGACCTTGCGGCAAAAACATGCAAGCACGGAGAAAAGCCGCATCACAACCCTGCGCGTTGTCTCTGCAGTGATCGGTATCGCCATTGCTTTTGCCATGCAGATCAATACGTTTGAAATCCTCGGCGTGTTGTTCCCTGAAGATGTGATCGCCAGCCTGAACACGCCGGTCGGGCAGATCGGCGGGATGATAGCCACGGGTCTTGCCGCCAGCGCGGGCAGTTCGTTCTGGCACGATATGCTGGGACGCGTACGCAACCTCAAGAATCTTTCAGAGCAAGCAGGGAAGGCCATCAGCGGTGAAAGCGGCGGCGGGGGCGGAGGCAACCCGGGCGGTGGAAGCGGTGCCGTTGGATAAAGTCGTTTCAGAAAAAAAGACTGTCATCATGATGACAGTCTTTTCTATCACTCATCGCCGCTATCACCCTCCGCGCCCAAATCAGGGACGGCTTTCTCGATCTCTTCGGGACTTTGACCTGATTCAAGCCGGTCAACCACTTCGTCAAATTCGGGGGGAAGTTCTTCGCCCATTTCCTTTCCCATCTTGCGCATCATGCGTCCCATGGCTTGCGGGTCGTCTTCCATGCCCTCGAAGCCGCTGAAATCGTCCGCCATCGAATCCATGCGGCTGTCGTCCGATTTCGCAATGCGGACTTTCGTCATGCGGCGGCGCACGTCCTTGCTGTTGCAGTGCGCGCAGGTCACGGGCTTCGTGCCGTATTCGGTGAAGGACATGAACACGTCGAAGCGTTGATTACAGTTGTTGCAGATAAAGTCGTAGGTGGGCATGACCCAATTCTAACGGAATCAGCCAAAGATGTGGAGAGAGGCGTGAGTCTGCGTCTGGTAAAATTCCTCCATGTCGGAATTCAACATCCATAATCCACAACCACTGCTCATCGTCATATCGGGTCCGTCGGGTGCGGGGAAAGATACGGTGATGCAGCGCATGCAGGAGCGCGGCTTACCCTTCCATTTTGTCGTCACCGCCACCACGCGCCCGAAACGCGCCAACGAGGTGCACGGGCGCGATTATCTTTTTGTGTCGAGTGAAGAGTTCGCGCGTATGATCGATCAGGACGAGTTGATCGAACATGCAATCGTGTACGGCGATTACAAGGGTATTCCGAAGCAACAAGTGCGCGAGGCGCTTGCCAGCGGCAAGGATGTGATCATGCGTCTTGACGTTCAAGGCGCTGAAACCGTGCGCAAAATGGCGCCTGAGGCGCTGATGATCTTCATCACCACGCAGAACGAAGAGGAACTCGTGCATCGACTCGAAACGCGCAAGACTGAGACCGCCAATTCGCTTGCAATCCGCATCGCCACCGCACGCAAGGAACTGAATCGTGTGGAGGCGTTCGATTATGTAATTGTCAACCGCGATTTTCAGTTGGACAAAACTGTGGATACCATCCGCGCGATCATCGACGCGGAACATCACCGCGTGGATCCCAGAAAGGTGACGTTGTGAACTACGACACTCCTCCCACCCCGCCAGAAGTTGCGCCTCCTGAACAGACTGTGCGCGTCAGCCTGCCCGCCTCCGCGCCCTACGTAACGTATTCCATCCTGGGTGCCACAGTGTTTGTCTATGTGTTGCAGCTGGCAAGCCAGGTGCTTTTACCATTCGATCTGCCCGTCGCGTTATTAGCGAAGGACAATGAACTGATTCGCAACGGACAATTGTGGCGCTTGTTCACGCCTGCTCTTGTGCACGGCGGAATCGCGCACATCGGTTTCAACATGTATGCCTTGCTGGCATTCGGCACAGGGCTTGAACGTACCTTCGGGCGCGGACGATTCCTTCTGCTGTACCTGCTCGGCGCGTTTGCCGGGAACGTAATGTCCTTCCTGTTCACGAATGCGGTGTCGGTGGGAGCCTCCACCGCGGTCTTCGGCTTGATCGGCGCGGAACTGATTTTTCTCCTCCAGAATCGAAAATTGTTCTCGCATCAATTCCAAAGCGCGATCGGGAACGTGCTCTTCATCATTTTCGTGAACTTGTTTCTGGGTCTTGCTCCCACCATAGATAATTGGGGACACATGGGCGGGCTGGTCGGCGGGTTGATGTTCACCTCGTTCGCCGGTCCGTTATGGGATGTGGATGGGATTCCGCCCTTGGTGCAACTCGTGGATCGGCGCGAATCGCGCGAGGTGTTCACCGGCGCAGTTGTGACCGCGGTCATCTTTGGCGCGTTGGCGGTATGGGGGTTTGTAAGGTAGGTCGTTTATTCTATTCTTCGGATGCGATGCCGATTCTTTTCCACTACTACGAAGGACTTAGCCAATTCTTCTTCGTTGTAAGATTCAAGCACCTTCTTCAACTCTGAATGGACATCGCTCATTTCAGCGGGGAAGAGTCTCAAATAAATGACTCCACTCCCCATGTTTTGTACAAAGACGAGGTTTCCGTAGTCTCGGTCACGCGTAACAAAAATTCGCCCCTGTTGACTTGCAAGTTTCAATA